>Ga0115548_1000014_pt1 | contig 108533 bp, 130 predicted proteins | sample COGITO_mtgs_1004_4_FD_87187 | JGI IMG/M metagenome (GOLD analysis project Ga0115548, IMG submission 87187) | Pelagic marine microbial communities from North Sea - COGITO_mtgs_100423 | ecosystem: Environmental > Aquatic > Marine > Epipelagic | place: Germany:Helgoland, sampling site Kabeltonne...
ACGGAATTCGATAAGCTTTTCACTCCTTACCACAAGTCATCCGATGATTTTGTACGGTCAACCGGTTCGGGCCTCCACGGAGTTTTACCTCCGCTTCACCCTGCTCATGGCAAGCTCATCCCGCTTCGGGTCGTATTCCTGCCCTATATTCGCGCTATTCACGCTCGCTTTCACTGTGCCTCCGTGGGTTTACCACTTAGACAAAGGACAAAAATACACTCGCCGGCTCATTCTTCAATAGGCACGCCGTCGGGCCTCAGCCCTCCGACTCCTTGTAGATGTATGGTTTCAGATCTATTTCACTCCCCTCTCCGGGGTTCTTTTCACCTTTCCCTCACGGTACTAGTTCACTATCGGTCTTTACAAATATTTAGCCTTACGAGTTAGTGCTCGCAGATTCATCCGAGCTATTCGTGTCTCGGACTACTCAGGAACGGAACCAAGAGAGTCGTATAAATTTCGCATACGGGACTATAACCCTTTAGAGTCAGTCTTCCCAGACTGTTTTGCTATCTATACAATTTGTAACTCTCCGCAACTAAATGCAGATTCCGCCCTACAACCCCACACATGTAAACACGTATGGTTTGGGCTGTTCCCGTTTCGCTCGCCGCTACTAAGGGAATCGCAAGAATCTTCGTCTTGGATACAATGGCATCTAGATAAATCTAGATAGTGTAATCCAAAACGAAAATTCCGTTTATTGCTTTCTATTCCTACAGGTACTGAGATGTTTCACTTCCCTGCGTGCGCTCCTACATACATAGGTTACTGCTGATAGCAGTAGGGTTTCCCCATTCGGACATTTCCGGGTCAAAGGTTGATTGGCACCTCACCGGAACTTATCGCAGCCATTCGACGTCCTTCATCGCTCTGTAAAGCCTAGGCATCCACCATACACCCTTCATTCCCATAGGGAATGCTGTACACCGCTGTACAATTTTTCATGTTACGAAATTCGTAACATTTTTTGAGTGTATTTCTAACGCATCTACGCGTTAGAAAAATTTGTTTCAAAAAGAATAAATACTAACTTTTTGAAACTCGGTATGTGTTGTCGTTATAAGGTTGATGCAATTCCATACATCTCCCTTATAACTATTGATTGTCTGTCAGGGACGAAAAGACCCAGTTGGCGGCTAAGCCAACAATTTGTCTTTACCCGACAGACTACCTTTTTTGGTTTGCATTGCATAACGAGTAACGGAAGCAATACAAACCCTGCCTACCGGGGCGTCGATTCCACGGTAGGACTTTTGAGCTGAGGCCGTCCAATCCTAGATGGATCGACCTCAGTAGTTATTCACGATGTCAACGATCGCGAGTTTCTTTAGAATATTTTTTGATGTAAAAAGCCGCGTTGCGCGGCGATAAACTCTTACGAATTTATTGTGCGCTATGCCTCTTTTTTACAAATATTCCTAAACACGTAGGCGCTATTCTATACGAGTTGAAAATAAAGTCAAGCGTTCATTCTGGATAGTTATTAAGACTTTTATCCACAGTTTTTAATGTGGGTTCTACACCCAAGAAAACAACATTTTATTACCAATGAAATATACGTATATTATTGACTTTATATTAAAATATGGCATTATAAATAGCAGAACACAGGGATGTCCCCTGCAAAAAGGAGCAGAGTATGTTGAGATTTTTTATCGCGATAGTTACGCTAGCTGCAACGTCTTCAATAACACTGGCCAATCCTCAGGAAGCATATGACTACTGCTGGGGCCAGCAAGCCGCATTCATTTCAGAAGGTGTGGAAATGGAAAGTGCCCCAATGAAAGTCTCAGGTAAGACCTGGGATATCGCATGGAGCAAAAACTGGACCGACACCATTATCGGTGACCGCATCGAAGCAACATTCGATACTGGCGTTGTAGCTATCACAGGCCACACACCAGCCATGGCGGACCATGTGTTGACTATCGCAGCACATCGGGACGAAGGAATCATCCCGTTTGCCGTGCGTTACGAAGGAACGGTCTTCATGATTCTGCCGTACCCCGCAGACGACACCACTGCAGACGGACACTGGTGCGTCGCATTGCCTGTCAGTAAATAAAGCAAACACCGTCCCAAAGGGGCGGTGTTTTTATACCTGCAATGGTATTTGATCGATGATTATAAATTTTTGCAAAAATTTTTTTCTTGTGTATCGTACATTTTGGAAGCAAACGGAGGATTCCTAAATGCGCGAACTTGTAGCACGAGGTTATTGCAAACAACAAAGTTTTGTTTTTAGACCACACAATGAAATCGAGATCGTATCGAAAATTGTAAGTGGCCAAGAACAACTCCATGTGAAGATAGGTGAAATAAATATTCGCATGACACGTAAACAATGGTCGCGGGAAACTGATCATTGGCACGAAACCGACTACTTGTGTTATCGGGCAACGATTAAACTTGGGGAAACAGTACTTGCTGACAAACAGGTCGCTGAATTTCTGCTTCAGCTCGATGGAGATACTCTTGTACTTGGGCTGCGAAAAGCGCCCTCAGTTCGTGCTGATCAACAATCCAGCTCGTCGGGACATTCTTCTGAGGTACATTTGATTACCAAAGCTGGTCTTTACCGCAAACTAGAGGAACACGGCTGCAGCAATTGCGAGATTGAGGAAGGTATGACACGCGCAATGTATGGCTGCAACAAATGTCTGACTAGGCATATGCATGGGTTCAAAAAAGAACCTGTATAAACCAAAACGCCGTCCCATTCGGGACGGCGTTTCTTTTATACTAGTTTATTACGGACGTTTTAATTCGTCTTTGATTGCAATGCGGTCAACGAGAATCTCATGCGGATAGTCGAAAACATCTCGTATCAACTTGTCATACATCCCTACACGATATACCAAGTCATCAGAATCAAATGCAGCAAAGCGAATCTCAATGCCAAGTTCTGATTCGAGTGTTCGAATTGCATTCTCTACTTTAGCAGTAGGTATTTTTTTCATCGTAAGCATAATGTCCAAGCGTTGCTCGAAGTCACGAACAAAGATCCCTGCGATGCACACAAAATCGAGTGTTCCCGCTTTACGCAAATGACTCAACACCGTCTTGCCATTGATGGGGGCCGTTTCAAAAAGGAATGTCTGCAGTGATTGCAAATCAGGAAATGATTTATCAAGCGCGTACCCCTGCACGCGTACTTTCTTATCACTCCCCTCTTCTCCTACGTAGATTTGTTTTTTCTTGATCACACCAGCTCGTTCTAGTGCATTCATTTCAGTACGTGCGGTACGTCGTACCAAACGTGCGCGTCGCGAAATATCGTCAAACGTAAACTCCTTAGACGGATTAAATAGGAAAAAGCGAAGGAGTTTTACTCGGGCTTGGCTTCCAAACAGAATTTCTAAAGGGTCAGCAGTCATAATAGCAGTGATTAATTATTGTATGGCGAGTATACCACGCTATACATACTGGTCTCTACTTGATAAGTTTGTCTTTTATGGTGACGAAAAAACAGACTAGCGCCTGCTTTTATTTGGATAACGTCTCTCGCTTCTAACCAGTAAACCACCCCCGAGGTGAATTACACCCAACAATCCTTTTCCAGTCCCATTGAATGAGTCAAATAACGGACCAAGGTTGACGTTGCGCTGTGTTTTTAAATTGATCGTATTAAGAGCACCCCACACCACCGGAACGACCATAATACTAATGAAGATGATTTTGATATCTTTACTATCCATTGTGACGTCCCTCCCTACTTACAAAGTAGCACAAAAGCCATACAGCACAATGTATTCCACGCAAAGGTCACAAAAAATAAGAACGGACCTTTAGCCTATTTTTGATTCAATTTGAGTACACAAGTACTTTCGCTGTCTCGTTAAAACAGGAAATCAAAAGACATGTGGTACGTGTAGCTTGTTCGACAATCTACATGCGCAAAAGTACTACTCCAACACTACTATAAATGGCGCAGCCTGATATATTGTTGCTAATCGAAATGGTTGATAATTTCTACTTAGTTCATTGTTGGTAACAACAAATGTTTTGACAACATGGTCAACGCCAGTTTTTCCGTCGTAGCGATCCACTGGTGCAAAGAGGTCAATCCCAATATCTTGCCCGCTCACGGTATTATCGGTTAATACCAACGTTTTTGATGGACCAGTTTGGTGATCGGAATAATAACGAATTCCAGCCTTATCTGCTTTTGAATTCCCCGTCACAGTATTGCATGACACCTCTCCAGATGAGCGAACTGAGATACCATTTCCATCACGTATACCAGCAATTATATTGTGTCGAACAATGACATCTTGGGTTTGTACATAGACACTGTGATGTAAACCATTTGATTGGGTCATTCCAGTATTGGTAATGATATTTCCTTCGATAATCAGGCCTTTGTGATCAATGTCGCTACCTACTCGTTGTCCAAAATTAATTCCATTTTCAGCAACATCTGAAATTACATTGTTAGCAATAACGATGTTGTTAGTACCGCCAGTAACACTACCTCGAATCGCCCCTTGTCCCTGTATACCTTCAAACGTACAGCCACTAATCACTACATTCTCTACATTGCGTAGCAAGATACCATCACCCTCTATATCTTTGAAGGAACAATTTGTTACTAAGGTATTATTCCAGTCTACACCTTCAAGTACGAGTGTCTGAGTGAACGTCTCTCCATCTAAAACGTTATCAAAATCAGCTGGATTATAGGTGACTGGGACATAATCACAAGTAGGTGTTGCGGTTTGACTCAAAACACTCACATTTGAACCATCAGGCAATATAGACTGTATATTCAAAGCAAAAATAACAGCAATTACAACAACAGCGCTTACTATTATTTTTAACATAACTATATTATAAGCTATTGTTAAATATATATCGTCCAAAGTGGTCCTGTCACAAATTACTAAATATAACCATGCATATCGCTCCGCCCCTACCGTAGAACTTAAAGTTTTATGCTAAAACAAAAACTCCAGGCATACGCCTGGAGTTTTTGTTTGTAGCTGTAAAACTTATTTAAGTTCTACTATGTCCCAGGTTACTAAACATATTCTATCGCTAAGGCTCTAGAATCTGCTAAGTACCTTTGACCACGTCTCGTCGCTCACAAACCAAACAGTCCCCCGGACTGTTTGGTTTTGTATCACGCGACTCCGACTCTACAGTAGAATTGAAAATTCTATGCCAAAAATAAAACACACGGAATTAATTCCGTGTGTTTTATTTTTTGCTAGAGAATTTATTTCAATTCTACGGTAGCTCCAGCCGCCTCTAGCTCTGCTTTTAGAGCTTCAGCGTCTTCCTTCTTAAGTCCTGCCTTTACATCAGCTGGTGCTCCATCTACGAGCTCCTTAGCTTCTTTCAGACCAAGACCACATGCACTCTTAACTGCCTTGATAACCGCAATCTTTGATGCGCCAGCTGCAGTAAGTACCACAGTAAATTCTGACTGCTCATCAGCTGCGTCGCCGCCAGCTGCTGGACCTGCTACTGCTACTGCAGAAGCTGATACACCGAATCGCTTTTCAAGTACTTTAACAAGTTCGTGTAGTTCAAGTACTGTCATTGTTTCAACTTGCTCTACAAGCGCTTTGAAAGCTTCTGGTATTTCAACGGTTTCGTCTACGTCTGTTGCTGCAGCTTCTTCTGCAACCACTTCTTCCTTTACTTCTTCAGCTGCCACTTCTTCAACTACTGCTTCAGCTTCTACTTTAGTTTCTTCAGCCATGATAATATTTTAAGTTAAATTTTGTTTAGTTTCCAAAAAGGTTTATTTTTGCTTTCGCTGCGAGGAGAACAAGGAATATAAAATGAGGTGAACTTGTGGTTCATTGAGTTTTATTTTCTGCAGTTCAACGCAGCACATGAAGTAAAATTAACCTTTTTTCTCTGCGATTGCGTTGAGTCCTAATACCAAACCTTGGATAGGTGAATTGATAACATTCACGAACATACCTCGTAGCACTGGAAGTGCAGGGATAGATGCGATTTCAGTCATCTCTTCTTTGTTCTTGTATACGCCTTGGAAGATACCCCCTGCAATAGCAAGACGCTCCTTATATTCTGCAGCAAATGCTTTAATATTCTGTGCTGGCGCAATTGCGTCAGTTGAGAATGCTAATGCAATCTCCCCTTCAAGTTCCGGCATGTCACCTTCGAATGTTCCATCAAACGCTCGAGCGATTAATGTCTTCTTAGCAACAAAGTAACCAACACCTTCTTCTCGTAATTTTGCACGCATAGCAGTAACATCGTTACCTTCCATACCTCTAAAATTTACGAACACAATTGACTCTGAATCACTCTTGATACCATCAAGTTTTGCGAGAATTGTAGTCTTCTTTTCTTTTGTAATTGCCATTAATATATGGATTACTCGATTAAATACAGGCCCAGGGAAATACATTCCACTAGGCTACGACCTTTCCAATATGAGTATAAAATACTTAAGATGGACCTCGACCGGTGAAACAAACGTTTCGTTACTGTATATCCTTTCCGATACACAACCAGCTGTCATGAGCCTGTTGCCCGCTACTATAGCAAATGTCTGCTAAATGTAAATAGAAAAGGGCTTGCTGTTGCAAGCCCTTTTAACTCATTTTATTTCTACGTTATCAGAAATGTCGAACAGGTAATGCCACGCACTGTACATCCCCAGCATTGCTCCAATAGTCAACATTGTAACTCCGCTCACATATACAAGCCAATGTGTGGAGGAAACAATAAGCAGACAAACTGCAGACATCTGAACAAAGGTTTTCCACTTCGCACTGAGAAGTACATGCGACCTGGTAAACCATCCATAACGGCGAGCGATGGTCACAAAGAGTTCACGTGACATAATCAACATGGTCATCTGGAGTATCCAGACTGATTCAATAGACCATCCATCTGACCACAATACGTGCAAAGTGATAGTGCTTAAAAAGCTAAGCATTAAGATCTTATCAGCAAGTTCATCGAATCGTTTACCCTACGCAGTTGCAAGACCTCGTTGACGAGCTATCGCGCCATCGAGATAATCAGTCAAGGCCGCAACGATAAAGATGACAAACGTCACCCAAACATATCCCTGCAGATACATATGCAGGGCATACGCACCAACACCAAGCCGTGTAGCAGTCACAAAATTTAGAGTAATGCCACTCGGTACATAACGTACCAAGTGATAGTCAATCACCTCACGGTCCATGTGTCTCCCCCTTTTTAATGAACATTATTTTATCTTACCAAAGACTACAAAATTGAAACCTGAAATGCAACTCCACGCTCGACATTATTCTTTTCTTGCTAGGGCTTTGGCAAGAAACACTACCTTCCTTCGTTTTCATTTTTTAGTTGCTCAGCTTTGTGTCCGACCATATTAGTAAATAATTGTAAAAAGGTAGCAATGCTCGATACTGCTAAAAGTAATATTGGGAAATAGGCCAATGGCGTAAGTAAATAAAAGAATGTAATCAGCGTTGAAGCCCATACTCCAAAACACCAAGGGCAGTTCATAAGGTCATGTATCGTACGACGTGGACCCTTTACTGGCTTGTACAGTGTTACCTTTCCTGCTTTGGTTATCTTTGCATCATAAAACTGTTCTCGAAAAAACTTTGTCATCGTGTCATATACAAATAAACGAATGAGCCGGAACGAGGCAAGTGAAATAATCACAATATCAAACAGGTCTAATTCTTGATATGAAATCTGTGCTTCAGTATCCAAGATGATTACACCCATAGTCAGTAGGCACACATAAAAAGCGATGAAGACAACATTCCAAAAATATTGATCAGTGATACGTATCATACAAAGAACAGATTATTGTGCGTACATGTTTAAAACAATAATACACACAAGCGTAGCCGTGATAATCGTCACAAAACGAAACACAAACTTATAAAAATTTTTATTAAAAAGATTCATACTCTCAAAAACACCTACCTCCACGTAAGTCCCTATAGTATACCAAACTCCTCACCCACACCTCATCCCAACAAGGGTATAAATTCAATGTCCGGCCTTGAATCTGTTTCAGTGTACACAGGTGCGAAGGGTTACCCTTGGTCGAGTTTATCATACTCCAACCATTCTAATAACTCTTGTTTTTGAGTCTCTTTCTTTGAAAAATAATCCGGAAACCTATCCTTGCTCAGTACGACCTCCTCTTCCCTTTCAGTATCCAAAAAATCGCTTAGGCTCGAATACTTATATGAAGCAACGTACTCATAGGCTTCTTCAGGATTCTTAATCCCTTCCTCTTTCCAGTGTTTATCTATCAATTTAACAGGGTTAAGATGTATATACGCAAATAGATACTTTAAATATACATCTTCACTCACATGCTTCGCCTTAAAACTTCCTTCAAATAATCTGCCAGATCTTTGGTACTTCTGGTTAAAGTACATAGAGTACCCGGTAGTTAGTTTATTCATAAATAAACTAACCCCACCCTCTACTAACGGTGTTAGCAAGATATGGAAGTGATTTGGCATCAAACAGTATGCACCGACCGAAACTAAGTGGTTTCCCTGACTATGCTCGTATATAGTTTTATACTTCCGTTTCAAATTTCTAACACTAATTGAATCCGCTGTGTTTGATAGAAACAAGAGTTCCTGAAAACGCTTATAGTCAGGATCCGATTCATATATTGTTCTCTTGTCGGTACCTCGATTATACACATGATAAAATTCACCTTCAGAAAAACTAATAGTCCTTGTACTCATATAAATATATCCTATCACAGCATAACCAAGGGTAACCCTAGGCATCTTTGCCTAGGGTTACCCTTGGTTATTGTCGCTTGAGAGAAGAGTGGGTCTTTGCTGTTTTACTCGCGGCTGTGGTGCAGCTTCCCTCTTTTTGATACGTAGACAACAAAAAACCGCCCGGAGGCGGTTTTTTGTATCAGCTAAACTGTTTCGAGAATCAGTTTATCGATTAACTAATTAGATTAGTTAAGGATAAGTGAACTTGAAGTCCAGTCTGTAGCTGGTGTTGCAGTTTCTGTAAGTTCATCTGTTCCATCATCTGCTACAGAGTATGCTACAGAGTTAACGATAACCTTAGTAGTACCTGCTGCAAGATCTGTTGCAGTTTCAACTGTAAGCGTTAGCGTTACAGTATCACCCTTTGAGATCTTGTAGTCAGAAACAGCAGCATCGTCAGCACCTGAAATGTCAAGTGATGCAGATGTTGATGCAACTAATACACTAGCACTCACTGGAGTACCGTCTACAAGTACATCAAAGTCAGTAGACGAAGCAGCTTCCTGCATGTAGAAGTCATCTCCAAATGCAGTTACATCAATTTCGAAAGTAAATGTTCCGTATTCAACATCAGAGTTGCTTACAGTCTTAGTACCTTCTACTTCATCGATGTCACTAACAACTAGACCAAGACCTTCTGATCGAAGTGTCATTGTGTCTGAGCTAAAGTCAGTTGGGTTCACACCTGTCATATCATTTTCGTCATTTCCGTTTGCGTCAGACGCATCTGAAACAGCGTTGAATGTTAGGACTACTGTGTCTCCTTCTGCGAAGTCATCAGTTCCGTTGAATACAACCTTAGCTGTAACTTCAACTTCACCGTCAGCCTCGATTTCGATACCTAGGTTTTCGAATGCTAGCACACCAACTGATGTCGGTGAGTCAGATCCAACTTCTTCACCATCAACATAAAGGATAACTTCGTCGATAGACTTAGTTACGTCAATGTCAGTAGTTGAAGCAGTCATGTCGATGTCTTCAATAGTAGCATCAACTCCATTTTCTTCTTCAATGTCGAAGATGAAGATTGCGATTGCTGCTGTTGTGTCATCAGTATCAACTTCTAGTGTTGTTGCATCAGGTGAGTCCGAAGACTTAGTGATGTCAAGTTCTGCGATATCTTCAGCTTCAAAACCGAAGTTTTCGATAACTGAACCAGCGTCAGAAGGATCAGCATCTACCCAAGTATCAGTGAATCCTACACCGTCAACAAATCGAATTGATTCTAGAGCAACATCCCAGTCTCCTGTGATATCTCCTGAGTCAATGTTGCTAACCGCTTCGAATGCAACTTGGAATTCTGGTTCGTCACCGTCTTCGAATACAAGTCCAAGACCTGAGAATCGTAGTCGGTAATCGTCACCTGAGTTTCCTGCTTTGTCGTAGTCGTCTTGATCAAAATCATCTACATCAATAGTAGCGATCTTGTCTCCGTCTACCCATAGAGAAGCTTCGTTGAAGTAATCTTCAGCGTCTTCTGAATCTGAACCGTCTTCTGAAGCGAATACGTCGATTCGGTCGATTTCAATATCACCTTCAACTTCTACTTCGAAAGCAAGTACGCCTCCTTCCATAGATTCTTCAAGGTTTGATTCGTCAGCTGAAACTTCTGATACAGAAGCAATGTCACCCTCGTCGTTTCCTAGAGAAGCGTTATCATCTGTTGAATCATCTGTTGAGTCATCAGTTGAGTCGTCTGTTGAGTCATCAACAACTGGATCTTCAACTGGTGCAGCAGCACATAGTGCGTTTGCCTTAGCCATTGTCATGTTACCGAAGAATGTTGTTGCGTTAACAAGATTCAATGGTGACAGGATGTCTGTCCGGTACATTTCTTGGAACTTTGCAACTGCGCCTCCTGTAGCAGGACCGTAGTACATAGTTTCGTTTCCAGCTGAACCAGCACCTGTTGCTGCTACTTGTGTAGCTGCATCAGCGTTTAGGAACATCTGTAGCTTCATAACATCGTCGCCTGTAGCTCCCATGTTAAGAGTTCGTGTCCATGCGTATGGACATACTGAAGCTGATGAAGTCATATCATCACCTCCACTCACTCCAAGTTGTGATTGTAGTGAGTTGATTGTCGCCATAAGCGTATCAATCTGTGCTTGTAGTTCTTCAGCTGTCTGCGCTTGCGCAGGAGCAACTAGTGAGAACATCATTGCGATTGCAACAAAAGCTACTGCTAGCTTTGAAGCAAATGTATTTGCAACTGTAGTCATAAATTTAATTAATGTTGTGTCGAATAAATCCGACGTTAGTCCCATTAGCGGGAAAATACTTATAATATGAATTAATTCATATTTACAAACATCCAATATAATGAATGCTTGTTAATATCACTAACCTACACATACGTATATATGTAGGGTAGCTGTAAGAGAGGTCTGAGTTTCTTTCTTGTGGCGACCGTGACAGGAAAAGGAATACGGAAATCATACAACTTATACCGCGCAGTATCAGCGCGTAACAAAATTTATTGTTGTTATTTAATTGTCAAAGAACACACATCTCTATCAATACGCTTACAAAAAAGCGTGCCGATAGACACACAAACAGTATACCGTTGTTACCCTAGCAAGTTCACACTTCTTTGTGGATAGTTCTAGACTAAAACTACTGCAGTGAATTCCATGGAGGATACGCGGAATCAGTATTAAAGTCAACACCTTTTACGCTATTTATACCTTCCATTGGATTACTTATGATGACGATTCATCTCAGTGTTTCTTACACAGAAACCGCCATTACGCCATTTATTTCAAATAATACAAGTTCTCTACCTTACACGATTGGAGTATCAACATTCTTTTTACTGTCTTAGAATCATCACTATGGACCAAGAGACAGTAAGTCCTTTACACATTCTATATTGGACAGATATTCTATTAGACTTAAATACTTTTAGAATGCTCTGAAGTTATCTATGCTATAGAATATTTGGACCATCGTCTTTCCCCCTGTCTTTTTACAATATTGTCTTCTATCATGGCGTTTAACTCACGCTGTACTGTCTTTTCGCTGCAGTCCGTTATAATTTCAGAAATGTCTTTAATTGTCGCTTCACCTTTTGCTTCAAGGATAGTCTGAATTCGTGTACGGCGATCAGGCGAAACACTAGGTTGCGCAGTTGTATTTGCAGTACGTTTAGGTACTCGTGACGGCGCATGCCCCGTTGCAATGGGGGCTGTGGCAGATCGTTGCTTCGCCGGTGTGTTCTGAGTTAAAAAAGCTGATTCAAGTGAGGGGTCTACTGATATATACTGGTTTAGGCTTCGGAGCACGGTATCAATCTCACCGACTACAACATACAATACTTCTTGGCTAATTACTGAACTTGCGGCAGCGATACGCAAGGTACTGTCTAATGCGATCATTGCCTGAGCGAACTGTTCAAGTACCTCCTTAGAGTTAGACAATTTTACCTCTAAGGACCGCAACGCGTTCTCATGTGCGAAGTGTGCCTTTCCTGCGATATTGCTCACATGTGTCTCTGACTTTTTATCAGCATCGGTATTGTTGAGTATATAAAAGACAACAGATACTATTTTCTCTGTCTTTTTAAATATGTGACGATAATACTCGTCATTATGGACTAGCTTAGTAAAGCTTGTGTCGTTTATAAGAATGTCCTTTGTGTTCATAAGGGTGTCTTTGATAGGTATTTAAAACTTCTTTAAGACAGTCTTTATGTACTATATACTTTTTTAAGAGACTTGCAAGTCCTATAAAAATGCCTTATAGCTCTATCTATAGCCGTTAAACACGGTGCGCTTGTATGAGACGCATGGTAAAATAGGGATATATTTATTCATAAAATGATGTACGTAGCACACTGAGTACTACCCTCAATTCCCGCTCTTTAGCTGAGTGCTGAATTGGATATTAGGCTCACGTCATACACTACGTTCATTTCTTCATTTAACGCAATGGCAAAACGAAAGAAAAAGAAATCTAAGAAGGAAGACAGAAAACCTTTTTTTGATGACCTCTCCCCTGCAGCAAAGCAAGCTATCGGCGCAGTTGGATTTGTTGTTTTAGGTATATTCCTGACCCTTTCATTATTTGACCTCGCTGGGATGGTGGGCACCTGGGCTCAAACAGCACTGAACAAGCTCTTTGGTGGTGGTGCATATCTTGCGCCTTTTGTATGTGGATTTTATGTATATGCACTGCTAAACCCAAAAGAGAACGAGGAGGTGAGCACATCCAAAATAATTGGAATTGCGATGTTGTTCTTTACCGTACTAGGCTTCCTCACTCTTTACAAAGATGGAGCAGGCGGTCTTGCTGGATGGCTCGTCGAAGCACCACTGTACTACCTCATGAAGGGACCTGCTACGGGTGTACTTCTGGGTGCGATTTTGCTTGTAGGGGTTTTCCTTACCTTTAATACTGGGCTCCGACTTCCTTCTTTCTTACGTAAAAAAGAAATCGAAGAAGTTGGAGACGACATAGAGAATCTGACCATTCCTGAAGACACTGAGGAGCCCGAAGAAACTGAGGAGGAAGCAAAAGACGAACCAGAGGAAAAGAAAGAGAAACGTACTAAAAAGGTTGCTGAAAAACTCGGCCTCATGAAAGACGCCGAATTTATGGTGTCGAATTTCACGGGGACATATGCACCTCCCCCACTGTCACTTCTTTCAAAAGACAGTAAGAGCAAAGCCAAGGTTGGTGACGTAAAAGCAAATGCAAACATCATCAAGCGGAAGCTAAAGACATTCAAGATCGATGTTGAGATGGATGAAGTCACTATTGGCCCTACGGTGACACGATATTCCCTCAAGCCCGCAGAAGGTGTCCGCGTCGCAAAAATCGCAGGACTTCAAAGTGACCTCGAACTTGCACTATCTGCATCCCCTATTCGTATTGAAGCACCAATCCCAGGGAAAGCACTGGTAGGTATTGAAGTACCAAACATTACTAAAGCAACGGTAGGCCTTGCCTCTTTGCTCAAATCACCGGAATACACCGACTCACCAAAGCCACTACAAGTTGCTCTCGGACGAGACATTACTGGAAAAGCACATTTTGCTGATGTTGCAAAAATGCCACATACACTTATTGCGGGTACTACCGGGTCTGGTAAGTCAGTAACCATCCACACGATGGTGACTTCACTTTTGTTCCGAAATTCACCAGACCAGCTCCGATTTATCATGGTCGATCCAAAACGAGTGGAACTAACGCTCTACAATGAAATTCCTCACCTTCTTACTCCGGTAATTACCGACGCGAAGAAAGCTATCCTTTCGCTCAAATGGGCAATCAAGGAAATGGAACGGCGGTACGACATCCTCCAGTCTCAAAAGGTTCGGGATATCGGGTCATACCATAAAAACATCTACCACCCTGCGAAAGACGCATTCGAAAAAAATGACGATCCTGAAGCAGATGAAGATTCACTTCCTGAACCACTTCCCTATATCGTTATCGTTATGGATGAGCTCGCTGACCTTATGCAAGCATATCCACGAGAACTCGAGGCATCTATCGTACGTCTGGCACAGATGAGTCGTGCAGTTGGTATTCACCTTATCTTGGCAACACAACGTCCATCCGTAAATGTTATTACGGGGACTATCAAGGCAAACATCCCAACTCGACTGGCGCTCCAGGTAGCATCACAAATTGACTCGCGAACTATTCTCGACCAAGTTGGTGCAGAGAAACTACTTGGGCAAGGAGATACACTCTTCCTTTCTGGTGAACTCTCGAAACCAATCCGTCTACAGTCTGCCTACATCACGGAAGACGAGCTCAAGGATGTCGTAAATTATCTAAAACAACAATCAAGCGCACAAGAGCTCGACTCGATTGATCTTGATGGAAAAAGCGAGGACAATCCTGACGCATTCTTCGGTGCAGTGGTTGACGATGATGAAGACGGGGATGACCTCTACGAAGACGCAAAGCAAGCAGTTATCGATGCTGGCAAGGCTTCAACTTCATATCTTCAACGAAAACTCCGAGTAGGTTATTCACGGGCTGCGCGCCTGGTAGATCTTCTTGAAGAACGAGGAGTAATCGGACCTGCTGATGGCTCACGACCACGGGAAATCCTTGATGCTGACAGCAGTATGGGAGCAGACGATCCAGAAGAGGAAAAGGATAATTACTAAATACTGTGAATCCCCTTATCCCCCAAGGAATAACCCTTCGAAGCCTCTTATACTACGTCGGCCTAGGAATCGTCGTGTGCTTGCTTGTGGGGTATGCCTTATTTCAGGCACGATTTATCCTTGCGGGTCCACAGATTATATTAAACAATGTACCGGAGACAGAGCAAACGCAGCGCTTAGTCCACCTCGAAGGTACCGCACGGAATATTGTACGGATAACGCTCAATGGACGACTCATTTACACTGACAAAAACGGGTATTTCAAGGAGGCGCTTGTTCTTGAGAACGGCTATACTGTAGCTACATTACAAGCACATGATCGATATGGAAATACACGCTCATATACCCAAGAGTTTGTGTATTCATCTCCAGAGACTGAATAAAGTATCTACATACAGATGGTGTACGTTCGTTCACCTACATGGTAGAATTTACTCACTAACTTAAATAATTATGGCAATAAAAAAAGCAGCGAAGAAGAAAGAGGAGGTTGTAGAGAAAAAAGTAGAAGCGGTTAAGAAAACAGAAGTGAAAGCAACCACAACAAAAGAAGAATCTGCAAAGAAGACTACGAGTGATATCGCTGAGACACTCCGAAGTCTCAAAACCAAGTTCGGGGACGAAGTCATCATGACACTTGATGAGACCAAACATGTAGACATCGACTCCATATCAACTGGATCAATCGGTCTTGATGATGCGCTTGGTATCGGTGGACTCCCCCGTGGACGTATCATTGAGATTTACGGACCAGAATCTTCTGGAAAGACCACCCTTTCTTTACATGCAATTGCCGAAGCTCAAAAAGAAGGTGGTATCTGTGCTTTTATCGATGCTGAACACGCAATGGACCCAGAGTACGCGAAAAACATCGGTGTAAAGCTCGATGAGCTCCTCATCTCACAGCCAGACACGGGAGAACAGGCGCTGGAAATCGTAGAATCTCTCGTGCGAAGTGGAAAAATTGATGTGATTGTTATTGACTCAGTTGCCGCGTTGACTCCAAAAGACGAAATCGAAGGTGAGATGGGTGCGCACCACGTGGGTAAACAAGCTCGACTCATGAGTCAAGCGCTACGTAAACTAACCGCAATTGTTGCCAAAGGTAAGACCTCGGTTATCTTCATAAACCAAATCCGTATGCAAATCGGTGTTATGTTTGGTAATCCAGAGACAACACCAGGAGGTAAGGCACTTAAGTTCTATACATCTGTACGCCTGGACATCCGACGTATTGCTCAAATTAAAAAAGGAGATGAGGTAGTTGGTGGTCGCCATCGTGTAAAAGTAGTAAAAAACAAAGTTGCTGCGCCATTCCGCACTACTGAGTTTGACCTCATTTATGGAGAAGGAATCTCTCGAGAAGGAGAAATCCTTGCTTTGGGTGAAAAGTACAATATGGTCGCAAAAGCAGGTGCTTCATACAGCTACACTCCCCCCGGAGGCGACGAGTCGACCATTATAAAGCTTGGTCGTGGGTACGATGCAGCACGAAAGTCACTTAAAGCTGACAAGAAACTAACTAATGAGTTGTTGAAGAATATTCGAAAAGCAATGAAAGAAGACGCTAAATAGTAAAAGATACATAAAAAGACCGACACGCAAAGCGTGTCGGTCTTTTTATATGTCCTGTATGCAACACCATCTCTTTGAGTTTTACTCAATATACATTGACTTTTGTCAATATATATGCTATTGTTTAACACAGATTGGGCTCCCTCGCGAGCCCATCTATAGCGCTACACAACGTAGCGTTTGTTACTTTACATTTTGGAGAATACAACATGACATACCCAATGGCAACAACCCGAATCACTGAATTGATGCGTACTGAAGAGTACCTCGAGGAAGTACGAACTTTGGAACTTCTTTACCCTGAAGGCGGGTACGCTTGGAACGTTTTTGAAGAATACCTTCACGTAGTGAATGAAACCAACCAGTTCACTGTCGGCGGGGACTATTCGACAGTTACCGTTGAGGCGGATATTAAGGGATTCCTCGGAATCACTGAAGGTTCTCACGATGTTGTGCTCGCCAAACTCGGCGGGTACACACCCAAAGTCTTTTTGGAAGGTTTCAACAACACCTTCCTGAGCACTGGAGGTACCGGTTTTCTGAGAACGACAGCTACAGTGAGCAATGAGATTGTATCTGACAGCTGGGTAGGAACCCTCAGCGGTGATGGTGACTACAAATTGGAGGCACACATCACCTCCGTTGAATTCCTTGACTGGGAAAATGTTGAAAGATCAGAACTGTCCACAGTGTTTTTGGCGGACGGTTATGTTAACGGCCACAACAACACCATAGAAAGTGAGATTCTGTTCGAAGGTTTCGAGCTCGATGGCGACGAAAACGTTTTGAATGTCATTGGCGCAAACGGTGCCAGCATTTCGGTCGAGGGAGGTTACGGAAATCGCGTGACCACAAAATCCGGCGACGGTGCAGTGGTTACTGTTGAAGACGATGCGTCCAGCACCTGGCTCGCTCTGGGTGATGGTGACACCATCGTCTTCAATGAAGGTAGTGGGACCAAAGCCAAGCTGGGTGATGGTGACGATACCTTTGTCGATGAATCAAACTCACCAAGCTGGAACCCGACGATGGTAACTGGCGGTGACGGCTACGATGAGTATGACAAGCGCGGTGACGGGGATGCCATAGTTGGCGAAATCGAGTTTCTCGATATCAAGTCAACAAACGGCAACACGACGTCACTGGACACACCTGACTGGGGATATGTTCAGTTTGGTCAAAGTGGTGCAAATCTATACGACCTCATGTCAGTATTTGGTGAAAATGACAACGGCAATGCCGTGCTCAATTTCAACGACACCGGCAGTGTCACAATCATTGGTGGTGCAGCTGACTATGGCTTGGCCGGAATCAGTGACGGCATGTCAATGTAATCCTCCAAAGAATGGGCGCCCTGCGCCCATCAACTACAGCCGCTTCCCTACTTTAGGAGGCGGTTTTTCCTTATCTATTTACGCACAAAGGACCGGTAGGTTTTGCCTCTACCGGTCCTTTGAGTGTAAATTGTTCATATTAACAAATGTGTCTACATTGCGTGCACTCGCGAAGTGCGGTGTATGCGTGGTAGTTGCATTGGAAGCGATAACGCCGCCAAGATAACCACACCAAGCACCAACAATGTAATACCTTCTGTGTTCATTGCTGCATGAGTTAAATACCCTGCAACATCCCCAACTGGTACACGCGCAACGTTATGAAACACTGCTGCTACATGTACGAAATACCCAAGTGCATAGACTGCTGCAGTAAGTACCGCCACATGGAGCGTTGTAGTATGGGTTACAACTCGAATACCGAAGGTGTAGTACACCCGTCGCATGATTCTTCGTTGCATTTTTTTTAAATTTGTTTGCATATAATAGTTCTCAATTATATAATCTGTCTTCGCCCAGCAATTCCTACGAGGGAAGAAGGAATTAGGATCTACATTCACCTCAAGAGTATTTCCATTTTTATATTCCTTCAACCCATTAAAAATTGGGTACAGATAGTCACCACGTTCTTTTCTTCAAAAAATAGAACACTCATTAATACCATACAAAATACAAAAAGGTTACACACGTGACCACGAACAAATGATATAGTCTCTGGCAAATAAGTACTGATGCAGTGATCTATGTAATATACCGCACCGCATATTAAAAACCGCCCAATTTTTGGGCGGTTTATTTACTGTCCTTCTGTTTACGTACCCAGTGTCGACCTAAACGGCAACACCTCTGCCGCTATAACGTACTGTCGCCACTCTGCTATTCTTTCTGGAGTAATATCGAGTTTGCCGGGTGCATTCACCATTTCCCATCCTTCGTGGCACAACTCCGACTCCTCGAAGTTGTTTAAGAACTGCTCGTATGCAGCATCAGGTTCACACACTCCATAAATAAGTGTGATAAACACCTTAACCACAGAAAGACCTTCTTTCTGCTGCAAAAGCGTATCTGCCATAATAAAACCCTGCGCGTTATGTGTCAGCCACTGATCAACCTCAGGCTGATTTATATCAAGTTTATCCGGAACATTGCATAGCGACCAGTCATCAAAATATTCACGGGATGATTCAAATTAGCCAAGAAACACATCATGGGCTTCGTCAGCATCATCTGCTCCACATATAGAACGAATGAACATTCTCGTCTGAGTCACTCCTTCTATTTTCTGACGACCGAGTGCATCAACAAAAACAAAAACTGTCATACCTAATCTCCCTTTGTTTCCTTAGGCAGAGTAATACAGACGACCTACCGCGTCAACTAATCACTCAAAAGTGTTATCGTTTCATCATCATCGGTTTCTTTACGAAATGCAGCCTTCGCGCGATGAATTCGTGCTTTTATGGTTCCCACACTCTCACCTGTCTCTTCTGCGATTGCCTGATGTGGCCATCGCTCTAGGTAGTGTAGGCGCAATACATATACAAAATGTCCTGGCATACGATCAAGCACCCGTTCAATCGCATCTTCACGTTCTCGTAGTGTCGCATGCTCCACACCATCGCCAACCATATGCTCAAACTCAGGATCTATATTCACAAACCGCTCCCCTTCCTTCACTTTCTTTTGGTATCGGGTAAACGCGGTATTCATCAAAATACGATACGCCCACGAACTAAACTTCGCTCCTTCTTGGGGCTTGAACTTATCTGCATTCATATAGATTTTAGTAAATGCATCTTGCACCACCTCTTCAGCATCAAGTTGATTGCGTACGATACTTTGTGCCTTACGCAAAAAAGCAGCCTGATAGCGTTCGAGCAGTACCGCGTACATCCATGGTTGTGCCTGGCTGCGCATCAAGACCTCCTCATCGGACAAATCCTTTGCATTTTCTGTCGTTGTAATTCCAAGCATGTTCTTACCATAATAACACTCTCTTACTCAATATGAAGTTGTGTTTCTTTTGCGTTTAAGGTCTAACTGAAATATTAAAACCGGGCTTGCTCACGCAAACCCGGCACTTTCGATGCTTCATATGATTACATCCGCGAAATTTTGTAACCCCCCTTAAAGGGGCCGTGCGCATCAGGAAACTGATACTCGCACTCAAACTGACCATGGTGAGATTTTCCATTTTCTCGCCAATCATTACGCCAGACAAATCTTAGCTTGGCCTTATTCACTTTTGCCTGCAGATTCTCAGTATATTCATACCAAATTACTTCACCTGAGATCTGTGCCCTGCAGTCAGACCACCCTTTAAACCAGTAGACTGCACGACCTTCGCCCAGACGAGCTGGCTGTCCCATGTCGAACTGTGTAACGAAGTTACCAAGCTCTAGATGTTGTACAACAGTACTTACTATTGCAACAAAGCAGCCATAGGTATTGCCCATTTCAAATTTGCTCATTTTATATCCTTCACGAACATGGAGCAGACCATCCTACACCAACCTCCTTTCACGAGAGGTACAACCACATTACAACATAAACAAAATATGTCAATAGTTTTGCGTTTAAGGTCTGGTTTTGGTATAACATAGTCCATAATTATTGATAACTTATACTAAGGTATGGCTAAAGTTGAATACAACCAGATACTCCCAAAACGCACTGTAATCATGGACGACGATCCGTATCTTGTGCTGACTTCAAATATCTCTAAGAAAGATCGACAAAAAGCCAGTAACGCGGTGAAGATGAAGAATTTGCGTACCGGTGGAGTGGTCGATCGAACATTTCACCAAGCTGACGTCTTGCAGGAAGCAGACATTGAGAAGAAAGAAGTGAAGTTCCTCTACGAAAATCGTGGCGAATTCTGGTTCTGTGCTCCCACCAACCCAAGCGATCGGTTTAATCTTTCAGCTGAGGTCGTTGGTGATCTTTCAAAGTTTGTTACCAGTAACAGTATTGTCAATGCAATTCTCTTCGATGAAGAAATTATGAGCGTTATTATTCCAGTGAAAGTAGAGCTAAAAGTCAAAGAAGCGTCAGGGGCAGTTAAAGGAAACACTTCTAGCAGTGCGACCAAGGAAGTAACCCTCGAAACTGGCTACCTGGTACAAGTACCGCAATTCATCAACCAGGGCGACGTAGTGGCAATCAATACCGAAAGTGGAAGTTACTCAGAACGAGTGAGTAAGGCATAAGGTTCCCTGAGTCACTTCCAATAAGTACGTCTTGGTCTATCTATTTCATTTTTCTCACATATGCAGCAATTCAGAAAATTTTAATCGGTAAACAAAAGACCGACAGCAAGGCTGTCGGTCTTTTATTTTTTAAAAACGTACTTGTCGCAAAGTTTGAAAATGTATCAAGATACATACTTCGCTCGTCCAGCGATTCGCCCAAGGGCAGAACGAATCGGGACATAAGTTCGTAATAGTCGCTACGCTCGTTTACTCACTTACGTAAGGCACAAGTGCCATGAATCGTGCTCGTTTGATTGCTCGTGCGAAGTTTCGCTGAGCTTTTGCAGTCATCCCTGTTCGTCGACGGTTGTACATTCGAGCATGTGGGTTGATGTTTGCATTGAGTCGATTGATATCCTTGTAGTCAATGTGACCTGGGTTTGGTGATTTCTTTTGTTGTGTTTCTTCAGTCATGTTAGTTTCTTTAGCTAATAAATTTTCTGTAAATTCAAATTTCAATACAGCGTTTTTAAAGTTTTGAGATGACCCAGACACAAGGCATGGGAGAAAAATAATTTGAGGTGTACTTGTGGTACATTGAGAATTATTTTATCGAACCGTAACGCCATAGATGGGTTATATTCAAAGCTTTAAAATGGGATATCTTCTGGGTTGATGTCCTCTTCAGGATAATCAGGCGCCGCCGGTGCTGCAGTATCTGTTGCAGGTGTCGCAGCCGCTGGAGCTGGTGCTCCACCTTCTGACGAAGGTGCTCCCCCGCCCTTTGGTCCAAACTGTACCCGTTCAGCAACAACTTCGGTTCGGTATTGCTTTACACCATCTTTTTCCCAAGAACGTGTCTGGATGCGTCCTTCTACATATGCACTGGCACCTTTCTTAAGATACTGAGCACTTGTCTCAGCCTGTCGGCCAAATACCACAATGTTGTGATAGTCAGCTGCATCTTGGTAATTACCATCGCGATCTTTGTATCGACGATTTGTTGCAAGTGAGAATGAAGTAACATTCATTCCGCTTGGGAGTGCTTTCATTTCTGGATCTCGTGTAAGATTTCCGAATATCATTGCTTTATTAAGGAACATAGAATTTTTGATTACGTTAATATATTATTACGCTGTCTCTTCTTCTTTGTCTTTTTCTTCTTCTGTAGTTTCCTCAGAAGCCTCCTCTTTTTCTGCTTTTTCTACTGCCTCTTCAACTACTGGCTTTGGTGCTTCTGCGTCAATAGTGACCACTTTTTGGTCTTCAAGTGCTTCGTGGAAACGGAACGGCTCTGCTTCCTCTACCTTTGAAAGTTTTAGTAAAAGATGTCGTAATAGATTTGCATCTGCATCGATCTCTTCAACGATTGGTGCGACCGCTTCTGCTTCTGCAGTAAATCGTACCCATCCAAAGTATGCACTAGTAAATTTACGATTCTTAGTGTCGATGTGTTTAATCACTTCGTACGCTAGTTCAAATCGTTCTGGAGATTCCTCGTTAGTGAGTTCACCCCCGTGTGTAGTAATAAGTGCTTTGATTGAATCAAAAACACCTGACACTTCCCCTTCAGCTACCGTTGGAAGTATGTGGAAAGCAAGTTCATAGCTATTACGCTCATTTGCTTCGGCTGCTGGCATTGTTTCTTCTGACATGTCTTTATTCAGAATTATCTAATAACCTGGCTAAAATACCACAAAAAACCCCTCCAGGCAATACGATACAGCTCTGACGATAAATGCTACAATTGCAATTATGACTACGCAGACAAACTCAAAACAAGAAATCATCATCAGCGCACTGATGATTTTATTGCTTATACTTTCTGGATATCTCGGCTACAAAACACTCACTCTCACCAAAGCACTCGAAATGACGTCAGTCGAAAAACAGACTGAAATCACTGAGAAAAACAAAACTCTGCAGTCATTGCTCGAAACACAGCAAACATTGGAGGCAATCCAGGAAGAACTCTCACTTACTGCAGAAGATTTAGATGAACTGGAAGATGACTATCGTAAAGAGAAAAATAAGAATGAGAAATTTGAAGACCAAATTGACCAACTGATGGGCACTGTTGGCGACCTCGATAAACTTTCTAAGACTGACGAAGAGCTCCTTGTAAAATACTCAAAAGTATATTTCTTGAATGAAAACTATACTCCATCAAACATTAAACAAATCGATTCAAAATACATTCTCGAAGGACGCGACAATCAATTCTTCCATGGCGATGCACTCCCATTCCTTGAAAAAATGATAGACCGGGCCGAGCGATCAGATGTCGATCTTAAGATAGCTTCTGCATACCGCTCATTTGATACACAAGCAGCATTGAAAGGTGCATACACGCAAACGTATGGAAGTGGTGCAAATGCTTTCTCAGCCGACCAAGGATACTCAGAGCACCAGCTCGGTACCACACTCGATATCACGACTCCGACTGTTGGTGGTACATATCTCAGTTTTCAAGACACTGAAGCCTACACATGGCTCCAACGAAATGCTCATCGATACGGGTTTACTCTCTCCTATCCTGATGATAATGGATTCTACATCTTCGAGCCTTGGCACTGGCGCTTTGTTGGTACAGATCTTGCAGAGTACCTACACGATGAAAAAATCAGTTTCTACGATATGGACCAGCGGGATATTGATACATACCTAATCAAAATCTTTGATTAAATAAAGAGTACAAATTATTGAAAGCCTGCCAAATTTTTGACAGGCTTTTATATTCATAATGCAATTCCTAGAAAATCACGAAACATCTCACCACTTTCTTGCAAAGTTCCGTACTTACAATCAAATACTTGTGAAGCATGTTTATGTCCACCCTGCCCATCGTTTTTTAACCCCAGTGAAAACCTACCGGTATGGACACAAATCAAAATATATGCCTCAGGGTATCTACGGGCAATTTTTGTATGCATTGCACTTACGCGTTTTTGCATTTTCGTCCATTTTTTATGCATCTGTACACCTTCCTTTCTCTCAAGAAAAATATCAAATAATGTATCATTTGTATACTTCACAAACAGCAAATACATAGCCATCCACATAATTGGCAAAAAGTTTTTAAAAAACATACTATTATGGGAGTAGAGCTCATTACAATGAAAGGAGTACGGGATGTCGTATATCCTTAGAATAGCTGCAGCGCAAAACCATTTGTGCTACTACTGTGAACATCCCATGTTCCGGTACAGAAAACAACCACTTCCCCCCGATGCACTCACAAAGGACCATTTTATTCCTCGCTCGGAAGGTGGAGAAACTGCGCCATCAAACATGGTTGCCGCATGCAGTCAGTGTAATAATCTGCGTGGAGATATTTCTGCTGAAGCATTTTTCAACCTCATCCAAAAATGGTTTCGGAAGGATACGTTGGCATCGTTTAAGTCGTGCTGAATTATATGATCTTAAGCTTATATGCACACGGGTCCAGGAACGACGGTTACGTGGCAAGGCGCGGCACTACGTCGTCTATGCATACCAACACTTTGCATTCGTCCACAGAGAAGAGAGGCTTCTTGCGCGCATACCACCATAAAACTCGACGAACATAGTTCGCCGAGTTTTCCTTTTGTATGTCTTTAATTTATTTTATACAATCGCTTGGCATTCGCAAGCAACTGTTCCCTTACCACCTCATCATCAAGACCTTTTAGCTCTGCGATTTTTTTATAGACTTCGATGACCATAGTTGGGTCACAACGCTTACCACGATACGGCTTAGGAGCTACATATGGACAATCAGTTTCTCCATGAATCTTATCCAGCGGCGCGTTGCGCACCACTTCCTCATAGTCAGCTGCAAATGTAATTACGCCCGTAAAAGAAATAGTCCCGCCAATTTCAAAAAACTTTTGAGCCTGCTCCCAGTTACCTGCATAAAAATGTACATTAAACGGAACCTTCGCATACTTCTTGAGTGTCGCATACGTATCGTCATACACATTTTTACCTACGACGTCGGACGTCGTAGGTAAAGGCGTCTTAGGTTGAGGATCTCCCCCAAGTTCGAGGTTCTTCCTCGAACTTGCCTGATTCCCTTTCGCGTCACGTGTATGGATCATAAGTGGCAACCCGAGCTCGTTTGCGAGTTCTATTTGCGCAATGAAAGCTTCTTCTTGAATTTCTTTTGTGTCCTCTTCTAGACGATAGTAGTCATACCCACACTCTCCGATAGCAACCACCTTTTCACTCTGAGCGAGTTCTCTATAAAAATCAGTATCAAACCTCTCGCCACGACTCGTAAAGGCTTTCATGTTTTCACCAAGCTCCGACTCATCATGATAACTAGCGTTTGTGTGCACGGGGTGCAGTCCGACAATCGCATAGCCGTTTTCTGTTGCTTCGGCTATTTCCACAGCTCGCGCACTCGTATCTTTCTGTGTACCAATATTTATAACCCCAATGCCCTGTGCGGCACACGCATCCATAACTTCCTTCCAGTCATCCTTAAACGCATTAATATTCACATGCGCGTGTGTATCAATATAACTATATTTCATACCAAAATCCTATCACACAAATCAGCAAATTCGACACTTTGAACATTACTCATAGCAGTCACACAGGGTAGTCTTATTGTAGTTTTTTACTAAAGCTCCTTTATGTACATGGAAGCTTGTTTTGGAGTTCGGAATCTTAGTACCTTACTATTTATTTCAGGATTTTTCCTAAATAATTCCTCAAGCTTCAAAGTCTCTCCTTTGGTAAAAACTAATTTTAAAAACTTCCAGCTAAATGTTTCAGGTGAGCCAGGTAATTCGGGACGTGGATTTTTACGGTATTGGAGTGTCCGTTTAATATATCGCCATGCCATGATCCAGCCTGAATAATCTAAGTAAATAATCTGGTCTGCTTGGGTAAATAAATTCGCACGTGCGGCATTTGCAATATAACCTTCAATAAGCCATTGTTGCGTACCAACAATTTCGTCCAATGTTGATTTGACCTGTTGGTCACCAACATAATTCCATCCTGGATTCCACATAATTTCATCCATGAATGTCGCTGGAATATTTATTTTCTCTGACAGAGCACGAGCAAAAGTAGTCTTCCCTGCTGCACTTGCTCCAACGATGACAATTTTAAGAATCGCCATGGCTTTATAAGACATTTGAACTTGACCCACCACCTTTTGCATCAGACTGTTCATTTTTATGATAATCTACCTCAGTAACGCGCTCATGCCACAAAATCCATTTCTTTTTTACAATGGCTAGTGAAAGTGTTGAAAACACATAGCCGCCTGTTGGCACCAGTGCATTAAGTAAAAATGCTTCTACTCCAATATTCTTCATAAACGCTGCAGCTACTAGATAGGTCACACCGGCAATAATAGCTCGCCGGGTTTTACTTCCCTCCCAAGCTTTATCCATCTCAACTCGATTATTTCTCTGTAAGATACCTTGGATGGATTTCATACTAACTCCCTAGACGGTTAAAAAGGTTTTCTGGTTTTTTGTTAGCGCGGACTGCCTTTCTAATGATATCGCTTGTTTCTGGCATTACAGGAAGTAAGAGGCGTCCAATATGTAAGAGTTGTTGCCGGAGGTTTATAAGGACCCCCTTCGCTATCTCTGGCTCTGTTTTTATCAGCTTGAATGGTTCGGTTTCCGCAATAAGTTCATCGGCACTTTGAATAAGAGACCAGATGTGGTCCATTGCCTTCTGGAGATTAAGTGTCGCGGGAGCATCTATTGTTGTAGGGTCTAATGGCTCAAAGTCTTCCACCTCAAGGTGAGTTTCTGACATCTTCATGATGCGTGCAGTGAGGTTCCCCAAACCATTTACGAGGTTCGCGGTGTAGTATTCATCCATCTTTTCCCACGTAAGGTCTGAGTCATCGAATGGATGTACATGGCGCAAGAGAATATACCGTGTTGCATCGGTACCGTATTTCTCCACAAGTTCATATGGGGAAATGACATTCCCAAGACTCTTACTCATCTTCTGTCCCCCGCTGTTTATAAAACCATGATACAGAACTTTATCAGTTGCTTTTACTCCAGCACTTTTAAGCATTGCTTGCCACATGATTGACTGGAACCTCACTTGATCCTTTCCTCCCATTTGCACCACAGTGCCTTCTTCCCAGAATTTTTTAAAGTTTCCTTCTGCATCCTCTGGCCATCCGAGTGTAGAGATGTAGTTAGTCAATGCATCAAACCAAACGTACATTACTTGTTCTTCGTCACCAGGAACAGGAATACCCCAGTCCATGCGTGACACTTCGCGAGAAATACTAAAGTCTTCGAGGCCTCCTTTTACAAAGTTTAAAGCTTCCTGACGGCGCCATTCTGGTTCGATTACCCCCTCTTGCGAAAGGTACTCTTCAAGATAGCTCTGGTAGTTTGAAAGTTTAAAAAAATAATTCTCTTCCTCAATCTCCTGTAGTTCCATGTTGGGGTGGTTTGGACACTTACCGTCAACGAGTTCACTTTCTTTCATGTACATCTCATCACCTACGCAATACAGCCCACTGTATTTCTTTTTGTAGATATCACCAGCTGCCTCACACCGCTTCCATATTTCTTGGGCTGCTTTTTTGTGCGACTCATCTGTTGTTCGTATAAAGTTATCGTAGGAAAGATTTAGAGAATCTTTAAGCTTATTGAATTGAGCTGCATAGCGGTCTACATACTCTTGTCGATTTATACCTTCAGAGTCAGCCTTTTCGGCAATCTTCTGGCCATGCTCATCAGTCCCCGTATTAAAAAACACCTCTTCACCCATCAACCGCCAGTATCGTGCGAGTGTGTCTGCCTGCACCATTTCTAATCCAAAGCCAATATGTGGCTCAGCGTTTACGTATGGCAATGTCGTAGTGAGGTATCGTGGTGTTTTTTCTTGCATAATGAAATTACTGTACCATTAGATAAGCTATAAAAGAAGTGGTCTCCAGATGTTAAGAGGATGGCTCAAAACAGTATTTGAAGGATGTAGTCACTTGACTTCCGACACGTTCTGACTAAGATAAGGTCAGCAACAAAGGAGTACACAAATGTTACCTAAAATAAAATCGCTATTCTCTCTCCTATTTTCTCTCCGAGAAAAAAAGTCTGTGACTGGTGACCGCTTAATTAAATTTAGCGAAGATACAGAGGTTAGACTAGAAGCTCTTGCCTGTAAAACCAAGGTTCCTAATATCGAAACCGTGCTGAATGATGCCTTTCGTACGCATGAATCGATAGTAGACCGCCTGGCTCAAGGTTTTGTATTCTGGGCTCAAGGAAAAGATGGTGAGCTGCATGAGGTTCAATTTTTGAGACAACCTGACGATAAAACCGACCCAGGTAATTATCTGCGTCTGGTGACTGACGATGAATAAAGAAATCGCTGGATACTATCCAGCGATTTTACTTACATATATCTTAGGCAACCAAGTAGTCACGGCTTGTTCGCAGGTATTCACTACCTGGTCGCATGAGTCGGAGGGTCTTATCAAGAGCACTTCCCGGCTTCTGGAAGGAGGCAATGCCAACTCCTGCAGCCATTGCCCAGTACAGTATTTCTCGTATGTAGTCACTTGTACTAGAACCGGTAATAATCAAAACGTTAATTTTCCGGTCACGGAGCATCTGCAGGTTGTTCTCCCGATGTTGTCGCTCCTCATCTAGAACTTCACTTGTTGAAATGAGTACTCGATCGATAACCTCGACATAAGGAATAAAATTCATTTCGTTCACACTATTTTCTTGATGAATTGCAGATACGTGCGCATATGCCAAATCTCGCCGTTTTAAAGAATTTGGTATCTGAACAATATATGCAACCGGACTCTGGACGATTAAATTGCTATGAGTCTTCATGTATACCCCCTTCTACTTGTCTACTTCTACGCTTAAAGATACACATGTGCATGCCAGAAGACAAGCTGGGGACCGTATGAAGAATAGGAAAGGATTAAATTATTGAAAATAACTTATAGTGAAAAAGTCGTCAAGCTTACCCAACAGCCCGATGATTATTGGACGGTAATGGGCCGATACAGGACTGTATTCTCCTACATACAAACAAGCTATGGGGAAATATAATCAGCTTGCTGTTGAAGAAGAAGTAAACAAGGTAGCTTAATAAAAAATCGGCACGTCTGTGCCGATTTTTCTATCGTAGATACTCTAATAAATCTGCAATTGCAATGCGTTCTTGTTCCCCAGTGTCTCGGTCGCGTACTGTTACTGTATCTTTTAAGTCAGGATTCTCTTCACCGAGTGTCTCGAAATCGATAGTGACACATGCTGGCGTTCCAATTTCATCCTGTCGTCGGTATCGCTTCCCCACGTTTCCGTTGTCATCAAACTCTGCACGCATGTGCTTTGAAAGCATAGAAAATACTTCTTCAGCCTTCTCCACCAATTGAGGTTTATTCTTTAAAAGTGGGAATACAGCAACTTTAATTGGCGCAAGTTTCTTTGGGAATCGCATTACGGTTCGCGTATCTCCCCCAAGTTCATCCTCATCGTAGAACTCAGTCATCACTGCTAAGAATGTTCTGTCGAGCCCAACTGAAGTTTCCACAACGTGTGGAATATATTTTTCATTCGTTGCCTGGTCTAGGTACTCCATTGAAGTCCCTGATGCTTCTTGATGCTGTGTCAGGTCATAATTACCTCGTGCATGTACCCCTTCCATTTCCTTAAAACCAAACGGGTAATTGTATTCAATGTCGAAAGCTGCCTTAGCGTAAAACACTAAGTTTTCATGCTCATGCCACTTTAGGTTATCGGGATTGAATCCAAGGTCGATGTAGTACTGCATTCGTTTCTCTTTCCACGTTTCGTACACACTCATTTCGTCTTCAGGTTTTACGAACATCTGCATCTCCATTTGTTCAAACTCGCGCTTACGGAAAATGTATTGTCGCGGTGCGATTTCATTACGAAATGCCTTCCCTATCTGAGCAATACCAAATGGTACCTTCACTCGTGCACTATCAAGTACGTTTTTAAAATTAATGTAGATTCCTTGGCACGTTTCACCTCGCAGGTATGCAGGATTTTCTGTCCAATTCTCTGCAAAGTTACCTAGGTTACTTTGGACCAATAGATTTACTTGTCGTACTGCACCAAAATCTTTCTGTCCGCATTTTGGGCACTTCAGGTTTTCTCGATGTTTATCAAAAACAGCATTGATTTCTTCAACGGTCATTTTTTCATCAGCAAAGACCTCAATATCTTCAAGGAGATGGTCAGCTCGAGAGCGAGTGTTACACTCCTTACATTCAACCAAAGGATCAGAAAAACCATCAACATGACCTGATGCTTTCCAAACTTTCGGGTCGGTCACAATCGCAGAATCGAGTCCTACAACATTTTTTTCTTCATTCACCATTGACTGCCACCATGCTGACTTAATGTTGTTTGCCAGCTCCACTCCGTATGGACCGTAATCGTATGCACCGACAAAACCTCCATAAATTTCACTCCCTTGAAATACAAAGCCTCTTCGTTTGCACAACGATACGATTTTCTCCATCTTTGAATCTTTATTTTCTGCCATAATGAAATAACTGTACCATATGAACAAGTAAAATAAAGGAAATCTCAATTACGAGTTCCTTTGGTCCAACGATTTTCTCAGAAGAGAAAATCGGGACATAAATTCAGAATAGTCGCCTACACTCCTTTCTTCATTCAGCTGTTATATTTTTTATATCCTCTATGAAGTGGTCGGATACAATCAGATGAAGTACGAGCTGCGCAAGGAAATTGGATGGAGACGCACTTGATGGTACGGTACCATTCAATTTACCGCAGTGCAGCGAAGTAATTCGTTGATTTTATTCGACCACCTTTCCGTTACCCTCTGGATACCCGGTCTCAGTAGACATTTCTGTAGTGATCGATGGATTTGTATCGCGAACCACTATTCCCGTGAAGAGATCCTTTGCTCTCAGACGCTGTTCTTTAACAAGCGTGGGTGTTGAACCTATCTGCGTCTTACTCGTACTGAGCCTCACTTGAAACGAAGTAAACACTGCAGAATTTGAATCAACTGATCCTGCATCCCATGTAATCAAACGGCGCACGGAATCATATTCAATGCTTCCCGTTCCTGAAACGTTGTCTTCCCATGAAACATATGATGGCAGTGATGTGGTTACGACTGTCTCAGCCATATCATTTGTTCCATTTTCTGCCATAAGTGAAATGGTATAGGTTGTTTCTTTTTCTGCTTGAGGTGGTACCGATCCCGAATCAGTGAAGATTCCACTGCTGAATCCGGCATCGGCACGAAGTGTCGGTATGGTGGCAATCTTCAGTACTGACTTAGCGGTTCCTTGCAATGTTTCAGAAACCTGTGATTCAGAGATTCGACGGGCTTGAACATTCACATCAAGTGTAATTTGTGGTGTTTGTGTTATTGCTGTAGATGGCTTCACCCCAAACGAAAGCCGTGTCGATCTTCCCGGTCGCAACTCAGCAAGACTTGGGGAGTTCGATACATCCCAAATAATCTTATTATTCAATGAATCATAAAATCCATTTGGTGGGCCAACATCCAAATCTGACAATGCATTACCTCCGAGGAACATCTCCACCGTAAGGTCGTATATGGTGTCATCAAGTGTGTTTGTTATTTCAATCTGGCCACTTGAATTTACACTCGGAGCAATAACAATCTCACTTGTAGACTCGCCTGAAACTCTTAGTGCTACACCAAGAAAGGCTTGCTCTACTTCAAAAACTGTTTGTGCCGTAGCAAACACTGACGCGAGGGACTGTTGGTCACGCTCACTTGGCACTCCTACAGTGAAGTTAATTGCGTGTTCAGCAGTATCATTTCCAATAACTACCCCTTTAATGACAATGGTCTTCGATGCTTCAGGTTCAATATCTTTGATGATCCATGCATTTTGCGCATTACTCGGCTCTGGTGTTGAAGAAGTAAAATCAAAGCCAATTGGATACTCTGCTTTTACAAGTAATTCCGAAAGTGTTGTTGGTGAATTTGAGGTAATGGTAAGTGTGATGTCGGTTTCTTGGCCTGAAGAAAGTTTCTTTACATTTTCCACCTTTACAATAATTGGTGATGAGTTGATTTTGAATCGCAATGAATCTGCCTCCTTAAAGAAGGTGGCATTTGAACCTTGTACCCGATATTCAATAGACACATTTATGTTTCGTTCATCATTTTCTTCTCCAAACACAATTGCTCGTAAAGGTATATTGACTGTCTCACCGGCAGCAACTATGTCTAGAGCTAAACGTTCATTAAACAATTCTTTCTGATCTTCAGATGCGGAAAGTGTGCCTTTTGGATACTCCACAATCAGGGTCGCAGACTCAATATCTACGGCATTACTGTTAGTAATGCCTACTTGTAGTGGTAGTACATCACCCGCACCAATAGTGAACGGTCCGGTCACTGATAATGTAATATTTTCTCCTGAGATAACATTGTTCCCAAATAATTGAATCGATATTGACACAACCACTGCAAGCATAAAGAATCCAATCCCCAAAAGAACGAGTTTTAATCGATATCCCATCTTGCGCTTTTTTGGTGCCATAGTATTTTTTTCTAATTCTACTACAGGTTCACTAATAGGCTCTGGTGTAATAACAGGCTTAGATTCAATCGGTTTCGGTGGTGCTGTCCACTGTGTCCTTACTTCTTCTTTATGATCGGTCAATGCGTGCTTATGCGAATGTTCCAAGGTCTTCCCTCGTTCATACAGTCGCTCACGTAGCGCATCAATGCGTTCTTGATCTTTAATACCACTCATATATATTAGTGAGTATAGTATACCCTGACATTCCCCATTCGTCTGCGCATACAAACATGTGCTCCAACGTCGCTATAGATGACTCACCGTAGAACCATGTTCAATACACTTTGTAATTACACCCTCAAGTGAATTATCGTATGCGTTGTATGCAGTAATGAATGACTCGGGAGTAAGCACTGGCGCCAGTTCAGATGTTCGTACCACATACCCGAGTTGGGTAAGAAGGCGTATCATAAAAACCTGTTGGTACACTCCAATCTGTTTTACATCCGACAACTCACACAGTACCGATAATACTTCTTCAGTATCAGCAAATATACTAAGAACAGGCTCTTCTCCATGAACATACCTTCGTATAGCACGAATTACAAAAGAAACCCCTCCGCGAGCTTCTCGGGTAAGGGATGCAAGGAATGGATTACTCAGTGCCTCAACGCTTCCAATACGCCATGTTGCCTTACCTCGCACAAGTGAGATTCGGACAAGTGAAAAATCCTGCAGTGCACATCGTTGTTTTGATTTCTCCATACGAACACTTCGTGCAGTTGCCCACACCATACCTAGTTCAGATGTAAGTAATAAGTACGATTTATCTGACGTCATACTTGCTCTGGAGCCGCAGACAATCGCTTTTGTTATATACATAGTATGACTCATTGTCTCTGATTGTACTTTATAAATACAAAACCGGAAATGCTTCGCATTTCCAGTTTTGTCATCTTCTTTCATTTTGCCACTTACACTACATTCATTTCAATAGTAAATGAATGCTCCCCTGCAACAACCTCTACACCATGTGCATCAGCAAAGGTCATCTCATCCGCTCCCACAGTACTCATAATGTCTTCTTTGAAGACCGTAAAGAGTTCTTGGCCCCCGTCTGATGTCTGTACCTTCAGTGTTACTCGATCAGATGCCTCAAGGCCTGCTTTCTTTCGCATATCCTGTATCGCACGCATCAACTCGCGGGCATCACCTTCAGCTTTTAGTTCTGGAGTTATTTCAGTATCAATCGAAACTGTCTCACCGACAGTGTACTGCTTTGCATTTACCTCATCGAGTACTACCTGCTTCAGGTCATTACTTATCTCTGGACCGCTTACTGAAGCAATTGGTTGCCGTACCTTTATCTGTGCTTTCACACGAGCTTCAAGTACTGAAGACACGACACTTCGTGCCACCGTCATCTGCTCAAGTGCCTGCGTATCAACCTTATTTCCTTCAGGCCACGTGGTTAGATGGACACTTTCTGCATCATCGTCAGTTCGTAATGCTTGATGTACGTGCTCAGCAAAGAATGGCATTACTGGCGCCATTGTTTGAGAAAGTGTCATTAACACATGGCGAAGTGTGCCCATTGTACGGACAACATCATCTTGGTCACTCCCCTTGAGCCGATCTCGTGAACGTCGAAGGTACCATACAGACAAGTCATCGATAAATTCAGTAATCGGACGTGTTGCTTTATCAAGTTCATAGTTTCGATAGCCCGATGTCACTTCTGCAACAACTTGGTTGAGTCGCGCAACGATCCATTGATCAAGCACATGCGATGAATCAATACATGACGCAACATTTCCGTCATCAAACATCTGATACATAGTAAGCACATTATGAAGCCTTCCAATGTTTTTTCGTTGAAGCTCCAACACTTCTTTCTCAGAAAAGTTTAGATCTTCCCCACGAACAATTGGTGAGGAGAGCAAGTAGAATCGCATTGCATCCACTCCCGTACGTTGTGCAAGGTCCATTGGATCTGGATAGTTCTGTAATGATTTACTCATTTTTTTTCCGTCTTCAGCAAGTACCAATCCATTTACGATCACGTTTTCATACGGAGATTTTCCGAAGATTGCAGTACCAAGCACAATCAGTGAGTAGAACCAGCCACGAGTCTGATCGAGCCCTTCCGCAATAAACTGCGCTGGGAAGCCTTTCCCTGTTTGTGGATCGAATTCATCAAGTGCTTCACCCAGGTAGTGTTGTTGCCCGTAAGGCATCGAGCCGGATTCGAACCAGCAGTCGAAGACGTCTGGTACCCGCTCGAGTTTTACTCCATTTTCAACAAGCTCAACATCATCAATATACGGCCGGTGGAAATCCAGTTCGTAATTGTCATTATGTGGCATTGGGGTAAATGATAGTTCTCGCACGACTCCTTTCTCAGGGTAATCATCACCCCAAGTATCCAATCCCTGTTCGTTTGTTTCCCCTTCAACCAATGAGTGTAAGAAACATACAGGGTCTCCATGAGATACAATCAAAATATTCTTGTTTTGATACGTTTGTTCCAAACTATACATGAAGTCACCCATCCGCCGCTTTAATTCCGTCCATGTCTCTCCATTATTTGGGCATTCAGTAAAGCGCTTCATACTTCTAGGAAAATGTTTTCTGTATTCATCGAGTGTTTTACCTTCAAAATCTCCATGACCCAATTCTCGAATACGTTCGTCAACGATTATTTTTTCTGATGAAATACCTGCATGTTTCGCAAATAAATTAGCCGTTTCTGTAGCACGTAATACTGGTGAGGTGATAATCAAATCTATATCACTGCCCATGGCTGCAACCGCTTTCTGAACATCAATTCTACCTTTTTCAGTTAGTGGATACTGATCGACTGCGTCAGTAACAATCTTAAGAACATTTTTCTCACTCTCACCATGACGTAACGTGAAATACGTATTACCACTTTTCGGTACATACTCTTGCAGCTCAGACAAACTTCCCATCACTTTCCAGTCTTGTGTCTCTGGGTTGCGCCAGATTGGTAACGGAGCTCCCCAGTATCGTTGTCGAGAAACTGCCCAGTCGCGAGCTCCTTCAAGCCACTTACCAAATCGCGCACGTCCAACATGCTCTGGTACCCATTTTATTTTATTATTCTCTTCGACAAGCTGGTCCTTAATCTTTGTTACTTCTACAAACCATGAGGTAGTCGCGTAATTAAGTAACGGTGTATCACACCGCCAGCAATGCGGGTAACTATGAACAATATTTTCCTTCTTAAATAATTTTCCGTATGCTTGCAATGCTTTTACAATTTCAATATCGGCATCCAGGTGCATTACTCCAGATTCATCATCATCTTTTGGCTTCACAAGCTGACCAGCAAAAGCGGTCACAAACGGCATAAAATGCCCTACGTTGTCTACGTGGTGTTTGATAGGAACCCCATGTTCTTGAGCAAGCTTCATGTCGTCATCCCCATATGCTGGCGCGAGATGCACCGCACCGGTCCCCTCTTCTCCAAGCTCTACGTAGTCTGCATGAAGAATCTGCCATGCGTTTTCTTTTCCTTCAAAATCTTCTCCGGCAAGATACTGGAATGGTGGCTCATATCGCTTTCCCACCAAGTCCGTCCCCGCAAATTCCTCTACAACCTCATGCTCAACATCTCCAAGTTGTGACAAACGTGCCTTTGCCAAAATGACAAATTCTTCATGGTCATCAATAATAGTTTTTACTTTCACGTAGGTGTGTTCATTGTGAACAGCGGCTGCCATATTGCCTGGCATAGTCCACGGTGTAGTGGTCCATACAAGCAGCGAAGTGTCAGTAGCCAAACCGGCTTCATCAAGCAGTGGGAGCTTTACGGTAATAGCGATATCCTTAATATCTTTATATCCTTGATTCACTTCAAAGTTCGACAACGTCGTGCCACATCGTGGACACAGGTGCATTGATTTGAATCCTTCATATACCAAACCTTTTTTATGTAACTGTGAAAACACCCACCACACACTTTCTGTATAGGTTGAATCCATGGTCTTGTAGTCGTCCTCCATATCAACAAAGCGACCCATGCGAGGAATAATCTTTCGCCAATCATCCGCGTACTCCATGACTGCATCACGTGCAGATTCATTAAAGTTTTGAACTCCATAATCTTCTATATCGCGTTTGGTCGCTAAACCAAGTTTCTTTTCAATAAGATTTTCCAAAGGAAGCCCGTGGCAATCCCATCCCCACTTACGTGGCACACGGTATCCATTCATAGTCCAAAACCGTGGGATGGCATCTTTTATAGTCCCAGCAAGGATGTGCCCATAGTGTGGCAACCCGGTTGCAAACGGTGGTCCATCATAAAAAATGAAATCACCATTGGGAGCATCCTGCTCTAGTGTTTTATTAAAAATGTCGTGTTCTTTCCAAAACGAAAGTATCGCTTCTTCGCGAACAGCAACGTCACATTTTTCTACAGGTGAGTCCTGTGTATTTTTTGTATTCATAGATTGTGATATGTATATCAGACATAATAATGCGAGCAATTGCTCAACCATGCGTATCAGGCATGTCACTGCATAGTAGCATCGGTCATTTGTTTTGCAAAGAAAAAACCCCGCTATTTGCGGAGTTTTCAATTTCGTATGGGAGACCTGGATTCGGAGGCTCTCCCCAAGAAACCACGGGGAGATCTTGAAGAATGTTGTACATATATAGCATTCCTATAACCACTCCCCAAACTATCATAATCGCACCAGGGGTAAAGTCCCATTGTGCATACATCACCCAAAATGAACATACCAGTACTAACCCAACAAAGATAAAGGTCCGGGCAAGGTGTTTAAGTACATAACAGCCCTGCATACACCCTTCATAAAGAACTTCGGGGTGAATATGATGCAGTCCCTGAACAACGTAATGCTGTGGCGTAATCATACTGGCACTCCACATCCATGAAGCCATAAAGAAACCCTGCCGGCGTTCGCTTGTACACGAGCATGTGTTCCCCCATCGCTCCTCGAATGACCGAAACAGCCTAGTACATAGCAATAGCATTCCCATAGAACGATATCAAAGATACCGACCGCATCGCGAAGCTGTATAAAAACTCCATCCATCATATCTCTCCTTGTTGATGTGACATACGGTATATCTCAGATTCCATCATGCAACGATCCCAAAGCAAAGTCTCTTGCCATGAAAACTGTTGAAAGTTTTTGAAAAGTATCGTCAACCACATAGATGCCTCCTTCAATTCTGTACCTACTCTGTATATGGTTGTATCACGCACAAAGAAAAAAGGCCAGGGATTCCCTGGCCTTTATTTACTGGTGAAGTGCGAATGGTCGCAACTGCGGCTCATTTTTTTCGCACTGCTTGAGTATGGCACCATACTCTTCAAGCATGTCTTCTCGGTGACTCTTGGCATGATACGAGCGAAGTACCCGCCACACAGCTCTTGATACATCTTTCATCACATTTCCTTTAATCTATCTAGTGAATTGTATATCCCCTACTTTTCTGCAGTTCAATCAGCAACTTGTAGAACGCATCCTGTTGTTGTGATCTAGTGGACATCCCCGAAAAGAAAGCCACCTGATCTTTCACCCACCCAGGACGAACCATCCGAAGCATTGGGGGAATCTCACATACTGACAATGAGCTAACTTCTTGCATATTACTTCTCCCTTCTCTATAACTACCTAAAAACTACATCTTTTCCAGGTATTTTGCAAAGAAAAAGGCCGGAAATAATTCCGGCCTTTTTTCGCTATCCACGCCGCAAAACAGATTTATTATCCATAATCCATTTCCCACGTCGCTGAAAACTGATTATACTTTTCCCACGTTCGGGGTACTCGGCATCAGCACGCGGCTGAGTTGCCTCATCAAGATATATCTTTCCTTCACATCCGATGAGTTCATCATAATTAACATCTGGGCCTTCAACCAAAAAATCGAAGGCATCGGATGTCTGGTTATCTGGTGACTTAGTCATACCTTATTCCTTTCATCCGATTGATGTTTCTAGAATGATACTGACATTTTGTTACTGCTCTGTCAATGCATTACATACCTCTTTCAAAAGAAAAGACCGGAAGCATTTCCGGTCTTTTGATCAATCGCGTATAGAGAATGGTTGTAGATGTGGCTCGTCTTGCTCGCAAATGGCAAGCAGTGCAGCGTGCTCAACAATCATTTCTTTTCGATGTGTTTTGCATGTATCGCACGAAGTATTAGCCAGATACCGTTTGCATGATTTTTCATTTTTGTTTTCTTTTATCCATCAAACAATTCTTCAAGATCTGGATTCTGCTCAACAAGCTTTCTCATAGCTTTTCGTACTTTTGGAATAAAGAAAGATACATCGAAGACAAGTCTCAGAAAGTTAAAGAACAGTGCTAATCCTAAAATCATTAGGGCATACCACGGCCATGGAACTTCAGACACATTCATCGAAAAATACAAAAGTACTGTGTAGAACACGATCCATATTCCATGCTTGAAAATTCTTAAAGTTTTTTTCCAGAAGTTTTCTTTCCAGAAAGCAAACTTCCTGGATGTCTCAAGCAGTTCAAGGGATGCCAAAGCGACAAAGAAAGCAATTACGCAAAATATAATCAAGTTGAAATGTTCAAAACGCACCTCTTCATGTCTATATCCATAGATCATGGCACCAATCATCAAACCACATGTACCTGTGTTTAATATGATTGGAAGATAAGCGAAAACAAGACCAACAATAAACCAAAGATATACACCACGCATAGCCCACTCCTTTTCAAAGGGTTTCTACTAGATAGAACTACTACGAAATTTCCAAGTGTCAACACTACATAGCCTTTGGTGCTTCGATTCCGAGAACCCAAAGGCCGTTTTTTAATGTCTGTGCTACTGCCTGTGCGACTTGCGTTTTGTATGGAGCGTATTGATCAGCTGGATCGGCAATTTTTTCTTGTGCGTAGAATGAGTTAAACATGCCGGCTAACTCAGTAAGGTAGGTGGCGACTTTATGAGGGGCTCGTGCAATGGCCGCATCAGTCAGCACTTCCTGGAAACGATACAAAACTTTTTCAATTTCATAGGGATTTTCAGGTGTCTGCGTTGTGTCAACAGAAATGTTTGCAGTAGATGCTTTTTCAAGTACCGAACAGATACGAGCATGGGTGTACTGTAGATATGGTCCTGAAGCTCCTTCAAACGAAAGTGCTTGCTCTTTATCGAAAACAGTATCTTGCAAAATATTTCCCTTAAGTGTTGCATACTTAATAGCTCCCAATGCAATATGTCTTGTAAGCTGTGTGTCTTTTGCTAATTCTGAAGATGCTGCTGCCATGCGTTCACTCACTGCATTAGCAATCTCATCTATAAACGTGACGGCAGGTATTACATCTCCTGTACGCGACGACATTTTACCGGTGGACAACCGCACTGTCCCGTGCCCAATGTGCTCAGTTTTCTTTTCTAGTTCTGGATAGATGAAGCACATTGCCTTTTTAAGCACTTTAAAATATTCTGTAATCTCATTTGATGTTGAAATAATTGAGAGATCATATGTTCCTAAAACATCTTCCTTCATTTTTGCCAATGCCAACTCTTTTGCTTCATATGTAGGTAAACCTTCTGAATTTACAAACACTCGGGTGTGTAAGCCATGTGCTTCCCCATCAAAAATACGGGCACCATTACTTTCTGGGAAAATATCAGAATTATTCAACACCAGCTCCTTTCCTTTTGGACCAGCTTCACTCTCAAAAAATTTGTGATCAAACGATGTGCCTACGGTGTCATAAATAGTATCGAAGTACGCAAGTGAAACTTCTTTACCTGTATCATATAAGGCATTGACTGACTCATCTGTCCGTTCGTAGATTTTTTTATTTAAAATTTTTATTTCTTCAGCTGCAGTTTCATCTTCTTTATATGCAGTTGCCCCCACTGCATACGCCTTACCAAGTATCACAGGAGTTAATTTTGCTACTTCGTTGTGTTCAGCTAATGCCTCAAGCTTTTGTAGCCCCCAAATTGCGTGCGCGACATGCATCCCCACATCACCTTGGTAACACAATCGCTTCGTGTCTGCTCCTGCATACACAAAAAGTCGAGAAATAGACTCGCCTACTGAATTGGTAAATAGATGTCCTACGTGAAACTCCTTAAAAGGATTTGGATCGGTGTATTCCACAAACACTTTTTTACCTGCATATATTTCGTTCTTCCCCCAGTCTTCTCCTAATGCAATAGCACGGAGCATTTCTTTTTTAAAAAAGTCACGATGGAGTGAAAAGTTGATAAATCCTGGTCCTGCAACTTCACACTTCTGTATGTATTGAACTTTTTTTTCTATAATGAGAGCAACCAATTCTTCAGCGAATTCTCGAGGATTCTTTCCTACCTTCTTCGCTGCAACCATTGCTACATTACACGCATAATCTCCATGCGAAAGATCAACGGGATGTTCAACCACAAAAGAAACATCGGTGATTCCGAGTTCCTGTAAGACTGTTTCAATAGTTTCCTTAATTGTTTGTTCCATGTTTGTTGCCCAACTATACCAAAATACTTTGTAATTACTACTTAATCCATTCGTGTCTGAAGCTCTCGTGGCGTCTTTGTGGAATCAACCGTGAATGCTTCTCTCCCAACTATTTGACCACGATCTGTTTGTACTGAGCATCGCCACTTTCCATCTTGGTAATTTTTTATAAGTGTATACCCTCGGAAGCCATCGCCTCGTCCTCCTGCGATACCATATGATAGCTTCGCATGCTCATCCCATTTTCCAGTTTCTTCATTGTAGTATTCCCACACGTGAAAAATATCTGTCTTAATTTTTGTCGGGGCAAATACCTGTGCAAAACAGAAAATGTTATCTCCCTTTACTGGATGGTACGTATCGTCAGAATCTTTAAAGGGCTCGAACCACCTTCCGTCTTCATATGTCAGCTGGTAATCCCCACTTTCAAAACGGACAACTGAATGATAAATTCCTATATCCTTAAGCGAAAGTGGAATCGGAGGAATGATATTTGCAAAATAAAGGAAGTTAAAACCAGCAAAAATCGCTCCGATAACAAAGATTATTGATCGAGTATGAAGTGTTATAAAGCGTGGAACCACCTTATGAAGTGCTCGAATAAACCAATACATGATACACAACGCAAGCACGCCGCTGGATACAAACACCCATGAACCCATCCAGCCGGTAAACACCGGGATAACTAAAACGGTATATGAGAATAAACCAATAAATAAAATAGCGAGGTTATAGATTAAACGTGAAGTTCTGTCGCGAATAGTTTCATTACCATAAATCGCAAGAAGGATAACAAGCAAAAATGGCCATGTTTCAGACCATGAGCCACTGCGCCCATAGAAAATAAGCATCCCCGAAAGAAGTCCTCCAAAGGCAAACTGTACCAAAAGCGGTGAGTACCGCCGTGCATAGTCCCCTGCCTTTCCAGAAATTTTCTCTGCTGCACTTCCGTACAACAGAAGCAACGAGATCATTGCAAGGAGTACATATGCTGCAAGGATAAAATTATCAAAAAGTTGATCAACTCGATTGAGTGTAAGATTATCTATAAGAAAACCAAGGAAAAAAGAAATCGTCATCCAATGACGTTTCACTTTCGCAATAGACCGATATTGTTTTTTCGCGACTACAGGCTCCTCAGATGATTCTTCGTGCATAAAGGTATTGTACAGGAGTTTTTAAACAATACACAAATACAAAAAAAGGCACCCCGAAATGTGGGGCGCCAGGTGCGGAAAAGGGACAGTAGAGGAAACGTTGTTTTCCGAACAAAGTATCCATAGCTACTATAACAGCGAATGCTAAAAACGCAAGACAAACAAAAAGGCGCCTGCTCACAGGCGCCTTAAAAGGGCAAACGCTAGTCAAAGCTCCTATCCTCGAACATCCCACAAATGTTGCAAGCTTCGTTCGAGCCATAGGCGGTACCCTGGCACGGGGTACTTTCTTTGGTACATTTTGATTCTGGAGACCACATACCCTTTGGTGGCCACTTTGGCTTTGCTGGTTCTGGTGGAAACATTCCACTACTATCAAACGGCATAACACTCCCCTCCTCTGTGTTCCTTTTGATACTATACTACACTGAACGCTGTAAACGCAAAACCGATACTCGAGGTACCGGTTTTATGTTTCTACATTTCATTGAATCTACACAAATACTTCAGGAACGGGAAACGCATTACACATTGCCTCAACTTCTGCTTTAAGTGCATCTTTCAATTGTTGATTGTCTTTATCTTTCAGTACCTCAATCATGATTTCTGCCAGGCGTGTTGCTTCAGTCTCGCCCATGCCTCGTGTGGTCATCGCTGGTGTACCAAATCGAATTCCTGAAGGATCCATCGCAGAACGTAACTCATCGGCGATCATATTTTTATTTAAGGTAATGCCAATTTCATCGAGCACGTCTTCTGCTTCCTGCCCGGTAACCCCCATTGAGCCGTACACGTCTGCCAGGAGCAGGTGATTGTCCGTCCCACCACAAAGTAAACGTACTTCATGAGCTAGAAACACCTTTTCCATTGCTTTGGCATTTTTTAAGACCATTTTTCCGTACACTTTAAATGAAGGTTTGAGTGCCTCACCAAACGCCACCGCTTTTGCAGCAATAACATTCATGTGCGGACCTCCCTGTAAGCCTGGAAATACTGCTTTATTAATTTTTTTAGCAAGGGTTGCATCCTCACGGACAAGAATCATGCCTCCACGTGGACCCCGCAAGGTTTTGTGTGTAGTGGTAGTCATCACATCAAACCCGAAGTCGAACGGATTTTTTACCACACCACTAGCAATGAGCCCTGCAATATGTGCCATGTCGGCAACTGCGTATGCCCCGACTTCTCGTGCAATATCAACAAACTTCTGATAATCAAGTTCGCGTGAATACGCAGAAAACCCTGCAAGGATAATCTTTGGCTTATGCTCAAGAGCAACTTCACGCAGCTCATCATAATCAATCTCGCCTGTATCTACATCCTTCATTTTGTACCGAACAAAGTTGAATACTTTATTAATGCTCGTTGTTGGATGACCATGTGTAAGATGACCACCATGTGATAAGTCCATCCCGAGGACTGTGTCTCCTGGTTCCATAAGGGCAAAATACATTGCAACGTTCGCAGCTGCTCCACCAAGTGGCTGCACGTTTGCGTACTGGCACTTAAACAACTCACAGGCACGAGAAATTGCGATGCGTTCAACTGCATCAGTATACTCCTGACCGCCATAGTACCGTTTTCCTGGGTATCCTTCTGAGTATTTGTTGGTAAACACTGAACCGTTTGCTTCGCGCACCGCATACGAAACATAATTTTCACTAGGAATCATTTCAACTCCGTTTATCTCGCGCGCCTCTTCACCGAGGAGTGCTTGATGGACTTCAGCGTCTTGTTCTTTAATGTGATTATATTCATTCATAATATTTTTTGGTTAATGTGTATATCAGTAAATGCTCCTTATGTAATAGGGTCGATGAATCTTCGCTTTATAAAATCTGATCTGTATAACATAGAAATTATTTAATATGGTCTGTAACCAATCCATACACTTCTTCATGAATGTCTTCGCGGGTACGCAACTCTCCTTCTGGTGTAACACATTGTACCGTCTGCCACTGATCTCGTGAAGACGACAAATACGAAGCGCACGCAGCAACCTTTTCTTGATGGTCACGATCGGACTCGGCCACATCAGGCACCTTCGCTCCAATACCGACAACGTACTCGAGCAATTTCTGACTTTTTTCTGGAGGCACATCGAGATACACCGTAAGGTCAGCACGAGGCATTCCAAATATTTCATGCTCAACATGTTCGAGCCATTTTAAAAACTCTTCTCGCTTATCAGCGTCATCAATTTTAGCGCCTTGGTGGAGCATGTTTGCACTCACGTAACGATCAAGAATTACCACGCGTCCTTCTTCAAGCCATTGCATAAGTTCAGACTTTGATTCATACCGATCTGCCGCGTAGAGTGTCGCTGCAATCTTCGGATCAAGTGCCATAAAATCTCCATGTCCTCCATCAAGGGATTCTCGGAGTAAATGCCCAAAGGTGTTTTGATTATACCGAGGAAAATCAATCTTCCCCACGGCAACACCATCATTAATTAACCGGCGCATCAAAAGGTCTGCCTGCGTAGCCTTCCCTACATTATCTCCCCCGTCCAATACTATAAGTTTTGATTTTTGCATATGTAACAATTTATTTTCCCGTACTTCCAAAGGCGCCAACGCCTCGTGTTGTATCTTCTAGTGTATCAACTACTACCAATTGTGGCTGTTCCACCTTCTGGATAAGCATTTGTGCAATTTTATCTCCTGCAGTGCAGACATACTGTGCATCACTAGTATTGAGTATTCCAATAAATATTTCCCCTCGATATCCAGCATCAACCACTCCCCCAAGTGTCTTGAGTCCCGCCTTATGCGACAAACCGCTTTTATCCCAAATGAGTCCTACATACCCTTGTGGTATCGCCAGTGCAATGCCAATAGGTATCTGTGCCCGTTGTCCTGCCTGAATACTCATTGTCTCTACAGCATACAGATCAAGACCAGCATCAGTATCATGAGCATACGAAGGAAGCTTCGCCGCATCATGTAGTTTCTGTATCTTTAGTTCCATAATGTAAATCATTGTATCACTTTCAAGATATGTATCTGTATTTACAACACTACACAGGTAAGATGTCGAGAAAGTTCTATATTTGATTAATCCATCACTTGTAATTTAAAATCTCCATGCTACTGTGATTTTGGACCAACCAAAGGAGAGAGATATGAAACTCTTAACACTCACGTTAACAATTCTAGCGTTCATTATTCCTGTCGGAGCATTCGCAGAACGTGTGGTGACTGTAAATTTCAGCACTGCAACATTGACTATCACCGATGAAAATCAAACGTTGATGCAGACGGCCGTTGTGCTTCCGAAGGGAAATTACTACCCGGTGCCCGTAAGTGGAACAGTTACCCGTTCTGAAATGGGTCCAACATGGACACCTACGGCAAACATGCATCGTGACCATCCTGGAAGATATCGTAAAAGCTATGGTGCGTATCAAAGAGGTAACGCCATGGGTCACTGCAAGATATCAATACATTTTGATATAGCACACAAAATTCTTCCTTTTGTGAGGATCCACGGAAATGCAAAGAATAGAGACCTCGGGCTCCGTCGATCACGTAGCTGCATACGGATTCCTGATAGCTTATGCCAAGAGCTTGTAAATGCCACTGCTGGACAGGATGGAGTGCGTGTACATTTTGTGCGTTAAGCTACAGATGAGCAGACAATCGTCTGCTCATTTTTATATTTCTATTGTGTAATTATGTTTTCCACTACCGAAGCTGCGCAGATGCGATATCATAGTGATATATTCAGCTAATTTCTACTCCCATGAAACCATACCAAGAACGCACACCAAATGAACAGTACAAAAATCTTTTAAAGGATATTCTTGAAAACGGTATCCGATCAAAAAGCCAGGCCGGGACCACTGCGGAAACTCCAGAAGGAACTGATTGCATAACTCTCTTTGGTGCAACACCAATGCGTTTTGATTTATCAAACGGTTTTCCAATGATTACAGAACGAAGTGTAAAAGGCTTCTGGAAGCAAGCAGTTGGAGAAATCATTGGTTTCATGAATGGGGCTCGAACTCAAGAAGAACTTGAATCGTACGGATGCAAGTTCTGGAAGAATTTTGTCACACCAGAGAAATGTGCGAAGCGAGGACTTGAAGCAGGCGACTTAGGCCCAGGTTCGTACGGTGCTGCCTTCCATGACTTCCCTACCGCTGAAGGTGAATCATACAATCAGTTCAAAAACATTGTAGAGCAAATTGCATTTAAGTCACACTTAAAAACACATTTCATCTCACCATGGATTCCTCAGTACACTATTCGTGGCGAAGGTAAGCAACAAAAGGTAGTAGTCTGTCCATGTCACGGATGGCTTCACATCCGTATCTTAAACAACAAGCTCTACCTTCATATGTACCAACGCTCTGGAGACGTACCTATTGGTGTACCTTCAAACATGATGCAGTACGCTGCACTCACCATGATGCTTGCACAAGTCACAGGCTATGAACCAGGCGAATACATTCATACTATTTCTGATGCACATATATATGTCGATCAGATCCCTGCAGTGGAAGAAATCATTTCCAGAGAAACAAAACGTTTCCCTACCATGACACTCAACAACCCCACAAAAGATCTTTTTGCATTTCGTGTAGAGGACTTCGAGCTTGGGGACGACTACGAAGCGGGGGCGCCAGTAAAAAATATCCCTGTAGCAATCTAAGTGTATGACAGGCTTTTCCAATTCAGGTTTTGATCACAACAATGTTCGCACTAAGGAACAACAAGAGCTCATGCAGCAAATTGAGGCTGATGGGGTGTGTTCATTTTGTTATGAGCATTTTCAGCAATACCACCCAAATCCTATTATTAAAGAAAATGATTCTTGGCTTCTCACAACTAACATGAGCCCTTACTGTGGTACGACATATCATTTCTTTTTTGTCTATAAACCAGCGCATAAGATAAACCTATCTGACATGTCACGAGAAGAAAGTGCGGATTTGTTTGAGCTCGTTTCTTGGGTTACCAAAGAACACAACATTTCTGCTGGCTCATTCTTTATGCGCTTTGGTGAGGCGGGATGGAATGGAAGTAGTGTCGAGCACTTGCATGCACATCTTGTTGTTGGAGTGAAAGAGTCAGAAAATACTGAAGGACTTCGGGTAAAGCTTGGATATAAAACAAAAGAATAAATAAAATCGCTTGAGTAGTACTCAAGCGATTTGTTTTATTACTTTTCAAAATGATGCCAATGCATCTGGTCGTAAAGAACTTTCTTGGCAAAACCTGCAAGATCAACTGCATCATGGTCAGCCTTATGTTCTTTCGCACAAGGAAACTCAGGACCAAGGCGACTGAAACGTGCATGAGGATTTACCATAAATCCTTTATACACTGAATTTAAATCAAGGCCTTTCCACCCAAACGGTGACATTTCAGAGTGGTTTAAACCAAAACCCAAATGCACATGTCCTCCATCAAAGAAGACTGTGTCAGTAAGTCCAATGACCTCTTGATTTTCGCTGACTTCATCTATCCATCGTATGAAGCGCGCATACGCATGGGCGGGTTCTTCGCACACCTCTTGCATATGCAGAAGCACTTTACGGGAATCGAAAGCATTATGATTTGGATCAAAACACTCATTTTTTTTGCGCAACTCTTCAATGCATTCTAGATGCAAAGCTCCGACTCTCATGCCAGGTTCATAATACTCCAACGAACTCGGCTTAAGTTCTGTGTAAAAAACAAGACCTTCTTTTTGTCGTTGTTCAAAATTCATAGTCTCGCGCAATACAACAGCGGCGCCAATAGACAATGTTGGATGGAAGCCTAAACGAGGTCCGGCTCCTTCAGTATCAAGTGCAATAATTTTTTTCATTCCTTAGTCTCCTCTAAATCAGTCAAAGTGCCTTCACTCAGAAAAATACCATGAGGACAGCAGGAGTCAAGAAAAATGTATTACCTTGTGTTCAAGCAGAAAATGTTGCAGTATTCACTCAGATGAAACAAAGGGGGTCAAAATGACAGAACTCTTCACTGACCAAGACATGGCGACATGTCTTCGCGGGTGTCGTTCGTACGAACAATACCTTAGTATGAAAGATGATTTTGCGACAGGATGCACATTTTGTAACTTTGACGAAGAAAGAAATACTATTTTTTGGCAAGATAAAAATGTGCGTGTTTGGGATACCCCAGATGAGTTTAAGCGGGACTATCTGGAACATCAATTCATTATTGCACCAAAGGAACATCTACGATTTCCTTGGGACATGTCACCTGCAAAAAATGACTCTTTACTAAAGGCGCAACAGAAGCTCCAAAGGAAACATAACTTTCTTGGTGGAATGCTTTTTGTTCGTTTTGGTGCCATGCACTTAAACTCAGGAACTGTTCCACATATACACTGGAATCTCTGGGTACCCAAAGGGACGCAAAGTGTCCGGATTCCATTATTTAAAGACCCTGAATTGACCGCCAAGAATGAAGAACGGCTAAAACGTTTTGAGTTCCTTGCACAACAAATTATAAGTGTAGAAAAATTCAATAGACTTGTCTCTAAAGGCATCTTCGATACTGATGGCAATATACTGGGTTAACAGAATTAAAAACACCGCATGGTTAATGCGGTGTTTTATTGTACGACTTTCACCACCTCGACCCCCGCTTCCTTTAAAAATGCATCCCCTTCTAAGACTGCGTACCCTCGTAAGAAATACACCTTTTTAATACCTGCCTTCGCAATCAAGCGCGCACAGTATGGACATGGGAATTCTGTAACATACAGATCAGCACCATCGGTGACAATACCGTTTTTTGCAGCAGTGCCTATTGCCGCCACTTCCGCATGCGCAGCGGTCACATAATTAATGTGAATCCCCCTCTTAAACAGAGCACGTGCATCTCCCTCAATGTTAGGTTGCTGCTCTTCCGGCATGTGTTCATTATGGGTCACATAGACGACCTCTCCATCTTTTACTAGTGCTGCACCAACGCGACGATACCAGTCAGCACTTTTCTCTGCCTCTTCTAAAATATCCGCCCATAATTTTGTAGAAAACTCATCCATCGAAATGGTCTTTTGTGCGTCAGGCAGAGTCTCATCACCTAGATTGTGATTATTGCGACGGATGAACACATTCTTGTACTCAATAGTCTTGTCAGTAAAATATGCAGTAACCACAACCTCACCAATATCTTCACGAGGAGTCACGATGGTAACCTCTTTACTTTGGATATCTTCTATTTGAGCGGGTGTTAATTCATGAACGGATAGTGATGTGACCGCGCAAAGTGCTTCTTGCGTCGTCTTAAGTGGAAGTGCACGGAGCCTATCTTTCCTGTTGATATAATCAAGCGCTTCATGGGCTTCGAGGACAGCATCCCCAATCAAATAGAGATCTTGAATCCCCTGTTCAGTAAGCTCAGTTAGAAAATCAAAATAGCCTTTATGGAGCACTGGAATGTAGGCAATTGCGATTTTAGTAGACATGATTTATTTCTTGATTTGAATGAGACGAAGCTTTGCGCTGGTGCTTGTTTCTGACTGGGGCTCCATAAGGACAATTTCTCCGCAGTACTGTGACTTTTCATCAACCTCCCCTTCTTTGTGTTTGGTCGATTTTGATACAACTAATACGTCTGGTGACACAATCTTTATCAGATTATTACTTCCATCATCTGAATGTTTTAGGGTAATCACATCTGCATGACGCATATGTGCCAAAATGAGAACGCGTTCATTTTCAGGAACCACAGGACGGTCGGGACCTTTGCGAGCTTTTACCTTTTCATCGCTATCAACGCCTACGATTAAGATGTCGCCAAGTTCTTTAGCTTTTTCTAAATATTGAGCATGTCCAATATGAAACATATCGAAGGTCCCTGATGTCAGCACAATTTTCAAGCCCAGATTCTTCCAATACCCTACAAGTTCTTGCAGTTTTGTATGATCTTCAATGTACCGTTCCTTAAAACTTGTTTTATCTCCGAATATTCCTGTATTTATCGCCATATTCCTGTTTATTAGTTCACATAGTATACTTCAGAGCATATGACAAACAAAGCCCCAATCGTGATTGTTGCTGCAATGGGAAAAGATACCCGTGCTATTGGTAAAGACAATGGGCTTTTATGGCATGTACCTGAAGATATGAAGCGGTTCAAACAACTGACACTGGGTCATCCAATCATCATGGGGCGTAAGACATTTGAATCAATCATTGAAATACTCGGGAAGCCGCTACCGGGAAGAACAAATATCGTTATCACTCGAAACGATACATACTCATTCGAAGGTGCCATAACCACCACATCACTCGAAGAAGCAATTGAAATTGCGCAGTCGGAAAACCCTATTGAAATCCATATTGGGGGTGGAGCAGAAATCTATCGGCAAGCACTCCCCTTTGTTACACGACTACACCTCACCTTATTCCTTGATGACAAAGACGGCGACACCCACTTCCCCGCGTTTGAAGACGACTTTGAGATAGTTACAGAACACCCCATAGCTGAACATAATGGCCTGCAATACCAGTGGGTTGACTACACGCGAAAATAAAAAAGCAATCGTATCATATATGATACGATTGTTTTTTATTGCATTCCAAGCTTGAAAAAGGCATAGTAATCGAAGAAAAGAATCAGCGCATAGAAAGGGGTGCTTCATGCCAGATATCACTAGTAATTCATCTGACAAAACACTTAAGCGGTTAAGCAATTTTACAGAACGTACTTTCAGCTTTCGGGGCATACTCTGCTGTTCGCTCGAAGGCATTCTGCAATCGTTAAAATGTGATGATGCGGAACATCAAATAGAAATGTGCCGCCTCGCTGGAAAGCATGCAAAGAATGCTGGACAGGCTTTTGTCTGGAGCAGAGATCGATTTCTGTACTGGCAGGGTGAAAAATACAAACGTGGCACCCCTGAGTATGAAGAACTCATTGAAGCCATTTTTGATGCAGCCTACGCTGGTGACCCATCCTTCGCAGATGATCTATTGGCCACCGGTCACAATGACCTGCGACACACCATTGGTGAAACACACCAGTACCGTACGGTGCTCACACGAAATGATTTTCTGTGCAATCTGTACAGACTACGTGCTCGTGCGCACCGTGAAGAAGGAGCGAGAATACAAAAAATCGTCTTCAATTCGTTCTAGGATACACAAACGCAAAGCGGCCCACACATGGGCCGCTTTTACTATCTGAAATCAAAAACACATTACTTCAGTAGCCCTATCGCGGTTAACCGCGATAGTTAGGATAAAGCGATTGTCTTATATATTTATTTAAGATACTTCTCATACAAGACGCGGAACGTGTCTTCTGCAAAGGGGACAAACAACTCGTTCTTTTTATTTCCATCTACAAAAACTAAATCAGGAACTCCGCGTGCAATGACCACAGGCTGACATTCTGCCACCTCCCCCATTACAACCGTTGCCCCAGCCGCAATACCATCGATAATGTTGGCAGTTTCAATCTTCATTTTTCGGCCAAACAAATCTACCTCGCCTCGACAATCTTTAATAGGTGCAATACCCCAGAAACCCACAGAAATTCCTGTTGCTCCGTAGCGCATTGGTTGTGAGTGACTATCAGTGATAATGACCCCGACGTTTTGTAGCGTAAATCGTTCTTTCAGATATGCATAAATTTTTTGAGCGCTCGCAAATGGATCTTCTGGGAGAAGTACCAAGTATCCTCCTGCATTACTTTCATCAATCCCTGAAGTTCCAATAAAGGCATTGTGCATTACGGTAATAGGAGATTTCCAGTAATCTCGTTCAATAAGGAAGGCTGCCTCATCACGTACCAAAGCTTCTTTATCAATAGCATCTTCTTTGATACACCTCCCTTCACTGATAGCTACTATCTTCGAAGAAACGAGAACTACATCCCCTTCTTGTAGGTCGGCAAGGTACTCATCAAGTACCGCAAACAGGTCGTCCTGTGGCGGTTGCATGATGCGTGTCTTGATCGGAATAAATTGCATAATGTATGCCAGATTAGCACATATACAAAAAAAGAAAACGCCCCGAAGTTTCGGGGCGTTTGGGGTTTTAGAAAAAAACCTCTTGTAATTGACGTGCTTTAAAATACTTTTCACGTGGTGGCGCATGCAAAATTGCATTTTGCAACATCCACGACTTCCGGGTCGACATCATCTGCTCAGCATATGTCGGTAAATCAGATACCGGAACCCAATCAAATGAGCTTGCGTAATCGTTGGCAGGAAGTGGACGTGGATCACCAAACATACCACCAACAACATGAAGGATTTTGCCAAACTCATCACCTTTGTGATAATTTTTGGTAAAACCGTACCCAATGTAGTGCAATTTCTGTGCTTGGAGAAAAATTCCAGAATTCCTTTTCAAGACCTCAGATGCTGCTGCTTCGGGAAGCATGTATCCTAAGCTATCAAACTGCATAAGATGGGCATAATCATGTCCCTCATCTCCAGAGAGAACAGTGTCGCTAATTTCAAACTCAACGCCACGTGCAGCAACCAAATCACCTTGGGTCATATGACTTGCTTTTTGCAACTCGAGTTCTTGGCGTTTTATTTCCAGCTGCTGTTCTTTTCTTACCAAGAAATCCTTTCGTTCCTTCTGAAAGGAATCTAGGCGTGACAGGCGGCCCTGCATAGGAACCTGCGTATGTGTCCCCTCTTTCAATTTACGGGGCGTCATAGTGAGAAAAAATTTCTCATTCCGAGTCAAAATAATACACAGAACACTTTTTTGTTTCCATGGATACTTGCGATGCACTTTCATCGCAAAATCAGCAGATGGTTGAGCAGGATGCTCTGACGGGAAAAAATTCTGACGTAGTTTTTGCGTTGACAAATTACAACTCCTCAAGATTGATTGGAACAATTTCCAGTCTTGTTATACCAAAAAACAAAGCACTTCGTCAAGGACGAAGTGCTTTGTTTTGTTTAAGTGAAGGTTAAGCCACTTCTACTTCTTGCAGAAGCTGTATGCCTTTCGGACATATTCTCGCTCACGCTCGAATCTATCTCGATAGCTCGGCGAAAGTAGCTTTGATAACTTAGCTAATTATTTAGACTTTCTTATTCCTTACAGGAACTGTACAGGTTGTCGATATTTTACTAACGTAAAATATCAGGCAACCTCGGTGAAGGTTGCTTAAGCAACCTCCACCCCCATACTCTTACACGTTCCTTCGATGATTTTGTCTGCTGCTTCAAGTGAAGCTGCGTTGAGGTCAACCATTTTTGCTTCAGAAATCTCTCGAATCTGTGCTTTGGTGATTTTCCCAATCTTTGAAGTTGTGTTCTTTCCTGATCCTTTATCTTTTCCGATTGCCTTAAGAATCATTCGAGACGCTGGAGTAGTCTTGCACACGAATGTAAATGTTCGGTCATCGTATACCGTAATTTCTGTTGGTACGATTTCCCCCATTCGATCTCGTGTCTGGTCGTTGAACTGGTTCACGAATTCACCAATAGCAACACCTGCCTGACCAAGTACAGGGCCTAACGGAGGAGCTGGAGTAGCTTTCCCACCGATTGCCTGAACTTTAATTTTTTTGATTATAGCTTTTGCCATGTTTGTATAAATTTAAATTTTTGTAGAAAGCAGGTCCGTTCCATAGACGACCCTACCTTCAGAAGCGTGGCTATAGTACATAAAATAAGCCAATTTGGCAATGGCTCAGTAGTTTTTCGGTACAATTTTCTCCCTAGGTCAGCCCTAAGGGAAACACATAAACTGCTAAGTAGAACTTGGTGTATAAATAATACTAGTACTTCCAGGAATTTCTTTTAGGAAAGAAAGAAATTCGGAAAAAAATTTACAATACTCACTACGTTCGTTTTTTTATTTCCCAATCTTCGATAATTAATTTCTTGCCATCTAGGGTCACATTTATCTTCTGCCCCTCTTGCCATCGTAAATGTCGGACAAATTCTATAGGGAGTGTGAGTGTATAGCTCTTCCCTCCTACTTTAATCAATTTATGGGTACGTGTGTCCCCTACAGTTCTTTTTGCCATATCTTTTATAATATCATATATTCGTATATACCAGTATATGATATCAATCACCCGCTTTCCTCAAGCTCTACTAAACAACAAAACCTCCCGAAGGGGGTTTTGTTGTTTTTATTCAAAAAATCAGATTTAATTATTTTTTGAAAATTGCCTGATATACGAGGCGCTAGTGAAAAAATCTTTGAGTCGTACTGGCTGGTACGGTGAAAATATTTTTTCACGCAGTAACGAAGTAGATTGGGTGATTTTCAGAAAATTACACCTTTTTTACTTGGAGGAAGTCGAGTTCTACAGGTGTCTCTCTACCAAACATAGAAACCAAAACCTTCACCTTTCCAGTAGTTTCATCTACTTCACCAACCTTCCCTTCTAATTCCTTAAACGGACCATCAGTGATAGTTACCAGGTCATCAGGAGCAAAATCAAGCTTATGCTTTACTGTCTCGTCACTCATATGTTTCATCAGAGCTTCATACTCTGTTTGTGAGAGCGGTACTGGCTGCGTTCCACTTCCTACAAATCCAGTCACACGTGGTGTGTTTCGTACGATGTACCAAGATTCGTCATTTACGATCATGTCCACCAAAACGTACCCTGGGTACATCTTTTCTTCTTCTGTTACGCGCTTCCCTCCCTTTACACGCACTTTCTTTTCAGTTGGTACTACCACATCGAAAATCTGTGTCTCCATGCCGAGAGAGTCAATACGTTGCTTGAGGTTACGTGCTACTGCGTTTTCATATCCAGAATAGGTATGAATCGCGTACCAGTGACGTTCACCGTCTGTATGTTGCTTAGCCATATATACTATAAAAATTAACGAACAACGATATCAAGGACCTGTGTAAATACATAATCCACTCCACCAATAAAAAGTGCTACCACTGCAGAAATACCGATAACAAGTGCAGTATATGCAAATGCCTGTGTCTGCGTTGGCCATTTCACATGCTTCATCTCTGCAGCAGTATCGCGTACATAGTTTCCGATTCGACTCATAATGTTTCTATAAATTAAGTAAAATTAAAAGCCCTACTCTGGGCTCGTTACAAAAATTATACTCTTATTGCCCAAAAAAACAAGCCCTACCCAACATACGCTGGGTAGGACCGAAATTATTGTCTATGGAGTACCAAATGTGCCGACCGCTGCTTCAAGCATTTTCAGATATGGCTTGAAAAATGGGGCATGTTTGCCCGGTTGTGTCGGAATTTCCCACAGTGCTTGAGGGGTAATATCTCCAAACCTCACACGCATGGGCTCCTCTTCCTCATCCCCAGTCTCACCATACGCTGGATCAAACATTTTGCTAAAATCGCAACCAAAGGCCAGCATGAGATATATTGGAAATTCACCGCTGTCAGGATGATGACGTTTACGATATGTCTTATAAATCTCAATGACGTCCCCATGACATACAATGCCCGTTTCCTGCAATAGTTCCCGATTGGCAGCTACCTTCGGCAGTTCATGTTCATCTAGAAGCATTCCGCCTGTAAACTTAAATGCAGGTGCACCACCCTTGAAATGTGGCTTGATAATCAAAGCCGTTTCTTCGTCATCAAGACTGCATTTGAGTCGCTGTTTCAGCTCCTCTAAGGTGATCTCAAATGGAGCCACGAGTACTTGCCCGTAAGCGTATGGGTAGTCTCTTGTTGGCTGGGTAAAGCTATGGCGCGCCATCACTAAACTCCTTTCACTTTTTGTAAGAAAATGACGGTACCCTCACAGTACAATCTAAACAAAATGTACCACACTATTTAAAAAAGTAAATAGTGTGGTACATCAGCCCTTATGCGAGATCTCTACTTCAGTTGATACGTGATAGTAACAGTGCTCTTGATTTCATTCTCCCCTACTGGAAGTGACGGTGCGGTTGCTTTAAAGCCTCCATCCATTTCTGAATCCATGGCCATAACTGAACGTTCCATCATTGGGTATCCGCCACCTTCATTTTCATAAAAGCCAACTATGCGGTCGAGTTTCAACCCAAGGTCATTTGCGAGTGTCTGCGCTTTTTCTTTTGCATCTGCAATTGCTTCAGCGCGTGCTTGGGCCTGCAGTGCAGTTTCGTCATCAATGGTAAATTGCAAACTTGAAATATCCGTTGCGCCATTTTCTCCCGCTCCAGAGATAAGTTCTGGTGCCTGGTCAAGATCACGAACTTTTACCGATACGGTCTGTGATACTTCATACCCATCGATTACACGTTCCCCAGGAGGACAGTAGCTCCCCAGAGGGCATGCTCGTTCCTCATACGTATACTTTGGGTTGAGGTTATAGTTTTGGGTTTTGATATCTTTCTCTGCAACTCCTTTTTCCTCAAGATATTCCAAAATTGCATTAATCGCCTTTGCTGAATTATCTTGTGCCACTACAGCGTTCTCCCCTTCAGCTCGAACAGAAAACGAAAATAATCCAACATCAGGTCGTGCAAATGCTTCACCTTCACCTGAAATTGATATAGTTGTCTCACCAGTGTATACACCCTTTGCTTCTTGCAATGCGAGGTATGTGTATGCTGCGAGCGATACGATAACCGCAATGAGAACAAGTGTGAGTAATGTGTGTGTGCGCTTCTTCATCCAGAATGATCCTGCTTCCATAATATATATTTAACTTTTATGCACTTTGTTATGTGCCGAATAAACTTGTCTGTATTGTATCCCAAAGCGTTTGCGTACTGCAAACACGTATGAACTCGTCATGATCTTCCGCTGTTGGCTCAAGGTCACGTGACTGCTCTCCGATGAGGAAGTACATAATGGATTCTTCGTTTGCCACGTGATCTAGTGAAAGTGCATGTCCGAGCTCATGTGCAAGCACCAACGACAACTCAGTGATATCTTCATAGGTATAAATATCTATCCTCCCTTCACTGCTATATGTTCCCTGAGTGAACTCACGAGATTCACCAAATGTATGATTGTATTCTTTTACTCCCTTATTGTACGTTTCGACTAATACATTACCCTGTTCGCCAATTTCATTAATTTCACGAACGAGTTCATTCAGATTATCTGAAAGCGCGTTAAGTCGTTCATGCTGTGTATCCAGGTCGACCTTTCTCTCCTGAAGAGCTCCATACAGTTTTTCAGGCACACCTCCTTCATTATTGTATTGTGTAACTTGTTTGTTGTACGCAGCCAAATTTCTATCATACGTTTTCACTTGGTTGCTATACACAATCTGTAGCTCATTATAATGTGCAACCAATTGTGCATACTTTTCATTAATTGCATCACTCACACTTACTGTCTTGTCGAGTTTTTCTTTAAAGTCCCCTTCTGCATCAGCTATTGCCTGACGTTCATCGTAGATAAAATTTACGGTAAACAGAGCGTCAGGATTGTATATAAATAAATTTTGCCCCACAAGATTTTCCCACACATCTTCAGCATCGCTCAATGCCAAGCGTACATCGTCTTGAGTGAGGTTAAATGATTCATCAATTTCTCCAATTGAATACTCCAAAGGAGCCGGGCAGATCGCCTGCGCGATATAGTAAAAATATCCACCTCCAAAGAGAATGGTTACAAACAAGATAATAATAAGGCTGCTGCGCATACCCCTATATCATAGCAAATTTCAGTTTTTTGGGGTATGGTTGACGTAGATTCAATATAGAGAAGGAGAGGAAATGAACACCTCAATCAACACAGTACGAGTAGTACTGAAATGGGAGGAAGCTGCCGCAGAATTCCCCTTTCATCATTTTTCTAAGACAGCAGGTGGTTTTTACTCAAGAAATATGTCTCCTGCAGAAGCGCAGGTACTCATGGCGAGTTCCAGCATAACACTCTACTCAGACCATGGTGACACACTCAAATTCCGGGTTTGGGACTCTCATATAAGAATGGCTAAAGGGGAAATTCAGTCATGTTGGATTCACGCCCAGACTGCCAGGGAAACGCACGGGCATTCATCATGGATTCATTGTCTGCAAGATAACGGTTGGAGCCCTGGCGAATAACATAAGCTAAAGATAAAAAGTAAAAACGACAGCCATGGCTGCCGTTTTTTTGTCTCAAGAAGATTAAGATCCACGCACCGCACGCATTAATGCATGCAAGTCCGTGTCATCCAGAAGAGAAACTTCAGAGGCTCTCACAAGAAATGCTTGGTACACAGAGGGCATTTCATTTTCACCCACAACATACCCTACTCGCTCAAGACGTTGCGCGAGACCTGTTTTCCCTGACTGAAGAGAAAGTGGGTACTGTTCCCCTTCCCAACCTACCGATGCGGGTGTCATGATTTGGTAGGTTTCCTGATGACGCAGTGAACCATGCGCGTGAATGCCCGATGCATGGGCAAATGCGTGCATCCCTACTACCGGGAAATTGTCTGAGACCTTTTTGGAAGTGATTTCAGATACCAGGCGTGAGGTGTTTCCAATCTTTTGTGTACGAAGTGTATGCTGCATACCAAAGAAATCTTCCCGTGTAGTCAGCGCCATGGCAACCGGCGCATAGTGGGTATTCCCCGCCCGTTCACCTATGCCATTTATCGTACACTCTACCTGTCGTGCTCCTGCAGAAATTCCTGCAAGCGTGTTTGCGACCGCACACCCTAGATCATCATGACAGTGCACTGATATCACTACACCATACTCGGCAATTTCAGGCACTTCAGCATGCATGCGTACAATCATCTGCTGGATGTCTTGGGGCATGCAATACCCAACCGTGTCAGGCAGATTTACCGTACGAGCTCCTGCAAGAATCACCTCGCGCACTACTGACGCAAGATACCCAAAGTCAGAACGTGTCGCATCTTCAGCTGAAAACTGCACATCATCAACGTATGATCGCGCACACTCGACTGCAGACACCGCCGCGTCCAATGCTTGGGTGCGGCTCATACACAGCTTATGCTCCAGGTGAATGTCACTTGTTGCAATGAATGTGTGTATACGCGGTGGGTTGCGGGCATGCTCAAGTGCCTGTGCTGTTTTTTGTATATCATCGTGCAGCACACGAGCGAGCGAGCACACAACAATACCGTCCACCTCTTGGGAAATTCTCTTTGCTGAATGAAAATCTTCTTCAGAAGCAATCGTGAATCCCGTTTCAACGATATTGACCCCGAGGGACGCAAGTTGGTGTGCGAGACGCACTTTCTCATCGGGACTAAAACGTATCCCTGCCTGCTGCTGCCCGTCACGAAGCGTCGTGTCAAAAAACACTACCTGTTTCATCTTTTTCTCCTTATTGTGTTAAAGAACCGTTTCTTTTTCTTGGCAAACTATTCCACCTAAGAAACAAACAAGCCCTCCGAAGTGGAGGGCTTGCGTATACATCTCTATTGATCTTGTTAGTTCTGCACACGTAAATACTCCACTGAATGTTTCGGACCCAGCAGCAGTGTATTTGTATTTTGTGTGTGCATGTAGTGCATTACTTTTGATGATACCAGAGTGATCTGTTTATGCAAGAAAAATATCGAATAGTCTTTTTTATTTTTTTGGGGTATTGTATTTTACAGAAAGACGATGGGCGAAATATTCACTGAAAGGATACGTAATGCACCCTGAACATATAAATGTACTAATTGTTCAAATGGCAGGAAAGGAGGAAAGGAGGAAATTTTCTAGTGAACACACGATTTCTGTTCGAGCGCCTTTTACAGAAGCATTGCTTGAGACACTGAGATCTTCGGATCGAATTTTTCTGTATACAAAAAATTTCAGTGGTAATGTTCTTACTTTAACCAAAGCACGCTTGGATACGTATCTTACAGATGGAGAAGTAGCCGAGTATTACTTTGTAATGACAGCACCAGCAATCAAGAAGGATCACGACCAGTACATAAAGCTCCTGGAAGCAAACGGGTTTAAGACTACGTGTTGAACGAATAAAAAACGACAGCCATGGCTGCCGTTTTTTCATTACTACTGTCACGCAGCTTTATTCAAAGATGAGTCAAAGGGTTTATTGGGTTCGACACCCTTAAGGTAATCGGCCCATGCGCACTGAATCAAAACAATCGTTCGGGCATAGCCGTCTGCAAGTTCATCGCGGGCTTTACCAGTCAGACCATCAAGTTTTTGCTGCTGTGTTTTATTTAAAACCGTATTACTCATATGATCATATTCTTCTGGAGTTAACCCAGCCAAGCGTTCCTCGAATCTCAGGCGCCAGAACAAATTCTCTATTTCTTTATTGCGGGCGTCGGGCTCCATTTGGTTTAGAGCTTCCATCATCGCATTTTCGATACTGGATGGTTCGTGAGTGTCTTCGTTATCTGCCATTACAGCCTCCACAGGTTACAAATTGTCTGAATCCACTATATAGATACACGGAAAAATTGCAACGAAAAACAAAACATTCTACGGCTTTTCTTTTACTTGCATATAATTTCTTCGAAAACTGCTCGAAATGCGTGGACGATAAGAAAACCCTATACCAAGTTTGGTATAGGGTTTAATTCTGTTCGTTCAGGAATATAACTTAAGTGACTAAATAATCCTCCTTCGTCCAGCAATTTTCTCTGGGGAGAAAAATTGGGACAGCACCCCAAGGGTATTTCCATTTTTATAGTCGACCGAGGTCTCTTTAAAAATTAGGGCAAATTCGCAATAGACCCTTTGGAGTCACTTCGTCCAGGAATTTGCCCTAGGGAGGGACAAATTCGGACATAAGTTCGCAATAGACCCTTTAGAGTCACTTCGTCCAGGAATTTGCCCTAGGGAGGGACAAATTCGGACATAAGTTCGCAATAGACCCTTTGGAGTCACTTCGTCCAGGAATTTGCCCTAGGGAGGGACAAATTCGGACATAAGTTCGCAATAGACCCTTTGGGTCTTTGCTCACTTACCAGTCTAGAGCGCCTGAGTTCTTGTACTCTGTCACTTGTGTCTCAAAGAAGTTCTTCTCCTTAGAAACATCAATCACTTCTGCCATCCATGGGAATGGTGATTCTTTGTTGTACTCAAGGGGCATACCCAGTCGCTCAAGACGTCGGTCTGCGATGTGTTCCACATAGTCCTTTACAGTCTGTGGGTTGAGCCCTAAGAATCCTTTTGGCATTGCATCATCAACGTACGTCTTCTCAAGCTCAACTGCTTGCTTAATTTTATCTCGAATATCTGCTTCAAACTCTTCTGTCCAGATTCCTGGATTTTCGTCGCGAATCGTTCGAATAAGGTCTAGTCCAAACGCCAGGTGTACCGATTCATCACGTAGAATGTACTGGAATTGGTCACCAACACCTACCATCTTATTCTGGCGCTTCATAGAAAGAATCATTGCAAATCCTGCATAAAAGAAGATCCCTTCCATGATGACGTAGAAGCCAATCAAATCGTGTACAAACTTCTGAATATTTTCAGGAGTATCAGTCTTAAAGTTTGGATCATATACAGACTTTGTAAAGTTCACGACAAACTCATCCTTTGCCTTGATCGAAGGAATTGTTTCGTACATGTTGTAAATCTCATCTGGATCAAGTCCTAAAGAATCACAACAGTAGATGAACGTATCAGTATGAATTGCTTCTTCATACGCTTGCCGGAGTAGATATTGGCGGCTTTCTGGATTGGTTATGTGGTTATATACTGCAAGCACTAAGTTATTGGCAGTCAAAGACTCAGCAGTCGAGAAGAACCCTAGATTCCAAAGAATCATACGGCGCTCTTCAGGTGAGAGTGCTCCCTCCCCTTCTCTCTTCCACAGCTCGATATCAAGCTGCATGGAAACCTCTTCAGGTACCCAGTTATTGTTTACCCCAGCTTTGTAGTGTTCACGAGCCCACGGATAACTCATAGGAAGAATTTTGTTTGGATCTGTTCCTACATTATTGATGATTCCTTTTTTTGTCATAATAGTATTTTGAGTGTTTGTAATGATTTTGTATGTGTATTGTACTGCAGTGCTAAAAAATACCAAGTAGTCTTTACTTCCCGTGGGGAACAAAACTGCCGGTAAGGCAGTTTTGCGGTCAAAAAGAGGCACTTGGCGGGGACTGCGTATCGCGTTACACAATCCCTGCCAAGTACCTCTTCTCTTGTTCATCTAGTATACCCTGATACCAATTAGTAAAGCTGTACTTATCCAGAGTTCACACTATAAGTAGGTAAAGTCGAGGATATGAGTATGAGGGTTTCCAACACTGCTGTATCTATTTTTTATAAAGGATATAGAAAACCTTATTCACACGATTCACACACTGAGTCTTCAGCGACGTGTAATCGTATCTGCTTCTTTGGCAAACTCTTTGCGAGTTTTGCCACTTTCGCTGCATCTAGTTGCTCCTTCTGGATTGGTGAGGGTGTTGCCATTGGTGAAGGGGTTGGTGCCTCAGGCGCAACCACATCAACTGATGCGGTAGGAGTATCGGCCTTCTTCCGTGTTTGTGACCCCTCAGCGCTGACTGATGACTTCTCAACCTGCGTTGCTGCAAGCGAACGCAAGTAGTATGTTGTCTTCACACCTGCCTCCCAAGCGTACATATAGAGATCACTAATTTCTTTTCCTGAGGTACCAGAATAGAAAATGTTGAGTGACTGTGCCTGGTCAATCCACTTCCCTCGTGCTGCTGCTGCCTTTACAATCCATCTCATATCGATTTCAAATGTCTCTTTATATTTGTCTCGAATTTCTTGAGGAATTTCCGTAATACTTGCAACCGAACCATCGTGGTATTTTAGGACATCAAGCATGTCCTTACTCCATAGACCTACCTCCTTTAGGTCAGCTACCAGTGCATTATTTACTACAATGAAGTCTCCTGAAATATTCGCCTTTACATAGATATTTTTGTAAATTGGCTCAATACCCGGTGTAGATCCAGCAATATTTGAAATAGTCGCAGTTGGCGCAATTGCCATACAGTTACTATTTCGCATACCGTACTTCTTGATTGAATCCCGTACTGGTGTCCAGTCGAGTGCCTCACTCGTATCAACCCCGGTACTCATTCCTCTGTTTTCTTCAAGAAGTTTAATGGTGTCGACTGGAAGGATGCCCCGATCCCACTTAGATCCTGGGAAACTCTCATAAGCGCCACGTTCACGGGCAAGATCACTTGAAGCAGCGATCGCCGCCCGAGACACTACTTCCTGCGAATAATCCGCAAATGTTATACAGGCCTCTGAATCAAACTGAATATTCATTTTGTACAAAGCCTCTTGGAATCCCATGACACCCAACCCAACAGGTCGATGCTTCATATTTGAATGCTGTGCTTCTTTTGTTGGATAGAAGTTTAAGTCAATTACGTTATCCAGCATGCGCATAGCAGTGGTAACGGTTACCTCCACCTTCTTCTCGTCAAACGTATTGCCTTCCATATGCTTTGAGAAATTCACTGATCCCAGGTTACATACCGCAGTTTCCGTCGCTGATGTATTGAGTGTAATTTCAGTGCAGAGGTTTGAATTATGCACTACCCCTACATGATCTTGTGGGGATCGAATGTTTGAAGGATCTTTGAATGTGACCCATGGGTGACCAGTTTCAAAGAGCATTCCTATATGCCGTTTCCAGAGATCGGCAGCTTTCATTTTTTTAAAGAGTTTGATTTCACCTCGGTCTGCCATTTCTTCATACTTTGTATACAGATCCTCAAATTCTTTACCAAATGTTTCAGTCAGATCAACCGCTTCATCTGGTGAGAAAAGGGTCCAATCGCCGCCCTCTCGTACCCGCTTCATAAACAAATCTGAGATCCACGAAGCAGTGTTCATATCATGTGTACGACGTCGCTCATCTCCTGTATTTTTGCGGAGTTCAAGAAAGTCTAAGAAATCATAGTGCCAGTTCTCCATGTACACACACGTCGCACCACGCCGACGTCCAGAACGGTTAATGGCCACTGTCACATCATTTGATATTTTCAAGAATGGAATTGTCCCCTGTGAGGTAATACCAGCTGTTTTAATAAGTGATCCCGTAGCACGGAGTTTTGTCCATGCAGTACCAATACCTCCCGCCCACTTCGAAAGCTGTGCATTGTCACCAAATACCTTAAAGATATGGTTGAGATCGTCTTCCACCACATTGAGATAGCATGATGAAAGTTGTGGGTGTGGGGTTCCTGCATGAAACAAGGTTGGTGTTGAAGGTACAAAACGAAGCGTTGACATCACATCGTAGAATTCAATGGCACGTGCCTCTTTATCTTCCTCGTTTAATGCAAGGCCCATCGCTACACGCATCCACATAAACTGAGGTGTTTCCAGGTTGTGACCGTCAGCTGCATGTACGAAGTACCGATCATTCAGCGTCTCAACACCTAGGTACCGAAACAGGTCGTCTCGTTCAGGCATGATAGCCGCTGAGATTTTTGCGAAATCAAAATCAAGTATTTTTTCAGTAAGTTTTTTGTCAGCAACACCTATTTTAAGATTCCGTGCAAACGCGTCACGGTATTTTTTAGCAAATGAGTCTGCTGATGGATCAATATCAGCCTCGATTGCTTCCTCGTACACACGCGCACATAATTGTCGCGCTGCAACCTGAGAGTATGCAGGATCAAGCTCAACTTTTGATCGCAGCACGAGTGTGATGAGCTTTGCAAGTTCAGCGGTAGAAATTCCATCATACACTTCACGCTCGATTTGGTTAACCACGCCATCAAGGTCAATGGAGTCCTCCAAGCCTTTTACAAAAGTTGTAACATACGTCCGTACGTTGTCTCGAGAAAACTGTTCTTCACCTTCTTCAGTCCTCACCATCAATCGGTTTTCCTCAATTTCTTTCAGCACTTCATCTTTTCGGCCTTCAGTCTGCATAAATCGATACAGGATGTAGTGCTTCGCTACTACAAAGTACCCACGCTCCATCAGCGTCTCCTCTACGAGGTCTTGTACTTGCTCTACAGTTGGACATGATCCTTCATCTGCTGCTTCACATATTCCTTCAAGTTTTGCAGACACCCGATCGGTCATCTGTCGCAGCACGTCATCAGTCACAGGAGTATTCTCCTGTGAAAATGCCTTGCGCATGGCAACGATGATTTTTTCTTGGTCAAATGGTACTTTTTCACCATTTCGCTTAGTTATTTCAGTAAACATATGCGGATATTCAATTTTGGGGGCTAATAAACCGCCCCAACTACCTCCAGTTGGATTGCGGTGATAGATCTCTCACAAAAATAATTGTATGGTGTGTATATTTCTAACAAATGGCTGATTTGTCAGGACAATAATTTCTAAGAAAGATCGATCTATTTTGAGGGGTGACGATATAACCATGACGGCTATCATGGCGCATAAGTATTGCGTGTCATCCCTCCGACACACTCGTTTGTGGAGTACCTTCTCGAGTGATAATTTAATAATATCGCTGTACTGGCAGTTTGTAAAATGGTTTGAAAACAACGCTTTTGTGGATAATTTTTTATGTAAAAAGAAAATATAGTGCAAATTATGGCCATTTTCGGGCCTGCAAAATGGCCATAATTTCTCCCCCTGTGGATAGCCACGGCAACTGCGCTTGCGCAAGTGTATGAACATATTGTGTAACCGTAATTCCCCTTAAACACATACAGAATGCAACAAAAAATCGGACGTATTTGCCCGATTTTTTTGTACATAATTTTAGATTTTAATTACGTCGTAGTGAATCTCGAATTTCTCGTAAGATTTTTACTTCTTCGGTGGGTTCTGCAGGGACTTCTTCAGCTTTCTCCTCTTCTTCGGCACCAAGTGATTGTGCCTTGTTAAGCATCTTAACCACCATGAAGATTACTAATGCTACGATGACGAAATCAACAACTGACTGCAGGAACACTCCGTACGTAATCATTGCCTCCCCCACCTTATAACTCATACCAGCAAAACTCAAACCTCCTAGAAGCACTCCCACTAACGGCATAATGATATTTGCCACAAGTGAAGATACAATCTTCCCAAATGCTGCTCCAATAACTACGGCGACCGCTAAGTCTATGACATTCCCTTTTACTGCGAATGCTTTGAATTCTTCAATAAATCCCTTCATATATAAATATTTATTGTGTAATGGATACTCTGATTATACTACAAAAAATACACTTCCGGCGTAGTAAGACACTTATTTTTTAGTCAGTGGAGGCAGGTAAAATATGACAGATTTTACTGTAGCACTCCTCTTTAAAAAAGAAGCTTCGCAAGATAAAAACCGATCCCACACCCCAGGAGAAATATAAAAAAAATTGCCGACTGCACCCCTTCTTTATCCATTACATATATTGTATCGCACTGTATTGCAATAAGCACCATTTGCCCTGTACTTTTCCCTTAAAAATAGGTATAAATATGCACACCACACAAAGATAAATGGCACACATGGCGACTATGGTATAATGGTTATTACTGGAGTTTGTGGTACTCTCAATTCGGGTTCAATTCCCGGTAGTCGCCCAAAATTTTGAGGCTTATTTTATAAGGGTTTTTTGGATACCCTAGTGGGAAGGTCGAACTGAAAACGAAAAGTCGCCCCGTAGGGCGACCTATTATTCTTTATTTGCTTCAATGTACGACTGGAGTTTGTGTAAGGCAATGCGTCGCATCGACGTGTCATGTTGCTGTTCGTAAGTCATTTGACCCCAAGTCTCAGAATATCCATCAGGAATGAAAATTGGGTCCCAACCAAAACCAGTATCACCTCTTGGGCGGGTAGCAATAGAACCATCTATCTTTCCATCGAAGAGCTGTACGCCCGACTCATCACATACTGCAAAACAAACCTCGGCAATTGCTGAACGGTCTTCGAAACCATCAAGCATTCGTGTCATCCCCTCGTTGTCTACTGATTCCAAAAACCATTTAACAAAAGGTCCTGGCAATTTCCCGAAGGCATTAAATATCAGTGAGGTATCCTCAACCAACACTGGGCTGCCAAGCATTTCGTATGCCTTCATTGCTTTATGAGATGCTACTTCCTTTACATCAAAAGATTGCATCTCTGGCACATCAAGTTTTTGATGACCGATTGGTAGCGAAAAGTGCCTGTTCAACTGAGCAACTTTCTCGGTGTTTCCTGTGATAAATGTGAGTGATTTCATAAACTTATTCCTCTTGTAGTTCTATACACAGACTACTATCATTTAAGTTACTTTCAAGTTCTCAGTATCAAAATAAAATGTCGGAATATATAAGGCCGGGTCATTTGTTTGTTCAAACACAGTTCGAACATCCTCCACGACGTCGCCCAAAGTATAGACAAACTCAATTTTTGTGGTATTTTATTTGTAGATAGAAAAACCGTAGGAGGTCGAATTGAAAAACAAGAAACGTAAGGGCGGCATACTCAAGCTGCTCGCTATGCTCATACTGATACCCACGGTACTTCTTATATCGTGGCCAATCAGCTTCATCGGAACTCGCATTGGCAGAACCAGAGGTGGTGCACTGCAAATCCCTGTTCGCTTATACCAACACAAGGAGACTGGCCGTAAGGTCATCTTGGTAGGAGCGATTCATATCGGCAAAAAGGCATATTACGAAAGGATTCAGAACCTGGTTGACCATGTGTCAACTGATGGATTCCAAATCCTTTACGAAGGAGTGGGCAAGATGGACGACAAGGATATTGGCTCACTTCCACCAAAACAACGGGTTATCGTTAGGCAGATGAAAGCGATTTCTGCATTTATGCAAGAAGTCTCTACCAAACTGTTTGATGAAGACGTTGTCTATCAGAAACATGGTCTCGAATATCCTGATTGGTGGGTCAGAACGGACGTGGAGGTTGCTCATGTTGCAGCACCCTTTGCGGAAGTAGACCTGCACTTTTGGGATAATCCCGAAGACGAGCCAGGCGAAAAACTCTTGGAGGACACTCCTGAAGAAATCGTTTGGTTCATCAAGACCATGTTCGCCACGGCAATAAAACTGTTACCAGGCATATCCACTGTCTTGGGAACATTCAAACAGTTCAACCCCAAGAAACGTGCTCGTGACCATATCATCATAACAATGAGAGATGAGGTTGCTGCGCTAGGAATCCTGCAACATGCCGAACATGCGGACGTGTTGAGTATCTGGGGCGCTGCTCACATCCCAGGTATTCACAAACACCTTTCAGCAGCTGGCTATCGCCTTACCGCAACTGACTGGTTTGATGCATTCTGGACGTAACCATCATCAACTTGCCGCCTTTCCCTCTGGGATGGGCGGTACTTTTTTATAGTGAAATCGAGTGTGGGGTAAATGTTGGAATGTACAAAGTCACATCACCCCTCTCCTCAAACACAGTTCGAACATCCTCTACGACGTCGCCCAGCGAAAGACATCTTGAATTCATCAAGATATATCTATTCATTTCAGTTCTGATATTTCATGCCCCTAATGAGAATTGGGAACTGGTATACTTTAGGTAATGGAAAATCTTGAGCAAAACGAAGTTCCCAAAACAAAACCTTCTCTTCTTCACACCGTCACTCCCTTTTCAAAGTATTTTGCGATGGCGCTTTTTATCCTTCTGCCATTCATTGGTTTTTGGCTCGGAACTACCTATCAATATGATTCCCAAAAAGACTACACCCCGATACAATTATCTCCAGAAAATCAAACCTCCCTATCAACCAAAGAGAGAATTGTAAACGACTTAATTGAAGTAACAGTACCTGACGGACTCAACTCTCCTATTCATTTCTTCCAGCCCAACGTTCTTAAAACTGACTCTAGGTTACTTGGGGACGTATTCACTATGACTGCTCCTTGGAATTTCATTGATACTGATGTGAGATTGTATGTAGAGCCATTAGACGGGATCGTGACTCGAAGTGAGCTAGGGCAAATTGAAATGCCAGAAAGATTTCGTGACATTTATGAATTTCAACACAAACTTACTAACATAGCTGGCCACGGCAAAGTTCTATCTAATGCAACTAGCATGCCCTATCGATTGAGCTGGGCTAGTATTGTAAACGAAGTACCAATGCTGTTTTCTGTTGATCTTGGGGAGTCATATTTACACAACAAATTCGAGCCATATAAGCAGACTCACGCAGAGAAAGTTCAGCACAGCACATTCAGGACACTGAAAGAAGAAAACACTGACGGGCTAGAGATTACAGTCAACGACGGCACCCGAGAAGGCACCGTTATCAAATATCTGATGACCACCTACCCTCCCAACAAAGAGCTTACAATGAACTTTAGTAGCGACTTAAAAACCGAGCGAGAGACAAAGCAAGGTTGGGCATATGAGAAAGTAGTCTCTAAGGCATCAGGAGAAGCTGGTCAAAGTTTCACCGTTACTGTATTTGATAATCAAAACAGCAACTACTCTGGTACAGGAGGAGGTTGCGGGTGGTTCTTGACTGGAGAAATTGGAAACCCAGCACGACTCAGTTGTGTTGTGGACATAGAAACTTCATATTCTCAGACCACCTTTAAAGATGAAGAAATAAAAGAACTTGGAGGAATCCCGCAAAACTGGTTAAGTGATAACGAGATTTTAGTATAAAATAACTTCTGTTCAGATTTGTGTGACTCTGATGTAATAACTGGTGTTTACAACACAGACACAAAGCAATATCAGACATTCCTCGAATATACTAGTCGTTCACTCTACTGCGAACAAAAATGGGTTGGAATGGATTACTTAGGTCAGAAGTTAATTTTACTAATGGGTGACTGGAATAATGGTACATCTACCTTATACGAACTTAATTACAACGGAACAATGAAACAGTTCATTGATAACCAGTTGTCATCCGAACAGTACTGTGAGCTTGACCTTGAAACTGAAAGTATTCCAAGTGAGTTAAACAAAGTCAGTGAAATCCCTCATTGCTCGTGGAGCCAGCTAACGAAACTTGGAATTAGCAAAGAAACAGATACTGGAGCATATCTGCTGAACTTGCAAGGGTGTAAAGACAGCAATACCTACAATTACAACCCAACAACAAGAAACCCAGAAGTGTCGGGAATGTAAAGCGTCACATCATTCATTTCCTCAAACACAGTTCGAACATCCTCTACGACGTCGCCCTAGTTTCATTATCTTCATTTCGTGAAGATATACATACACATTTCAGTTCTGACATTTCGTACTCCAAATAGGAATTAGGAACTGGTATACTTTTAGTAATGGAAAATCTTGAACAAAATGAAATAGCTGAGACAAAACTGTCACCACTTCACACCGTCACTCCCCTTTCAAAATATTTAGCAATGGCACTTTTTATTGCACTACCATTCGTTGGTGGATGGATTGGGTATGCGTATGCTCCTGAGAAGGTTGTTGAGATTGAGAAAATAATCACCGTAGAGAGCGAGCAGAAAAGCACAACATCCAGTGAGATTACAACCGTAACTGCAACTGATTTCATAAACACCCTCGATTCTCCATGGCCAAGTATTGAGATGAATTATTTGGATATTTCTCAACCACCTCCATGGGCATACTATTCAAATGGAACACTAGTTGAACAAACAAGAGAGATGCAATCAGAATTGCGGACAGGTGTACCAAGCGAGGTTTGTGATTTTATCCAAAAACAATCCAATGGTAGCTGGCTATTAAACACCGATGTTAATACTTCGATCCCGTGGTCAGGACGGGAGGATGCTTGGGTTGCTGGTACAAAATATGGAAATCTTCAATATTTAGGATTTGAATGCAGTAAACATTCTATTGAATTTTATTTTGAAGGCGAGATTACGATGAGAGGAACAACATATTACCCTGATTGCTATAGCACCTGCAAATGGTTCAATCCAAACAGTGAAGTAGCTGAGCAATTATCGTTTATTTTCGATCTTTCTGAAAGTGAGCCGATAATGGCCAGCCAAGATTTAGATAACATTGTAATGTCAGCACACTTTGATAGTGGACAACGCCATACAGCTGATCTGACACTCAAAACCAATAAGCTAAGATACAAAATTGGAACAGAATCAAATGGAGTTGACGAAGCTGGTCAACCAACGAGTAATCTATGGAGATGGGTTGATTTCCCAATCAACGGTTACCAAATTAATAGTATTGAAAAGGAATCATTCTAATTAATAATTTACTCTAAAATTGGGATGTATAAAGTAACGTCATTCCTCTCCTCAAACACAGTTCGAACATCTCATACAGAGACTGTACAGGTTGTCGCTCTGACGAGCTGGCAACCTCTTGCAAAAGTGCCCCGCACTTTCTCACTCTACGACGTAGCACAGCATTTTGAGCTATATTTCTAGCCTTGTTACAGATACCCTAGTTGGAACCTCGAACTACACTATCCGTGAAAATAAGAACCGTAACGCTTTGAGAGTTCATTGTACGCTTCTAAAGCAACGTCATCAGCCTCTGCGCCAGTTGGATACCCGAGTCTCTCCCTAGCTCTTTTGTTCATAGTTGAGTGACAGGCACTCATTCCATGTACACCGTATTGGTGAAACAGACTTGTTCCAGTTTCATCTTTGTCTACCGACGTGAAGCGTGCAGAAAAATGCGGAGTCACTGCTTCTTCATTCTCAGCCAATGCAGGCAAGAGCTTATCTTCAAACTCCCCCTCCAGCTCCGTGACCCATTTCTCCATCATTTGACGCGAACCAAAATAAACCGTATATGCTTTACCGTCACTCGGCTCACCTCCATAAAGATATTTATGGTCATACCCATTGGCTTTTAGATAACTAGAAATTTCAGGAACAAAATCAACATTTGGTGTGAAGTGTACTTTCCAACCTGTATTTCTATTAAAACCTGTTAATCTTTTTGCACCTTCGGGGTGCTCTTGTGCATATTTAAGAGCCTCGTTTGCATAGTCATATTCAGAATACTGTCTATAACTGTCATCGTCTATATTTTCTTTAGGTTCAGGCACGACTGCTCCATCAACCAAATCATCAAACGTCACAACCTTACTAGCTCTCTCCCAAGTCTTCAGACCCTTAAGTGGAGAATCACTATTTCTATGCTGCCATGATTGACCGCCATCGAGTGAGTATTCAAAATCAAAAGGTTCGTTTACCTTAAGACCACCAACTTCAAACCTTATTAAGTATTCATCTTCCCTATCAAAACCCGTAACAGAAATTATCCGTTGACTTTCTTCAGAGGAGAGCAACGAACCATGAATCATGCCCGTTTCAGTTTCAATTCGAATACTCTTCGGTTTCTGTAGTCGTTCGGCTGATGGTCCTTGTTCGTTATTCATAAATCTTGTTAGCTCAGTATAAAGTAACTGAGTGGTTTTGAATACTACTCACACATGGTCAAAAACGCTGGTATAAAAATCATCGTGTCATCCCTCTCCTCAAACACAGTTCGAACATCTCTATACAGAGACTGTACACCTTGTCGATATTTCTTCTCGCTCTGCTCAAGAAATATCAGGCAAGGTCTTGCAAAAGTGCCCCGCACTTTCTCACTCTACGACGTCGCCCATCTGAAAATATCTTTATTTTGTGAAGATATACAACAACATTTCAGTTCTGATATTTCGTACCCCTAATGGGAATTAGGAACTGGTATACTTTTACTATATGGAACAAGAAACTATTTCAACTGAAGAATCACAAATCGTTAAAACTTCTAAATTAAATACTGTTACTCCTTTCTCAAAGTACCTAGCGATGGGATTATTTGTTGTACTTCCCTTTCTTGGTGGATGGATTGGGTATGTAAATGCACCAGAGAAGGTTGTTGAAGTGGAAAGAATTGTGATGCTCGAAAAAGAAACAATAACGGATACAGCAACAACCACGAAATTGGAGTCCTCAAATTCACAAGATGAAACTATTGAAGCACAGTCAAATTCATCAGAAGAATCTCCGCAAGAAATACTCGAGGAACACTTCCCGACTCTTGCTGATGTGAACGTGGGTGACCCCGCTGGTGCATTTACTGTCACCACAATAGAAGTGGACACTTTTACACCTTTCTTTGGTGGTCCAAATCGTGAACCGTACGTCCTTGAAAAAGGTCGTCATACAGCTCTCGTATCACTAGACGGTACTACCTCCTTATCAGGAATCGTGTATATGGTCCCTTCGCACTCAGAAGGAGGCATGACTGCTGGCACACCATTTTACATCGCTTTTAAACCAACACCTTCAGAAATTGAAAAACTCCCATACATTGAAGGTTTTACCACCGCAGGCCAACATGGCCAAATCACTGTCGAAGGGCTCGAAAACCATCCTTTTGTATTGAGTACACTTGATGCAACTGGCTGTAGTACTGATGATGAAAAGTGTCAAACTATTGCACTTTGGAATAAACCAGCAGAATCTGATGAACTTGAAATTGCCATTTCAGGATTTAAACTATATAACCAAACCTGGCCATCTGGTCGTCCGTCTTTTCCAGAAACTAAGCTGGTTGAATAATTGGGATAAATATAGCGGCATCACCTAATTCTTCAAACACAGTTCGAACATCCTCTACGACGTCGCCCAGGCATTAAGAATCCCCGCAAGGGGCTTTTCTTATGTCTGGGTGAATACCGGGCGTAGCTTTCGTAGAAAGCGTTACGCGAATTGAAAAGCTTTTGAGGTAGATTTGACTGAAAGGAAAATATAGCCAAAAGGTAGACTGAAGCTGTAAGCTTCAATTCCCGGTAGTCGCCCAGCATTTTGAAGCAAGTTTTATAAGGGTTTTCTAGATACCCTAACGAGACGTTTGAACTGGTATAATCCATTGAACGATTAAAAATATAATTTCGAGTTATATGAAATACGCATACACAATTTTATACGTTAGTGACGTTGCAAAAACAATCAGTTTTTATAAAGCTGCTTTTGGGTTTTCTGAGAAGTTCATCACTCCTGAGCAAGATTACGGTGAATTAGTAACTGGAGAAACTACTATTGCATTTGCTTCTTTCGAACTCGGTAAATCAAATTTTCCTCAGGGTTTCCAAAAGACTTCCAATGAAGCCGCCCCATTTGGAATTGAGTTAGCATTTGTAACTGAAAATATCGAACAAGATTTTGCAAAAGCACTGGCAACGTATTTGAGGATATTTTTTGTGCCGCTATCCCTAAGTAACCTGATATACTAGAAAACATATGAAAAAATATATTAAACCTACACTGAAGTGGCTGTTGGTTCTATTCTTTATAGCACCAGGAATTATGAAGCTTAGTGGACAAGCAGCCATGATAGAGGCCTTTGCAGGTTTCGGTTACTCGACTGCCTTCATGTACTTTATCGGTGCTTGTGAGGTACTAGGAGCACTAGGTATAGCATTCGGTAAACGTGTACACCCGAAGCTACCTACACTTGCAGTAACTGGCTTAATCATCATTATGGCTGGAGCAATTTACAGCCATATAAGCTCGGGCGACCCTTATACTGCTGTTATACCTGCTATAGTAAACGTCGTTCTGCTAGCGATTTACTGTAAATTACTATCAAATAGTCCGGCTCCAGAAACACCTACTACTAACTAACACTATAAAGCTATGTCATCATTTCACATTGGAGAAATACACGTAAAAGCTGATCAGAAGCAAAATTTACTTGATTCATTTAAAATGCTCACTGAGCAGCCTGGATTTATCAAGCATGAAGTATATCAATCCGATGAAGACGAGAATTTCCTCACAACTGTTGAGGAATGGACTGGGCCTGACGATCATAAAAAATTTACTGAGTCATTACCTGAAGGAGCCATGGATGCATGGGTGGCAATGCTTTCACAGCCGCCAAAAATTTCACGATTCACTAAGCTTGGATAGGTTCAGCTAAAGGACCGACATGGAACTACCTTACGGGGTAGTTTTTTTGGAATAGTATTCTGACCTCCCTTAAACAATATACCTTCACCTCTTCAAACTGATTCCAGTCACTGAAAGAGGAGGGGCTACTTTAGCAATCTATATTTAAAAGTATATTTCCTTAATATTTTGATGTCTTTATTTAGAATCAAATTTGAGTTTCGATGATTTGTTTTCAAGGTTACCTTAATCATTTCGCAGCGCATCAACTGGTTGTAGCTTTGATGCATTTCGCGCTGGATACAACCCAAATATAATTCCAACACAGAAAGAGACAACTACTGCATAAAAGACTACTGTACCAGACATTTCAATACTCAAAAAATCATTATCAGCCAATACTCGATTGGCGACAAAAGCTACCCCGTAGGTAATTGCAATCCCAATCAGGCCTCCCAGTAGAGTCAGCAAGACTGACTCGAACAGTATCTGCAATAATACGTCTTTGTTGCGTGCGCCCACTGCTTTACGGAGACCTATTTCCTTCGTTCGTTCTGTTACTGTTGTAAGCATCATATTCATTGTACCGATACCGCCAACAAACAATGCTATCCCTCCAATCACACCCAGGAACACACTAATCATTGCAGTCGTCTCAAGAGCAGTTTCAATAAACTCTTGGGCACTACTCACCCCGAAATATTCATCACTATCAGCTTCTACATATCGTGATGCATTTAGTGAACTGAGGATGTGCTTTGAGTAGGTCTCATAGTATGAGACATCATTAAGATTCATTCCAACTGAGGAGAAATGTGTGGTATTGGTTACCACTCCAAGCGCAGCTGCATATGGGACGATGATCGAACCATCACCCCGGCGGCCAAATCCGCCATTACCACCTTCGCGAACACCAATAATGGTAAAGCGTTGTCCATTTAGATTCACAATTCCACTACTCGCATCAGCCCCTACATCAGTCTGAACACTTTCCATAAAGCCTTGGTCGACAATGGCAACACGCTCGCTAAAATCAGGATCAGTAAAATCAAAAACAGATCCTGAAACTAGTTCAAATCCAGTAATAGATTCATAGTCTCCTAAAATGGTTTGGACCGATGGGTTAAAATCAGAACCAGCGAAAATTGTCTCAACTCCGTTTGTTGACTGAAAGCCAACTACTACCGACCCATAGGGACGTTCTTGAAGCCAAAGAAAATCCGGTTCTGTAATATCTCCTACGACAGTAATGTCACCAGCAGTAAAAGAATTAAATCGTTCTGCAATATTTCCAGACAACCCTTCTCCAAGAGCAAGCATGGCAGTGACGGAGAAAATACCGACCACAATTCCAATGACAGTCAGTGCAGAACGGAGTGCATTACTACGCAGAGCCTGAAAAGCTTCTCTAAGTACATTGAAAGGATTCATAACTCTAAGAAACTACGCCATCTTTAATAGTAATTACTCGATCCACAAGTTCAGCTAAACTTTCATCGTGCGTCACAATAACGATGGTAGTTCCGTAATCACGGTTAAGCATTTTGAGCTCTTCCATCACATTTACTCCTGTCTTTGAATCGAGGTTTCCAGTTGGCTCATCTGCCAGCAGTAGCTTTGGCTTTGCGACAAGTGCTCGCGCAATCGCAACTCGCTGGCGTTGTCCTCCTGAGAGCAAATTAGGCTTTTTGTACCACTGCTCTTCTTCAAGTTGAGCTTGCCGCAAGGCTGCTTTAACGGTCTCATCTTTACTTCCTGAAAACGATCGTTGGTACAGTAGAGGGAGCATGACGTTTTGAAAAACTGTTTTTCCACTCAGTAAATGGAATGATTGGAATACGAAACTTATATCTGTTGAACGTAATTCTGCTAATTCATTTTCTGAAAGGCTATTAACTTTCGTACCTGCGAAAAAATAATCCCCTGATGTTGGTACGTCGAGACAGCCGATGAGGTTCATGAGTGTTGATTTACCTGAGCCAGACGGACCTAAGATAGCAACCATTTCACCAGGCTGAATCTTAACCGTGACGTCACGAAGCACATGCACTGTCACATCAGCACTTAACCGAAATTCTTTGTTGATGTTTTGTAGATCTACTACGGGAACAGTTTTCATACAACACTAGTTATTATTTGGTCGGCCACGCGGACCTGTCTCACTCAATGCAGACTCTGTATCGTCAGTGTCTCCAATCACCAAATATTGACCCTGCGTCAACCCACTTATAACTTCACTATAGAACGCGCCCGCAACCCCCACTTCAACATCAACCATAAATCCTAATTTTTCATTTGAAAGCATTCTTACAATGCTTAACGTATCAATAGTTTTTTTCTGATCTGGAGTTACGTCAGTCAACACTCGTACTTGTGCCTGTCTATTTTCATAACTAATGGCAGCACTTGGTATACGAAGTACATCACTTGCTACATCTTCAACAATCTCAATGTCAGCCAGCAACCCTTCTCGTAACGTGATAGGTAAATCTTCTGGCATTATAATCAACGCTTTGACTTCATATTGAGCAACACCATCACTGTTTGGAAGTGAACTGATTTCAATAATCGCAGCCTCGAGCGTAGGCGCCTCAGGAAATGACGTAACACTCACAATGACTCTTTGTCCTACTTCAACTTTTGCGATATCAACCGCACTTAACGAAAAGGTTGCAAGAAAATCATCAGAGATAAGCGTCCCGAGTGTAATGGGGTCATTTGTGTCACGGGTTGGTGAAGCTCCTACAACCACATTCTCCATCCCTTCGATAGTTCCAGAAAATGGGGCAACTATATTTTGTTCTTGTACCACATCAAAATTTTGTGAAAGTTGCTCACGTGCTTGTGCAAGCTCAGCTTGGGCTCTCGCAACCCCAAGATCCCGAAACTGCATACTATCAGTCTGGCTTAAATCTTTAATTTCTTGCTCTTTATTGAGAATCGCAATCCGAGACTTAGAAATGAGCAAATCTAGATCAGAAATTGCTTCTTCATAAGTCTCGCGATTATAAACATACTCTGGTGCAAACGTATTAGGGATTGCAACACTCCACACGTCATTTGATTCTGGTGGTACTGTAAATGTAATTTCAAGGCCTGACTTTCCTATTGGTGTAGGCAACCCAAGTAATACTGATGTAATACCTGACTCTAACCCTGAAACACTATATGAGTAACCTGAATCAGCACCGGACCGGTACACACCAATGGTATATTCACCAGTTATCTTTTCTGAGTAGAGACCCGATATAGTTGGCCTTATTTTGTCTTCCATACTTTTATGTGTCGGCTCAGTCTCTAAATCAGCATTCAGATAAGCTCTATACACTCGATTTTTATCAACCTCAGCTTGAGTAATGACAGTTTCAAGTTCAGTGATATCGTTCTCAAGAGTTCGAATGGTTGTATTTGGATCAGCATAGTCCAACCTTTCGTTTTCAAGAGTAAGTTCAGCTTGCACTACACCTACTCGTGCAGATTCTACTTCCACCAATACATCACTTGCATCAAAAGAAAGTATGATGTCCCCAGTAGAGACTCTTCCTCCATTTACGCCATTTACACTATCAATACGTGCTACCTGTTTGTATACATCAAGATCAAGTTTCTGAGCAGCTATAATCTCTCCCGTGGTTTCTATACCAGAAGTAACGTCGCCACGCTCAACCTGCTCAACTACAACGGCAGAAATTGTTGGTTCCTCGGTCTTGTTTGAATGCATATACCAATAACCAGCCAAAGCTAGGCTGAGAAGGATAACGATTTTAGTTTTTTGTTTTTTTAGAAAAGTCATAGAGATTGTGGATACTATCACATGCAAGTATACAAGATATATTATTTCGAATGGTAGGTTATTATTGAATAGAAAACACCCAGTTGACAATGTATACGTTCCATTAGAGTTATTATTTCAATAATCTCATCTATAAGATCTATTTCTTAAAGCAGGACAACCCTGCAGTGAAAGCAGGGTTGTCCTAAAGAACTTTTTCGACAATTTTTGTTTCAGGACAACTACGTCAGCCGCTCGTGCGAGTAAATCCGTCTTTAATTACTTCATAACACGAGCAGGTCCAGCCGCTCATCGTTTACGCTGGACTACTGTTGGCCCTGTAACGATGTTTACACGCCTGCCCTGATAAATGTTTACACATTTATCCAGAGTAAAAAATTGTATATACTTTTAATTTTATCGGTCACGCTATGGTGACATCTATATATACGACGACAATCGTATAATGTGACATATATACCGATCACAGAACGCACCTGCTCTGTAACTAACACACCAGGTTTACACTGACCTACACTTTGTGACTAAGAAACTTGGGCGTATTCGTACTGTGATGGGTCAAAGATTTTTTCAAATTCTTCAGCGGGAATAACTGAACGGTCAGCGTATAATACGGTCGTCATTTCAAATCTGTCTCCATTTTCATCAAGCACATAGATAATTTCTTCAACCACTAGCTTGGTCTTCAAATCTATCACTGCCTCAATTTCCAAACCTTCTACCGGTCGATATACAAAGAAAGCTTTTTCACTAGTCACTTCTTGGAGCTGCGCTCCTTTTGGCAAGACGGGTACGCCTGGTCGCTCGAGTGATTTGTACTCAGTATAAAGTGTTGCAAGATCATGAGCTGCATCATATGCTTTTCGCGTCTGATCAACGATGTGTGCATCTCCGCCATAGTGGTGTAGCTGCAATTCTCCGTCATGCTCTAAGGAGAGGAACGCTTCGAAACCATACGCTGTACCATTTGATTCAATAAGTGCCAGTGCGGTATCGTTATGTTGCCATGTTTCTATTTCGTCAACACGTTCAGTAACTGCGGGGATTCCTTCGCCTGCAACACGGGTAACAAAAGCAGGTTTATCACTCCCTTCTTTAATAATGCGCTTGACGTGATAGATTCCCGTCTCACTTTTAGTGATTTCTGCTGCTTGAGCTTCATACACCGAAGCTACAATCGCCCCTGTATCAACCAGTGGTGGTGCATCAACAGGTTTTACAACAAACATGTAAGTTGCGAGGATTGGGACTAATAATCCAGCACTAAATGCGCTTAATAGCGCACGTCGCCCAACAAAATATGCACGAAAAATTCGAAGTCGTATTTTTATGTCGAGGCCAACTGGCATCTTTTTGCGAAATGGATGTTTCATATAAATGTGATGAGCGACACTACAGTGAGGAGTGCGTTACGTAATGTTGCAACACCTCGAGATACCTGTTTGCGCACTGCTTCAGGGCTTGTTTCTTCTAATTCTGCAATTTCAGCTGAGGTATACCCTTTAAAAAACTGCTTATCGATGTATTCCCTTTGTTTTTCTGGCAGAGCTTCAATTGCAAGCTCTACTTCAGAGAGTGAAATATCACGATCGATGAGCACGTACAACGGATCAGTAGTATCTCCAACTTCTAAACCTTCTATATCAACCGTCTCTTTTTCCTTTCGGTAGTGATCGATGAGGGTATTACGCGCAATTGTGTAGAGCCACGTACTGATGGCAAATGTGTCATCGTAGGAATCAAAATTTTTGTACGCCTTAAGAAAAACATCGCTTACAATATCTTCTGCAACATCGCTATTACTACCAACCCTGTAAAAGATGTAGGAATAGATTTTGTCTTTGTATGAGCTGTATACCTGCGTGAATTTCATTTCAGTTAAATAAGATTGAAATGCCATACTACTACCGAAAAAAGGTATTTGCAAATTGTCAGACAGCGCTTTACTCACAATTAAATATACGGGTGTGAAGGGTGAAACGTGACATGTAAAACACCCTCCAAAGAGGGTGTTTTACGAAAAATATATGGTGGTTTAAATTTATGAAGTATACTTTTCCGTTCGACTGTCGTTTCGGACGTCATGCATCATGTCTCTTATCTCCGCAAGTTCATGTCGCAAGTTTTCAAGGACTGCTCTATACACACTTTTTGGTAGAAGCACTCGGTCAATGACATGCACCACACCGTTGTCTGCGTCAATGTCTACTGCGGTAATCGCCGAACTATTTACAAACGGGGCTCCGTCAATAAGGTTTACACGAAGATCCTCTCCTCCCACAGTCTCGATATTTTTTGTATCGAGCACGTCAGCTGCGATCAGTTCGCCAGAGACAACATGGTAGAGAAGAATGTCAGTCAGGAGTGACGGGTCAGCAGCAAGAGCTTCTCCCACATATGACGGTAATTCCGAAAATGCATCATTAGTTGGCGCAAACACAGTGAATGGTCCATCTGAGTTAAGTGTATCAACCAGATCTTGCGACACTACCGCATCAACTAAGTTACTAAAGTTTGAATCACCGGAAGCTATGTCGACAATCGTCTGTGCGTTGGTATATTGCGTCTGTGCGCCTAGGACAATGGCACAGAACGCGAAAGTGATGGTGAATTTTTTAAACATAATTTGATATTAATTATTAATGCAAGTTGTGTTGCCAGTTAATATACGGGGCATGTCAGAAAGTGTGACATCATTCACAATAGTAAATATTTTAAGCACTGGTTTGAAAGATTAAAAAGCACCACATCAACCCACCATCAAAACCTGCAGCATGGGCGCAGATGTTGATGTATATAAGAACGTACACAAAATCGCTCGGCTGGATTGAAACAAAGTATATTTTATGCCGTATACTATTACTGTTATGTATTACACAATTTTTGGCATAGTATGTTTTACACTTTTTTTATGGACGGTGGGTAGCTACGTTGTAGTGAGGAGTATAGAACAACCGAGCTATACGGTATTGGAAAAAAGATCTGGGTACGAAATTCGTCAGTATGAATCATATATTATTGCTGAAACTGAAGTGACCGGCACTTACGCACAGGCGACCAATCAAGGTTTTAGCATTATCGCTGATTATATTTTTGGTAACAATACTTCAAATTCAAAAATTGCTATGACCAGTCCTGTGTTGGAAAATAATTCAGAGAAAATTGCGATGACTACTCCAGTGCTTAATACCCTTGAGGGTGATCAGACAAGAACCATTTCTTTCATACTACCTTCAAAATACACACTTCAGACGCTCCCAATACCGAATAATGAGCAGGTTACACTGCGAGAAATACCTGCACAAACCATGGCTGCACATCGTTTTACCTGGTATGCCACTGCTAACAGAGTAGAAACTCAGAAAGAGTTTCTTGAAAACCAACTCATGAAAGAGGAAATAAAGGTCACAGGGAGTACCAAAGTTGCACGCTATAACCCACCTCTTTCCATGCCACTTATGCTGCGTAATGAGATACTTATACCAATTGAGTAATTAATGGGCCCAAAGAATTCTGCGCCTAACGCAGTTCTAGAACTTCGAAGAAAATCATTTATAAAACGCCGGCCCAAAATATCGAAACAGTGCGACTCATGCATGTTTCTTATGGATAGCTCGTGACTAACGTCGCAATCCAAGCCAATTTGACTCCCCAGGAATTCTTTCTTTAGCAGAGAGAGTGAATTGGTAACATCCGAACAATAAAATTACGACTGTCGAAAGTATTTTGAAGTACACCCATAACTGCTGTGAGGTATATAAACGGAAAAACTCGTTAAGTACTGCAAGTGCAATAAACAAAATCCCCCATCGAAATGTGAGTGTATGCCATGCTCGATCGGAGATGGCAAACGTCCGTTCAAAAAGTATTTGTAACAGGGGTGTTTTCCACTTTAAACTCCAAAATAGTACGACACCTAAGATGCCGTCTAGTACAGTGTCTGATGCCATAAAATAAGTCATGTCATTCAGAAATAAACTTACCACTAAGAACAAAGTACAGCCCAGAGTGCTCAACACAGCGAACCACGGTACAACATCTCGAAGATAGTACGTAGAGGATACAACTACCGTCATAGCAACAACCATGGCAACAGCAGCAACTTCAATTGAGAATACATAATAAGCAACCCCAAATATGATCACGGGGGCTGTTTCTTCTATTAAGCTACGAAACCAAATCATGATAATTTTGAGTGTATAAAACTATACCTTATACTTATAGATATGAATAAATACATTACACTTTTTATTATAGCTTTAGTTTTGGGCGCAGGTTATTTATTAATGAACAACACAGCGAACGCACCCAAAACAAGCACAAATGAAGAACCTACTCTTGCAGAGTCAATTGTTACAAGCGAGGATAGAGATCTCACACAGTACCATGCTGAAACCCAAGGGTATCTTGCCTCACCCGAAGGCGATGGTCCCTTCCCTGCTGTAATTCTCATCCACGAGTGGTGGGGGTTAAATGACAATATCAAAGATTTAGCAGATGACTTCGCGGATCAAGGTTATGTTGCACTTGCTGTCGATCTCTACAATGGAGCAGCTGCCCAAACGTCAGAAGAAGCTGGTGCTCTTGCAGGGGCTGTGCGTGAAGACACTGAATCCGCTTTTGCCAACCTGACCGCTGCACGTGAATATCTCGCAACATTACCTACAGTAGACAGCGAACGGCTGGCATCGGTTGGGTGGTGCTTTGGTGGGCAATGGGCATATAACATGGCCGCAAACAATATGGGTATTGACGCTTCAGTCATGTACTATGGTCGTTTTTCTATGGAGGATGATCTATCAATGATGCGTGCTGACATTCTAGGACACTTCGGTGAAGAAGATCGATCGATTGCAGTTGACGATGTAAAAGAATTCGAAGCAAAACTAAAAACTTTAGACGGTGACCATGCTGTATTTATCTACCCAAATGCGGGGCATGCATTTGCAAACGAAGACAATGAAGCTGCCTACAATGAGGAGGCAGCTCAAATTGCCTGGCAACGAACAATCGACTTTTTGAGTCGAGAACTTGAATAATAAGGTACTAAGTAAATATAGAATCAACCTAGTTCTCAGTTGGAATTTTTCGTACGCTGATTACACTAGCAGACAGCACCATCAGGAAAAGGAGCTATCCTTACACGCCTGATTAAAGTCTGAGCTAAGAACAGAGAAGTTCCCCTTCCGGTAGCCACATTACTATTGCAATACTTCTAACAAACACTCAATCGAATGATTGAGTGTTTTCTATTGGAAAAGAGTGCATACTCATAACTAACACTAGGAATCACCCACTATAAAGCTGACGCACTTACATAAAAAGAAAAAACCTGGCGAGATACCTCGCCAGGTTTTGTTTTTTGAAAGAGATCAAGCTGCTGCTTGAACATCTTCATCTGCCACAGAAGAATCAGTACCTTCTGTTTTTCGAGTGCGTGCCACATGACTCGCTGCAAGCATCTGAGAAAAATCCTCAGAACCTTTGTTAAGGTCCATCACAATCATGTTGCCATGTGATGCAGCTGTGCCAAGCGTATCCAGACGGTTCGTGTCCATAAGGAACCCAACCGCTTGATCAACTGACAAGCCTGCAGCAGTCAATGTTTCCATAGACTCCTTCGAGCCTGCGGCAACTGCTTCACGCATAGCGGCGATACCTTCACCCTGGAGTTTCTTTGACTCCTTTTCGGCCTTAGCGACACCAACCAGTTGAATCTGCTTCGCATCGGCAATATTTTGCGCCGCTTCCTTATCACGCACAGAGGCAATGACACGGTTGAACGAATCGCGAACCTCAGGGCTCGGCTGTGGTTCGTCCACCAGCACATTCTCAATAGAATAGCCGTATTTGACGAAACGTTCTTGCAGTGCGTCCAGCACCTCTTTTTCAATAGCATCGCGATTTTGATAAAGCTCCACCATCTCCATAGTCGATGCAGTCTGACGTGCATTATTCAACACGTAGCTCGTCATCTGCTGCTCAGGGTTTTCAAGCTCATAATGAGCACGAACAGCGCCCGCAGGGTCACTGCTAGCACGATACTGCACCTTAACCGGCAATGTCATGAACGCGTTGTCTGCCGTTTTCACAGAAACGTTTTCACCAATCTCTTGCAGCTGCAAGTTTACAACTGCAACAACCTGGTCGACCAGCGGAATCTTGAAGCTCAGACCAGACGTCCGTGCAGCAGGCAATGGCTTACCAAGTCGTTCGATCACCTTGGCACGTTTACCAGGAGTAATGACGACCACTCCAAGGATTGCCACCAAGGCAACCAGGACCAGCAGCGTATTCCAATTGAATACAGCACCAATAATCATTTGAAGAATTTCCATTTTCTTTTCCTTTATTTTGAAGAACAGTGCTACCCCTCAGGCGAACCTGTGATAGTCACAGAATGTTTGTTATAAACACTCCATACAAGACTGCTTTGCGTTCGCAAAGCAGTGCTGCGAGGAATGTGTCAGATTTTGTATTTAAATTGTGAGTGTCAGGCGACCGTCAGGTCGCCTGACAAGGTACAGGCCTTCTCATTTTCAAGGCTTGTCGCGCTAGTCGAGAAACGTGCCAATGACTGCGCCGATACCCATAAAGGCCAAGATTCCCCAGCCAAAGAACGCAGGTGCCCAAGCAATACCGAAGAATACAAAGGCAAACAGAAGCGGCCAACGTACAATCAGTACCAGGACAATCCAGAAGAGTGCCCCCACAAGTGCCATAAACACTGCTGCGAGTGCCCGCTCAATGATCGTATTCATAGTCGTTTTCATGACAGCCTCCAATGGCTTTGTGAAGAGCTTCGCATTTTCACCTGTCACCATCACGGCAGCAGAATGCGAAAGAGCGTTTCCCGAAGGAAACGCTCTTTGCAATGCTCATCTTGTCCGGTGCTAAATCTGACTAAAACACCATTCAAGAAAAGCCTTGCAAGGAACCTTCCTTCATTGTTGTCAGATTTAGCAAATTGTATAAGATCATGTTGAAGTTCTTTTCTTCTCTGCTCCTCAACACTTATACTATATACTGTTTTAATTAGATTGTGTAAAAAAATAGTACGAAATGTACTGTGTATATCTATTTTTAGTATAAAATGCTTGTGAATAAGCCGTTTTATGATAGAGTAAAAGTTGTACTTAAATAATACATTATATGAAACTATCTTCCCTTTTAAGCGCTCTCGGTCTCACAAAGCATGAAGCCGGGGTCTATATGGATCTTTTAGAATATGGAACACAGACCATTTCTGAGATCTCGCGCACAAGCAAATTACACCGCCCTGCAATTTACCGTGCTCTTCCGCATCTAAAAGAAAAAGGGCTTATTAGTGAACGACGTGTCGGCAAACTCATCCACTATGCCGCTGAACCGCCTGAGCGCCTTCGGACCCTTCTCGGGAGTCTTCACAACGAACTCGACACAGTGATTCCAAAACTTTCACAAATGCAGGACAACAAAACGCCCATTGCCCGAAGGCTTGATGGTATTAGTGGTGTACATGCAGTGTTTGAGGATGTGTTGAATACACTCAAAAAAGGTGAGGAATTTTATCGCTACAGCTCAGTCATACACAGTGACTTAGAGAAGGTAGGACTTCCTAAAGATTACGAGAAGCGACGAGATGAAAAGAAACTTGAGCGTCTAGTCATTTCAAATGATGGCTATATACAATCAAGAGAACCTGCGCTCGAAGAATCATTGCAGGTGGTACCGAAGGAATTCCTTCCGTTCGACTATGATGTTGCCCAAATTATCTACGGTGACAAAATTGCCTATATCGATTACAGCCAACCAATCGCCACAATTATCGAAAACCCAGCCTTTGCAAAAATGCAAAAAGATATATTTAAAATGCTCTTCCGTAGACTTTAAACTGCGTGCAAACTTCTGGCGGCTAGGCTGCCAAATATATTGAAATTGCAGCTAAATCACTATCTGCCCAGATTTGCCCTTTATCACTCATGTAAAAAAATGCTTCATCGATCGAAAATTTATAAAAATCAATTCCGAGGCTATTGATAATTTTTGTCTGGGTAAATAGCCTACCTGAGGTAGTATGTCCATAGAAGCCCCCTTGCCCATCTCGTGCAAAATCTAATGGCTGTTCATGTGTACTGGTGTGATAGTTAGCGTTTGTATATACATCAGGAACTGCACCATGCACCAACAGGGGCATCGCTAAAAAATATATACTCACTATTCCAACTAGTCTCGTTTTCATAATTTTGAATAATACCTGTAGAATTCAAAAAGTCAAATAAAATATAATTCCCGACGCTCTCAAGCCCTAACTGCAGGTTAGAGCGTAATACATAAGTGTCATATGCTTTCTACTGGGGGATAACGGAAGAATGTATATACGGGTCAATTTTCTTCTGCTGCTGCCCAGTCTGTCTCAAACTGCTCCATCCATTTCTTCTTCTCCTCGTCTGAAGCTCCTACGATCACATCGTGATGATCCTTCATGTAGTGCTCATAAAGCTTATTGAGAATATCTTCTCTGCTTTCTGCTTGAAACCGCATATCACAGTCGTAACATTTCATTGTTTTCATATAAATTGGTCGTTTATTCTATATCCTTATTATACAGATTTTTGCGCATCCAAATACTCACGTACTTCAGTCAGGAGCCCTCTGGCAATATCATGAGTTATTTTTTCTGATGCTTCATCAAAGGTGAACCACCCTGCCTCTTTTACTTCATCGATTTGCACTGTGTACTGTGTAGATGAAACATACCCCAGATAATAAACCACTTGTTTTTCAATAGATTGATCTTCATGTTTAAACGTATAGTGTTGTTCAAATTTTTTATAGTCATCCAACCTATCAGGAACAATCCCTGTCTCTTCTTGCAGTTCGCGCAATGCGGTTTGCACATGTGACTCCCCGTCTTCGGGATGGCCTTTTGGAAGCGTCCAAAAAAGTGTCCCCTGACGAGGTATCTGATGAATCAAAAACACTTTCCATTGGTCTCCTTCTTTAAGTACCGGGACCACTCCATATGAATAGTCTTTAATAGTTTGCATAAGGTGAGTATACACCAAAACAAAAGACGGAGCCCAGGCTCCGTCTTTTGTTTTCTTTTGTGTCCACGACTGGAGTTGAACCAGCACGCCCTTACGAGCACATCCCCCTCAAGGATGCGCGTCTACCAATTCCGCCACGTGGACATTTTGCTAAATATAGCTCCGTCATTGTAAAGTTTTTTACAGCTTTTGCAAACTTTTAAAACACCCTACGCCCATTGTTTTGGATCTCCAATGAAGTCTCTCATGCGTTCATGAACATCTGGATGGGATGCAAAAATGGTTTTACCGTGATGATTACACAAATCTTTGATGGTGCCTTCCCAGAGTTTCCAGACATCATCTTCTAATACACTTATTGCTCCTCCTGCAGCACGTACTAAATACAGCCCAGCTCCGTAATCATACGTATTGAGTCCAAACGTAATAAACCCATCGATTCTTCCTGCTGATAGATATGCCAATTCAAGAGCTGTTGAACCATACGACTTACCTTTACCAAACTCTGCATCGACTGCCGCAATAAGCTGTTTCCCTGCAGGTGACATCCACGGTTCTCGACCTCTTCCCATGGAGATGGTGTATTTCCCTCCAAGCGGTTCTGGGGTCATTGTGACAACTCGCTTGTTCTCATACGAACCTCCGTCCATGAGCGAAGCAAAGGTGTGATTAGTAATGGGGTTATGCACGATTCCAAATGAACCCTCAGTAGTATCACCTAACCGCGCTACCGATACCGCACAAAATGGTATTTTTCTAAGAAAATTGTCAGTCCCATCGATCGGGTCGATGTGCCATACATACCCACTTTCTCCTTCTACATCATCATGCTCTTCTCCAACAATTGAGTCTTGAGGGAAATGCTCTTCGACAAAAGACCGTAGGCGCGTCTCTATTTCTTTATCAATACGGGTAACTACTGATCCATCTTTCTTTTGCTCATTAACAAAATCTTCTGAGTCAAAATATTCACGTGCAAGAGCACTTACTGACTTTATTTCAGTAATTAATAATTCAAATTTTGCTTCTATATTCATATGGTGAGTGTATCACGAAAAAAACCGGACAAAATGTCCGGTTTTTACGTATGTGTGAAAGTTAGCCTTTCTTATCACTTTGTGTATCTTCAGAATTGTCGCTTGCGCTTTGTTCTTCAGACACTTCTTCAGTTTCAGCTGGAGTTTCTTCTACCGCTTCTTCAACTGGTGTTTCTTCAACCACCTCAGCTGCCTTTGCTGCCTCTTCAGCAACCTTAGCTTCTGCGGCTGCAGCATCCTCTTCAGCCTTCTTAGCTGCCTCTGCTGCTCGTTGTTCTGTTTCAGCTGCTGACTCAGTTGCCATTGAAACAAGATTCATACGTCGCATTTGTCGTCGGATTTCTCGAGCTACCTTATCTCGGATAAAGTATAGTTTCGCTCGACGTACCTTAGATCGCTTTACGATTTCAATCTTGTCGATATTTGGAGAGTATAGTGGGAAAATTTTCTCAACTCCTACACCACTTGCTGTTTTTCGTACGGTAAATGTAGCCCCTGGCTCATTACCGTGCTTTCGTGCAAGTACAATTCCTTCAAAAATCTGGATTCGTGTCTTACCTTTGTCCTGAATTCGTTGGTGTACTTTTACGGTATCACCTGCACGCATATTCAGATCTTTACGGTCTTCCATGTTTACTGGAGAGATCGTTACTCCTGTTGTTACTGTATTCATAATAAATTGTTAAAATTAAGAAAAAATTCTTTAAAACGTGCCCTACACTACCACATGGACTACTCGTGCGCAATATGTTCAGCAGCATCTTCAAATATTTGAGGGACTGGTGCGAGAAATCGCTCAAGTTCCCCATCAGGTAGTACCACCTCCAATATATGTGCATGGAGTGCCATCCGATCCATAGCAAGATTATTTGATTTATCGATGATATGAGAAGCATACAGACTGTCGCCAACCACAGGGCGATCAATCGCTCGCAGATGCACACGAATCTGATGTGTCCTCCCTGTCTGCGGCATAAGTTTCAAATATGAAAAATCTTCATCATTGTATCGCCCTTGTCCAATACACTCCCATTGTGTCTGTGCTTCTCGCATAACCCCCTTCGCACCACGCTGTGCTGAGCGCTTTCTGAAGTCACTTGCACTCCGGCCAATGGGTCGGTCAATCAGTCCCCACTTTTCTCGCACTGGCCCATACACAAAAGCGCGGTATTCTTTTTTCGCAAGACGATCATGAAACTGAGCTTTTACATGTTCATACGCCTCTTGGTTTTTCACCATCATCAAAACCCCCGATGTATCTTTATCAAGTCGGTGTACAATACCAGATCGCTCAAGCATTTCTCCTTGCGGTGACTGCTGTGTTTCTCCAACACCTTTTGAATCAGGATACTGTTCAAGAAACCAGTCTACTAAGGTTTTTTCATCACTGTGACCATCAGCATGCACCATAATGCCTATTGGTTTATTAATCACTACCACATCATCATTTTCGAAAAGTATAGGAATGTCCATATATGTATTGTTAATGAATAATTGAAAAATCTTCAAACGTCTCTTTTGCTGTACGCCAGTCTATAGAAACTGCATCCACCTTTGCGTTGAGAGAGCCCTCATACAAGTACTCTACAAAATCCTTAAGTACGTCAGGTAAACCTTGTGCACATACTTCTACTGAACCGTCAGAAAGATTTCGAGTCCACCCGCACAAAGCCAACTCACCTGCTGAGTTTTGAATGTAATCACGATACGCAACATTCTGGACCTTGCCGGTAACTACGCAGTAAATCTCAATCATGTCCACAAGTATACAGCGCACCATGTGTAAGTCTAGCTATTGAATTATTTTTAGAAAGAGGTACTATATTCCCTACCTGAATAAGGTCAACTGCGCGATTAGCTCAGTTGGTAGAGTGAGAAATGACTTAATGTCATTTTGCAAGAGGTTAACAAATATTTTGAGTTTACGAGAAATATTGATAACCTGAACAGGTCCTGTAAGGACGGGCATTTACACCCCACAGAACGCGACAATGCTTTTGGAGCATACACGCGCGATTAGCTCAGTTGGTAGAGCAGCGCATTTACACTGCGAAGGTCAGGAGTTCAAGTCTCTTATCGCGCACAACTAGAAAACCGCCTCTGGCGGTTTTTCTTGTGCGCGATGAAGTAACAGTGCTTACGCACTGTTACGGGAGACTTGAACGGCGGAGCGATGTGAGTTTACGAACAAGTGAGCTGCGTCCAGCGTTCTTATGAACGTAGTGAATTAGAAAAAGCGGGACAAGTCTCTTATCGCGCACCACACAATTTAGCCCCTACCCAGGGGCTTTATTAGTTCTAGAGTTTTGTTCTGTGTATTGACAAATAAATATTTTTGTGTATAATAAAAATAAACGCTCTTACCTCATTTCAGGAGACTGTCTAATGACATACCGATATCATGTATCGTACGAACGAAAACTTGGTAACTGTGCTCCGAGTCACAGTTACGTAGTGATGAATACACAGAGACCAATTGCATCTGATCAAGATGTGCAAGTGATTGCTGATCTGATTCAGCAAAGCGTAAGTGCAGATCTAGAAACACTGCTTCATGGACAAGGAAGCAGAACAGCAACTGGAGAGATCCAAATCACTCCAGACCACAGGCAGGCTCCTGGCTATAGAAGTGACGTGAATCCAAATCCTCATCTGAAGATCAGGATTACGAAGTTTCAACTGCTTCAATAGAATATTCACACACCTCACAAAAAGGTCGTCACGATGTGATGGCCTTTTCTTTTACAAAAGTTCTAACGTCGTCCCACATGGTGCACAAATCAGCCGGCCGAAACACGATAGTGTTTCGGCCGTTGCTGTTTGTAGCGTGATAAGAGACTTGAAAGGCGTAGTCGGGGACCCTCTGGGTCGACAAGCCGGGGTCGAGGAGCTTAGTACTTTTTAGAATGTAATGAATAAGAATACTTAGCGAGGTGACCAAGTCTCTTATCGCGAACAAAATAAAATACCCTTCAGCTTTATGCTGAGGGGTGTTTTGCTTTTGAGCCAGAGACTTGAAAAGCTTTTGAGGAATTTCAGGAGCGGAGCGAACTAAAATACCCAAAAGGTCTACTGCTCGTGTAACGAGAAAGTCTCTTATCGCGCACCATTCATTTAGCCCCTACCCAGGGGCTTTATTAGTTCTAGAGTTTGTTTCCGTTTATTGACAAAATTATAAATAAAGGTATTGTTTTATTGAAACAAAACCTATGGAGGAAAGTTATATGGTTTTTAATTGTGTTCTTCATCGTCGGATCGGAATGATAATGCTGGGAGTTGCACTTGCTGTGGTCTTCTGGTCACTGATCGATCCATTTTCTTTGGCCGCTCATCGCTTAGTAATGGACACTGCGAAAGTGCTTGTCATTATCGGGATACTGCAGTTGATTGTCCTGATTCCAATCGAGCATTGCAAGGCCGATATGGACAAGGTAATTCATACTCTCGCAGAAGCCGTACCCACTATCGTTGTTCCCAGCTTGTTGGTAGCGATCCCTTACCGCCTTTACTACGCTAGCATCTCCAGGGATGAGTACACGACGCGGCCGATCATCGATTCGCTTTATGAAGGAATGATTTTGGGAATTGGGGTTACCATCGCTTTTGTCGTTCTAATCATCATTGGGAGGGTCCTTGGCGCGATAAAGTCGGAGTAAGCACTGCAGACTACGTTCAGACGATACCCCTCACCTGTGTGTTGGGGTATTTTCATGCAAAACCGTTCAACATCACCTCACATGGCACAGGCTTTGTCTCTCTCCTTTTTACACAGGGAGAGGTACTGTTTCAATTACAGTTACAAAACGCATACCACTTTTGGATTAACTATTCCTAAGAAATTCTTCTCTATTTTTTTGCCATTTTGAATCATTCCACGTCTCTTGTCCTCGAGTAGGGTAATTATCAAAAACTGATGGATCGATTTCATCAGATAGGTTAAAAGCCATATATCCATTTTTATTTATAGGGACCCAGCCTCTTCTTAAGTACATATCCTTAACTTCTGGAACATCTGTATCGATAGCATCAATTAGTATCCCCGGCTTCTTACGTGTAGTTAAAAAAGTTTCTACTTTGTCCATTATTGCTGACGCAAATCCCTGGCTCTTATAATCGTGTTCCGTGTACAAATTTGAGACTTGATAAAATGGTAATGGTTCTGAATAGTAATCTACTTCTGCTTTTGAAACCACATCGCCATCTACTTCAATTTCAAATAAATGACCTTTCATTTCATCATCTTCGTAAGAGTTCTCTGGTTTTACATAGTTAATCTTGCCTTCAAATTTCATATTGAAACTATATCATTTTTTGTATAAAGATTTCCAACATCACAATCTGTAGTACATAAAATAAATACCATGCTGATTACAGCATGGTATGTTCTTAAAATTCGTCAGCTTGCACCTCTTTCGCATGATCTGCAAGAAGATTCTGTACATCCTTCTGCGTCTCAGAACTAAGGCTACTCAGAACATTACTTCCTACGGGAACGATCTCATACCCCTCCCAGCAATCAGTGTACCAATGCTGATATCCCACAATCACATCATCCTCCAAAGCAACGATGACGGAGTCGGGAAACCCGCTGTGTCCACCTTTCTCTCTTTTAGTCTGTAGCTCTCCGAGCTGCCCCAGTGCTTTCTCGTCCCCACTCATCATTTTATGCAACACTGGAAAGTCATCAGCTTTAAGTTTTCTTACATTAAGTACCATGCCTGAGTTCCTTTCATTAATCTCCATATATAATAACGATATAGGGGTTCATAAAGTTACTCGATGATTGCAATATGATTCCTTCTATAGAATAAAACTCATGAAACGGCACATTGTATCCCTACCCCTTTGATAGGTTATCCACCTTTGCCACAGAAATTCTGTTTGTACAGGAGTATAGTAAATGTAGGTTCATAGTGAACCAAGAGGAGGGACCAATGTCTGTACAGCCAATTGAAGATGTCACGCCAGTAGAGTTTGTTGCAAAACATCCAAATCTCGCACCAGTCGATAAAAAAACTGGCTGGAACTTCGTTCCTGAAATTTCAAACGAGATGAAAAATCTAGCGGAAGCTATAGCAGAACAAGTTACTTCAGAAGTAGCGGCAGAATAAGAACAACGTAGGGCGCCCCAAACACAATTTTCATATCTTGTCGGGCGCCTTTATTTATTTCTATATTGTGAAAAATCTGCTATTGTACGGAGGCTTAGAGAACACAGGTCCCCATAGTTTAATGGATAAAACAAGAGACTTCTAAGCTTTGGATGGGGGTTCGATTCCCTCTGGGGGCACCAACTAGCGAGACCTATCGAGAGGGCTCATTATAAAAAATAATGGAAACACATAACCTAGGTGAAATTTATAGCTTAATTGAGTCAGCTGAAGTAACTACTCTAATCACATACTACTTTGTGACATATGTAGTACTTACATTGATTCAGAGCATCTTAAATACTGAAGTAACAATTCTTAATCTTCAAGTCAACAGGAAAATTTTATCTGGGGCACTTATTGTGTATATTTCTATTTATCTTCACAACCTTGTTGAAGGGTCGATGTTATTTGAGTCCCTAAACAGCGACACCTCTATAAATGTTACTTCAATCAGTATCTTATTAACAACACTCATAGTATTTAAACAAATTGCTAGACATATTCTTGCTCCATTTTTTCTGTATACTCTTGGCACAGTAAAAGCTAACGAGTCTAAAAAAGGCAGAACAAAAGCAAAGGATGAACGTGAATTTATTATTGCTTATGATGAAATCAAAAAGGAAGTCTCGCGACACTCAAAGAATACAAGTGTTTGGCTGCAACATCACATTGTAAATATCACTATTTCTACAATAGTTTTATTAAGTGTTTACAAACAAAGTATCACTGCTGGTAATTTGATGTTAATTATTGTTTTGTATTTCATATACGTTGGTTTAAAAAACAAAATATTACACTTTGGTGACATAAGTCCTCTTTCAAAAAACTTTACTGGTGGTTTTATCAAGACTAAGTAGCCCTACCGAGAGGGGTCAGAAAAGAGCGGCATCAGCCGCTCGGAAACCCTTGTGGGGCTGATGGGTATTTTTCCGCAACGCCAAGGGGGCACCACGTAGCGGGACCTACCGAGAGGGTTAATGCCCTACTAATCTCAGTGAGTCTAACGAGATAATAAAACCACCCGTTTGGGTGGTTTTATTGTTTTCTATAATGGTTTTATTTCACTTCAAAATTGAACATCATGCCTGAGTGCAAATGCTCAGCAATGTGACAATGTGCCATCCATGTACCTGGATTGCTCATATCTACTAAAATGTCATACGTTTGTCCAGCTGGCACAAGCGCTGTATCTTTCCACTGCAGGCTCTCGTTTGCTTCTCCGTCGATTGCCAAGATTACAAACTTCTGACCGTGGAAGTGAATAGGGTGTTGCATTGGATGAACACCTTCATCATCATTAAAGATTCGTACCTTAACCATATCTCCTTGATTGAAGGACCATTCGATATTTTCATTGCGATCCTTGGTATCCGTGTCTTCAATAAACCATTCCAAGGTCTGGTCAGTGCTCATGTTGTTCATCATGGCCATGTCGTCCTCCCACTCAATACCGTCTTCACCATGTTCTTCCTCTGAAGATTCCATACCCATCATGTCACCCATCTCCTCTTCAGCATCAAGGTAAGGTTCGCAGCCTGACATATTTGGCATCATTCCACAGTGCTCGACTGCTTGTTCTTTGGTCATTTCCATCCCCATCAGATTGATGGTATCGGACTCTTTTTCTTGATTTAAGAACGGTTCGCATCCCATCATTCCTGACATGCCTTGGCAGTGTTCAATGGCTCCTTCGCGCGTCATCTCTACTCCCATAAGAGTTACCATCCCGTCTCCCTCCATTTCATTCATCATCATGTCACCCATCATGCCTTTGAGTTCAATATCAAGACGGATATTTTTCTCTGGCGTCGCTGCGACGAGTGATGTGATGTTTGAACGAATATCAGTGTAGTCAGAAACATTTGATCGAAATGTCATGAAGTCATTCATTCGATTCACGTTCGATGCTTCAACGGTCACTGTTCCCATTGTTTCCCCTCGGTGCACAATTGGATAGGTACCTGGGGTATCGTAGTACAACTCAATCACATATCGCTCAGACGTTCCAATGATTTTATGATCAATAATCTCTTCTTGTTCAATCCGCCCTGTATCACCACCAACCAACTTCATCTGTGCTCCTTCAAACTCTAGTTTAAAGGTACGCGTGTTTGCAACGTTCGTGATGAAGGCTCGCGTAATCTCACCTTGTTTTACTGTCAGGTCGTAGTCGTCAGTATCGTTAATCAGCAGTTTGTTACCAAAGCGACCCATCAAAGTCTTTGTCACTTCCTCACTACTGTATTCACCACCTTCAAGAATATCGTCCACAATCAGATACGCTTCGGTATCGACCTCATTCCAGTAGCCGTCTTCTGTGACGATAAAGTTACCGTAGAGACCCATGTCTTGTTGATAGTCCTCACGAACGTGGGGATGGTACCAAAAGACGCCAGTATCAGGAAATACTAGTTCGTAACTGAAACTGTCGCCAATCTCAATTGCTGGAGTAATTGGCACAGCACCATCCATAAGGTAGTCACCACGCAAGCCGTGTGAGTGCAGGGCTGTTTCCATATCGAGGTTGTTGGTAAAGTTCACGGTTACCTTTGCGCCCTTTTCTACCTTCAAGACTGGTCCGGGAATTTGGCCGTTGTATGCCAATCGCTTTACAGTTCGGTTTCCAACCTCTTGTTTTACGATAGATGCAGTGAGGTCAAACGTATCACCATCTTGTAGTTCAACGACTTCTGTTGGCTTCACATGTGGGACGCCTTCATCTTTGAGAATCGAAAGATTGTCTTTGACTTTAATTTCGTGTGTCATCATGCCGTTCATATTCATAGACATGTGACCAGATTGTGTGTACCAAATACCTCCTCCAATGAGTGCCATGGTTACTACCCCTAAGATAATTTTTTTCATGTTTGTTTGTTTTTTATTAATTACTAAATTCATATAGATTATTTAAAACAATTTAGGATGAAGAATACCGTTAGAAAATAATTCTTGCAGCGGACGATATGGAAATGTATATGACTGTCTAAGCCGACTTATGTATATTGGAGGCGGGAGGTATTGAACCCTCCGCAAAAGATTTGGCGGTACCGACGCAACAAGTACTGAAACTCCAGCCAAAGCTAATAACAGTATGAGAGATGGTACAACTGACAAAAACATATCCTTCCACGCTCCAATATGATCCATGATACTCATTGGACAGATGGTCTCTTCATGTGACATGAATGGGCAATCGCTCGTACCGCTCTGCATATCCATACCTGACGACACATGGAAAAGACTTAGAAACATGGTTCCTAGTACTATAATGAGAATAATGTATGTCGCTAGTTTCATGGTTTCTCTATTGTATACAGTACTACTCCTTTGAGCCAGGCACCTTACAAGACGAGACTATCAGCAAGACTAGTAACTTACGAGTCACCTAGACTCCCCAATGCTTGATGGGGATTTTTTCGATACCAGCTTGGTGCACACAGATATTTAACTTCCCTGCTCCAACGTAGGGGTTTCTTGCGGGACAGCCTCCTGAGGTAATACTGCCTCTGACAATCCGACTTCTAAATCTTCATCTTCTGACACCTCTGCAACGAGTTGCTCAACAACGGGCACAATACTGCGTTCAGATTCAAACTTCACTGACTTAGTGCGATATAAATCAAGTGCTCTCGTAGTTCTGTTTTCACTGTAGCGGGGTATATTTTCTCCAGCATCACCTTCAATATTGATGTCTCTATACGTCACAAGCAGTCTCCCTGCAAACACACCACCAACAGCAATAATAACAATGAAAACCAAAAGACCAATAGTCCATTCTCGTTGTGGGTGCATTAAACGCCTGTCAGGGTAACCATTCCCTTTCCGGAAGACATCATGTGCCATTTTTAAAATATGTTTTTTATCGATCATGATTCAAAAGGCTAACCGATAATTCAATAGTTCCAGCCAGCTGTTTACCTGCGTCAGTGTTTAAGGTTTCCAGTGAAAGCTTCGAGACCTCACCATGGTATGGAATAGTCTCAAACATTTTTAGGAGCGAGTAGATATGTTCTTCATATCCACTAACTGAAAAAGATATAACCAATGTGTCAAACTTACCCCTCCCCTCAACGACGTTCAGGGAATTTGTAGTCAAATCTACCTGCTGGTCAGCAGCCATTGACTCAATAGAAGAAAGAAAATAAATTGTTTTTTCTTCAGTTAAAATGTAAGTAGAGAGTTCTTCCCGGTCAGACTTGGTAGAATCAACCAACTGGGTGAGTTCAGCATAAATCTGCTCACGTGCATTGGCATTGGCAACAGCAGTTGCACGCTCCACCAACCCCTCTCCCTTTGCGTTCACATAACCCCAAGTAAAAACAAGCGCGGCAATAGAGAGCACCAACAACACCACCGATCCGAATGCAATAGCTTTTGTTTTTTGCGTAACCATAGACTAATTATATATTTCATTACTGATAACAATAGTGATACTGAATGGAATATCTATGTCTTTGGCCAAATTCGAAAGTGGAAGATCGGCACTTTCAAATGATGGATGTGCTTCGATACGATCTTTAAGCGAAGCAAGGTATGTTCGAGAACCTGCTTCCCCTGTTATTTTAACCGTCTCAACCACACCTTCCGTTCGTCCTAATGAAATGGAGTCCAACACAACCCCTGGCTGCATAAGACCACGTAGCTCACTTGTTAATTTTGTAAACAAGCCATCGTCGGGACGAGTAGTTAATTGTGTGCTTATACTATTTGCAATTTTTATATCATCTTCAAGTTGCTTATATGCACTGTTTCTGTCAGATGCATCTTGAAAGGAAGATTCTACCAAGAGAATTTCTGAACGAATTACAACCGCTGAAGGCACAAACAAAATACATACGATTAAACAAGCGCACGCGAAAAGAAGCATCCACACTGAAATAACGCGAATCCAGTATTCGACCTTTACTGTCTTACGTGCATGTGGGGGTATAAGATTGATCATAACTTATGCAAAAGGTGTTAACGCCAATCCGACTGCTGTCGAGTACCCGTATGAATACCTTCGTCCTATTTCAGGAACGGTCTTAGAAATTGGGAATGCGTTTTGCCATACATTTGCGCGCACTGATGAAACGCCAAGCATTTCAGAAAAATACTCAGGGAGTCCTTTCATGTTGACACTTCCCCCGCACAGAATCACCGACTGTACTTGTCGATCTTCTCGTGACGTCTCTCGCATATTCCAATACTGCACGCGTGTACGAACTTCATCAAGAATAGCCGACATAGTGGGGAGCAGTGCTTCATACACGTCCGCACCTTCGATACCTCTAATCAAGCCTTGTGTATTCTTAATCTTGGTAAGTGCTGACTCTTCCACCTCACCAAGCTGCCGCCGCAATGCAGTTGATAAATCCCCGCCTCCAATATCAATCGTTGAGGTATACATTAAAATACCGTGAGAAACGATACCAATACCTGTCCGTGTCTTTCCAAAATCTACAATGAGATGGGTCCCCTGATCACCAGCAGGAATTGTTGCGCGTGCAATCGCTTGCGCCTCAACCTCAAATGATAACGGAGTCATTCCTGCAGACACGCATGCCTCGTAATAATTCATTATTGTCTCTTGAGCATACGCAGTAACGGACACACGAAGTACATCACTACTGGCTTCGTCATCTAAAATATCATAATCGAAAAAGGCATCCCGGGGCGAAAGGGGTACGTTTTCTTCAAGACGGAACTCAAGAAGGCCACGTATTTCTTTAAAAGGAGTTCCCTTCTTAATTTCTGTTTCAAAAAGATATGCCCGTTCTTCTGGCAAAGAAACGCGGAGCGTTTCCAGGCCAGTGCGTTCTCGTACTTCCCTAATGGCTTCAGAAAGTTGTTTTACATCACTTACCGTTCCTCGGTTTAATACACCATCGGCAATATCTATATCCCCCCAGTACGACAACTCAAGATTCATTCCGCTTTTAGTATCTGGCTGAAACTGTACATACTTCAACGAGGTATCCGAAATATCCACCCCAACGCTCGGGAGTCTGAGATATTCTGGTGGCGGGATTATTTTTCCTAAAGTACTAAGAACTGACATACTACTAGTATACGCTGAAGTCATCGATTTTTATGACACAACCCACACGTTACAAAAACAACTGGACTCCTATGTATACCAGAAGCAAGACGCCCACTATCGCAGCAAGTGTATAGAGATACTTCCGCACCAATGGCAACGCATGCGGCCCTACCGCATGCGCAGCAAGCCCTACTAATCCCAAACGAAGGATTCGCCCTGCAATAGAGGCAACGATGAAGGTTAGAAAACTTATCTTAAGTACCCCCGATGCAATAGCGACAATTTTATAAGGGATAGGGGTAAATGCCCCAATCAAAACAAACGCAAAGCCACTCTTATCTAAACTAGCTGCAATAGAATCGAATGTATTTTGTAATGAATAGAACTCAATAACTTTCACACCCAGTGTATCAAAAAAAAGTGAGCCCAAAATATATGCGCACACGCCACCTAATACTGAGGCAATAATCGAAACTGCAATATACATCTTCCATTTTTTAGGTGATGCAATAACAAGGGCAACCAAGAACGGGTCAATAATAATTGGGAGAAATAACGATTCTGAAAATGATATCACTGCAAGCATCCATGCTGCATGTTTTGACTGAAGCCATTTCGCTCCCCTGCGCGCTACTGCATCTGTAGTTTTTTTGTGCGCTTGTACCCCAAAGAAAGTCATGCCAGAAAATTAATTTACACGAGTACCTGATGGCAGTTCGTTATGAGGAATGAGGAGCGAAAATATACCATCATGTTCAGCGGCAAGAATCATTCCCTGACTCTCAAAACCGCGAATCGTGCGTGGTTGCAGGTTTGCAAGGAACGGACACTGCTTCCCTACCAGGAATTGAACATCTTCAAAATATTCTCGAATACCTGAAATAATTTGTCGCGGTTTTTCTTCCCCAATGTCCACCTCAAGGCGTAGTAACTTATCTGCCCCTTCCACCACTTCTATAGAAACAATCGTTCCGATAGTAATGTCCAGCTTTACAAAATCGTCATAGGAAATAATCTCTTTGCCTGGCGTGGAAGTTTCTCCTTCTTGAACAGCCGCGTTTGATTCTTCATTTGTTTCTGGTGTATCAGTCATGTTTATAGTTGTGTTAAATAGCTATTGAGAATAATTGCTGCAGCCGAAGCATCTACTTTATCATTACGTCCCTGCAGTCGAACCGCCTCTTGCGTAGTGTATTGCTCAGGTTGTAAGTGTATGGGTATACCTATACTGAGTGTGAGATCCATCATGAGTGCTTCAACAGCAGTATGTATCTTGTTTGGGTTACCTTCTCTATCCAAGGAATGACCAATAACGATTTCTACCACTTCCTTTTCTGAGATTAATTTTTCTATCTTCTTTTGCAAATCAGCATCATTAGGAAATACTTCATGAGGAAAAGCCATCCTCCCCCCTTCATCAGTCAAGGCGATTCCTACCCGTTTACTTCCATAATCAATTCCCATTTTTCTCATTTGGAAATCATAGCACAATCCTACAACACAGGTTCTCAATGTAGAAAACATATTATTACACTTACTTGATTTATGAATAGTGGTTTACTGGTTTACTGATATAATATGAAAATGAAGAGAAATCCTAATTCTGCCTGTAAAGTATGTAAGACACGGATATACCGTAGGCCTGCTCAAATTGCAATGGGAAACATTTATTGCTCAAGCCAGTGTACCGGCAAAGACCAACGTTTAGAAAAAACTTGCAAGATTTGCTTACACAAATATTGTGGGGCAAAGGCTACGTGCTCTCGGGCTTGTGCAAACAAATCACGAACTGGTATTACATACACAAAAGAAAATACATTCAATAAAGCCTATGTGGGGACACGTATTAAAGAGAAACTTGCACAAAAGTGCGGAGGGATCTGCGAGAGATGTAAGCATGATAATTATGCAATCTTACAAGTACACCACAAAATGGAAAAGTTCAGGGGAGGGACTGACCGCATCACTAATCTGGAGTTATTATGCCCGAATTGTCATACGGCACACCACTATGGAAAGAGTTTGTATAAAAATATAAAAATGCTATAGTTCTGCACACAATATTAAATATTTTGGAGAGATGGCAGAGTCTGGTTTAACGCGCTTGTCTTGAAAACAAGTGTACCGAAAGGTACCGAGGGTTCGAATCCCTCTCTCTCCGCCAATGAAAATACCACCATCAGGTGGTTATTTTCTTGAGTGGAGAGAGAACAAGTGACTCAATGTGACTTGTGTAGGGATTCGAAGCTGTTGCCTGATAATTTTGAAGGCGTAGCCGAACATGTAATGTTCGAATCCCCCTATCCGCATCATCGAGCTAGCACGAGACACTGTCACTTTCTCTTAAAAGCAAAAATCCCAAAACTAGGGTGATTTTGGTATACTAATGTATATGAAAAAGGGATACAAAATAAATATTGAAACTGAGACCGAGCGTAACGGAAATTATCGTCGAGTGTTATATACGGGGGAACAGAGCCAACTCGTACTCATGACACTCCAGCCAGGCGAAGAAATTGGGTTGGAAGTACACAAGGATACTGACCAGTTTTTCCGTTTTGAATCTGGTCAAGGAAAGGTTGTGGTAAATGAAACTGTATATCAAGTGAGCGATGGCGATGCTGTAGTTATTCCTTCGGGAGCAGAGCATAACGTAATCAATGTTTCTGAATCTGAAACACTTAATTTGTACACTGTTTATTCACCAGCGCATCACAAAGACCATACGGTGCACGCCACTAAAGCAGATGAAGTTGAAGAAGAATTTGATAGTGTTACAACCGAATAGTTTTAGACTTAAACCCTGTGCAATTTCTACCATTTAGTAAATGAAAAGATTCCTTTTTCATCATACATAAAATATTCTGGTATAATTAATGAAATGTCAAAAAAACAAGAGGACAAAATATACGCGATACTTTCCTCCATTGATGAAACCTTAAAGCAGCAAGGTTCCGGGAAACGCGTTTTTATACAGGGACTTATTCGAGGCCTTGGAACTGCACTAGGTGCAACGGTACTGGTCGCGTTAGTGAGTTCAATCGCCATCCAGTTTATAGATGCGCTTGATTGGTCCTCTTTCTCGCAATACTTTTTCGGAGAAATAATAGAGGGATAGGAAAATACTCTCATAAGGGTATGTGCAGTTATAAAAAGGAGGAGTATAATAGCAGGAACATGGACCCCCGGGCCAAGGATTTATTCCCCACACTACAGGCTATGTACGATTACAAGACCTAATACATTATTATGAATTTTTTTTGGTAGATAAGGAATTTATTTCTTATACAACTACCGGGCAACGACGCTGAAATGTAGGCGTTGTTGTTTTTATGAATGAGTACCTCACTCCATTACTGTTCATAAGTTGTCACCATCCAACCATACATATCTATATACTTTAATTATGACCGTTCAACCAAAACATATTTCCATTCTTGCGATTATGGGGGTTCTCTTTTTTATAGAGTCTTTTGCGATAGGGGGGATTTGGTTTGCAGTACAACATAAACCAACTCCAATTAAAGAAGCGGTAGCGGTTAAAGGGCCAGTACTTCCTAAACCACAAATTGTATATGCTGCTGAAGTTATAGAGCGCCCAACCGTTAAACCTCCACTGCAAGAAACACCAGGCCCTATAACAGCCGGGAAGTATGATTATGTCGAAGTGATAGATGGGTGCGACACCGACTTTGAGGGGGAATGTCTACGGGTGCGTTCTGGGCCAGGAACGAACTACTCTACGGTGGGTCGCTTACGAAACAACATGGTACTCAGGGTAGATGGAAGCGTTCAGGGAGATGAGCATCTCTGGTACAAAGTAATATTTGACGAGTGGCTTCGCTACCCAGAGCGCGTACAGCACGATTGGTATGTAGCATCTGAATACGTCCGACCACTTAAAAATGACGGGCAAATAACAACATGGACTGACGATCACAGTACTACCTCAAAAGAAATTTACATCGATATCTCTGAGCAAACACTCACTGCGATGATAGATGGGGAAATATTTATGACTACCACTGTATCAACGGGTCATTATGGCACCCCTACCCCCACTGGCTCATTCTCTGTTTTTAAAAAAACACCTACACGATACATGCAGGGACCATTACCGGGAAATAGTATTGATCAGTATTACGACTTGCCTGGTGTCCCTTGGAATTTATACTTCGAAGAAAGTGGGTTAGTCATTCACGGTGCATACTGGCATGAAAATTTTGGTGAGACATATTCACATGGGTGCGTAAACCTCATACCCGAAGAAGCAGAAAAATTGTATTCTTGGGCAGACCTTAATACGAAAGTAGTTGTTCAGCAATAGTCCTTTCTGTTTAGAGCTTCCATAAATACAAATTCCACATGATACAATGCTTCTATGTCAGAACAAGTGAAGAGCATTACATGGGAAGCCTACGAACACAACGGTGCCGAAAAAGGCAGCGATTGGTTTTGGATTCTTGGAATTATAACTCTTACGGTAACTGTTTCCGCTATCCTCCTAGGTAACACACTATTTGGAATTCTTATCTTTATCGCAGGTCTTGTAACAGCGCTTCATGCTACACAACCTCCACGATTAATTGCATATGCGGTCACGCAAAGAGGACTGCGAATTGACGATACCCTCTACCCATACAGCACACTCGAAGCGTTCTATATTGATGAAGAAGATGAAATGGGACCACAACTACTAGTGAAGTCTGAAAAGATGTTTATGCCCATGCTCATCCTCCCTATCCCCGAAGATCACATAGACGAGATCGAAGACATCCTCGCACCACGACTCCCCGAAGAACATCTCGAGGAACCATTCGTCGGAAAATTTCTCGAGTACGTCGGTTTCTAAACATTGATTTAATGTGCCGCAGGAAATAGCATGCATGCTATATTTCTACTCAGCATTTACAGAAGCTCTCATAGTTTAATGGATAAAACACTGGTTTGCGGTACCGGCGCTTCAGGTTCAACTCCTGATGAGAGCACATAAATAAAAGAGTTCTAAGCGAATACTTGGAGCTTTGGACGATTATTATTTTGACTCTCATCTGGAGTTGAAAAGGTTGCCTGCGATTTCACTTCAGTAAATATCGTAACAACCTGTACTAAAATCACAGAGTTCGACTCTTAAAGAGCTATAGTCCATTCTGTATCTTTTTAGTCATCTGAAAAAACCTCTGTTTCTCCTCTGGCGAAAGACTGGACATATACCAACCTTCATTATCTTTGGGTCATTCCATAGAAATTATGTATAACAAAAAACAACCATCTGCAGATGGTTGTTTTTTGTCTTATGATTTTACGCGTTTGATAGCTGCAACAAGTCGTGACTTCTTTCGAGCCGCGGTATTACCTTTGATGATACCTCGCTTTGCTGCTTTATCGATTGCTTTGTATGTTTCTGGAAGCTTTGCTTCTGCTTCTTTTACATCTCCACTTTCGATTGCCTTTCGCATATTCTTCACAGCGTCATTCATTGTTCGAGAACGTCGTACGTTAAATACTCGCTTTCGCAATGATGCTCGATCTGCTTTTTTTGCTCCTTTAGTAATTGGCATATATATACGGTTTATCGTGGCGCAAACTATACCCCAGGCGCTTAAAAAATGCAATGGCCTTGGCCATCTGTTTAAAGCACTATAGTATGTAGGTATGATTCGACACATTAGAGGCACCATAAGTGACATTGAAGAGGGTCAAGTAATTGTTGACGTAGGAGGCGTTGGATACCTTATATACGTCCACATTCCATCTGATCAATTTTCACTCGATCAAGAAACGACATTCCATATTCATATGGCGGTTCGTGAGACCGCGATGGATTTATATGGATTTAGCACGCGTGATGAGCTCGAGCTCTTTACAATACTTTTAACCCTTCCTAAAATTGGTCCGAAGTCAGCATTGCAGATTATGCAAAAGGCTGACTTAGAACTCCTTAAAAGTTCTGTACTCTCACAAGATGCAGTACATCTCTCAAAGATATCTGGTATTGGCAAGAAGACGGCTGAGAAAATCGTTCTTGGACTAAAAGATTCATTTGAACATTTTGCCGGTACTTATACTGCAGACTCGACAACTGACGGAACAAGTTCTATACGGGCATACACAACAGATGCGATTGACGCACTTATTTCACTCGGGTACCCACAAACTGATGCACGTAAAGCAATACAGCAACTACCTGAAGAAGTAACCACCGCAAACGAAGCTGTCCGCATGGCACTAAAAGAGCTCGGGAAAGGAGTATAGACACTTTCACCTTGTTTTTTACACTTTACAACTGCTTTTAATACTCACTCCATCGTATACTAAGAACTATGAACACTGTTTTATATTGGATTAAGCGCTTCATGCCTCGCCTGGTACTCGAGCGAATCCGTCCGCCATACCATTACGCACTGGCATACATTGGTAATTTAATGTATCGAAGTCCTTCGAAAGAAATTACTGTTATCGCCGTAACGGGAACCAAAGGAAAATCTACGGTAACTGAACTCATCACCTCTATTCTAGAGGCTGACGGAAATAAAGTTGCCTCTCTTTCAACAATTCAATTTAAGGTGGGAGACATCGTCCAAAAAAATCTTTTCAAGATGACCATGCCTGGTCGTTTCTTTGTACATAAGTTCTTACGTGATGCAGTAGATGCTAAGTGCACCTACGCGGTGCTTGAAATGACATCCGAAGGGGCGAAGCAGTTTCGTCATAAGTTCATAGAGATGGATGCATTGGTTTTTACCAACCTCACCCCTGAACATATCGAATCACATGGTTCGTTTGAAAAATACAAACAAGCAAAACTTGAAATCGCAAAACAGTTAGCAAACTCTGCAAAACAACCTCGTCTGATCGTTGCAAATGTAGACGATGAACACGGGAAAGATTTTCTCAACATCAAAGTTGAGGAGAAAATTCCGTATAATCTAGCATCATTAAAGCTCTACACATTACACAAAGATGGTATCGGACTCATTTTTCAGGATGCTGATGAAGAAGTGACTATTCGTGTACCACTGGTTGGTTTATTTAATGTATACAACACGCTTGCTGCCATCACACTCACTCGCGCCTTAGGGGTACAACTACGCACTATCGAGTCAGCACTACGTTCCCTCCCTCCAGTAAAGGGTCGTGTGGAACACTTCAGTACACCCAAAGATGCCCCTAAACAAGTTACTGCGGTAGTTGACTACGCACATACCCCAGACTCATTGGAAAAACTTTATCAAGCTTTTAAGGACCAGAAGAAAGTTTGTGTTCTTGGAAATACAGGTGGTGGGCGTGACGTATGGAAGCGCCCTGAGATGGCACATATCGCTGAGCAATACTGCGACCAAATCATTCTGACCAATGAAGATCCGTATGATGAAGACCCTCGAAAAATTGTTGATGAAATGAGTAAAGGGATTGAGGACCAGTCGAAATTAACCGTTGTCATGGACCGCCGACTCGCGATTCGAACAGCGCTGGAGATGGCAGAACCAGGCAGCTATGTACTCATCTCGGGTAAAGGTACTGATCCTTTTATCATGGGACCCCATAATACTCGACAACCCTGGAGTGACGCCGATGTCGTGAAAAGAGAGTTGAACAATCTCAACTAAATAAAAACCACCGTCATACCGGTGGTTTTTATTTATTCTTTGAATAAAACAATTCCTGCAGTCACTGATACGTTCAGTGATTCTTTTACACCTGCCATCGGGATTTCAACTATTATATCCGCCACCTCAAGTACCTCCTTCTGAACCCCTTCCACTTCGGCACCAAGAATGTACGCAACCTTATCAGGAACCTCAAAATCATAAAACGAAATTGAATCCTTATCCTGCTCGACTGCCACTATGGTAAATCCATCGGTCTTAAGCTGCGCAATAATACCCAATAGATCTTGTGTTGAGACACTCCCTGCATTTCCAACATGTTCCCAGGGGATACTCTCACTAGCTCCAAGAGAAGTTTTAACTATCTCAGGCTGCGGACGGCCAAAACGATCTATTGGTGTAGGCGTAGGGCCTACGAGATATATCTTCCCCACCCCTGCACCGTCGCTACTACGAAAAATAGAACCTACATTGTGTGCAGAACGAATATTGTCGAGAATGATAATTTTTTGCTTCATATTAAAAAATGTGCGGGGTTTACTACCCCGCACATGCTACACATCTTCATCCCTTCCCACAAGGGAAGTACGGACTACAAAATACATTGCTTCCCCATCAGGAATCGTATACACCATATCTGGCTCTTCGCTGTACAGAATAGAAGTATTTTCACGTATACAACCATCCTGGCTGTTCAGGGTTTCCAAAAATGTTCGACTACGTTTTACAGCCATAACTTCAGCGGTAGAATTCCTGTCACACCAGAATACTTGTGAAACAGTATTTGGTTCAAGCGAGGCAGACTGATAACAGGTCGATAGCAAAAGACAGACGATTGTTGAAATAGTTTCCATATGTACTCCTTTACTGTTCTGATGATGAGGATAATCTAAATGGTAGGTTTTTGCAAAAGATAGGGTGGGCGTGGCTGATATTAAAAAACAAAACAGTGCTTAGGCACTGTTAGGATCTTGGTCATTACTTTCGAGTGATACGAGCGATATGGAAATTTATTTACATATCCGAGTGAGCGAAGAAAGAAAACTTGTTTACATGACCGGTACAGGTTGTCGATATTTCTTGCAAAATATCAGGCAACCTCTTCAAGTCCGGACTTTTCCATTACATGGACAGTAGACCTTTTGGATATTTCTGTTCGCGAGCTCCAGAAATATCACAAAAGCTTTTCAAG
>Ga0115548_1000050_pt1 | contig 66500 bp, 64 predicted proteins | sample COGITO_mtgs_1004_4_FD_87187 | JGI IMG/M metagenome (GOLD analysis project Ga0115548, IMG submission 87187) | Pelagic marine microbial communities from North Sea - COGITO_mtgs_100423 | ecosystem: Environmental > Aquatic > Marine > Epipelagic | place: Germany:Helgoland, sampling site Kabeltonne...
CCCGTTCCCCCGGTTGTGGACTTGCCGGTTTACCGTTACAACGCCTCAGACTGGGCAGGGTGGCAGGTACGCGACTGGAGTGAGTACACCAGGGGTCAGGCACAAGCTAACGGGGCTCCATCTTGGGCTTGGAGTGCTAACGAAGACATGTGCGATATATCGGGAGCAAGCTACTCTCTGAGCGGTAAGTGGGATTCACCTTCGGTACCCACCGTGATGGACGCTAGGGGTTGCCGCACTCTGGATTTCAACGGTAGTGCTGGTACTTTAAATGTTAACTTGTACGCGGACCTAACAATTATTGTTGAGGACTTCTCGCATACAGGTACTCTTAATGTCCGCAGCGGTGACGGAAACGATTACGATATTCGCTTCGTCTCCCCCTACACCTCCGGGTCCGATACTTGCGGTCGGAAAGCGGGAGGGTCTATTCGGTTCTCTGCCGGCGGTGTTTTCGTTGAACCTAGTGTGAGCATGCTTCTTTACGCGCCAGATAATATCTTCCTTACAAATGGCATGAACTTCTCAGGTCAGGTGTACGGGTGCTCTATGAACTTAGCTAATGATGTGACACTCGCTTACAAGCAGGTTGGTTTACCCGGCTGGAATTAGCCCAGGTAGCTGTCTCACCCCTATTTTAGGTAAGGGGCAATCTCCGCCAGTATCGCCGCTTTTGGTTTGGCACCCACAATGGAATGTACTGGTCGACCTTTTTCAAAAACCAGAATTGTCGGTATGGAAGTGATCGCGTACATAGCTGCTGTGGTGGGGTTCTCATCCACGTTTAGTTTTAAAATGCGTATGCCTTCAGTGGCCGAGATGTCTTCGAGTATGGGCGCTACTTTCAGACAGGGTCCACACCATGGGGCCCAGAAGTCAACAAGTACTGGCTGCTCGCTAGCTAGTACTTCCTCTGCAAAGTTTGCGTCTGTGGCTTTACCCAGTTCGGTCATTTGGACGGCTCCGTGGGTTGTGTTCCGGGGTTGGTGTCAGTACCTGGCGCTACTTTCTTAGCGAAGGCTGGGGCAACTGGTGCGGGCTTGGTAGCTGTTTCCTTGGCTGGGGCTTTCTTGGCTGGGGCTTTCTTGGCTGGGGCTTTCTTGGCTGGGGCTTTCTTGGCTGGGGCTTTCTTAGCGGGCGCCTTCACAGCTGGTGCTTTCTCGGCTGCATCTTCTTGTGGCTTGTCAGAGGAAACGATCTTTTCGGCCTTCACCGCTACAGCCTCAACAACTTCTACGGCTGACTCAACAGCTTCTTCAACTTTCTTTGTGATGGGCTCCTTAGCGGGTGTCTCCTTAGCGGGCGCCTTCACAGCGGGTGCTGTCTTAGCTGGTGCCTTCTTAGCCGGGGCCTTCACAGCTGGTGCTACCTTGGCTGCATCTTCTCGTGCCTTGTCAGAGGAAACGATCTTTTCGGCCTTCACCGCTACACCTTCAACAACTTCTACGGCTGACTTAACAGCTCCTTCAACTTTCTTTGTGATGGGCTCCTTAGCGGGTTCTGGTTTATCAGCCGCCTTTTTCTCCTGGTCTTTAAGCCCCGCTAATCTGTTATGCAAGTCGTCGCATCCAACCTGAAAGACCCTTACTAGCGCTTCACGGTAGGTGATCATGGATTTCAGCTGGGCTTGGTCTTTGTCTCCGGGTAGCAGTTCATTGAAGAACCCGACTGCTTGGCTCACGGCTTCTTTCACCTGGTCGGGTAGGTTGCTGGCTTTGTCTCGGACATTCATTTAATTTATTCCTTAGGGTTTAGGGTTTGTGAGTACTACCGTCCGTGGTTACCAAAGCTAAGCAAGGGTTTACTTGGGTGGGAATCGGGCAATATCGCGACTGTGGGCTCGCTGTGTAGTGCCCTCTACATTCTGTGGCACATACATGTAAACGCTGGCTGAGGGGCCCCTGTGCTCGTTGTAGGGGTGCGTGTAGGGCTGGACCTGAAATAAAGAACCCCCCGAGAAAATCTCGGGGGGTTCTGAGTGCTTAATTAAGTATTAAGCGGTTATTAATTACGGTGTGGCACAAACGATGTCGCCGGAGATTTGTCCGGTTCCCGTGTTCGTCAAGCCTTCGCACTCGAGGCCATCAATGGTTGCCGTAACAACGCCGCTGGCGACTGCGAAAGCTTCTACATTGTCAGGCATGTCGGCTGCATAGCCAACTGCTGGCGCGAACGTGTCAGTCACAGCATCGTATACGACGTCAACTGATACTGCTTGGTTGAGTGCTGAGTCAGCTTGGACCAACTTGCCAATTTGGCTGTAGGTGGATTCTGCTGCGGACTCGTTTGCACCTGCGATGAAGGAGTTGTACGAAACAGCGGCAACAGCGGCAAGAATACCGATGATGACGATGACAACGATGAGCTCGATCAAGGTGAAGGCACGCTTGCCCTGGGCTGCCCGGCGGGCCTTTACTGTGGAGAGTGTCACTTTAATACTTCCTTTCGGTTGAGATCTCTAACCTCTGGTCGAAGTGACTCGAATCAAAGGAGCAACTTATTGTCGCTAGAATTTATTGTGCAGGCCCCCTCTAAGTACGCAAGTAGGTTACGGAAACTATTTAAAATTAGTTTGATACAGAAACGCGACAGGTAAAAAAGTCGTGTGTTACCAACGTATGAGGCTAATTAGTGCGATTGTGACAATTCGGAGCTTTCGCCTATTCAGCTGTCACAGGTAAGGCAGGTAGGTAACTCCAGTATCATTTCGCCCATGGTAGAACTGCTGCTCGTTGATGACCACCCCATCTGGCGAGACGCTCTGAAATTAGTTCTGGTGCGGGGTGGCTATGAGGTAGCACATCAGGCCAAAAGCCTGGCTGAAGCTAGAGCAGTGTTAAACAACCACGCCGGTTTTGACCTCGTCATCTCGGATTTGCAGCTACCCGACGGAACTGGGGAAGAGTTGTTAGCTGAGGTGAAACCCGTAGTAATAGTGTCAGCAGATGAAAGACCAAGTACCGTGAGACGGTGTATGCGTGCTGGAGCTGTAGGTTACATACCTAAATCTGCTCCCCCGGCTGATGTGCTGGCCGTCTTAGAAGATGCTTTGTCAGGTAAAGTCCGAATATCGGCAAGTCTGGCCGTCGCGCTGGTTAACTACGAAATAGACAACCCTGAAGTGATATTAACTCCACGTGAGTGGGATGTGCTCACCATGTTGAGAGACGGTAGTACCAGCACTCGTCAGATAGCTAAGGCGCTGTTCATCACCGAGCGGACCGTGAAAGCACATATGGCTAGCATCTTTGAAAAAAGTGATGTGACCAACCGCGCTGGTATACTGGTAGAAGATTCTAAAGGGCGGTATTCGAAAGCGTGAGTGCTACCAGGTTAAAACCGGGCGCTTATCCTTGTCTTTAAATCCACCGACAGTAATTACTATGAAATCGATGAAAGCCCATATTCCAAACCCGCCAAGTGTTAAAAACATTAAAATTCCGGTTCCGATCTTTCCCACGTAAAAACGGTGTACTCCAAATATGCCCAAGAACCAGCACAAGATCAATGCCGCAGCCCGAGATTTGGGGCTGGGAACTCTAGTTATGTAAGTTATAGGATCTGACGCGTAGGTTACAGGTTCGCCTGCGTCATCTATAGGTGTTGCTTGATAAGTTAACGGTGTTGTCACCCGAGTACTCCCTTACGGTATCTCCCCGTAAGGGCTGCCTGACCCCCGAGAATGTGACCTTTTGTCACTAGTGGTGACAGTTCAGAGTCATTTGTGAGATGCAAGTAGTTCACGAACTGTTACAAAGGAAGGTAAAGTATCCCGTGGGGCATTTACTTACGGTACTGAGCTGACTCGGTTTCGACTATGACCTTCAAAGAATCATGAGAGAACTTGTCTCGTTGGCCGTGAGAGAACCCGGCAAAGTAACCAGCTGGCATCGGCTTGCCATCAAACCCATCAAAGGAATGATCTAGGCACTCACGACGGACTGGGCACTGCTGGCACATGCTTAGAGTATCAGGATGGATAGTGCGTCCTGCTTCAACAAAGAAGTTAGTTATTGCACTCTTCTGAACTTCTCCTTCACCACTGAGTAGCAAAGTACGGCAACTAGCGTCGTCGGTCCATTCAAAGCCCGTAGCCCACCCATTATTGTTCTCTGTCTTACTGTTTCCTTCAAACTCGGTATTGGTGCTCACTAGTCCATCTCCTAAAAATTAATCTCACAAATGCTGACAACTAGACAGTGCCGGTATGCGCCGTGGGCGCAGTAGGAGATGGGACTTATTTGAAATTAAAAGTTCACACGCGTCAGATGACGTTAAAAAGGTACGGCGAGGACGCAAATGGGCAAAGTTCCCTAGTGGCAGCTGGGTGAGGGACTAGAACAGTACCTAGTTGCCAGCAAGAGGGAGAAGGATCAAGTGCAAATCAAACGCCACAAGCGAACTAAAGAGTTTGTCGTAATTGCTAACTCTGTCGCGCGCGATGCCAACTTGAGCTTGAGAGCCAGGGGGTTACTTTTAACCCTACTTTCGCTCCCCGACGGGTGGAACACTTCCACTGTGGCGGTGGCGCGCGACACTAAAGAAGGTCGGGATGCTGTTCGTACCGCAGCTAGGGAGCTCGAGGTAGCAGGGTACCTAGTAAGGGAACGCTACTCAGATGAACTAGGGCACTGGCTAACAACCTGGCTACTGTATGACGAGCCACCCGGTGGTGTACAGGGCAAAAGCGCGAACAGTAAAAGTTATGAGAAAGATAATCGCACCTAGTATTGCCCTTTTGTTAACGAGCCTAGTAATGGCCACGCCCGCCCAGGCCTATGAAAGCATGGAAGAAGCTGGCCAGGCAGTAAGCACACTTGAGGAAGAGATCAGTAAGGCCCGAGCAAAGAAAGTAAAGCATGAGGGTCTAGCCCAAGAAGCTAGAGCGCGAGTGAGTCGGTTCTCTACGGCGGAACAGTCAGCGAAAAGCTCCCTAGCAGCAGCGCGAGCTAACGCTGCAGGTGCCCGAGCAGGAGCAGGTACCGAATCAGGTAACTTGGAAGGTTTACAGATCGTGGTAGTTACTTCTACCACCGCCGTCGCTGAGGCTAACACCGCTTACGAGAGCGCCAACACCGCTTACACAGCGGCTCTTAAAGATTCTGAAAACAAGTCCCGTGCTGCGATGGTAGCTGGGAGCGACCTAGATTACGCACAGAGCGCATACGACAGCAAGGCCTCTGCCCTGTCACAAGCTGAGTCCGAGTACACACGGGCACGATCCAACCTGACCTCATCTGACTACTCACAGTCCGCTTACACAGTCGCCCAACGAGCTTTGAGCAACGCGCAAGCAGTAGAGATTAAATCAGCTAGGCTCCTACGCACAGCGAAAACAAGTTACTCCCAGGTGAGTGAACCTGCCATAGCTGCAGAGCAATCACTCGTAGACGCTGAGAGGGTTTTAAACGAGGCTAAGCGCAGCCTGGCCACAGCCGAGCAGGAGCTAAGCGCCGCTGAATCTGCCGTGGCGGATGTGGAGATAGGTGCGCAAGCTGGGAACCGTGAAGTTGCTGCAGCTGAAGCTGAACTGAAAAGCTTAGAAGATGCCGCCGAGGGAGCACGGAACGCTTTAAGCGCCGCAACGGAAGATGTTAACAAAAGTGCTAAGTTAGCTCAAGAGGCCAACGATCGTATCGGTGTTTTAAGTGGCGAGCTGGCCACAGCCACAGTCACCTACCAGCAGCTTGCAACCGCTGAGAAAAGCGCCAGCGATCTTAAAGCTGCACAGGATTCGGCAGATGCGGCACAGAAAGCAGCCGATGAAGCTGCCGGAGACAGCAACATTGAATTTGAGCTGAACTTACCTGAGAACGAAGTTGTTTCAGCTGCTGAATACGATGAAGGCGGATCCAACTCGTTGCCGCTACTTTTGGCTGCGCTAGTAGCCATAGGACTGGCTGGCGGGATGGTTTACCGCAGTAAAGTCGCCAAGGGGCAAGAGAACAGCTAAGTAAGTCCGCATTTAGATGTTTAAAAAAGACTCAGTCTAAATCCCAGACGTTTTCTGGATCAAAGGATGCCGAGCCTTCGACACTCACCTTCTTCATATCCGGGGTGCGTAAACGCTCCAGCTCAGCAACCACTCGCTCCTGGTCACCATCAAACTTGTTAATTACGGCAGTAACATCCTCGTCTGCAATACCCTCTGACAGTCGCTCTATGGACGCACTAGAAAGAGTAAGCGAGTCTGATTCAGATCGTTTGGTAACCACACCATCTTTGGACCTACCCGTGCGCCAAGCAGGGCGTGGGAACTTGAGCGTAACCAGCCCGCGGAAGTTGTAAGCCCGCACCATCATCGTGCCCTTTTTTAGGGTAACAGCGCGTTCTTTCTGACCTGCGGGTAAGCGGCCGTAGACGCCAGTGTCAAGCTCAGCTTCGGCCATTACACCGAACGCTGAAGTGGCAGCGTTGTCGCGTACTTGATTGTGAACCTGGCTCATGAACTGGGCAGCACCCCAAAGGGACACACCCGCGTAACGGCCTGTAGCTGAAATCTTAGCCAGCAGGTTTCGAACCTGCGGTACATCTCCACCAGATGCGGGGGCGAAAACGTTCAGTTCATCAGCGAATACAACAAGGTGATTTACGCCGACTCCTTCGCGTTCCATCTGCTTATGCAGACGCTCCAAGGTTCTTGCTATAACAGCGGACTGTACAACCGGTTCCAGTCCAGCTATGTCAACAACCACAACCTGGCCGGAAGTGAAATGATCTACAGGGACATCGACTGACTTGCTCAAAGAAGTGCGTGATACTAAACCGCCAAGGCGATCAGGCAGCGAGTTCAGAAACTTCAGAACCCGGCGAACTGTTGCAACATGGTGATTGCGCCAGATAGTAGATTTGGCCTCATTCTCGGCATCTTGGAGTTCTGCCTGAAGGAAGTTAACTAAGGCATCAACTGAATCCACACCGGACGAAGGAACAAACACCTTCTGGGATCCTAGATCCTCCAGCAGGGCAATTGAGTTGTCGTTGGAGTATAAGGAAGGTGAGAAGAAACGTAGGTACTGCCATATGTCGCGCAGCCCCCATTTCAAAGCTATCGCATCTGGTCGTTCGGAACGAGTACCTGCTCCATGCCCTGGTAAGGACGGAGCATAGACAGTAACGTCTTCAAAAGGAGTAGCCGGAACACCCATGGCCTTGTACATTTCATGGTCCTCGTCAGTGAGCTCGTACCCTGTGCCTGGTGCCTGGTCTAGGAAAACAAGGTCGGGGCCTTTAACGTTGAACATAAGGGCGGCAACACGGTCGGTGTCAGTTGCCTGGGCAAACAAAGAGCGCAGCAGCACCGATGCGTAAGAGGTCTTGGAAGACATGCCCGAGCGACCAGCGAAAGTGCAGTGCGCACCTTCAGGTCCCACCAGGGTGTAACCGTCGGTAGCGATGCGTGCCAGGCGACCATCGGGAAGTGGCATAACACCCATTGGGATAGCCCAATCTATTCCGTCTTGACCTGTAGCTAGTGATATCTCGCCCATAGTTGCACTTCTGACAGTGCCAGAGCGCACAGGTCGAAGGGAAGGTGCGTGGAATACTTGAACGCTGGCAATAACCGCGTCACGAGGTGCGGTGGTTGATGCCGGTATAGACGAACCCATCGGTCCAGCAACGGCGCGCAAAGGATCAGAATCGGACCCAACCACGCGCATGTCGGTTACTACACCAATTACGTTACCTTCTAAAGTTTCTGCACAGACCGGGGTGTCGATAGCTACCTGCTGGCCGCTAGCCGGGTCGACAATAAACTCGAAAGAACCCACTGGCGCACCAGAGGGTGGTAGCAGAACCCTGCCAAAGTTACTTTCTAGCACTTAAACTCCTCAACTTGTTGCCATTACCGTGCCGGGGATCCTCTATACGTCACTGGGTTAAAAGAACGATGGACGACGGGAACGAAGCAGCTGCTCAGTTACGCGTACAGGGTGGAGGTGCCTATCCCAGCGAGGGTCAGAGGAGCCAGATTCCTGACGCAAAGTAAGTACAGTAGCTGCTAAAGCTGGCAATGTTGCCGGCTCAAAGGACTCAACCCGGATGAGGCCATGTGACCACGGGGCTGACTTAATGGACTGCAAGCGAACATAACAGCTGAAACGATCACCCGTGCGGGATGGCATTCTGAAAATCGGGGAACGCCATCCTTGCTTCAGATTCCAAAGAACTGACTCATCTGGTAGGTATTTGGTCTGGACTGATTTGACCACACCAAAAAGACGCGGGTTGTGAGGGCGGTTCAGAAGGTGACCATCTAGGCCTAAAAGGTCTATGCCAGCGTCAAGCATCATGTTTGTGAGCTGGAGCTCTGCTTTATCTCGGAACCCTGAGATCCACTCTGTTGTGGCAGACTCAACTTCTGGTGGGGTCAGCGCCTGCACAAAGTGCATAGGCATCTCCCCCAGGTGTGCCATCTCGGAAAGCCATTGCCGATCTTGTTCAGAAGCGACCAGGGTAACTTTTTCAACCAGTCCAGCCAGATCCGGTGCAGAAGTGTCAAATCCGACAGCCGCCCCAGCGGCAATGTGGGCAAGGCGAATAGGTCGGCTCTGGTTGTAGGTGAGCGTTAAAACCGCCTGAATCCCATCTACGAAAGCATCAACGCGTAAAGGGTTATCAGTTATCTCCTGCGGGTCTGTCTCAAGCATCTCCACATCCAAGTCTGAGTCTGCGCGTCCGGTGGAAGGAACCCCTGAGGACGGGAGGGAATCAGCTAGGGCCAGGGCAGGCGAAAGGTCTAAGCCCTGATCTGCATCAACTAGGGGCATTTTTTCGACAGGAGTCCATGACATACCACACACAGTGCCGAGTAGTGCCCGGTTGACCACTTCAAAACCCAGATTGGCTCCGCTGCAATACGCGCGCACAGTTCAAGGAGTAAGGAATAAACAACTAACTCCGAAAGGTTGAAAAATGAATAACAGCAGTCGGGACATCAAATACCCCGTCGATGCACTAGTAGTAGTCCAAGGTTCTGAAGATAGTAACTTTGGCGTGGCTATTGTGGTAGAGACTGAGAATGGCCCCGTTAATCACGTTGGTTTAGCTACTGACAAGGTTGATGCTTACATTCTTGCGATTAAGTTCTTGACTGATAAATTCCCCGACTACCCAGTTAACCTGTACTGCGCTGACGAACAGTTAGGTGCCGCCATGCGGAGCCTAGGTTCATGGCCAAGTATAGAAGTGATGGATCATAAGTTGATCCGCTCACACGGTAGCGAAAGAGATGTTAAGGCACTTTTGGTTGAGACATCAAAGGAGCTAGAAACCATCACAGTCGCCTGCGACGGTTCCCACTCGTGGAGCCAGAACACAGGTGGTTGGGGGTTTGTCTCAGAGGAAGGCCAGTACGGCCAAGGCTCTGGGAAATCAACCAGTTCCGCCTATGCAGAACTCAAGGCGGTAGAGCTGGCCCTTAAGTCCCTAGACGGTAACGGTAGAGAGTTTCTCTTCCGAGTGGATAGCAAAGAAGCTATTTCACTACTCCAGCTGGGTCCCAAAGAAACCACACCAGTGCAGATTCGACGCTTAGTAGCCAAAATCAGCATTATGCCAAACTTTCACCGCACCCAGTTTGAGTGGGTGCGGGGACACGGAGGCGATCCACTAAACGAAGCAGCTAACCGCTTAGCTATAGCTGCCCGTCGTAATACAGATTCAGGAACATCTTCCAGTGTTGCAAGCATGGTGGCTAAATCCATTCTGCGTGACCATCTGAGTGAAGCTGTTTAGAAGTAAAAATCCCCACTAGTTATTTTTTAACTAGTGGGGATTTTTTTACGTTAAAAGTGGCGGCAGGAACCTATCCCGATGTTAAAAACAGGACCGCGAACACAACCAGGATGGACACAACCAGGCTTGACCAGATGAGTGTGGATTTGAGCGCTGAGGCTGTCTCGTCTTCATTGTCGTAAGAGGAATTCAGATCTGCTGGATCAGGGGATTTAAATTGTGTAGAACCGGACAGGGAGAAGGAATCCCCGTCTGAGGGTGGTACCAGCTGGCTGGAGATGTGCCATGAAGGGTCGTTACTGGCGTTAGTGTTTGAGTAGGAGAAACCGTCTTTAGTGTCAAGACCGAAGGTGGGTGGTGTGTCAGGTACCAGCTCGCCAAAAGCTGTACGGCGCAGAAACTGGCCAGAAGCTGGATCTATAGACCAACGCACACCGTGATCGTCTCTAGCTTCAAGCTGGTAGATAAGCTGGCGAGCTTTTTCAGCATTAACCGCGCCGGCCTGCATTTCGAGCACAATCTGGTCATAGCGGACCGCTATACGGGCCAGGTTAGGGTGCAGGTTCTCACTCACTACCGCAGTATCGGAACATTGCATTTACTACCCAACTTGTTTTCACCAAGTCAGGTTAGTTAGCGTCGAATGCACGCTTGCGTTCAAGAACAACTTCACGAGCCTCATCCCAGTTGTGAACCCGGGTTGTAGCAGCAAGAATCTCGTGAGTCTGAGGGTCAGTAGAAGTGCGGTTGTACGGGGCGTCGAAGACTATTACGTCACGGCCAGCGAGTGTGAGTGCCACGACGTTATGTGGGGCATCGTCGATAAATACTGAAGCTTCCAGGTCACTCTTAACACCTAGGAACAAGATGTCACGAAAAGGAATCTCGTGACGGTCAAGCCAAGCTAGAGTATCAGCTGCGGCCTCTTTGTGAAGATTGTTACCAATTAGGCGGTGCGTTACCACGCGAATGTGCACGTCAGCGTCAGAGAGATCCCACAGGGCGCGTGAGACACCTGACATGGGTGCCATGGACCGGAATAGTCCGTCTCGAACTGCGTCGCGGTGAAGTTCTAGGTAGTGATCGTTGTCCCGGATGGGTCCCCAGGCTTCAACGAACGACCAGGTTGTGGGAGCGGGTAGATCAGCTGGGTCACAGGAGGTGTAACGGGCGACCCGTAAACGAAATTCCTGAACGTAATCGGCAGTAACACCGTCAAGGTCTAGTCCTAGTGTAAAAACAGACACATCGTTCCTTCTAGTTTTAGGCACGTGGGCTTGGTGCCCGGTGCGTTAGTGTAACTGTGCCTACGGCCAGCCAAGGTGACAGTAGGTTATCGTTTCGCTTGTAGTTACGAGCAGGCAACGCAGATCGTGGCGCGGGGTCTTACTTCCAAGCGGGGTAAAGGTATGTTCTTGCCGCATTCGTCACACACACCGTAGGTACCGTCGGTGATTTTGCCAAGGGCTCTTAAAACTTCGTTCGCTGCAGAGGAGTTGCTGTCTGCTAGCTTCGCTAGAATTGCCCGCTCGGTAACTGAATGGTCCGCTTCGTTAGGGTCGCGTGTTCTCTGATCGGAGGCGGAGAACTGGGACCAGTACACCGTCTCGGCAGAGAGAGTATCTTCCATGACTAGTAACTCCCGCGACTCAGCCTCAAGCTGGGTCCGGAACTGATTTAGTTGCTTCTTAGTCATCTTGGCCATGAGGAGTACAGTCCGGTCATTTACAGAAAGCGCCATTGGGGTCGGAGTACAGCAAGAAAGGGGTTAAATCATCCACACAGGTAGTGATGTGGGGTGCGGTTAGGGCACTGTGGTCGTGTGAACAAAGAAGAGTACGAAGCCATATACGCAGAGCACATACCTGCCATGAACGCTGCACGCGCTAGTGGTGATTCGGCGTCATTTAACCACCACAGTGAGGTCGTCTACCACGCTGCTAAAGGCCTGGTTACGTTAGCTGTACAAGATGGGCTGAAGATAACTGGTACACAGACTGACGATTCCACAGTAGAGGTGGCTATCAGTGCAGGTCTTTCACACATACTTACAGAAATAGCTCCGTCGTGGGATCCTGAAAAGGACCTTGCTTTCAACCGCATTTTAAGTGCTAAGAAATCATCCTGGAGGGAAGAGGCAAGCAAAGCCGCCCGGGATAACGAAAGCCATTTCCGACTCACAGTGGCTGAATCGAACCTACTGCGGATCGCAGGTGGGGTTCGTAACGACTACTTAGCAGAACATGGCTCGGAGATATCACGGGCAGATCTCATCCAGACGCTAAAAGATCGCAAGCAAGCTCTGGAAGAACAAGATGAAGGCGCTGCAGCTCGTAACATAAAAAAGGGCTTCAACGCTGCCCTGGATAACGCTCACTCACTGCTCGCGGCCAGTTCCACCAGTAAAAGTTTCGATAAAGGCTGGGGCACGGATGAAGAAGTAAGACTTGAAGAAACAGCAGGGTTTCAAAGAGTTACACACCAAGACAATTTAGGTTGGTCAGAGGGCGTTGAAGGCTTAGCTGCATTGGCTGGGGTTGACTTAGACACCCTGTTCAACTCTGGTGACAAAAGCGCATCACTGGGTGTTAAGCAGAGAAAGCGTGCACTTGAGCGCTTAGCTAACCCAGCCGCGCAATGGGTCTTTACCCAATCGCTGTAACCAACATAAAGATCCCCCTCAACTAAAATTAGTTGAGGGGGATCTTTTTTTGTGCTACGCCTTGGATGCGGAACGCTTTTCGCGCTCTTTCACCAAGTCCGCACGGGTCATACGACCAGTAGCGGTAGCGAGAGCTTTCATCCAGAACTTCTGACGATCTCCGTCTTCCACATTGAAGTAGGAGACTCGGAAACGCGCTGGCATATGCTTAACCAGTGCCGCCACATGTTCTGCCGACTCCCATAGGGAATCAGTTTCAGCGTTCAAGAACGCCGTATGGACAGTGTCAACATCTTTCATGCCAACATTGTCATCCTCTGAAGCGGATTCCAACTTGGAAACCCAGGTATCAACTTCGGTAACGATCTCTCGCAACCCAGTTACAACCTGACCAGACAGACGGGCTTCCAGAGTATGAAGCGGCACAGGTGCACGCTCTCCGGGTCCCAACCAAATCTTGGTGTTTTCCAAAGGAACATCGTTGAGGTAACCAACGATCATTCGCTGCAAGTTACGAGGAGTAATCCAAGCGCGACCATCGTTGTCGATGTCGTTCTTGTGCCACTCACAAACAGCTTCGGCAACCGACTTGACACTGTCAAGACGATGGGCGTACAGGCGAGGACTTTCCTCAGCAAGTTTGCCCGGAAGGGTGTTCATCAACCAGTCGTAGAACGGGACATCGTCCGCGTTCATAACAATAGTTAGCTCGTACCGGTCCGCGTGTGCGATGTTTCCTTCGGAGACATCGTACTTACGGCCCAGGAACTCAGGTGGATTCTCTGCAGCAATAACCGCAGAAAGATCCGTAATCTGAATCCCACCAAGCGAATGCTCATGAATGAGCTCGTTGGTTCTGGCATAGGACAGAAGGTCCTTCGGACGGGAAGCTTCATCAATAAAGATGACCTTTCCACCTGGAGCAGCGAGACGCTGAGCCGGGATCATGTCCAAAGATCCGCGCTTGTTAGGAACAGGGCAAATCAGCGTATCCGGATCAGTGACCGGGGCTGACCAACTTACTAGATCCATGTTGGCGGCCTTAACTTCAGCCTTAGTCAGTTCTGTTTTACCAACGCCGTGAGGGCCGATAATTCGAATTGACCAACCATTGGCAATCGCATCACGAATACCTTTAGATACCGGGTCTGCAACCTTCTCAATGTAGGGAACATCAAGAGCTGTTGCCAACTTCGAGATGAACTCCTTAGTACGGTCCACAGTGTTACCATCCTTATCAGTTAAGGTAAGGAAAGCAGTACCACCGTTAACATACGGAAGTGCAAAGTGACCTGGGTTACCGGCAAGCATGACCTCGATCATTTGATCGAAAGTACGCCATGAAACGATATAACGAAGTTCCGACGGCAGTGAATCACGGGCCGCAAAAGCATCTGTTAGATCGATATCGGAATACTTATTTGCAAGGTAAAGCTTGACATCTGGAGCAGTGTCCTGATCAGAGATTTCCATGGTGATGTAACGGTCAGCCTGGGCCAAGTCGTCCATTATCGAGTTAGTCTCTGAAAGGTCAGGGTTATCAAGGAAGATAACTCCGATACAACCCAGTTCGCGTAGATCAAAACCACCCAAACGCCATTCGGCGGCAGGTTGCATGAACTGGTTCTGAACAATGGGAGCGGCCTGTAAGCTGTCGTCGACAAGAAGAATGAACTTCTTACCAGGCATCAGCTTCTCCATGAGGAGTTCGTACAGGACGTAACCGTCGTTCTCGCGAACAGGAGCAGCAGATATAAGATCGTCAGGGCTAATAGTAGCCGCTGGAACCTTAACAACTATTGCGTCCGGGTACCCGAGCATCTGCGCGACCTGAGGTCCGAGAAACTCAATTCCGGCTGTCTTGGCAATACCATGACGACCAAAAATACGTACCGTTATACCGGTTTGGATAGTCCACATGCAGGCTTGCTGCAATTTGGTTACCTGTGAAAAGTTCTTAGGGTAAGTGGGGAAAGTAGCGGAGGGTTGGTAAGACGGGTGAGCGTCTTCGGGAATCTCTACTGCCTTCTTCTTACTCGCAGTTGAATCAACTGCCTTTTCTTTCACTGTTGAAACAGTCATAAAGTAACTCCTTACTTGTTTGGGATGTGCGCGACTGGCGCGCATTACCCACTAGACAGTGTTGGCGATGTGAGTAAGTGCAACTTTGCTACCAGTGAAGTTTTGACAGTTAGTAAAAGAGGGACACGGTCTAGGTTATGAAAAATTGGCGCAAGACCACAGTTATTGTTATAGGAATACTTATGGTGTTTATGCTCGTAGCTAGCATGCTGGCACCCGCCCTTAGCGGCTCTTAAATACCCCGGAAACGGGGTGGGTATCCCCCACAACTCACGCCTGACAAAAAGAAAAGGTCGGGCCCGTAAGGCCCGACCAATTCAGATGTAGTTTAGTAGGTGGGTAGATCAACCTCATGGCAAGCCATGCTGTCTTCCATCCACATATCGCCGCCGGGGGTGATAAGCCAAATCCAATTTTTAGGATAAGCAGGCGTAATCTCCGGGGCGTAACCATCGGTAACGATAATTACCGCGTCAGGTTTGCGTGAGATCTTTTTTCCGTTGATCTCGCGGTTACCTTCAACGTAATCTTGAACTACCTTGAAGCTAGTACCGCCGCCACCATGGACAGCTGCACCTAGTGAGTAAGGCATAACTTCAGCGTCGAACGCCAAGTCAACCCATTCCACTCCGCTAGTCTGACCAGCAACTTGAAAGAACTTATCAAGGAACTCGTTAGACATAGATCCGGAAGTGTCAATAGCTCGTACAACGAGCTTCTTCTTCTCCGCACCACGGTGCAACATTGGTGAGTCGCTACCCAGCGCACTAAGAATAGCGGCACGCTTTCTTGGGTAAATTAGCTTAGCGCCGTGCGAAGGCACTGAAGCCATCGTGCGTCGCAACCAGCGAGACCACCATTCAATCTTACGAGTGGCTACAGTCTCTCCGCGTAGAGATCCCAATGACAGGTCGCCCCAGAACTTTGAGCTCTTATCAGAACCCTCAGTTGTCTTGGCAATGTCCAGAATCTCTTCTCGAGCTTTTGAATCACCTTTCAAAGCGTCACTAACCATGGAACCCATGGCGCCAGACACGATACGGTCGATAGTTTCTCCATCGATTCCAACACCTTGACCGGTGCCGTCTGTATCGTCACCAACCCCAGATTCTGGCATGTGAACACACACGGCCATTCCCTTAGGTGCTGGTGGCTTAGGCATACGCGAAAGTTCCGAGTAGCACCTGAGCACTGTTGAAGTGAAATCTTCATAGCTGACCGGTCCATCTACAACCTTGGAGTATTCCCTATAAATTTTCTTAGGGTCAATTCCAACAGACTCACTCTTTCCCGTTTCGGAGATAGTGCGAGTAGGTAGCTTGCAGCTAAGGCGCTTCATGACTGCGTGGTTGATAACCACCTCGCAAGCGAGTGTCATAGATTCGTCGTTAGCCAAGTGGGCCGGTAATGCCAAGTGACGCTCAATAACGTGGTAAACCTCGTGGAGCAGGCCAAAGGACGTTCCCGCAATGGGATCGTCAAGTGAATCTGCAAAATCGGGGTTAACAAAAAGCACGACACTGCCATCACCTAGAGCCGCTACAGCGAATGTATCAAGTTCTCTAGTGAAAATCTGACGCGTTATCTTTGAATGAACATAGTTCATCAACGAGGTGCGTAAGTTCAAATCTACGAAAGCTTGAGACATGTTGCTTTGAACGCGTTCCAAGAGTTCTACGTCACCAGGTTCAATTGGATCAATAGCCATGCTGCGTAGGTCACTCAGGTTGAGTTTCTTCCGCTCTTTTTCTTTCTTAACTGCAGGCATAAACGCCTCCTTAGTTGTGGGGTCTCCGTCGAGACCTCGGGAATATTCCATAAATGACAGTGCCGGCCGCGGCGGCAGAAGCAACATTTGACGATGCGGCCCAGTGGCGAAAACTCAGAGCGCGGGCACTGTGGATCTTGTAACGGCAGAGGAAGGAATACTTTGAACGAGAACGACGAAACGACTGAGCTCATTGCACCTACCAGCGTGGTAGATGAGATGAGTACCTCTTTCCTGTCTTACGCCATGAGCGTCATCGTCTCCAGGGCTCTGCCCGATGTTAGAGACGGCCTAAAACCTGTGCACCGCAGAATCCTGTACTCCATGTATGACACAGGGCTGCGACCAGATAAGTCTTTCGTAAAGTGCGCCAGAATCGTTGGCGACTGCATGGGTAGATTCCACCCACACGGTGACAGTGCAATCTACGAAGCGCTAGTGCGTATGGCGCAAGATTTCTCAATGCGGGTCCCCACAATTTCAGGTCATGGAAACTTCGGAACTCACGCAGACGGCGCGGCTGCCATGCGTTACACCGAAGCTCGAATGGCTCCCCCAGCTGTAGCTATGACCAGCGAACTGGGAGAAGACACAGTAAACATGCTGGACAACTACGACGGCAAGATTAAAGAACCTGAAGTACTACCAGCGCGATACCCTAACCTGCTCGTTAACGGTTCCACAGGGATCGCGGTTGGGATGGCCACCAACATGGCTCCGCACAACATGAACGAAGTCGTTGAAGCATGTAAGCATCTGCTGGACAATCCGAAAGCTTCCAACGCGGAGTTGATGGGTTTCGTTAAAGGCCCAGATTTCCCAACCGGTGGTCAGCTCATGGGTACCGAAGGTTCCAAAGAGGCTTACACAACAGGTAAAGGTCAAGTCATAGTCAGAGCTAAGACAGAGTTCATTGACGTAACAACGCGCAAGCGTGGAATCCAGATTACCGAACTCCCCTACCAGGTTGGACCGGAGAAAGTAACCGCCAAGATTAAAGAAATGAAAGACCGGAAGAAGCTAGACGCAGTTACAGGTGTAGTTGACCTGTCCGACCGTAAGCACGGATTGCGACTAGTTATCGAACTCAGATCAGGTGCGGATGAGAAGAAAGTTCTACAGGAACTGTTCCGACTTACCCCCATGCAGGAGGGTTTCTCCATTCACAACCTTGCCCTGGTTAACGGGGAACCGCGAACTTTGACACTTTTCGAACTTTTAAACCATTACGTCAATCACCGCTTAACGGTGACACGCAGGCGTAGCGAGTACCGAAAGCGCAAAGCCGAAGATCGTGCACACCTTCTTGAAGGCTACCTACTAGCGCTAGCCTCTATCGAAGAGGTAGTAGCTGCAATCCGCGCAAGTAAAGACAGTGCAGTAGCACTGAAAAAGCTCACGAAAGAGTTTGATCTGTCTGAAGTGCAAGCCGCAGCCATTCTAGAGATGCCTTTGCGCAGACTAACAGGACTTGAAGTAAATAAGATCAAGGCTGAACTCGCTGAACTGAAAAAGCTTTTGAAGGAACTAGACCTCATTTTGAAACAAGACAAGGTCCTTCGCAAGCTAGTAAAAGACGAGCTTGATGAGGTAACAAGGGAACTAGGTTCCCCACGACGCACAGAGATTCTCGGGGCTGAAGTCTTGGAAAGTGAAGCTTTAGAGTCTGACGGCAGTCTGGGCACAGACATAGCGGATGACCCCACAACAGTGTGGTTGAACACATCCGGAAACTTAGGTAGAGCGGTAAGCCTGAAGGGGCGACCAGGCAAAACGGACGCTATGAAATCCTGGGTCGGGACCAGCATGCGATCACGCGTGGGTGTGGTTACAGATTCCGGAGAAATTCACTACATTCCAGTGCATGAGATGCCTGATGCGGAAGCTTCCAAAACTCGCGGAGTCAGTGCTAAAGAACTACTAGATTTCAAAGACACACCGGTAGCTGTTGTTCGCGAAGATTTTGAGATAGCTATCGTCACCGAACAAGGCCTGCTTAAGCGCGTCAAAGCTGAGGAACTACCCAAGCGCAGCGGGAGCGTAATTTTAACAATGAAGCCCGACGACAAAGTAGTTGGGGTTTTCAACCTTCTCTCCGGAGACGGTGGGGACTTCGTGATGGTAACCAACGACGGGCAGCTGCTACGAACTGGACTTGTTGGCGTTAACCCAAAGGGAGCCAAAGCAGGTGGGGTAGCTGGTATGAGTACCGGCGACGGGAAAGTGGTGTCGTGCGCAGTTGTGTACGACGGTAGCGAAGCTGTCCTAGCCACACTCACCGACACAGGTGGATTGAAAGTAACTTCGGTATCGGAATACCCGGTTAAAGGCCGCGGTGGCAAAGGCGTCCGTGCTCACAAGTTTCTCAAAGACGAGACCTGCCTTGTAGCTGCCGTTGTAGGTGTAAGCGAGAGCCTTCGAGCTGTAAACGCAGGTGGTGCCTTACTTTCAGTTAAAGGTTTCGAAGGTAAACGAGACGGGTCCGGTACACAACTTGAAGGCGCTAGCGCACTGACAGCCATAGGGCCCCGTAACTAGCGTAAACCACATTTGCGCGCACTGTCTAAAAAAGTTGCTACTCCCTTGCAACTAAAACCAACAAGTAAGGACAACCATGAGTGCAGCAACTATTGTAAACGATGAACTACGCAACGGTCACCAGACCGCTATTGACCTCGGTTTAGTCAACCCCGGATCCTCGTCTGTTTTAACTGGTTTCGTATGCCCAGAGCATGGCGAATCCATTCTACACGAAGTAGCACAGACTGTTAACGGTATATTCGAAGCACATACCTGCCCTTCCGAAGGTGGATGCGTGTACGACAGGGCGTCAGAAATGCGTCTGCTTGCCTAGAACCACACAATATTTGAAACACCCCCTGTCCTTAACCGGCCAGGGGGTGTTTTTTATTGAACCTACTGGTCACAGTGGGTACATGGGGCACAATTAGGGTTCAGTCAGGAGGTAACAATGAACCAAACGCAGAGCGACACTTACCAAGATGTCCGGTTTGAGTGCGATAAGGCCGTGTTTCTACATAGGCGTGCGCTAAAAATCTCCTCTTTACGAGCTCGCACCACCGAACGAAAGCGTGCACAGACCTCTTGGGAATCTGCTGGCGCCAGGCTTAGTAAAGGTGGGGGTGACTTGGACACTTTCCGGTACTTCTGCACTTCTACACACCTACTTTCACTAGGTGGGGAACTACAGCGCTACGCAGAGTCTTGGAAATTACCAGCGCGATACTGGAAAGCCCTTACAGACGATCTGACGAGTCCTCCCGGATCACGCGTAAACCTGGTGCTGCGTCAGCTGTCTCAGGGTATTTAACACTCAAGGCGTGTGCAGGGTCACAAAAACCCCTACTGCCTAATTTCCCAAGCACCAGCACAGTGACTTACATGCTTCTGGAAATACTTGGTTGGTGCCTTGCCGTCGGTGCGGTAGCGGGTAGCGTTATACAACTTCTTAAATTACGCCATGACGTAGCTGGGGTATCTATAGTGACCTACACAGCGTGGGGTTGGTCCTGGCTGTGCTGGGCTGTTATTTCAATCCACGAGGGCTACTGGTCAAAAGCTGTCACCGAACTGAGCGGGGCCTTAGTTGAGGGTGCGGTAGTTGTTGCTTTGGTATTGGTGGCTGTAAAGCTTCGGAAAAACTGGTGGAAGGGCATAGCCGTAGGTAGCCTGATGCTGGTAGGTGCTGTCCTATCGTTTTTAAGTTTTGGTGTTACAGGGGCACTAATTTTCCTCACTATCGCCGAGGCTGCCGCTATAGGTCCGCAAGTGTGGGACGCAACAAAACCTGACCGGGGTGGAATATCTACCTCAGCTTGGGTGGTAAGTGCTGTCATGGCCAGCGGCTGGGTTCTCTACGGGTACCTGAATTCAAACCTACTGCCTGTCGGCTGGGCCGTAGTTTTTGCGCCAGCTGCCGCTTTTATAGCCTGGAGGGCACATACTTACAAACCAGCGGAAGTAGCCGATGACACGGTATCGGCTAAAGAGCCTGTAAACGCCTAGTTTTGTATCTTTGATTGCCACGTTCGCGCACGCAGGCACTGTATAGGTTATGTATAAATTAAAGAAAAACCCTATTGGTACAAACGAGGAGAGATTCTTCGATACTGCTCGTAAACTAGGTGCCGACGAAAACCTTGTAAGTAAAGCTTGGGAAAATGTTTCAAGTGGCAAGGTTCTGTTTCTAGTTTTAAGTGGCAAAATGGGTTCGGGCAAAGACACTGTTGCCCCGGTAGTACTTGCATCGCTAGGTGTTACAGATGCAACGCATCTTTACTACGCCAGCGCATTGAAAGATGAAGCGGACAGAATGTTCGAGTTCATCAAACAAGGAAATAACGCACAGGAATTGGGAGCTGCTTTCGATCTTAACGATGAGCATTCGCAAATTCTGTACGACGCGGTAGCTGAGGATCTCTGGGCTAACCCAGAACTACACTCCCGTAACCGCTCAGGCGGTATTCGCTTGTTTCTACAAGTACTAGGCACGGACGTTAGAAGAGCTGTACAACCTGATTACTGGGTTAACATCTGCATGCAAGAAGCTGTAGAGCAACTTGCTGCCGGTAACAATATCTTTTTAACTGACGCTCGGTACCCTAACGAGATTGAAAAGGCCACTGACTTGGGTGCTTTTGCTGTAAGGCTTGAGCTCACAGAAGATACACAAGAAGTTCGTTTACTCGAGCGTGACGGTGTACTTCCGGAAAAAGCTGCTCTGGACCACATTTCAGAGAACGCTTTGAACGACTTCAATGGTTTCAGTCTCGTACTAGACAACAACGGCCCTGTAGCTGTAGCTGTCCATAGCATTACTAAACAACTGTCCTGAAAGTAAACACAAACAGAGCTCACACCTAGGTGTGAGCTCTGTTTTATTTTGCTGGGAAACTTCTGCCGGTGTTACCCGAATAGCGCTCAGTTCATTGGGATTGCGTTAACTGGGGGTACAAGTAAATTGTTAATCTCCGGGTTTGACAAGTAATACCCCAGGATAGGTCCTAACTCTGCGGCTAGTTCCGGTGTAATAGTTCCAGATTCACCTACCATGTTTTCTAGTAGTGAGTCCATGTCGTTCTGTAGCGATCCGGGGTTAGCCTGTGGTGTGACCTGCGGATAGCAGTGTCCGGGTTTTACATACAGCAGACCGTCTGGTCCCACTATCACGGCCGACGGATCGGACCTGCCAACGTCGCAAGGGGTCCACGGGAGGGGAATCGGAGTTGGCTGGGGTGCCATTTGTGGAGGTGGCATTGGTAGAGGTGTCATTGGTAGAGGTGTGTTCATACCAAATTGATCCATGGGAAAGGGTTGAACTGGCATAGTCTCAAATGGCATAGTCTCAAACGGACCAGAGGGTTGTGCGGGTGTTACAGGAACTGGTTGGATCACAGCTACCGGTGCCCTGTTCTGGCCGTACCACATGTCTTCAGCTGCAGAGCTGCCAAAGGCATACCCGACCATACCGGCTATTAAAACACTCACACCTACTGCGGCTCCACCAATAACCATGCCAGACCAGTACCGCTCTTGGACATCTGGTTCGCGTTCGGCTGGTTTGGGGTCAGTGGTTTCAGATTCAACGGTCGGTTCGGACTCGTCTTCGTAATCTTGCTCGGACTCGTCTTCGTAATCTTGCTCGGACTCGTCTTCGTAATCCTGCTCAGACTCGTCTTCATAATCTTGTTCGGGGTCAGTGGTTTCTTCGGGTTGTTGCGAGTCTTCGTTTTCGCTCACGACATGTCCGTCTTTTCGTATGATGGCATTACTTTTCTCCTCGGCAGGTAACAGCTTGGGGCAGCTTTACAACTACAGTGCGCAGCACCTACACCCAATGCAACTGGGATAGAAAAAACCCGATCTGACAACTGTCAGATCGGGTTTTTTTAAACTAGTTAAGCTCGCGCATTCGCTTATCAAACTGGTCTACAGCAGCTGGAGTGCATCCATAGCCGCTTTCGTCCTTAGCTATTTCCGACGGTGTGGAGTCTATTACAGAATAAACCCAGCATTCGTCTTCGTAGTCGCGGCCGATGATTAAAATCTCTTTAAAGTAAGAGTAAACGTGATCGGTTGATACGTTTGGCTCGAAACCTTTAAAGGACCCGTTCTGGTTAAACCAGGATAGGGCTTCAACTTGATCGTTGCTAGCAACTTGGTCAGCTGTAGGGATCGCTGCAGCTAATATTGCAACAGGTGCTACTTGTGGTGTTTCAGCTGCTAGGGATCTACCGTCCTTTGGTATCGATACTAAAATCCCTGTCAGCAGAAGTCCTACAACCAAGGAGATCTTTACCCAGCGGCCCTTCTGAATGGGTGCAGAAAGGATCTCGTCCGCTTTGGACTTGTCCTTAGTAGGTATTTCTTCGTTAGCGCCACTCGGTACTACAAGTGGCAGTTGGTTGTTTGTTTCTGGCTGTGGGTCAGTTAGCAGATCGATAGGCGGGGCGGGATGAACCGCATTCGCCATACCGTCAGCTGTCATGTCTTGCGTAGCTGTTGGGTCAAACCACATGGCGAATTCCTTCTTTCTATTGTTTAGGGAACGTAGGCTTAAGGCCATTTCAATGTTCCCACGCCACTGTGCGGGCAAATGCTCGTGCAGGAAGTGCATACAGTGGGTTAGCCAAACTTTAAGTGTTGGTAACAGGGATTTAATACGTGGAAGCCGGCCAAGGGGGGCGACACTGAGTACGTAACTTTTCACTTAAGGAGACCAATGAACTTGCCCGCCGAACTAAGCCAGATGCAGAACACTTTTAACGAGTTGGTTGCATCCGTGCAAGCCGGCCACGTCTCTAACGATGATGCAGTGGCAACCCTCGCAGGGCTCAGTGCCACAGACGGCTCAGGCGCCGTGTGGGGAATGACACCAGAGGGGCAATTCACTCGGGCTCACAACTCCTCCGCAAGTGGGGTAGTTTCCGAGCCGACCAGCTGGGTAGAAAGTGGCGGAAACTTAACCACTCCCCCGTCCGGGTACAACTCCCCAGGCTCCTCTTTGTTCGCACCGCCGGTTAACGAACCTACTCAGTTCCGACCGATGGGTACGCAAGAAGACAGTTTTAACTCAGGGTTTGAATCACCCAAGTCTCTGTCCAACCCCGATGAAGAACCCAAAAAGGGAAAGAAGTCTAAAGAGCGTAAAGAAAAGCAAGTTAAAAGTTCCAACAGCAGTGACTCCCCTGGTGCACTTGCCGGTGTTGTTGCCTGGGTTAACGAGCATAAAAAAGCCGCTATTCTAGGAGCTTTTGGCGTAGCACTACTTGGATTCTCCGTTACTCAACTCATCCCCAGCGACGAGCCCACGCAGGCCCTACCTGGCATTGAGCAAACATCACCTGAAGTAGAAGTGGACCTACTCGGAGGAGATGAAGATGTTGCGCTCCCCCTAGACAATGACGGTGACAGCAGCGAACAAGGCGAGCTGGTAGTTGAAGCACCTGGCTCTGGTTCCAAGCCGACCGACTCTGATGTTCAAGCTCTACTGAGTTCGTTATCTGCTGGTGACTCCCAAGGCATGATCTTGTCTGGTAACTCCAACGAGATAGCTCGCGCGTCAGTAGTAATAGCCGGAGTTGAGGGTAACCCCAACCTGCTAGTGCAGACAACGCGCGTTAAAAAGGCTAAGAACGGTAAAGCTACCCAGACTATTGTGATCGAGAACACTGTCACCGGTGACGATATCTTCACAGCCAAAGTCACTTGGGTTAAAGACGATGGTGTCTGGAAGATCCAAAAGGCGCCCTTGTTCAAGTAAAGTTTAAATCTTTTAAAGAACCCCCGCTACCAGCTTGTGCCAGTAGCGGGGGTTCTTCTATGCCCGGGTGAAATTGTCTGTTTTCACACCAACAGGTACCGGTCGGTAAGTGGCATCCGTGAGATAAGACCGGACCTTCACCGGTATGACGCCGTGCCAAGAGCAGGAGTGCAACAGGCAGAGCCAAGCTAATGGCTTATGCAGAACCTGTAACGCGCGACAAAAGTTCGGCGATTGCATAAACGATTGCATTGCGCCGGCAGCATCAAAAAAGGGATGGTGCACGGGGTGCTATCACCGTGGCGGGAATCCCCCCAGCAGGAGAAATAGCAAACATGACCATCAGGCAACCGAGTGCAAAAAGCCTGAATGTGCACGCCAACCAGCCCTACACAAAGGTGGGCTTTGCCTGACATGCTGGCAGAGGCGAAAGTTCGGTGACTGCATCCACTGCACTCAACCGGCCCGCTCGACTGGCGGGTTATGTACCAACTGTGTTAGGCGTGGTGGCCCACCGGTCCACAGCACCGGGGTGAAAGTAAATAGCGACCTGGAACGCTGGTGCAACCGTTGTGAGCAAGTCAAGACGCCAGAGGACTTCTATAGTAGAGGTAGTAACAGGTTAGCCGGGTATTGCAAACAATGCTCCATCGAAGGAGCTGTCAGGCGCAAGTCAGCCGGTAGGGCAAACTTGTTGGAATGGTTAAGTGAGAGGTGCGAGCAAACCCAACGGGGTGTGTGCGTTAAATGCGAATTGAGCTTAGAACTGGGTGGTGCCGAACTTGATCACATAGTTCCAGCCTCGCTAGGTGGAAGCGACGAGGTAGAAAATCTACAAGTCATGTGCAAGGCGTGCAATGCTTCGAAAGGAAACTCCGAAAGTGTGGACTACCGGCGGTGGCTATGACGCTACCCACAAAAACCATCCCTTACGCCAGCAAAGACAGGGCGGTGGGTACTCAAAAGAGCCGTGCCGTAGTGCGTTTTCGTTAGTAAGTGGGCACATTTAAAGGTATGGACATGACCTACGAAAGTTACCAAGATACTTTAGCTGAGCTTAAGGCAGCCTCTGCTTCCTACTACAGCAGTGACATTCTAGAGATGGACGACGCCGAGTTTGATGCCAAAATGGGTTCCCTACGCGAATGGGAAGAAAAGAACCCCACCTTGGTAGGCCCGGATAGCCTCACTTCTGTAGTTGGTGGCGCAGGTGGAGAAATCACTCACCAGGTGAAAATGCTTTCCCTGGATAACGTATTCAGTCCAGAAGAGATGAGCTTGTGGTTGAGTAACGCTGGAAGCGAAGTTGAGTGGGTAATGGAACCCAAGCTGGACGGCTTGGCTGTATCCATCCGGTACACGAACGGGCGCGTTGTACATGTTGCCACACGCGGCGACGGTGAAAGCGGCGAGAATGTCTCACACGCTTTAAGTAACTTAAAAGGTGTAGGTAACCCTGTGGGGTTTAGCGGAGAGATTCGTGGCGAAGTAGTACTGACCCAAGATCAGCTTCAAATCGCTAACCAAAGTCGTACAGCCCATGGTGACAAGCCATTTGCAAACGCTCGCAATGGTGCAGCAGGTGCCCTAAGAGGCCAAGACCGCGCATACGCCATAGAGATGTCCTTCTTCGCGTATGGCATAGCCGACGAGAGCCGGGATCACACTGAGGTACTCACATTCTTGCGGGAATCCGGTTTTGGGTTGGCTTACGACATCATCGACCACAGTGACGATCTTCTCGGTGACATCGTAAAGCTTGGGACCAACCGATCTGAGCTCGGATTAGACACTGACGGTGCGGTTGTGAAAGCCAATAAGGCTAGCGATCGGAAAACACTAGGTGTCAGCTCACGGGCACCCAAATGGGCTATTGCCTACAAGTACCCGGCAGACATGGTTTTCTCAGAGCTACTCGAAGTAAACTGGCAGGTGGGTCGCACTGGAGTGATCACACCCCGTGGATCAATCACCCCGGTAAGCGTCGGTGGCGTGACTATCACTTACGCAACACTGCACAACCCAGCCGATATTGCACGCAAGGGCTTCATGATGGGTGACACAGTGAGTGTTTACCGTGCGGGTGAAGTCGTCCCACGCATCGAGGCACCCGTCATAGAAAAGAGAGACGGAACACAAACAGAGATCAAACTACCCACTTGCTGCCCCGACTGTGGTGGGGCCATAGACAAGAGCGAAGTTCGTTGGAGATGCGAGAAAGGTCGCGGATGCAGTGCTGAAGCCGGACTGGTGTACGCCTGCTCACGGGACGCGTTAGACATTGAAGGACTCGGTGGCAAGCACATTAAAACCCTAGTAGAGCAAGGACTGGCCAGCAACGTAGCCGACCTGTTCGACCTGGGCGTAAAAGACCTAGCCGGACTTGACAGGTTAGGCGAAACTAGCGCCAAGAACATCATTGACCAGATCACGGCAGCTAAAGAAGCCAACCTAGGTCGGGTTATCACCTGTCTAGGGATCAGGGGCACCGGTCGCTCACTAAGCAGGAGACTTGCCGGCCAGTTCGGGTCGCTCGAAGCCCTCATGGGAGCGAGTGAAGTTGCACTTAGAGAAGTGGACGGGATCGGTGAAGAAAAAGCTGTACTTATCCATTCAGAGTTTAACGAGGTGCGGGATATTGCGGACAGGCTTATAGCAGCCGGGATGGGTGCAGGCGAAGTTCACAAAGTTGCACCTGTAGGGGCACTAGCCGGTAAGAAAGTATGCGTATCAGGCTCTGTCCCTGGCATGAGTCGAAACGAAGCCAACGAAGCTGTCGAGAGGTTGGGTGGCAAGTCAGTCGGGTCCGTATCCAAAAATACTGACCTACTTGTAGCTGGGCCCGGAGCCGGTTCCAAAGAGGATAAAGCACACGCACTAGGCATTGCTGTTATGTCCTCCGACGATTTCGCTAAGCTCGTTGCCTAACTACTAGGGCACACAGCCCCTGGGGTTTGGCACAAGGCCGCAACTGCCTCAGCTAAATTTTTGACAAAAACTACCTGACCGGTGAAGGCTGAACTCACCACAGAACCCTGCGGAACCAGAAGAAGCTCATCCCCACTGCTCTGAGCTAGGACCGACTTGGCTTGCACACCCATAACCCTGAACACATTCCCAAAATCATCCACGGTTCCCGTAGCGGCTGTAGGTGTGGTCCAGGTTGAACCAGTGATGTCCGACCAGGCCGAAATAGCTAAAGGTAGCCCAAGTGAGGACCCTTCTATACCTTCAATAGTGGGTACGCGTCCGTTGTATGCGGTGCCTGTGAACGCCTCGGCTGCAGAGATAGCAGAGTCAACAGGGTCACCGGTCTCCCCCGGTGTCTCGCCGGTTTCGAAGTCTACAATTTTAGAATCTGAAGTTAAAACCTGCACAAGCGGTGTGAAGTCAGGTGTAACAGTCAAAATGTTTAGAGGTCCGTTGCTAGAAGCTGGAAAAGCTGAACCTGGTGTGAAAGTGGGTAGCACAGGTGCAAAAAGCGCGACAACAGCGAAAACCGTTGCGACGACCAAAACAAACGTTATGCGCATCTAATTTACCGTGTCAGTTACCCTCCACCAGTCCATTGACCTGCCATTTGGCCGGTGGCACTGGTGCGGATGGGCAGCAATGCTCAGCGTGTTAAACAGTGACAAATTCCATTAACGCGGACAGTAGTGGTGTGATTATTTTAATTTGGACACTGTTCGGTGCGTTCCTCGGAGGCGCCCTGTCTTCCTTCGGAGCCGTCGTGGCCGAACGAGTTCCCAAAGGAGAGACGCTCGGGGGGCGTAGCCACTGCGCCTGCGGTAGGCAACTCACATCGTGGGAGAACATACCTGTGGTTGGTTGGTTGCGTGTTCGAGGTCGAACCAAATGCTGTGGCGTTAAGATCCCTACCCACTATGTCGTATGCGAAGCTTTGAGCTCGGTGGCAGGTGCGTCTTTGGGTTGGTCTGCAGCTACCGGCGAGCAGGTTGTGCTAGCTAGTGCGTTATTCACTATTACCCTCCTGGGATGCGTTGCATACCAGTGGAAGTTGAACTACACCAAATGAAATACGGACAGCTGATCTTCTAGCTGTCCGCACCGTAGATGGGTGTGTTACATAGTTGAGCGTAAATCCTTTTTAACAGAAACTACTTCGCTCTTCACGTTGCGGAGATCTTTGCGCGATTTCTTGATTTCAGCGGGAAGACCAGATTCCTTTACGGCTGTGCTCACGGCCTGGTAAACTTCTTTTACCTGCTTGGGTGTAAGGATACCTTCATTTTTCAAGGCTCTCAGTGCTTTGACATTAGTTACAGAGAGTAACCGAGCTAGGTTCTCTTGCGTTAGTCGCTCAGAGCCTGTCACTGTCTGTACAGCTTCTGCCAGTGCCAGGGCTTTTACTTCCTTCAACTCAGCGCGGTAAGTTCTGATGTCGGATCGAGCAACTGCTAGTTCTCCACGTAGTTCAGAAATCTGGGAACGAATATCTGCTCGATCAGACTGCGAGTTCTTATCTTTACGGTTCTTGGCTGATTCCAGTAACGCAGTGGCTTCATCTGCGCGAGATTGATCCAGCGCTTCGGCGCGCTCCACGGCTGAGGTTGCAAGATCCGGGATTTCTGCAAATGCGTGTATCCCAGTTACCGGCACCAGAGTTATTGCACCAGCTGCTAGACCGGCAATTCCTGCTTTTATCCTTCTCATGCTTGCTCCTAAATGTAGTGTGTAGAGCTGCTACGGTGCCTACATATACGGCTGGCGCAAGTGTTTGTAACGAATTAGTAACGCTCAGTGGATATAAAGACTTGATCTGCTTTTTGCAAAAGCTAAGCCCCGACCTTTTTTAAGGTCGGGGCGGGTTTAGCTTTGGTGGGTTTAGGCTGCAGCAGCTTCTTCCACGGTGGTGAATTCAACAACAAATGCTTCGCCATACTGCTCTACCTTGGCGCTAACTTCATTCTTGATGCGTTCTTCGAGGAAAGTACCTTCATAAGCGAGAATAGCTTCTGTGTACTTAGCCGATGGCACGCTCACTATGGCTACGCGTTGTATGTCTGTAGGCACAACAATTCGTGCGTTCTGTCCAGATCCTCTGACCTGAATCAACTGAACGCTTGAGTCAACACTGACCCCGTTAGGCGCCTTTAGGCGGGAGCGGGATGAGTTCTTATTTGCCATGAGTCTTCCTTAATACTTTGAGTTCAGCCGTTGGCTGGCCTTCCTGTGGTTGGCTTTCTATACAGTGCCTGCACAGGCTAAAAAAGCCAGTCGGTGACGGGTTTTAGGCAAAGAAAAAAGAGGAACTGACGGTTAGCCAGTTCCTCTTTTGTCGGTTTAGTTGTTGGTGCTCTTGCGTCGCGAAGCAACGAAGAGTGCTAGTAGTGCTAGTAGTACAGCTGATATTCCGTAGATGTGTAACCACGGTAACTCGGACTCTACTGGGATGGCAGCGGCTTGAACTTCTCCGATAGGAGCTGGCTCTTCCGCAACTACAACGGCAGTGAACGGCACTTCATCAGTACCATCAGTGGTTTCTTCTGTAACAACTGATGCAGATGGGTTGACAATCACGTTTCCAGGTTTTGGATCTTTCTGCTTCTTATCCTTTTTCTTTTTCTTTTTCTTAGGATTTTCGGCAGGTTCTTCAACCTGAGTTGTCTCTACTTCCTGTATGGCAGGGGTTTCGACGATTATTGGATCTTCAACTACGGGTACTTGTACCTCCGGGGTGGCCGCCTCCTCAACTATTACCTTTTCGGGTTCGGTTGGGGAGGCAAATTCTGGTTCTCCTGGTTGTACTGCGCAGTCGTTGGTCTTTGCAACTCCTTCGTCTGTGACGAAAGTGTCGAAATTTCCACCTTGTTCGTTTAACGATTGGGCGCTGTCGCAAGGATCGTATGTTGCGTTAGCTGGAGCTGCACTTAATAAAAGTAGTGCGGCTGTTGCTGAAGCACAAGCGATACTTGTCAGTATTGATACTCGCATGATGTTTGCTCCTTAACTTAGTTGCGCGGATCTGGAGCTAAGAGCGATCCGTGCATATTAATTGTGAATTTATATGTACTGAACAGTGCGGGCGTGTGGTTGAGGTGCAAGCGCCTACTGTCTGAGGTATGAAGAAGATTGCCCTCGGAGCCGCCTCTGCAGTTATGGCTGCCAGCCTCGCAGGTGCAGGATGGGTTGCCTTTGGTGAAGCGAGCTCTGACCTTTCAGCTGCTTCAGCTCAGGAGGAGCTAAGTGCAGAACTGCGAGAGAGCGCAGGATTTAAAACTGTGGAAGTTGACCTGGCAGGCCATGTCCGCTGGTACGGTCCTGAGGTTGATTTACAGACTTTTGAAGCTGCCGGTTCTGCAGAAGAGCAAGATACCGACGGGGTCGTTGACCCTGCCCCTAAAGTTTCCAAGAAGGACAACAAGGCAGCTAGTAAAAAAGGTAAGTCCGACCGTAGCAAAGCCAAGGTCTCCGGATGGTCCCCCGATGTTGATCGCCAGGCGGTCGCCAATATGCCCAAGAGTGAGGGTGCGGCGTGGGGCCGTATGACTATTCCCGCGATCGATTTGGAACAAGTTGTGGTTGCCGGAACGTCCCTTGATGCGTTAGCCAAAGGCCCAGGCATCTGGCGACACGGTTCAGTTCCAGGCAAGCCAGGTAACGCGACCATCAGTGGGCACCGCACAGGCTGGGGTGGCCCTTTCAACCGTATAGATGAACTTGACTTTGGTGACAAGATAGTCATAGAAGATGCTGACGGTAAACGCTCAGTTTACGAGGTGCGTGGCCGCGCTGTTGTTAAACCTGACGAGGTTGGCGTAACAGCCGACAGTGGTGGTGTCCGTTTAACATTAACAACATGTCACCCTGAGGGCTCAACTAAGTTCCGTTTAGTAGTCCAGGCTGAGATGATAGAAGGCGACTGGGTTGATAACGCACACACTCGCAGCGAATGGGAACTTCTCTAAAGTTTGTTACTTCCTCACCAAAAGTGAGTGTGCACATACCTGCGGTTAATCTTTACGCACCGAAACGTTGTGGTAGATCCTCCGGTAGCCCCTTGTTTGAGTAGTCTGTTACGACCTGGGCTGGCACGGAAGTGGTGCTATTTTCTGACTCTGACGCTACTGCGATTTCTTGTTCCTGTGGTGGTGCTACTTCTTCAATTACTTCCAGTTCTTCATTCTGAGGCATGGCGGCAGCTAGGAAAGTTGCTTTAGTTGCTTTAGCTGCTGCTGAGGCTTCACTGAGGGAAAGCTGGTATTCGATATCTGCGTGCTTACCCGAACGTGACTTCTGGGAAACTGATTCCACTGCAGCTCGTTCTGCATCTTTCTGCATCTGGGCCAGGTCCAGGTTAGTTGTAAGGATCGCAGGTACCGAGCTCTCAGCATCAGAGCCTTTCTTTCGCCCTAGACCAAACAGCCCCTTGCTTTCCTTCTTTTTGGCTTTACCTTGCGCATCGAGGTCCGCTAGCTTTTGTTGTTGCTCAAGTATGTTTGCCTCTGCTTCAGCTCGAGCCGACTGGCCTACTGCCTTAGCGTTGAAGTTAGCTGTTCGTGCCCTATCGCTGGCAGTATTGTTTTCCAACTTAGCTACGGTGCTGTCCTTGGCTTCAGGTTGTACAGGTTCGGTTGTTGTGTCTACCGATGGAAGTTCTTCGGTGATCTGCCCCAGGTCGACTGCAGGAGTCGTGTTTTCGGGGTTTGGTGTTACCTCCGGTACCTGAACAGGGGCTCTACCCTTTACTGACTTCTGGGCCTTTAGCACCTCGTTCGTCTTCTGTGTAGCTTCTTCGGCCGCGTGCTTGGCTACCAGCAGCTCCTCATGGGCTGTTTCGGCTACGCTGCGTGCTACATCAATCTCGTGGCTAGTTGCATGTGTTTCGATAGCCTCGTCGAGGCGATCTTGAGCTTGGTTGGATAGGGTCTCTGCGGCTTCTAGGTTACGTTGGTTTACCTGCAGAGCGCTTTCTTTCCGGTTCTTGCCAGACTTTGCGGCTTTCTTGTTTTCTTTCTCGGCTAGTTTTGCAGCAGCTTTCTGTGCGCTGGCTAGGCTGGCTGCTTTGCTAGCTTCTTCTTTTGCCAACCTGTTCTGTTCCTGGTTAAATGCTTTTTCGGCTTTTGCTCTATCTTTCTTGCTTTGGCCTAATACTGCAGGGTCGATATCGGCAGGTACAACTTTGGATTTCAAAGATTCTTTCTTTACCGCGCGTCGAGCAAACCAGGAAAGCTCCAGGTCTGACTCTAGGGATTTAAGCTGATCTTTTAAGATTGAGGGGTTCTCGGTTGAACTTTCGGCAAGTTGCACGTGTATTTCGCGGACGGCTTCTAGTTTGCGCTCGCGGCGCTTGGCGGCTATGGCTGCGTAGCGGGCTGTGACCGGCAGTTCTGAGATGACTTCGTCACTAAGCTCTGGTGCCTGCGTAACGGGTTTAGTTTCCGTGTGGGTACTCACCACGTGTTCTGCGGTGACACTATCTGATTCGTGGTCTAGGTTTGCAGGTGCTTTAACTACTGGTGTGAGAATAGCGCGTGAATCGTCGTCGTAGGAGATGACGAATGGATTCTCTACAACAGCGGTCTGCTCGTTGTCATTGAAAACTTCTTGGGCGGCGTCGATCTTTTCAGCTGCTTTGGCTTCCTTGGCATCGATCTTCTCAGCTGCTTTAGCTGCCTTGGCATCGATCTTTTCAGCTGCTTTAGCTGCCTTGTCTTGGGCGGCAGCGAGCTTTTCAGATTCTTTGGCTTCCTTAGCAGCGAGCTTTGCTGATGCTTTAGCTTCCTTGGCAGCGTCTTTGGACACTTTACCGTCGGAAGTTAGCTCCACCGGCGCCGATGCGGCAGCGAGCTTTGCTGATGATTTAGCTTCCTTAGCAGCGATCTTTGCGTCCCGATCAGCGATCTTCGCGTCCTGATCAGCTGTGAGGTCGGCCAACTTCTCTTCGATTTCAGTGTGCTTATCTTGCAATTTGTCCAGCTTGTCTGTCTCCCCAGCCGCGTAAGCATCCTCAAGTTTAGCCTCAGTTTGGCTTAAAGCCTTGCGTAGCGACTTTTCCTTATTGCGTGGCCAAGACACAAATGCCACCACTAAAACAATAAGAATGGCCGCGGCCCAGAATCCAAGGGTTATCTCGTAGTTACTCACCTTGATAACAGTTACTAAATAACTGGCCCCGTCAAGTAACTTGTACTGGACAAAAGCTGGTATCCGGGCACTTTGTAGTTATGGAAAAGTATCAGCTAATACCGGAAGAAGCTATCGCCGAGGCATCTGGGGACCAGCTCGCTTACACCATTGAAGTTTTGATTTCTGAGCAGAAAGCTAGGTCACTAGACAGTGGTGACCTGGACGCAGTTGCAGAAGAAGCGTTCACCACCTGGGGATTTTCCAAGCGTGGTGAGCCAGCAGCGCCACGAATCATCCACGGATTCCTAGTGTGTCCTGGTTACAAGTACGAGAAAAGCGCCAATAGTCACGACTGTGGGTTTGTTTCAGCAGAAGGATCTTGGATATGGGAGCACGGCGACCTGTTATACGACGAGATGCGGGAAATAGGCACCACCAAAAAAACTAAGATAAGTGTCTCAATACTGCCCGTATGGGAGGGTCTGGAATACGATGTTGTCCATTCCACGGCAAGGCAAGGGGCGTGTCGCATGAAAAGCGCTACCTCTTACAAAGTTGAAAAGGGTGAATTAAAGCAAACCCAGCGTAAAATTCGGCAGCAGTCAGAGAGCCGTTAGCTCTTACGAGTCACTAGTATCACTGCGCCAGATAGGACAGCCACAGCGAGAAGCAGGGCAAGGATTGGCGTGCTATCGGCGATACCTGTCTTTGGTAGGGCGGACGGTGCCTCTTGGTAATCGCCAGCATCGGAGGAATAAGAGGAGTTACCGCTAGCGGAGTCGTTACTATCCCCGCTGGAGCTGTTAGCTGTGTAACCGTTACCGTCAGAAGAATCTACTTTATCTTTCTTCTTTTTCTTCGAGTTCTTGGTTGAATCCTCATTTGAAGCTGAACTCCCGGCAGATGCAGCAGATGCTGATTCGCTCGCTGAGTTAGCATTAGCTTCGGAGGAAGGCTCAGCGGCGAGATCGCCATCTTCGTCAGTGGAGTTACCGGCAGCTGCAACAGCTGCGTCGCTCTCAGCAAGGGTAGGTAAAGCAATCTCGAAAGAGGAAGTAACAGGTGAGGCCGAAGCGGTCAGAATACTTGCACCAGTGGAAGACTGCAAGAACACGCCAGCCGGAACTTTAACGGTAGTGGAGATAGTGGCAGTCTGACCGGCGAAAGTGCGTGCAACATCAATAGATGCTGAACCTGAGTTCGCTGATACACCGGCAAAGTCGCCGTCGCCAACCACTAACTCAAAAGGTTGAGCTGGGATAGGTCCATTTGAATCAAAAGCTGTAACCTCAACGTTTAGGGTTCCGTACTCAGTAGCTGTAGCGGTAGCATCAAAAGTCACTCCGAAATTAGGTTCGTTGGCGGCAGATGCGCCTGACCGTAAAGCTTCCACGCGCTCAGTGAACTTAGCGTTACCGGTAGCAGCTGGATCTACTCCACTGGTGAGAGACCAGATAGCAACTTGTGCAGCAGCGGACTCCCAACGGGAATCGTTGTAGGCGCTGCCAATGTCGGTGTGGCGGGCAGCAATATCGGCTGCCTTAGCAATGTCAGAGACACCCGAGGATCCCCAAGGGGTAGGTGAGAAAGAAGCCTGGTACTCGGTTAAAAGTGGGAAAGACACATCGTAAGCGAGGACGTTAGTGTTGTTGGAGTTAAGTACGTAAGTTCCGGCTGCATAGCGGTTACCGTCAGGGCCGGGCAGTACACCGACTAGCCCGTCGCCTGGGTTAGAGAAGGTAAACGGCGCGGTGGTACCAGATACCTGCTCAACCGCGCTGGCGGAAGAGATAAAAGATAGTGGTAGCAAAAGAGCCGTGGCTGCAACTGAAGTGGTGTACTTAACGATTTTTAACATACATCACACTGTTGGGGCGGATGCCCCACACTCCAAGGGGTATTGGTTAAGAAACCAGCTCCTGTTTCGTTGCTTTGACAGGTGTTAAAAGTATCTCAGACCCTGCAACCGTTACCTCGACAACAGACTCACCGCGGATAAGGTAATCAGCTAGCGGGTCAGTGATCATGTTTTGAACAGCTCTTCGCAAAGAACGAGCACCGAACTCTGAATTGAACCCTGTGGCAGCGACAAGTGCGTAAACTTTTTCGTCTACACGAACCTCAACACCAGCGGTGTGGGCCAAGTCAACCACGGCGCTTATCGCGTTCATAGTGATAACAACAGCGTGCTCTGAGGTTAGCTCCTTGAAAGGAACAACAGCGTCGAGCCGGTTCAAGAACTCAGGGCGGAAAGCGTCTTTCACACTTGCCATGATCTTTTCAGACTTATCAGGCACAAACCCGGTAACAGAGCGGCCCGAGGACCCGTGATTGGAAGTCAAGATCACTGTGGTGCCGGAGAAGTCAACTGTGCGACCCGCGCCATCGGTTAAACGACCTTCTTCAAGAATCTGGAGAAGCGTGTCGAACACAGCAGGGTGAGCCTTATCAGCCTCGTCAAAGAGCACAATGGCGTTACGGTTACGGCGAACACGCTGAACCAGTTCTGAGGAATCGTCATGACCGGCGTAACCCGGAGGGGCACCTATCAGCTTGGATACCGACTCTGAAGAATCCAGCTCTGAGCAGTCGATAACAATCAGGTCAGTGGCTGAGTCGTCGCCCAAGGTGACATCTGCAAGGGCCTTAGCCAGTTCTGTCTTACCTACACCCGTAGGTCCAACAAACAGGAAAGAAGTAGGGCGAACAAGGTCAGATACACCAACGCGTCGTCTAAGCACCGCGCGAGATACCGCGTCAACGGCTTCGTCCTGGCCGACAACACGATCAGCCAGCTGATCGCGCAAGCCAAGTAGTCCAGTAGCGGTGGATTGATCCACGCTAGTAAGCGGAATCTTAGTCATATCGGCAACCACGCGAGCAATAGATTCGCTGGTGATGCTTGTAGTTTCTTTTCCGCGGGCGCGGGCCAGAGTCTGCACAGAACCAGCCTCGTCAAGTACATCGAGGGCCTTGTCAGGCAGGAAACGGTCTGTTACCCACTTGTGAGTAAGTTCCACGGCTGTGACTACAGCTGCGGGGTCATACTCAATACCGTGGTGCTCTGAAAGCTGGGTTACCCAGGAAGACAGCATTTTTACAGCAAGCTCAGGGGTAGGTTCAGGTACGTCAATGCGGGTGAAGCGGCGGGCAAAGGCTGCATCTTGCTCAATGTACTTTGCGTACTCATCGGAGGTAGTTGAGCCAATAAGGCGAACGCTCCCACGGGAAAGAGCAGGTTTAATCAGATCCTGGGCAGATGAAGACTCAGAGTTACTCGAACCCCCAGCGCCCATGACAGCATGTAGCTCATCAATAAACAAAAACACCTTACGGTCTTCCAAGGAGTCCACGAGCAACTTGATTTTCTCTTCGAAGTCGCCACGGCTGCGTGTACCGGCCGTTAAAGAACCCATGTCTACCTGCCAGATGCTGTAGTCGTTCAGATCAGCTGGGGCATTCTTGGCGTGAATAGCTTGAGCTAGTTCCTCAACAATGGCTGTTTTTCCGACACCAGGCTCACCAACCAAAACAGGGTTACCTTTAGACCGACGGGATAAAACAATAGCGAGACGCTCAGTGATGTCTTCGCGAGGGACAATCGGGTCAGTCGGTGGTGCTGCTGTTATATCTGTAACAAAATCGCGTATTTTTCGAGGGACAGTGGACTCAACTTTAGCTTCTTCCAGGGGCTCCCCAAATGCTTCTTCCAGTTCTTCAAGTTCTTCAATTAGGTACTGGCCAAGCTCGGCACCAATCAGAAGTGCGTCAATCAAAGATGCTACCTCGGAATCGTCTGAGTTCATCAGAACTGAGAGAAGAGCGGATTCAGACACCTCGCTGTAACCCAAGGCTCGGGATATGGCAACACTTTCAGTGATTGCTGTAGAAACCTGATCCGACAGTGCTGGGGAACTCTTAAGTTCTGCCACAGGTGGGTTGATGTTGGTCAGTGCCAAAATAACGTCTTCGCGTGCAAGATCAGGGAAGAAATCGTGCAGTTCAGTACCTGGGGTTACCAGCAGAGCTGCTAGGACGTGAGCTGGGTATACCTGAGAAGATCCGGTCTCTGTAGCCAAAGAAAGGGAGGACAGGATACTAGCCTGAACACCGCGAGAAATATTTGAAGCCATTACTACCGCCTTAAGTCGTGGATCTTGTAGGACCCACTGTGCGGGCTGTCTCGTTTTTGGCACTACATGTTGTATATGGGTATACAAACAGGTCCCCTAGCGTCCCTCATTGACGAAACTCAGGGTTGCGACACAGAAGTGAGTGTGATTACCCAACTAGAAGAACGCGAAGCCGACGCACTTGACGTGCACATACTCACCTGCGCCCTACTCATAGCAGGGTGCGGAGATGTTGAAGGGTTAAACGCCACCTTCGGTACCAACGGTGAGATCACCTACCGCGTAACACCTGTAGCTATCAACTCGGTTCTACAAGTTGACTACAACGAAGACATGAACGACCAGGCGTGCCTATTAGCGTGTGAAGGGGTAGAACAAGCCGTCATAGATGAGCTTGGTGAGCTTTGGGAAGACGAAGGGTACATAGGGTCTGACCTGGTAGTTGCAGTGCGTACAGATGAACTGATGGATGTGGCCCTGTGCGCAGCTAGTGAAGGCGGCCTAGTCGTTATAGACGAACACCCCGGCCTGGTAGTTGCCCGAAACATACCGTATGCGCTACTAGCCCATATGATCTAAAAATAGGAACTCTCCCCTGCTGGGATGATTTCGTAACCCGTTTACAAAGGTCTTTTACAAGCCTGCCCGAACGCCGATTTCGGCTGCTTAGCTCCGCTATTAGGGAAGTTGCAGCGGGGTCACAAATGCAAGCAAAACGTCAGCTATGTGATCGGTGGCAGATTCCAAGGAGCCTTCTAGTGCGGCTGCAGCTACCACAGCTGCCTTGGCGGAAGAAATACCAGCGTCGAACATGACATTACCTGTGTCTTGGACAGGGAAAAGAATGCAGTGAGCCATCTCGTGGATAAGAGTCTGGGTCTGAAGTTGCGGAGTGAGATCTAGAAAGTCTTTCCCCAGGCGCAAAGTAGCCCATTTTTGATGGGATGCGGTGTTAATGTCAGCTAGTGCATCGGGTGCTGCGGTGTCAAAGTCTATGTCTATATGCCAATCCTGAATCCGTAGAGCAGTCTGCAGGTACGAAACGTAGGCGGTTACCGCTTTACGGCGGGCTTGGGTGAAGGTTTTCCGCGAAGGGGCGGTCTTCTTAGGGCTGGCAATAACTGGCCTTTTCTGTGCTTGTGACATTGTGACGCCTTTGACTAGTTTCTATTAGGACGCTTGGGACAGTCCCTGAAAGCCCTAAATTGCCAATCAACTCAATGTCGGGAGTGTCGCCTTAGAGGCGAGGTGGTTATAGGGGGCAAATGGTAGTGACGATGGGCGATAGTGAGGCACAGTGAGATCCGTGAGTGTAGATCCGTTACGACCTAAAACCCTGGCCGAATTCAAAGGCCAACCCGACATTAGTGCTGAGCTGAACATTGTTCTGCAAGCAGCTAAAACCCGGCAGGAAGTTCCACCTCACCTACTGTTCTCCGGTCCCCCAGGACTTGGTAAAACCACTCTTGCGGCCATCACAGCGCGCGAATGCGGTTTACCACTAGTTTCAACTGCTGCCCCATCCTTAGAAAAACCTGGCGATCTTGTTGCACTGTTGGTCGGACTGAGTGAGCCTTCAGTTGTTTTTGTGGACGAAATTCACCAACTCCCCAAAGCGGTAGAAGAGACCCTCTACTCGGCTATGGAAGACGGCCGCATCGACATTGTTATCGGAGAGGGATCCACGCAAGCGCGAGTGATACCTATGGCCTTGGAATCCTTCACGCTAGTGGGGGCCACCACCACTTCCGGCTCGCTCGGTGCTCCTTTTAGAGACCGTTTCGGTTACATCGGGCGTCTGACTCCCTACGACACACCCACCTTGCAGCAGATAGTTGCACACAACTCCAACTTGATCGGGATGGAAATCTCTAGCAGCGCGGCAGGTGAGATAGCGTTAAGGTCACGAGGCACACCCAGAGTAGCCAACAAACTGCTACGACGGGTTCACGACTGGTCAACGGTTTCTATGGTCACAAACATTGACTTACTAGAAGTAAACCAAGCGCTGAGTGCATTCGGAGTGGACGAAAAAGGTCTGGGACGGGTGGACAGGTCGCTACTTCTAGCCTTGTGTGAAAACTTCAACGGTGGACCTGTCGGCTTAAGCACCCTAGCGGCCTCTGTGGGTGAGAGCGAAATAACTATCTCTGAAGAACATGAGCCATTTTTGATGCGATCAGGTCTACTAGCTCGCACCGGTCGAGGACGAATAGCTACTGAAGCTGCGTGGTTACATTTAGATTTGACACCACCACGCGAACAACAGGAAGCGGTTTAAAGCAGGCCCTGTGCAGTTGTTAAACAGGGTTGGCGACAGTTAAGAAGCGGTTAAGCTTCGGCTCTAAGTTGGGCCTGCTGAGCTTGGTCCAGTGCACGCAAAGCATAAGCCACCTCAGGGTTACCCATGTCCAACGGAACTACCCTGACACGAACGTGACCGTCTCCACCGATTCCTGCACCGGGGAAAGTAACCTCAACGCTGTCTGTAGTACCAGCTGGCACATCAACATTTACTGAGCCGCGTGGGTGAGGAATAACTAAATGTGCGCCGCCAATACCTGCAGCAGAGGTAACATCGAGCTGCGCGTAAGTGTCTCTTCCCCTAGCTACCCATACAGGGTCCTGATCCACTCGTACTGTTACTAACAGGTCCCCAGGTATTCCGCCGCCCCATCCGGGGGTCCCTCGTCTGGCTAGGGTAAGAACGGTCCCCTCTGGAGTACCGGGTGCGATCTTAGTGTCCAAATAACACCTGTGCGTCACCTCTACTCCACCTTCAGCGGGTACAGGATATTCCAGTAGCAACTTAACTACCACACCGTTTAAAGCACCTGTTAGATCCACATGGGCGGACACTTGCAAGTCCTGCCCAGGGCGCGAAGGTCCGGCAAGGTAGGCGAAAGGGTCGTGTTTAGGTATGTCATCGGATACAACGTGTTGTTTAACTTCCCGCACAGAGTTGATCAGTTGGGTGTAAGCCTCCTGGACAGCAGCAAACTTCTCTGGGGCATCTGGATCATCCGGGTTTGCGTCAGGGTGTAAAACTTTAATGGCGGCGCGCCAGGCGGCTTTGATCTGTGTTCGGGTGGCTCCGTATTCCAAACCAAGCACCATGTAGGGATCTGAAGTGTTCACCCTTGTATCGGTGCCTTACAACTTAATACCGTCACCCATTTGATGTATATTTTTCTCAAAGATTTTAAAAGGGGGTGGCGTAGATCGTACCTGAGGAGCTCACGCCTCCAGTTGGGTTTTGGGTTAACAGGGTGTACTTGTAAGTGACACCTGAGATCAGGGGTGTATCTACGTAGCTATTGGTGACTATGGGGGATATTTCCCTGGTGGGGCACTGGTCAGCAGTTAAGCATTCAACTTGCAGAGTGTACACAGCACCAGGTGACTGAACCCACCTAACAGTGACCATTCCCGGTCCAGCTACAGCTTCGAAGCCGGTGGCATAGGGGGTAACAAAGGTAACGACGACGTCGGTAGCACCTATACCCTCTAGGACAGTCTCAGCATCACAAATAGTAGCGCCGGCAACCGGAACCGTCAGCGGGTCAGTCCGGGCGTCTGGTTCGTATTGAACTAAAGCAACACAGTTACCCGTATCGGACCTGGTCGCGTACGCGATCACATCGAACCCGTCTCCCGGTAGCACTGCAGCTGCCAGGGACACTTCCCCAACAGACTCAGCCTCGGTATCGCCTGAGAGAAAAGAAGGGGGGTCTGTATATAAAGGCGCAGCGGTTTGCGGAGACGAAGCGAAAGACCCAACCGAGGAGTATGTCTGGGCTTGGGCTGGTACTAAAGCTAGTAACTGCTGCTCAGTGGAGGAGTCCGCAATGTTTTCACGAACAGTGGTGTACCCAATTAGCGATATTGATGCCAAAACGGCAGCAACAACCATGACTACCACCAGCTCGATAAGGGTGAAAGCACGCCTTGAACCTATACGCATCCTCATAAAAAATTACTGTGCAGACAAAGTGAACTTCTGCCAGCTCCCCTCACACGGCTGGGTTATATTTAAAAGGAAACTTCTGCCCACCGCCTAAGTAGTGGATTACGGGTAAGTGCGAGCACCGTGTACTGTGTGAGTGAAACTTTTCCCAGCATTAAAGACGGTGGTGGCCCCCTGGATGTGGGTGCCTCTGCTTTTTGGGTAGGTGTTTGCGGACCAGTACGTTCTAAGTCCAATTACCGCCATTCGAAGGGTTCAGACTGGAAAGAACAAGCTTCCTATTCCCGACTTATCGCAGCACTACTGCGAGCAAACCGACCAAACTCTTGGGTTAAGCCCGACCGCGGGTTGGCCGTATCTGATAGGCCGTACACCGTTGGTGTGCTAGTTGCACGGACGACCTTAGACGCCGGTAACTTATCAAAATCTGTCCTTGACTCAGGTGAAGGAGTTCTGTGGGTTAGTGATGCTGAAATACGCACAGTATGTGAGAGTGTGGAACGAACACGCACCAACCCCGGTTTAGTTGCAGCTTTTGCACAACTTGAAGGTAAACCTAATTCACAAGAGCAGTTACACACCTGCCTGCTGCTGCATGCTGGTTTGGTGCAAGCTCAAAATGACCTAGCCTAAATCTAGAAGTCCTCTTCGTCGTACCCATCCGAAACTGTACCCACCACAGGGCGCGTGGATTGTGATGGCGACAATGTTGTGGCCCGAGTCGGATCTAACTTAGGGGGCGTGTGGACTGTGGCAGACCAAACCAAAACGTCAGTGTCCGGTAGGTGGCGGCCAGCTAGCGTCTGCATCTGAGCTTCCAGATCCTCATCTGAGACGGTAGTAAGCACCTGGAGAGTCACTTTGCGTAACTTACTTGCCATAGTTAAAAACCTTACTTTGCACAGACACAAGCCCCAGTGCGGGTGAGACAGCGACGCGGTATTGGCCTTTCTTCTTTATTTTGAAGCGGCCCGAGACTGAATTTTTGTCAGGTGGTGTACGAGTAGATCTGATAGGGACAAACTTACCTTTCTTATACTTATACAGCGTAACAAACTGGGAGCTTGGTGTGGCCAAAGTCCATTTGATGTACTTCTTCGTCGATCGTGCCTTAAATTTAGGTTCGACCCACACAGTGTGACTCACATTTTTGGTGGCCCCCTGCGTAGTAGTTACAGAAATTATGTACCGGGAATTAGCCTGCGAAGGTAGTGAGATCTTGGCCCTGCCGGAGGAGGAAGTTTTTGCAGAACGGGTAATGGCGCCTGTAACTTTAACTTGAGCACCAGGTGCTGGTCTAGAACCCACAGTTACATTAACTAGTAGCGTGTTTCTAGCGCCCTGCTTCACTCGTGATTTAGCTTTCAGGTTCACCACCACATCAGAGGAGGGTCTAGAAAAATTAGGTAGAGGGGGCAGCATAGGCAAAGACGGGCGGGCAATACCAGGACTAGGGATGGTTCCAACCGGTAACGGTTCCTGATCAAATCCCGGTAGGGCCGGAGGGGTTAGTACGGGTAAGTCAGGCAACTGCGGCAGTGGTGGCAAAGAAGGGTTCGAATCGGGTGGGGTCACACCAGTTGGTGGGGCAGAGCACTGGCATATAGCTGCAGCAACATTCAGCAGGCCGGCACCGCTGCGGTCGTCGGGACCGGGTTCGTACATGTCTGTAGCGTTTGAGGTTAACCTTTGTGCGGCAGCAATTGGCGACAGAGACGAATCGGTGGACAAAAGTACAGCTGCAGCAGCCGCTACATAAGGTGCTGCCATAGAGGTGCCCGACATTGAAACATAAGAACCGTTCAGGTAAGTAGAAGCTATGGACACTCCCGCGGCGGTTATGTCCAAGTAAGGGCCCGTGTTTGAGAACGCAGCTACCTGGGTTAGCGAGGATGCAGCCCCAACCGCCAAAGCGGTGGCATACGCAGCTGGGTAGGACGGTGCATTACCCAGCTGGCCGGAGTTGCCGGCCGCTGCTACAACCAGGACACCAGAATCGGCTGCGTACTGCACTGCTGCCTCTACAGCTGAGTCAGGGTTACCACCTAGGGACAAGTTCAAAATATCAGCGCCATTGTCGACAGCCCATGTGATGCCCTCGGCAACATCTGCTTCCCAGCCTTCACCGGTTGCGTCCAGTACACGGACAGGGAGTATTTGTACTGCGGGGGCGGCACCTGCTATCCCAGCGTCGTTATCAGTTAGGGCAGCGATAACGCCAGCCACGTGAGTGCCGTGACCGTTAGGGTCAACACCCTGGTAGGTGCCATCTACTAGATCCCTCCCCGGTAGAACTTTCCCAGCTAAATCGGGGTGCGAAACATCCACTCCGGAGTCGATTACAGCCACAACAACATTCTGGCCATCTGTCGGGTAAGAGTTGAACTGGTGCGCTGGTAACGCCCATTGGGAAGGTCGCAGAGGGTCGCCACCAAGGGCAAAGAACTTACCCGAATCAGGGGCGGGTGAGTAGGCATACGCTGGCGCTACAGGCAGAAGAAAAGCCGCAATGAGGGTCAAAACAAGTATTCGCACGATGCTGACAGTGCGCGCTGAAGTGCGTGACGGAATCGGTACTTTACGGACAGTATTAGCAATGGCCTCACATTTTAAGCGCGTGTACAGATCAAACGGTTACTGCCGAACTGCAGGAGTTCTTGGTGCAAGGAGTGAGAACGGTCAGGTAATCTTTCCGATCGAGCATCCGATCAGGGCTTCCGTAAGAGTGTCTGAGGCCGCTGAAAACAACTGGAGCAGCGTTCTTAACCCAGAATGGGCCGAGTTAGCTTCCCAGCTTTGGGCCCATTACTCCCCCGATGCCGCCATCACCGGCACTGTAGCTTTTGATACTGGAGTCCCTGATCGACACAACGGTTTAATGGTAAAGCAAGCAGCTGCTATAGCTGCGGTAAAAGCTGTAGCTTCAGCAACTGAAACCCCAATAAACTGTGCTCGCCTAACCGAGGCTGAGTCCAAACTTTGGCTACCCACAGGTTTAGCGCACGGGGCGCCAGTTCGTACCAGTGCAACCGGAAGTAGCGAAGTACTCAGCTGGGACCGTTGGCTGTGGGTGTGGGCTAAACCAGTTGGCACAGCTCCAACTAGCGAAGAAGCTTTCGGAGATGTAGACGGAACCTACATGGCCGGGTTCACAGGAGCCAGCCAATCAAGTGAGAACTTTAAAGAAGTCCTAGACGGGTGTGACCACATTATTGGTGGATTCACCGAAGGTACACCCATGGCTGCCCTGTTTGATATAGGTAGAACAAGTTTTGACGAGATCCGTAGCCTTGTATCTAAAGCCAGTTCGGCTTTAGGTCCGCAATGGTATGTACAGCCCGGTCGGAGCTCGGTTCCTTCCGAAAATCCCAACTAAAAATACTGGTTAGTTGACTAAAGCCAGCAACGGGGCACTGTAATTTTGACAAAGGTCCGCTACTAGAACGCGGATCGTTAGCTTTAGGACAAACCATGACTTTTGATCTGGATCTAAACGCTTTACAAGAGATGAGTGTCTTTGACATTATGGCCATCGTATCCGGCGCTATGTGGAAAGCTGGTGTCAGTGAGCAAGACATCGTTGCGTACTCCGAGAAGGTAGTCACATTCAGCACCGCTAAGGAAGCTGTTTACTACACGGTAACATTCCGAGAAAGCTTGTAAAAAGTACAAGTACACTAATAAAAATAGCCCACTAATGTGGGCTATTTTTTTTGTTCTGGTGTAGAACGGATAAATATATGTGTGTTAGGCCAAGCAATCATCGTCGGACATGTCCAGTGGTTTGTAGGCAGATTCAGGTTCAGGTAAAGCAAGGAGCGTGTTAAGACACACTCTGGAAACTGTGCATCCGGAAGTGCCGTCGGTGGTCCACTCGGTGGTGATGTAAGACAGCTGGTTACCGGTAACAGCGGTTCTGAACACTGCCCCGTAGCACTGACCCGGTGTAGTTTCCACAGCTATACCGGCTGCATTAGCCGCTGGGGAACTAAACGGATCGTCTGGGAAGTTGATGTGCACAAGGAAATCGCCCGGCGCGCTGGCCGAGTCAGGAGCAGTTGAAGGGCCCGTAGTAACAGGTACACCAGATATCGTGTAATTGGAGGACTCAGATATGCGCTGGGCGGGTATGGTGAAGTTGTTGGTAGTTGCGGTGTTGCGAAGGCCTGATGCGACGGTTGTAATCGTCTGAGGTCCGAAAGTGTCCTGAGTCCCTGAGAAAAATGAAGTGTAACTGGCAGCGCCTAGTGCGCTCACAATTCCTATTATCACTATTACAACCATCAGCTCTATTAGTGTGAAGGCCCTTGCTCGCATGTTCGTTACTGTGCCTGTGGGCTTAACTTAGGCGAGGAGGTCGGGTGTGTGAGGCCAGTAACGGTGGGTAATCTGGCAGACACTCGTGATGCTTTAAAAATAGATGGTAGTCCACAAAAAGAAACTCCCCAGTAGTCGTATGACTACTGGGGAGTTTTTAGATCCTAGAAAGGAGCTGAATCGAAGCTACCGTTGTCGGCAGCTGCAGCGTAACCTCCGCTGTTGGATTGCGGACGGGCGTTCCCACCACCAGGGGCAGTGCGGTTAACCGTTGCTGTTGCATAACGAAGAGCGGGGCCGACATCGTCAACCTCAATTTCGTACACAGTTCGCTTTTCGCCCTCTTTGGTTTCGTAAGAGCGTTGCTTCAGCCGACCTGTAACAATTACTCGAGTTCCCTTTGTGAGGGACTCGGCAACGTTTTCAGCGTATTGACGCCAAATGTTGCATCGCATGTAGGTTGGATCGCCGTCTTTCCATTCATTTGTGGTCTTATCCATGTAACGTGAACTGGAAGCCACAGTGAACGAAGCTACAGCTAGGCCGCTGTTGGTGAAGCGTACTTCAGGGTCAGAAGTCAGGTTTCCGACTACTGTAATGTTGATATCTCCTTGAGCCAAGGGGACACACCACCTCTCGTGTTAAGTCACGCAGGGTTCACGGTTTTCCGTGAACAGTTTTACCAGCGCTGACATAGGGTTACAGTGCGCGCATAAATTTGAAGTGCAATAGACGAGATAAGTTGACGAGTTCAGCAAAAGGTGAACTGTAGGTAAGATGAGCGATTACGCGAACGCACTAGCAACAACAGCAGCCGAGCTGAGCCCGGTGGCGCTAGGCATACTGCAGAACACCCTAAATGCGACTTCACCAGAGGGTATTTCCACATCTGAGGTTCATGGTTGGTTTGTACAGAATCCGGACCCGGGTCAAACTTCGCTAGTGCTATGGGTTGTTGCCTCCGCACCAGGGTTGAAGCTGCTACGGGTTGAAGTAACTGAATCAGCTGCCTTAGCCATCACATGGCCTATCACACGCGTTAGCAGACTGGCCGAACTGTACGACGCGAACGGTTACGTTGTCACAGTTGAGACTGATGCTGATGGGTGGGCTAGCTTCCCGAACCCCGAGACCGGTCAAGGCCGATCAGAATTTACTCGTTACGAGATACGAGCTGCCGCAGGTACCGAAGCCGAGTCATTACAATTATTCGCTAGAGGTTTAAGCTCTGCTTTAGGGACAATCTAACAAAACAAGACGTAGAAACGCCCCCGTTGAGTAATCAACGGGGGCGTTTTAATGCTATTTAATGCGTGGTCGGCGTAAAGACGTAGCCAATGGGATCCTGTTTTTAGCATTTTCCACATTGTCCAGACTAGACACCCAATCGCGTAGATGTGCCTGAGCGGCAACGTCATCGACGTTGTAGTTCAGTACCTTACGGCGATTATCCTTTCGTACCTTACCGGTTGAACCGTTCACAGCGTCTTCAAACCACAGCAGTGAATTGTCACCACCGGCGTCACTTGAACGCCAGGAGAAACGGGCCCATTTAGCAAGGGACTTGATGGAGTGCGACCGTGTTGGCCATACAAGCTGCCTTGTGAGCAGAACGTACAGATCAGCAACTGAGTCACTAGCAGCAAAGTCGTCAACTTCAGCAAGGGTAGGTATACCCACCTTGCCTGCGTGACGACCCACTAGCTTACGCATCCACGAGATCTCGTGAGATGTGTAGTGGAAAGCGCGCCATGTCTTGCCCTTAGCTAGGGTAGACCGACGAGACTCCATCATGTAGGACCAGAACGCAGCAAAAACTTCAGCTTCACCTTCGGCAGAATCAGTAAAGTCACTGAACTGCTTAACCTTTACGGTAGTGGTCTGAGTTCCATCACGCTTAGTTCTGTAAGCAACTTGGCGGGTCCCCCACAAGTAGACGATGCTACCTGGGTGAGTTCCGTCTTCGTCAGGTATTACTGGACTGTTTGAGTTCTCCAAATCGAAGTCGAACTCAACATCTGCCCTACCTAATTGCACTGCCCCAACGCCAGCTTTACGAGCTACACGGCCAGAAACCTGACTGCGTGCCTGCAAAATAGCGGTGGGTAGATCCTTAACTTTGGTATCTTGGTAAGCAAGAACCGCTTTGTCGGTAACCGTCTCGTTGTTTTCCAACTTAACAGCTTCGACATAGTCAAGGCCAGCCAGTGTACGAACGCTATCAATGTTAGCTTCGTAATGTGCGACTGCTCTAGCGGGAGTGATTCCCGGAAGCAGGGTGATGTGTCCACCACCTGGATGAGCTACAAGCTCTTCCTCACACACGGTACGCCAGTGGCATTCACCACAGGCTGTAGACAGTTCGGGCTGGGTTATAGCAGGAACGGAATCATCTTCGTCACGCGCTGTGGCGTTAACAACAATGTTCCGGCCCTTAACGAGCCACGAATCGTAGTACTCAAGAGGTGACATAACTGAGCGAGTGGACTTGTTGTCCAATTCACACCAGATAGCTACCTCTTCACGGCCAATAATGGCACCGGTGGGGTTTAATGTTGCTAAGCCCATCGACTCGAAATGACGGTAGTAATGAGCAAGCTGCATGGTGTCATCCAGCTTGTGCGAACCCGCACGTTGCTCAACTGTAATCGTATCGAGGGAGGTCAAAGCACTCACTTGAGTGTCGTTGAGCCTCTTACCTTTAGATAGAACCGCGTGGTCTTTAACATCGACAGGTACAAGTGCCTTTACGGAACCATCACCATTACGACGAACTAGAACCACGTCAGGTTGACTGATCCGGCCTGGGTCGTACTCGTTTACACCATCTTGGCGATGAGCGGACAAAGCGGACTCGAAAATCGGTCCGAAGCGTCCACCGAGTATAACTTTTACGGTCGGGTCGATCACTGCGTTGAATGTTTCTTGCTCCAAAGAGTTACGGCCCTCAACGGTTCGTTCACCGTCAGGTCCTTTTTGCTCTACGAGCTCCACAACTCCTTCACCAGCTGCAAGTGCGAATATTTTCGCTTCAAGTGCGTTACCTGAATCGAAAAGACTCTGCAGAAAATCACTAACCGGTTCTTTCAAATCTACCGGGTAAGTGTTTGGCATGTTGTCCTTAGCGACTTGCTCAGGGCAGTGAAGTGTGTTTTTTGAGAAATATCCGCCAACACGGCGGATCGTGTCATTAGACATTTTTAACTCCTTCCTCTCACATATTTTTGTGAAAGCGGGTTGATTTAAAGCACACAAATGTGGGCTGCTCCCTAGACAGTGTCGGCGTGTTTAAAGGGTGCAACTGGACTACGGCTAGCGGCGAATATGGGTTATCACGGCACCGTGTAGGTGTGAGCTACCAAGTACCCGAGCGTTTAACTGTCGGACTAAACCCTACCCAAAAAAGTGCTGTGACAACCCTAGAAGGGCCTTTGCTAATTGTGGCCGGTCCAGGTTCGGGTAAAACGCGGGTGCTGACCCAGCGTGTGGCTGCACTGGTAGATGCTGGTGTACCGCCGTGGAACATCCTGGCGGTAACTTTTACTAACAAAGCCGCAGCTCAGATGCGTGAACGATTAGGTGTCCTTATCGGAGAAGACACCGTACGCAAAGCATGGGTGGCCACTTTCCACTCAACGTGTGTGAGGTTGCTGCGGAACTACCATGAGGAAGCCGGGCTTAAAAGAAACTTCACCATAGTGGACGCCGACGAGGCTAAAAGGCTCATTAAAGAAGTTGCGGTAAGCAACGGGTTACTTACTGGACTCTCTGCTACTGAAGTTACCCAAACCGTTAACGCGTTCGTATCTGCCATCTCCCGAGCCAAGAACGACTCATTAACCTACAACGAGTTAGCTAATAGATCAACAGATGCCACAGTAACCGCAGCAGTGTGGGAGTCCTACGACAGGAAACTACGCACCTCCAACTCCTTAGATTTTGACGACCTGCTCCTGAGAACAAACCTTTTGATGGGTACCAGTGCTGGGGATCTCATCAGGTCACGTTTCAAATACTTGCTCGTGGACGAGTACCAGGACACTAACCTTGTGCAGGAATCCTTAACTTACTCGTGGGCTGGTACACGCAACGTCTGCGTTGTAGGAGATCCTGACCAGTCCATTTATGCCTTCCGCGGCGCTACCCCTTCGGTAATGTCACGGTTCAGCGAACACTACTCAGAAGCTGAAGTTGTGGTTCTGGACCGCAACTACCGCTCCACGGCCAATGTATGTGCCGTATCAGCTGCGATCATTGCCGGCAACCCTTCAGAGTTACGGGCAGAGGCCACCCCCAACACCACAGATGATGGTCCACCCGTTGCTGTGCGAAGTTTCATAGACTCAGAGGCAGAAGCCAGGTGGGTTGTAGGTCAGATTAAAAACCGGAATCCGCTCAGTGAGAACGCAGTTTTGATCAGAACAGCGGCTCTGTCACGGGCAATAGAGAACCAGCTGCGATCTGAAGGGGTCCCGTACCTACTTACCGGCGGGTTGAGTTTCTATCAACGGGCTGAAGTTAAAGACGTTCTTTCCTGGATGAGGCTGTGTGTGAACAACAGGGACTCCGTCGCTTTTATGCGGGCCAGCTCAGTACCAAAGCGTGGGCTGGGTAACGCCAGCGTCACTGAGATAATACGTTTGAGCGAAGAGATGGATATTGGATTTGGGGAAGCCTGCTTGGAGTTCTCTAAGTCCAGTTCGCGTGGACGCAAAGGTGCACTTAGCTTTGCATCGGATCTGCAGCTAGTCACTAGCGCCGCAGATGAGTCAGTATCCAAAGTTCTAGGGGTGATACTAGGAAGCGTTGGTTTGAGAGCTGATGTTTCTGCCCGTGACGCCAAAGACAGCGGTTCACGGTTGCAGCAGTTGGATGAGCTGATGGCAGACGCTCAGGTTTACGATGAAGACAACGACCTGGTAGATACCGAGGGCGTTGTCATATCAACAATGGCCCCTGCGGACCGGCTACGCACTTACCTAGAGCACGCGGCATTGTTTAGCGCCGAGAAGGACGAGACAGGCGGGCAGGACGCGGCTCAGGTAATGACAATCCACGCCGCTAAAGGGAAAGAATTCGATCATGTGTACCTGATTGGTGTCGAAGAGAACGTTATCCCCCACTCAAGGGCCATCAACTCTGGTAGCGATGCAGAGATCAGCGAAGAGCGCAGATTAGCTTTTGTTGCCACATCCCGGGCAAGGACTAACCTGTCACTTACCTACTGCCAGAAGCGCTTTGCTTTCGGATCTGAGACTTACAACGAACCTTCCAGGTTTTTAAATGGCCTCCCAGGTGGATCCATTGAGGAATCCGCGCAGGACTCCTTCCTACCGAGTGCGTCGATTAGGTCATCCGGGGGTAAATCTTCAAAAACAACATTTGGGCGAGTCACCACAAAACCGGTAGCTAAATCTACCGGTTACACGCTCGGGGACAAGGTCGCTCACAGGTCTTTCGGGGCAGGGACTGTAACAGCTGTGGTAGGTACAACTGTTGAAGTGATGTTCGAGGGTGCGGGGCGTAAAACGCTGGAATCAAGTGTGGCACCTATGTCTGTAGTTGGTGGCAAAAGTGAGTGAGACGGTAGATTTTGTCATTTACACTGCCGCGTGGTGCCCTGTGAGCTCGAGAGTTGTCAAATCCTTGCGGGAAAAATGGGCTGTGCGGGAAGTAGATGTGGACAAGCACTTTGGGGAAGCCGAAGAAGCACGCGTCCTGAGCATCCCGACCATTCTGGCTTTGGTTGATGGGGTGGAGAAAAAGCGCCTTACCGGGGTTGCAGTTTTAGAGGCTGACTCGTGGGCAGTTGGATTCTTAAAGAGACGTAAGCAGCGTAAGAGCAAGTAGTGCTCCCCTAAGGGGGTTAGGCACTGTGAGGCCATGAGAACCGAACCGATTATGTGGGTTGAGGCTGCCTTGCGGGATGATCCAGAGGGTAGGGTCTTAGCGACAGATAACTGTGTCCAGTTGGGTGAACGATTTGAAGTAGATGTGGATGCCCTGGGCCAGATTAACGAGTCTGCGGCTGCTTGCGTGTCAGAGTTCTGCTCCAAAGTACGTGCTGGGCAGAGCGAGCCTTTCGTGGGTCTAATTGCAGAACACACGCAGGTAACTGGTGGAGCTGGTAAGCGTGACTTGCGTGAAATCTTTGAGTCTTTCACTAGTCATCCAGGTAGCTCGGTTTTGATAGGTGAGATTCTTAGCTCCACACCTGACCTTGAGCTGATAGCGGCCATAGCTCAGTCACAAGGTGGCAGTGTTGATACCGAGGGTGACCTCGTTGTTAGCGTGTGGTTTGAACCAGAAGGCTGGGATTCCACACTAGGTGGCTTGCCATGGCCGGGTGAATACGCGCGAGGGTTTGTAATTAGTGCTGCACACGCTAAATGGCGTGATCGCAGCTTGCGCAGGCTATCTAACGTTCAGGTTTTAGCCGCCTGCAAGTAGCGTCTTGGCAAGGCTGCGAGAAAGTAATTTACAACTTACCCCGGTGGTCAAGAGTGTTTGCGCGCCTTTAAACTCTCAGGAGTGGCTTACTCGCCGGACTGTATGGCTCGCTGCTCAGCTAATGTTGGGGCAGGCTCATTCCAGGCAGTTACTTCGAAAGTAGCCGAGGCTGCGCCCTGTGGTGTGTCATCAGTTGCTGCGGAGTACCCCAGACCGGTGATTGTCTGCAGGGGGTACTTGGCCTGAAGGTTAGTTATGAAAGCTAGAACCTGAGTCGGTGGACCAGTCAAATTAACTTGGTAGCTGATTGGATCTGTTCCTGTTGGAGTGAGGGTAGCTTCCAAACCGGATGCTGTTGCACCAGCTGTGAAGTTATCAAGGAACTGGAATGATTCCACTACCGGTGGTAGTAGTAGATCCAGTTCAAGTGCCCTAGCGAGCAGAAGACTCGCATCAGGTGCTGCTCCTGAGTTAAGGTCGGATATTCTTATCTCGTAGCCGGAAGTCTGAGTTTGTGTAGCTAGCAGATTTTCCTCTGCTGCGGCGTTGGAGCTTTGCGCTGGGGCAAGGAAGAAGACGTAGGTGATGATCAAGGCGATAGGTAAAATTGCAGCCAGCACCCACACGCGTGTTTTTAGCCTGGCGCGACCTATTTCAGTAGCTTCTTTCTTCTTCTTAGCCATTACTATCTGCCCCTTCTATCGGCTCGGTCGGTAAAATGGTTTCAGGATCGATATCGAGCGGTAACCCTGTTTCAGGATCGACTGGTACAACGGTTTCAGAATCGATATCGATTGGTAAACCTGTTTGAGGATCGAGCGGTAAACCTGTTTCGGGATCGATTGGTACCTCTATGTCTATTGGCAAACCTGTTTCGGGATCGACTGGTGCCTCTATGTCTACTGGCAAACCTGTTTCAGGATCGATTGGTGCCTCTGAAGGAGCGGTAGGATCCGCTAGCTCCTCTGTGGCTTCGACGATAGCTCCGCCGGGTACTGGGGCAAGTGCAAATCCTTCATCACTCTTTAGCAGACCGTACTCGTTCATCAAAGGTACTTCCTGTGCTCGCTTAGTGTAGAAAGCGTTACCAGTGTCAGGGTTGATATTAACAACCACTGAGAACACAGTGTCACCGTCACCACCAGCTGAGAAGGTGGACTCGACTATGGCGAAACCTGGGACGCTGGAGAGCTGGGTCTGGAAAGCGGAACCAGCTGATGTTGGTCCGGTTGCTGAGATAGAAACCTGAACTAGGTTTGTCGCAGCTGGCGGTGCCACAGGCGCCGCGGCTTCTTCCCCGTCTTCGGGAACAGGTGCGGGTGCAGGTGCGGGTGCAGATTCACCTACGGAGAAACCAATAGATTGGAGCTGTAGTCCAGATGCTGTAACAGCGGCCGTTGCGGATTCGTAAACTTTTACGTAATCTACCTCGCCACTAACTGTGGCAACGTACTTCTGCTGCCGCGGCAAAATGTGAGATCTAAGATCAGTTGCAGAGTAACCGCCGGAGGAGTCCAGCTCAGTCAAAGTCAACAAGTACTCTTGGCCGGCAATTTGTGATTCCTGTGCGTCAGTTTCCATGGTACCGGTGCCGCTGTTAAGGGCTAAAGTGAACAGAATCATTCCTGTTATACCAGCAGTGGTAAACAGGGTGAAACCCGTTAAAAGCCTGCGGACGCTTTCCGCTTTACCAAATGCATTATTTGAAAGGTCAAACGAGCCCTGAACTGTACCCAGAGACCTAGGGTCTACCTGTGCTTGCTTCCTAGGCTTTTTCTTAGCTTTAGTAGATTTGCCTTCTGACTTCCTAGTTAGCTTCACTTTGAACCCCACAGTGCCATACCGATGGCGGTAGTAAGCTCAACCATTGCCGTTGGCTCATCCATCTGAGAAAGAACCTGCTTGGCTGCTTTCTGGGAAGTGAAAACTGCCCAAGGCCTGCCGAGAAGCGTAGGTACACCAGTACGAGCAGATATAGACTCTTTAAGACCACGCAGCAAGGCTCCCCCGCCGGCAAGGACAATTCCTTGTGTAGGTGCGGCAGGGTAACGAACTGTTTCTGATTCAATGACTGTAGCGATCGACTCAATTAGCTGGTCGGCGCTAAAGTGCAAAGCCTCCAGTAGGCGGTCAAGTTCCTTGCTCGTAACTTGAACAGAGGTGCTATCCATAACTCCGTAGCTGGTCTGAGCAACTTCACTAGTGGTAGAAGAAGGTAGGGAGCGTAGATCTAGGGACCTTTTGCGACGCTCGGAAATGGCATAGTTTTCATCTGCGGCTCCCATGAGAGCGCGAGTTACATCGTCTCCCCCAATTTCTAGGGTACGGACAGAGCGTAGAAACTGTCCCTGGCGGGTGATCACAGTTGTTTTGGTAGAACCAATGTCAACGATAGTGACAACGTCTGAAGTGTTAGGAATAGTGCGCGTCAGAGCTCGCATAGTTGCAGCCCCGGCTAGGTCGATAGCACGAGGTGCTGCTTTAGCTGCGCGAACAGCTTCAGCTAGGTTAGCTACCTCACTGGCTTCGGTAGCTGCAGCGAGAAGGAATCGGGCTCCTAGATCGTAATCTTTACCCACTTCAAACAGAGACAAAGCTGAACTATCAAGAGGTACCCGAGGGGATATTGGCTTTCCCTGTAGTCGAACGGCGTTGGAAAAATCTCCGGGCTTAACAGCTTCGGGGAGTTTAATCGGGGCAATGGCTGCCTCAGGGGTAGAGGTGCCAACCACAACTCCGTAGGCTGAAACACCAGCTGCTTTCAAGGCTTTCGCTAGAGTGAATCCTACTAACTTGGTGTCCTTGATACGCCCGTTAATTACTGCCCCCGGGGCTAGTGGGATTACAGCACACTTAGAGACCTTGGCGAGGGAATCCTCATTTAGACCGTCAACTTGTACCACTCTTACAGCGGTGGATCCTATGTCGACGCCTACTCTTTTAGAAGACACTTCTTACCTTTCCCTGGGTGCTAGAACTTCACGCAACATGGCGACGCCAACTCGGCGGCGCTCAGGCTCGGATGTGGGGAGGAGAGAACGAAGAAGTTGCTCCGCTGCTTCTAGTTGAGCTGTAGCTTCGTCTGTTTCCATAGTGAGAACAGTTCCTACCTAATCCGATTACGCCAGAAGGTGACGTTGTTTATTTTCTTCTTTCAGACATTTGCAAGGCCTAGACCTTTATTGTGTAAAACCCCAGCATCCACATGCTGCCTGCTGGTTTTAGGTGTTCCGTAAGGACTGTTCCTGAGATGTGTAAAACTCCAGCATTCGTCGGAAATCCTTCTCGTCTTTGGCCCTGAACTCTGCCTCGTCGCGGGTTATTTGACCTTGGACAGTTAGACGGGCCAGGGAGGCTTCCATGGTCACCATGCCCTCGGCAAGTCCGGTCTGCATCGTTTGCTTCAACTGAGTGTGACCATCTTCCTTGCGGAGGTTTGCTGCGATAGCAGTGTTGTTGATCATGATCTCGTGGGCAGCAACCCGACCTTTACCACCAACTTTAGGTACCAGTGTTTGGGAGACAACTCCCTTCAAAAGAGATGAGAGTTGGGCACGCACCGCTGATTGCTCAGCAGTGGGGAAAGCGTTCACTACACGCATAATGGTTGAAGGGGCGTCGTAAGTGTGCAGAGTTCCAAAAACTAGGTGGCCTGTTTCCGCTGCTGTAACAGCTGTGGCAATAGTCTCAGAGTCGCGGAGCTCACCAACCAAGATGACGTCTGGGTCCTGGCGTAGAGCGTCACGCAGACCCTCACCGAAAGTGTTGAAGGAAGATCCCAGCTCGCGCTGGTTGATCAAAGACCTACCTGTGGTTGGGAAACGAAACTCGATAGGGTCTTCCAGCGTGATGATGTGCCTAGACGAGTTCTGTACTACCTGGTTCAGCATCGCAGCCAGGGTGGTTGATTTACCCGAACCGGTAGGACCAGTTACAAGTACCATGCCGCGTTCGTTCTCGGCCAAGTCCCTGATAACCAACGGAAGCCCAATATCGTCGGGTGTAGGGATACTCGAAGGAAGTTTACGCAAAGCCATAGTTAGGCCACGCGAGTCGTTAGCTACGTTCACACGAAAGCGACTAGAACCAAAGGAGTAAGCAACGTCGGTGGAGAAAGTTTCTTCCAGCTCTTTGATATGGCGAGGGGTTAAAACGGATTTAGCATGTTCTTCTAACCACCCTCTATCCAGAGGTCGGAACGCCAAGTCCACCAGAGCACCCGAAGCACGAACCCGTGGTTGAATACCGACAGAGAGGTGAATATCTGACGAGTCCATCTCAATGGCCATGTCGAGAATCTCGAAAAGATCCTTAGGCGCACGAAGATCGGTGAAAGATTTACCAGAGTAAGTGAACCCCAGGTAGCGAGCAAAGTTTGTAGCGGTGACAAGCCAAGTTTCAAATTCACTGGTGTGTAGTGCGTTGACCACAGCCTGGCGGTTGGTGTCAGTATCTTCAACAAAAGCAACAGTCAGTGGGTCAGTGTCCACCACGAGTGCACCAGTAGCTACTGCGACAGCGCGGTCCAAGTGAGGGCGGGCCATTTTGCCGGAACCGTCCAGCATGTGGCGACCAGAAAGCTCACCAATAATTGTGGCAAGTCTGTCCTCGTTGAGTGTGTTTGCGCCAACTAAGGCCAATTCGAGGTTGTTGACTGTGACGTTATGTCGAGACAGCCCGAGTAGGGACACAAGGTCAGACTTGGAGACAATCTCGTTCGTCACTAGATAGCCTAGGAGGTCATTTACAGTTATCGATGCGTTAGTCACGCTAGTTACAGTGCGTAGTCGCCTGTTTTCGTCAAGCTTTTAAGAGTTTTACTGTGGGGCAGTCAGGAACGGAATATCGAAGGGAAAGCCTTGGCCAAAAACCTGTTGTGCTCCATCAAATCAACTAGCAAAGGTTCGCCCTCATCAGCATGGGAAGCGGTGCGCCAACAGTCCACGACCTCGTCGAATCTCAAAGAAGTCTGGGCGTGGGAAATCCCGACCAGGGCCTTTTCATCCAGCACTTGTCGTTGGAATTTGAGGGTATGCTGGTCTGGTGCCAAGCCGAGCTCTTCGTGCAAAGCGCGATAACCCATCGACACAAAATCAAGAGAGTCCCCAAAGATGTCCTGCGTATTCGCGCTTTCGCAAACAGGAAACGTCTCGTTAGGGGAACTCGCTACCCAGCTCGCTCGTTTTGTAAGAACGAAGCCGTCCCTGCACGCCAAAGTAACAATTGCACATGAACCGTAAGCTTGACTCAAGGTTTTCATTGCGTGCATCGCCTCAGCGAAAGACATTTTCGCAACTCCTGCTCTGCGAACAGGAGCGTTCACGGGTGCGGGTGTAGGGATAATTAACGCAAACGTGTCCTCGACGTACCTCAAACTAGACTCAATTGTTTTTATAGCACTTAAGTCTTCCGGCCTCCAGGAAGGAACTTGGCCAGGAGTGAGGTGTATAGCACCCCCACGGGAGATGTCTCCGAAACTCGTTGCGTTGGTTGCGTTGTTCTCGCTAGTTACAGTCACGCTAGTTACAGTGCCGGCGAGACCGTTATTGGCACTCTTTTAAGAGTTCTACTGTGGAGGAAGTCCGGCGAGGTATCGTTCTATCTCTTCTGTCTCGTCCAAGTCGTTAGTCTCAACAATAGCGCCCATAGCGGATAGTTCCTCTATCTGCTTTGTTCTGTAGCGTGCTCTTGCTTTCCTATTCTTCTCTTCTCTGGCTACCGTTTTTTCTTCTTCGGTCACTTATCTGCCTGCTTATCTCGAAAGTATTCCGCGATGTTGGGATATCCTGCCTCGGCCCAGTGCGTACTTAAATTACACGCTCTACAAACCTTTGTTCCACTAGGCATATAGTAAGTATTCATTTCATCCCACTCATGACCACGGTCACAGTGACTATTAAAATCCTGTGACTGCTGGCGTGGGGTACTACCCACCGAGGCCATCTGAGGCAGAGGAAGCAAGCTGGAGAATAGGTAGGTAAAGGACCATCAAAAGGCCACCAACCACACCACCAAGTACAAGCAGGAGGAGTACTTCAATCTTTGCAGATAGTCCCTCAACTTGGCCATCAATCTCTTCCTGGAGCACTGTGGTTACCGAATCCAGCATGGAAGTAAGGTCACCTGTTGCCTCACCAGTTGATACCATGGTGCGAATGTTTACGGGGAACACGTCAGGGCTCTTACCCATCTCCGATCCCATGGTCCTACCAGATCTGGTGGCATCCACCAGGCCCGGAGTGAGAGATTCAATCCAGGCTGAACTAGCTGCATCGGATGCCATTTCGAGTGCGTTGGGGGCCTGAACACCAGCCGTCAGGGAACCTGAAAGGGTTGAAGTCCAACGGTAGAGTGCAGACTTGAACACGAGCTTGCCGAACATTGGCATTTTGAAAATAATCTTGTTAAGGAAGATGTTAACTTTAGGGTCGTCGGAGGTTTTCCTGCGGAACAGTTTCCAACCAAGGAAAGCGAAAAAGAACAAGGAGGTGATCGACACGGGGTTAAACGCAATGGGGAATGCGGGAATGCCCAATGTCATCCAAGCCTCGGTTGTGCCCATTGTTGTTAATGGAAGAATGTTCTTAGACAGAGCAACCACCATCAGAGTGGGAGCAGGTAGGTCGGCGCCGAAGGACGCGTAAATGTCGACAAAGCGTGGAACAAGGAACAGCAAGATGGCGGCGGTGAGAATACCAATGGTTCCACCAACCATGACCGGGTAGGCCATAACGCCACGAATCTTTGTTTGCATCGCTGCGCGCTGGGCAAGGAGAATAGACAAGCGCTCCAAGGAGACCAGCAGCGTTCCGGACTGCTCACCAACAGCTACGTACGCGCAAAAGATCTCATCGAAGGCTTTCGGGTACCCTGCCATTGCCTCAGCCAGTGGTATACCAGCAGAGACAGACTCTGACAGGTCGTTGCACATTAAAACTATCTCGTCTTTGGCCTCTTCACCAAGGGACTCAATGGCACGGGAAACAGGGACACCTGCTCGCAGCAGTTGATAGAGACGCCGCGCGAACTCTGCACGAGCTTTAACTTTAAGTTTGGCTGATCCCCCACCCAGGTTCATGCTCATGTTCATTCCACCACCGGATGAGATCTTTGTAGGGTAAGCACCCTCAGCTACCAGACTGTTCAGTACCTGCTCACGGGAAAGGGCAACAACCTTCTCGTTCTTGACCTTAGTACCGTCGCTGAGGACACCCGTCCAGAAAAACTCCCTCGATTCTTCTTTCATGCTCCATCTCCTGTATCCAAAACTCTTAGCATCTCCTCCACGGTGGAGGTGCCCATTTCAACGTGCCTAAGCGCATCCTCAAGAATCGATGTCCAACCATCGGACGCTTTAGTTGCCGCAACTACTTCTTTTGTTGGTGCACCAATGGAAACCAGCTCCCGAACCTTGTCCGTTGGACGCAGCACCTCCATTACAGGTATGCGGCCCTTGTAGCCGGTACCGTTACAGGCGTTGCACCCTCGGGCTTGAGCTACTAACTCAGGTACACGCAAGTCCATGCGTTGCAGGAAAGCTGCTTGAGAAGGGGTAGGGGGTACCATTTCGTGGCAGTCATGCACACGGCCAATGAGTCGTTGGGAAACTGCTAGTGCTAATGCTTCAGCTACCATGAAAGGTTCAGCACCAAGTTCACCTAGGCGCGTGAAAACACCAAGGGCAGAGTTAGCGTGAATGGTTGAAAGAACAAGGTGGCCTGTTAAGGCGGCATGCATAACAATGTTAGCTGTCTCCGAGTCACGGATCTCACCTACAAGGATGATGTCAGGGTCAAGGCGCAGGAAAGCTCTGGAAGCTCTAGCAAAAGTTAGAGACTTCTCACCAAGGTCAGATCGGATCTGCGTCTGGCCGATGTTTGGCAGACGGTACTCCACAGGGTCCTCGGCGGTGAGGATGTTCTTACCCATGGAATCCAGCTCATTCAAAACTGCGTAGAGGGTCGTTGTTTTACCGGATCCGGTAGGTCCAATAATCAAAACAAGACCCTGAGGTGCCTGGGAAGCTTCGCGCAAAGAGTCCAAAGTTTTAGGTGCAAAGCCCATAGAATCAAGTCGGCGTTGAACGTTCATCGGGTCCAGCAAACGTACGACGATGATTGGCCCGTGTACCTGAGGGAGCATAGCTAGACGCGTATCAATCTTGCGGCCTTCAGCTGCGTAGAACGGGAACGATCCGTCCTGGGGGCGCATGCGGTCAGAAGGGTCAATAGTGGGACAGCGAGAAAGTATAGAACCAACCACTTCCCCCTCCCGTCCTTTGAGTGGCATAATCTGCTTACGCAGTTTTCCATCGATGCGGAAACGAACAAGTAGGGATTTGTCTTCCTGGGTCATGAAGTGAACGTCGGATGCGCCTTCTGCCACGGCACGAGCCATCAGCTGATCAATCCAAGCGACAACCGGCGAGCTAGAAGTTTTAGAAGCAGAATCTGGTGAAGAAATTGCCGCGGCTGCGTCCTCAAGAGATCCGGTATCAAGCTTTACGAGCTCAGCGATTATCTGGGACCTGACACCCTGGACAATCTCAATTTCTGATCCGAATACAGACCTTAAATATTCAACGGAGTCGGAACTGCCGCGAGAGTTAGCTAGTATGAAACAATCCGCACTGTCTCCCTCGCGTCGGGCGGGTAGAACATTGTTCTGGATCAACCAAGTCTTTGATACCTGCTCGGCAAGATCAGCGCAGGCTGAGTAAGTATTCTCAGTGCTGTTAACATCCACAAAGGTGACGGACATGAGCGAGGACAGGGCCTCTACAAGCTGCACATCGGAGTAGTAAACGGTCAAGTTAGACACTACTTCAGACACTGTTATATCAACATTAGTAACCATTTCGGCGGCTATTTGAATAGGCAAGCCACCAGGTGCGATCGCCAAAGACGCGATAGCTGATTTTACGTCCTTACTAATCATTATCCTGAATCCCCTCGATGGGTGTGTCTGTACAAGACTTACTACAGTGCTAACTAGATCGTTTTACGCAAGGTGGCACTACTTACGGCTGATCTAGCTTTATCCCGGTGGATGCCACTGGGAACCCTGAAGAATCAAGTACGCTCACCCGCAGGTCAGCTGGTAGGCCACTAATTTCACCAGAGAGACTGGGTTCAAAGGCAACATCGCTAGTGGTAGTAGGGCCCATAGCTCCCTGGGTCGAAGTTCCGTAGCACCACAAGCGTCCCTGACCATCTAGCGCACAGTAATTTTGCCCGTAACCTGATATGCCTACTATCGAGGACAGCTTCTTGGCGGGGAAGCCTGTGATCACGGGGGCAGGAGTAGATGCTGTACCGCTCGTTGTTCCTGAACCCAGAGCACCACCTGCAGCCGATCCCCAGCACTGTACGGAGCTGTTAGACAGGGTCGCGCACGCAGAGTTTGCACCAAGGGCGATCTTTTTAACTGCAGAAGCTTGAGATAGCCCGTTCACATACTGGTTAGCGGTGAGAACGTTGCCGTTACCGGGAGGGGCGGTTACGCCAGGTAAGGACGCAGAAGAAGCGTTGCCCCAGCATTTTACGCCCGCTCTTACCACAGCACACGAGTAGTTTGGCCCAGTGGCGGCGGAGGTTACCGAACTCAGAGGTTGAGACAACGGACCGCCGTAGTACTCAGGGCCGCAAGTGGTAACACCGTTACCTCCGTTGGCAGCCCAGGAACAATCTTGTGGGAAGTCAACCACCAATGTGGGAGTTGGAACTGTGTTGGAAGTGGAACCTACGCCAGCTTTACCGTTGAGGTTGGAGCCCCAGCACAACAGACGAGAGGTAGTTGTCACCGCACAGGTTGTAGCGTTGGTGTCTTTACCCACAGCGACAGAAGAGACAGTAGGTAATCCGGTAATCTGTACGGGCAATGCAGAATCAGAAGCTAATCCCGCTGGTGTGGCGTCACCCCAGCAGTAGAGGCTACCGTCGACCATAGTTGCGCAGGTGTACTCATACCCGGCCTGCAAAGAAGCTATGCCAGTTAGGGCACCTACCCCATCGGGGTTAAGAACCTGAGTTGAGAGCGTATTCAGGTCAGAGGCTGAAGGAGTGAGGCCACCACCAAGTTGACCGGAGGCCCCGTCACCTATGCAGTTAGCCCTAGAGTCAGAGAACAGCACACAAGCAAAAGTTGAGCTGTCTGTGACACCTACCGTAACAGCTTCCATCAGTGCGGTGCTTGCGTTGGAAATAGCGGAAAGGTCCAAAGGTACCGGACTGCCGACTCCCTTGCCCCAGCATGACAGTTCCTGACGGTCTTTAGAAATAGCGCATGTGGTGTCACCGTTGGTATCAACAGCATGGAACAACTGTGGCCAGATGCCGGGGGAAGTAATCTCACCGGTGAAGGTAGAGAAAGTTAGAGCCTCTGAGCCGTCGGTGTAAGTTGGCAGGTCGCCCTGTAAGGAGTACCGCGCAGCGGCCGGCGGGTTTGACACAACCGGTGTCAGAGTCTGGGTTGTCCCATTAGGGGTCTGTGTGAACGTTGTTACAGGGTAAACAATTTCTGTATCGGACCCATCTACAGAGACAGAAGGAGTGACTTCAAGCTGCACGGGAGTCTTCCACGATGCGCCAAGAGTGGACCCTTCGGCCAGGGCGGTGGTTGGTATCTGGGCGTAAGTAGCGGCTTCGCCGGTACACTGGGTGGGGTTTCCCGCTGGGACAGTGAAGTACGACTCCAGTACCGGACCATTAGCTATCTGGTCGGTCTTTGCACGAGGTGGGTCAATGTCTCTCCACGACATCCAGCATTTGGCCTCAGCGTCGTTATCTACCGCACTAGCTAAAGCGGACACACCAACGCGCCAGTAGTCACGCTCGGGCAACCAGCGTGTAAAGATAGAAGCCACCCGCGCGTTCGGGCTGGCCACTGCCCCATCCGCGGTTAGGCGCAAGGAAGGTATCAAAGAGCGTAGCTGCGCAGAGGATATGTCAGGGGCTTGCGGTCGCAGACCTTGTGAGTACGACTCAGTGGAGTTATTGGAAGAAGTTCGTGCCTGGGATATGGTGACGGCGTCCAAAGCCGCGTTCAAAGTGGCTTTAACCTCAACGTCGTTAGTCGCACTAGTACTAGAGCTGATGGCCGGGAAAGCTACAGCCGAGAGCGCTCCAACAATGACAAGTACAACGACGATCTCAACTAGCGTGAAAGCTCGAGATAGTCTCGTGGTACTTCCCAAAAGTCGCATACGCTATATAGTCCCCCAGAACCTGATTACGGCCAGAATATTGACTAGTGGCGAGCCGGATATGTGGTTTGTTGTTCCCGGGCGGATGTAACCGACTAGGGGCCCATGTTCCGAAACTATAAGAAGGTCAAAAAACTAGGAGAAAAATGTCGTCACTACTGGAAAACCTTCTTGAAGAAGAAGCCGCTCGCGAGTTTCCGAAGCTGCAAAAGTTGACTATCGTCGACTTCAACTCCGATTCAGCGATGGTCACTTACACCGAACTCGGCGGAGGTCTGGGAAAAGGCGCACTCTCGGTAAATAACGCCAACCCTCGAGCCAAATGGGAACGGGGTTCTGTTGTGTGGGGTGTAAGAATAGCCTCAAACCCACAGCCAACATTCAGTTGTACAGACACTCGTGTCGTAGAGCGACTATTCGCCTCCATCGTCCCTGAGCTACGCAGCGGTGAAATTCGGGTAATGGGTATTGTTCGAAAAGCCGGAATGCGCACCAAGATCGCAGTTGCATCCGCTTGTGAAGGACTTGACCCCGTGGCCGCACTAGTAGGGCGAAGCCACAACAGAGTAGATTATGTGAAAGATCACCTACTCGGGGAGCAAGTAGATGTCGTTTCATACCACCCGGATCCACAGATTTTCCTAGCTAACGCTCTGCAGCCCGCAAAGGTCACTGACGTTGCTATCGATGAGAGCAAGGACATTGGTTTTGCTAAAGCACCAAGCCATCAGATGGCTGCAGCAGTTGGGCAGCAAGGGTTAAACTCCTCACTCGCGGCTGCGCTCATCGGCATATCAAGCGTGAAGATTTCCCCCATCAAGTAGTACAAAAGCTACAGTTTCAACTAAACCCCACAGAGTTACTCTGTGGGGTTTAGTTTTTTAAGGACCAGGTCACTACACATAGGGGCCATACACATGTAAGTGGGGTTTTCTGTAGAGGTACACACAGCTGTGAGGGTTTGTTACGAAACCGTGAAAGTTACTACTGCCGAGTCCGAAGTTAAAGCCGGCTCGTCGGTGTCAGTGTAGGCGTAGGAAGCTGTGAAAGTACCCGGGTTAGCGGTTGGTGTGTAAGTGAAACTTTCCAAAACTGGGTAGCTCTGGTCGATGACTACCAGTTGGCCAGCAGAGTCAGTGAGTACGCCCTCAGTGGGAAGTGAGGAGAACGCCACCGTGGCTGGGTCGGATTTAGTACCGGGAGCCCGGTTGATGTCGTACAGGTCAGATCCGGACTCCAGTGTGAACGTGGCAGGTACGCTCGCGTTTACAGCCAGTGCCGTATCGGGTGCAACCGGGGCATCTGCCTCAGGGGTGCGGAAGTTTGTCATCAGGGTAGATTTACATTTGTTGTCACCATCACACGCTTGTATAACAAAACTCCATAAACCGTTCACGTACCTACCATTGGTGGGTAGCGAAGTGTCCCGAAAAGGCTCCACGGTCAGGGTAGCTTTACCCTCTACAGGGTTAGTTATAGAAACTGAACCTATCTCGGTTTCGGCTGATTTAACGAAAGAGTTAGGGTTCGTGTCGCTGGTAAGGGTACGACTTTCTCCTGTTTGCGGGAAAGAAGATTGTGTCGTGGGGCACTCCTGTGAGGATGGGTTGCAAGAACGAACGCCCACCGCAGTTGTACCAGCTTCAAGGTCAACAATTATAGCTGAGGCGTTAAAATCTCCGTCCTTTTCGCTACTGGGTAGATACAGGGTAGCTATGCGCGGGGTGGTTGTTTTAGTATCTGCTGAGACGCTGACACTAGCCAGGTTGTTTCCGTCTGAGTCGCTCAGGGAGAACGTGGAAGTTGCGTCACTGTAAGAGGAGGGTGCTTCTAGGAAGCAAGTTACGGTCGCGGTTGTGCGTGAGGCCGGGGTCACGGTAGGTACCGGGCAGAAACCGTTACCGGTGGCTGAGAGGGTGAACGCCCCTCGGGTGGTTGCAGGTAAAGTCGCGCGAAGTACAACAGGTACTGCTGAAGCCCCATTTACCGATTCTGGTGCCTGCGCTGTGAGGGTGGCTGGGTTTGTGGAGAGTACGGAAGAATCCAGTAAAGGGGCCAGCATGGTAGCTAACTGTGAGCGGGTCAGGGCTTCTGTGGGGTTTAGGCACACATCACCTGAGTAGTTGTCAGGGCAACGCAAAGACCCAGGGATAGGTACGCCGTATGCGATAAGTTCGTTGAAGTCCCTAGCTTCCGAGGACGAAATGTCGGCAAAGTCGGTAGTGGTTGTTGTTGCACCGGTGACCTTGTCCTCCAAAGCCCAAGCTAGTACCGAAGCGGCATAACCCTTAGTAAGTGCCGCATCGGAGTTACACGCTTCCACCGCCGGGTTAAGGGCTGCAGCACGCAACACAGTCTGGGATGGGTCTGCCCCTGACTGGCAGTAAGTTAAAATTGGATCCACAGAGAAAGGCAGGACTGCGCTGCTAGAGGTTAATGCAACATCGTCTATGAACACATTCTTGTTTTGGGATGGTACGTCGATGCGCACACCAACATTATCTGAAGGAGCTATGCCGGTAACGTGAATTCTGTCGTACTTTGAGCTGGCTGTAACCCATACGGCAGGCTGAACACCAGTTAACTCATCACTCAAAACCTTACCGTCATCGTCAAAGCCCACTATGGAGATGCTCACAGGCTTCCCTGTGCTACCCGGGGACCGGATGTAAGCGCTCGCTGTGTAAGTCTGACCGGGTACAACACCAGAAGCTAAAGCAACAACGTACTGATCTTCGTTCTCGTCCGATACTTTCAGGGCAGTAGATGAGCCACCAGTTGGTGTACCTATGTCAGTTTCAGCGTTACCTAGGAACCAGTCAGATGAATTGCTAAGTGTTGGATTAAGAATCAGATTAGGTGTAGGTACTGCAGGTGGGGGCAGCTGCACCGAGACGCTAGTGGGGGCCAGCGTGAGTGCGGCGCGGGCTATATCTGCACGCGTGGCGCAACCACGTTCGGTCCCACGAACAGTCTGAATGGCTTCCCCGCCAGTAGCGTAAAGCGTGTTCGTTGTTACGTTATCGATGCATTTGGTAGGTATGTAAGGGCGTAGGTTTATTGGGTTCACAAACTCAGCTGTACGCATACGGTTCTCGCACGCAGAGGATGTACACACGGGTGGGTTTGCCCCGTTGGCTGCGGCGGAAGCCAGCTGAGGTTTTATCCCACACGCTGAAGGATCTAGAACGCAGGATTGGGTAATGTCGATGCCGTTGCTTGGGAAGTTGGCACCAACTGTGGTACCAATAGGTTTGGGGCAAAAAGCCGCTTGGCCCACCTGTGCTGCGCTGTAGGCATCATC
>Ga0115548_1000054_pt1 | contig 65024 bp, 71 predicted proteins | sample COGITO_mtgs_1004_4_FD_87187 | JGI IMG/M metagenome (GOLD analysis project Ga0115548, IMG submission 87187) | Pelagic marine microbial communities from North Sea - COGITO_mtgs_100423 | ecosystem: Environmental > Aquatic > Marine > Epipelagic | place: Germany:Helgoland, sampling site Kabeltonne...
GAGTTGATGCGTGAAGAATTAGCAAAGGTATTCCAGTCAGTAGATATTGTTCTCACACCATCTGCACCTACTCCGGCATTTACGTTTGGTTCACAAAAAGACCTGGTGTCTATGTACAAACAGGATATCTTTACGGTCCCGGTAAACCTAACAGGGGTACCTGCAATTTCTATTCCTGGAGGTACTGTGCAGCGCGAAGAGAAAGCGCTCCCTGTTGGTGTACAATATATAGCACCACACGGTGGTGACGACAGATTGTTTGATCTTGGAAAGAAGATGTATGATACCAAGCTATAGCAACTGTTTGTCGAGCAAGAAAACGCTATGCAACCTGATGAAAATGACATAGTTTACAATCAATATGGTGTTGATTTATTTGCGATTGTAAATAAAATAGCTGAGTTTATTACCGGTTCAGATGCTTCACTGGATGGCTTCTTTGCGTGGTTTTATTCTGCATGGGCAGTCTACTCAGTCATTGCTTTTATCGCATCAATTATTTTTATAATAGGAATCATTTATTCGTACATTCGTTATGGGCAACTCAGCGAGGAGGAAGCTGCAGGACTTGCAGCAGCGGAAAAAAGATGGAGAGAAATTCATGGAGCGAATCAAGAAAATCGTAGATGGAATGAGGTGCAACAACATGTTGCTTCAGGTAACCCAAATGACTGGAAGCTGGCAATTATTGAAGCAGATATTATCTTAGGAGAAGTCCTGCATGAGGCAGGGTATGCGGGTAAGACTATCGGTGATCAACTGAAAAGTGCATCAACCTCAAATTTTTCTTCTCTACAAGATGCATGGGATGCTCACCTGATTCGGAATAAAATTGCTCATGAAGGTGCAGACTTTGTGCTAACACAACAGGCTGCTAAAGCAGCAATGATCAAGTATCAAAGAGTCTTTAAGGAATTTGGTGCGATATAGCCCATACGTTCGAATCTGACGGAGATAGCAAAAAGGCAACACCATCAAGTGTTGCTTTTTTGCTATTTGTTGCGGAGCCAGGACTCGTCCCCGAAGTTCTAAGTAGAATCAGTGACGGAGCCACTTATTCTACTAAGGCCTCTGGACGGTCGCTCATATAGTTCGTCCTCGGGACTTACTATATACTGCGCGTCTTCGAGTCCGGCGAAACTGAAGCAGTTCAGTTTCTGTTCTCGCAAACGTAAAAGAAAATACACCCACAAGGGATGTATTTTCTTTAACGTGTTGCGGAGCCCGGACTCGAACCGGGGTCTGGAGGTTATGAGCCTCCCGAGGTACCACTCCTCTACTCCGCTATGTGCTTTGCTTATGATAATTAAGATTTAGTATAACCCAGAGGCTATGAGACTCATCTCGAGGTACCACTCCTCTACTCCGCTATGTGCTTTGCTTATGATAATTAAGATTTAGTATAACCCAGAGGTTATGAGACTCATCTCGAGGTACCACTCCTCTATATAATCTACAAATATATCTCTATTTGTACAGGGGAGTGTACCATCAGTAATATAATATGTCTATATGAGTATTTGCGATCCTCATTGAGGAAAGAGTTACAAGTTTGACAAATAAAGAACATGTAGTATTTTTTGTGCTAGATAGAGTTAACTTGAAAGGAAATATCACAGTGGATACCCAAAATACTAACGTATTGATTATTGGCGCTGGAGTGACGGGAGCTGCACTTGCATACGTTCTTGAGAAATATTCGAGTGTAGGAAGTGTGACGATTCTCGAGAAAGAAGCTGCTGCTGGGATGGTTAATTCTCACCCGCTAAATAATGCTCAGACAAGTCATGATGGTTCAACGGAAACTAATCATGATCTAGAAGAAGCTCTAAGCATCAGACCTGCAGCAATTGCATTGCGCCGGTACATTGATCAGCATCCAGAAAAGGAATTATCGTACAAACGCACTCGAATGGTACTGGGCGTGGGGGAAAATGAATGTCTGAAACTTATTGATCGGCATGATCAGTTTGGGGAATATTACCCAGACTTGGAGTTTCTTGATAGAGCTGCTCTTATGGTTCATGAGCCTGCTGTAGTGGAAGGTCGCGATCCACGTATTCCGCTATGTGCAATAATGAGTACAGAAGGGTATGCGGTGAATTATCAACGCCTCTGTGAAGTATTTTTGGAGGAATCTCCAAAGACCAATACTGTGTATCAGGCTGAGGTTCATTCAATTAGTAAAAACGTCGACGGATATCTTGTGACCACCCACTCATGTCAGTACCAAACTAAGGTTTTGGTCTGCGCAGCTGGTCCATACAGTTTACTCTTTGCACAGTCACTGGGGTATGGAGAAGGTCTTGGTATTTTACCGGTTGCAGGGAGTTTCTTTTCTGCCGGTAACCTACTTAATGGCAAAGTCTATACGGTACAGCTAGATGGGGTACCGTTCGCTGCTGTGCATGGTGATCCTGATGTGCTTAACCCTGAGGTGACACGTTTTGGTCCCACTGTGAAAGTGCTGCCTCGCCTTGAACGAGCAGATATGCGCAGTACTTGGACGTGGTTGCGTTCGCCTATGGCCTCACTAAAGGGGCTCTGGGCATTCTTAAAAATGTTTAGAGACCCTCGCGTTTTACGATTTGCATTGAAAAGTGCTTTGTACGATGTACCCATGTTAGGTAAATGGATGTTCCTAAAAGATGTACGTAAAATAGTGCCCGCAATTCAGTATCGCGATCTGACGTTACGCAAAGGAGTAGGAGGCATTCGTCCACAGATTGTCGATCTGGAATCAGGTGAGACAAAGCTTGGCGAAGCTACATTGTATGGTGACTGTGCAATTTTTAGCACAACACCATCGCCCGGAGCATCGGTTTGTCTTTGGAATGCGCGCTCATATGCAAAAGAGATCGCTAAATTTCTTGGTGACGAATCTTTATTCAACCAGGATAAATTCGATGATTTGTTCACAGAAAAACAACCCGTGAATCACGTCGCATAGAGTATAACCCCAACAACTTGTTGGGGTTATTTAATTGCTCTATTTTTTGGGGAATACGTAGTTCGTTATTTTTAATAAAGTGGTTTCATGCTGTTTTATTCCATGGTATAAATACACGTATATGCAATGTGTAATTTTAGCTGCAGGGAAGGGGACACGCCTTCGACCGCTGACAGAAAAGTGTCCAAAACCATTAGTAGAAGTTGGAGGGAAGACATTACTAGATCATATAGTAGGGGCTTTGCCGAGTTCAGTTGATGAACTTATCATTGTAACGGGGTATCTTGGTGAGATGATTCAAGAATACTGTGGCGATGAGTTTTATGGGCGAAAAGTTACTTACGTGACACAAGTAGAACAAAACGGTACTGCAAAAGCATTATGGCTCTGTAAGGACCTTATTAAAGGACGCTTCCTTTTCTTGTTCGCCGATGATATACACGGGGCTGATGACCTTGCACGTGCTACCTCATTCAGCCGTTCAATGTTGGTTGCGTCAGTACCAAATCCGGAGAAATTTGGGATTGTGGTACGAAAGCCAGATGGAACTATCGATCAGATGATTGAAAAGCCAGAACATGCACCATCAAACTGTGCAAGTACAGGTGCAATGGTTCTCGATACAAACATCTTTAATTTTGAACCAGAGACTGAGGTTAAAGGAGAGTTTTATCTTACTGAAGTTATTGAACGGTATGCAAAGGAGTACCCTATTGCAGTGGTTGAGCAAAATACCTGGATTCCCATTGCAAACATTGCCGATGTAGAAGGGGCTAATAAAATACTCTCATCGAAGGTTGATAAAGTAGGAGCGTAATTATGCAGTGCGTTATCATTTGCGCAGGGAAGGGGACGCGGATGCGACCACTAACCGAACATACACCAAAGCCACTCATTGAAGTGTGTGGGAAGCCGTTGCTTGCGCATATAATTGAGGCCTTACCAAAGGAAATTGATGAGGTAGTGCTTGTCGTGGGGTATCTCCAAGAGCAGATACGCGAACATTGTGGGGAAATGTATCTGGGCAAAAAGGTTACATACGCACAACAGGAGAATTTTTCGGGAGGTACGGGGGATGCGTTGTTGTGCACAAAGGATATAGTAAAAGGAACATTCATGCTTTTAAATGGCGATGATATATATGGGGCATCTGCATTACAAAAAATTATAGGTGAAGAGCATGCAATATTTGGTGTCTATTCTGATACCCCGGAACACTTCGGTGTACTGAAACTTAATGTAGATGGAACCCTACAGGAGATTGTAGAAAAGCCTCAGAATCCTTCGTCAAACTTTATAAATATTGGCGGTTATGTACTGAATAGTTCAATTTTTGATTACAATATTGAGATATCGCAAGAACATGGAGAACTTTTGGTGACGGATATGGTGACTGCATATGCTCAAGATAATCCAATAAAGATTGTTGAGCAGGATATGTGGCTTCCGATAGGATATCCAGAACATATTAAAAAGGCTGAAATCGTCTTGTGTCCAGAAGTGTAATAGATTGTATGCAAGATAAAAATCCTTTCACCCTCCTAAGTTCAAAAGAAATATATAAAAATCCTTGGATGACAGTTCGAGAGGATTTAGTTGTTCGCCCTGGAGGGAAGGAGGGTATCTTTGGTGTTGTTGATATGTTACCAGGAGTCTCTATTGTGTGCCTGGATGCCGATAATAATATTATTCTCGTGAGAGAATATAAGTATGCTATTGGTAGATACAGCCTGGAATGTGTCAGCGGAGGTCTTGATGAGGATGAGTCAGTGCTTGAGGCAGCTAAAAGAGAGATGCTCGAGGAAATAGGTGGAGTATCGGATTCCTGGACTGACCTAGGTTATATCGACTCATTTACAACAGTAATTTCAAGCAAGAATCATATTGCTCTGGCTCAGAATGTGTCATTAGAAAAAACACCGCACCCAGATGAAGGGGAAGTGCTTGAAATAGTCAAAATGCCGTTTAAGTCTGCACTTGAAATGGTCAGTAAAAATGAAATTACTCACGGAGCTTCAGTGGCCGCAATATTGCGTACACAGTTGCTATTGAATCAATAGCTCAAATATAGTACTCTTTTGTGCACTTGGGATATATTCCTAGCATGTCGGCGTAGCTCAGTTGGTTAGAGCGCAACACTCATAAAGTTGAGGTCGTAGGTTCAATTCCTACCGTCGACACAAAGATAAAGCTCCCGCTAGGGAGTTTTATTGTGACGATGGAGAACAGTCCGGGGGACTGTTCGTTAGGAATTGAAAAGGTTGCCTACGATTTGAAAAATCGTGACAACCTGTACTGAACATGTAATGTTCGAGCTCCTCCGAAAAGTGTGTAAACACTTTTCTTCAGCCGCGCAGATATGAAAAAATTCCCCGAAGGGACTCGAAGCTTACAGCTTCAGTTTACCTTTTGGGTATATTCTCCCTACAGTCGAATTTACCACAAAAGCTTTTCGAGTCCCTTCGGCCTGTAGATACAAACAAAAACAACCCTTATGGGTTGTTTTTGTGTATCTGCGCGGCCGAAGGGACTCGAACCCTCAACCTCCCGCGTGACAGGCGGGTGCTCTAACCAATTGAGCTACGGCCGCATATATGCAGCACTTGCAATATTACAGCAAGTGGCAAGAGTATATAAGATTTGATTTGAATTTGCAATGCTTTATAAATTAAAGTAGGCAAGTGTTCAATTACTAAACAGTTACTACATAAACATTGACAAACTTATAAAAATTTGGTCTTATTCAATCAGAAGCTTAATAAGGAGAGATACAAAATGAATCATCATGTCACTGCTTTACCAGGGGATGGAATCGGTCCCGAAATTTTTACTGCTATGCAAGAAGTGCTTAAGGCGTCAGGAGTGCGTATTGTTTGGCATGAGCATGAAATTGTTGGTTCAGATGGTCTACTGAATCCTCTCGCAGTTGAATCAATTGAGAAAACTTTTATCGCGATAAAAGGACCTACAGGCACACCTCTGGGCGAAGGGCACCGTAGTTACAATGTGCAGTTACGTGAAGCTTTTGCACTTTTTGCAAATGTCCGGCCTGTTCGTACGTTACCGGGGATTAAAAAACCTGGCATGCGGGATAATGTTGACCTCATCATCTTTCGAGAAAACCTTGAAGACCTCTATATCGGCGAAGAGCGGCTGATTGATGGCGGCGCTGAGGCAATTTCTCGTATTACCAGTGAAGGTTCCAGGCGTATTGCGCGTTACATGTCTCTGTATATGCAGACACATAAACGTACCAACGCTGTGGTGGGTGCGAAGTCAAATATCCTGAAGATGACACACGGACTGTTTCATAGAGAGTGCCTCAATGTTCTGTTAGAACACAAAATTGATGCGAAGCATATAATCCCGGACGCATTAGCGGCACAACTTGTTGCATACCCGGAAGTGTTCGACTGCATTGTGTTGCCGAATTTTCTCGGAGATATTTTCTCTGATATGTGTGCAACCTTCATGGGGGGACTTGGTGTCGCACCTGGTGCAAATATTGGCGATAGCTATAAAGTATACGAGGCAGTCCATGGTACTGCACCTGATATCGTAGGGAAAGGTATTGCAAATCCAACTGCGTTGATTTTGTCGGCATGCATGATGCTTGAACAGATGGGAGAAAAAAATGCAGCACAACGCATTCGCAACGCGATTGACTCAGTGTATACAGAGGGTAAGTATCTCACGGGGCACGTTTCCCTTGAGGGAAAGATTTCAGTAGGAACGAATGTATTCACTCAAGCAGTAGTTGCACAGTTATAAAACGACAAACGCGCGGAAAAAATCCGCGCGTTTTTACTTTTTATGAGACATCTCGCAGAATTGAACACAGGTTACTAATGATTTGCGTTGTTCCTCCTTAAATCATAAGTACCCTCGACCCCGACTCACTGTCGCAGGGCGACATGTTCCGTCTTTCAATTCTGCACGAAAGCAAAATTGTTTGCTTTCTGAGATGACTCACACATAAAAACCCCCCCCGATGGGGCTTGTTTATATTATGAGCCATCTCGCAGAATTGAACACAGGTTACTAATGATTTGCGTCGTTCCTCCTTAAATCATAAGTACCTTCGACCCCGACTCACTGTCGCAGAGCGACATGTTCCGTCTTTCAATTCTGCCATGAATGCCGCATGGCATTCATTGAGACAGTTCAAATAAAAAAGCTCCTTACGGAACTTTTCTGTATTTGAGCCATCTCGCAGAATTGAACTGCGGACCTCACCCTTACCATGGGTGCGCTCTACCGACTGAGCTAAGATGGCGATGTGTCTTAGGGACTGCAATATCGTACCAGAGAAATGAAAAATTGAAAACAAACTACATACTGATATACTCTAGTTATATGGAAATTATTGAACTTACAGTGAATAATATTGATCAGTATCTTGATGACTGTATCGAGGCACAAAAGCATTTGGTGAAATCTGATGAGTCAATTGATCCAAAGCGTTTTGTGGCAACAGCGTCTGATTCACACGGATACCTTGTTGGGGTATTGAATGACGAGTCTAAACTCATTGGTTTAGGGCTGGTAAGTAAGGTGTTAGACCCTGTGCGTGTAATTGCGTATGTCAATAATATCGTGGTCCATCCTGATGGCCGTGGTCAGGGTCTTTTTGGGGTGATTATGGACTCACTTGAGAAGAAAGCGTTAGAGTGGGGGTGTACACGAGTGGAGCTCACGTGTTCACGTGAAGCTGTGCAAAACATGTATGCAAAGCGTGGGTATATTTTGAAAGATACACATTTCTACTACTTAGACATTTCTTAAATGAACGAAGACATTCAAAAACGAATTGAAGAGATTGACGCTGCCATGTTGCAGTCGGATTTTTGGAATGATTCACAAAAGGCTCAGGCGATGATTAAAGAACAGCAAGACCTTAAGAATACTGCTGAGGGAAAAGGTAAGTATGACAAAAATAATGCAGTGATTACGGTTGTTGCTGGTGCGGGTGGGGATGATGCAGAGGATTTTGCACGCATGCTCGTAGAAATGTATCAAAAGTACGCAGAAGGCAGAGGATGGGGGGTAGCAATACTTGATAGTAACACCAATGACTTAAACGGGTATCGAAACATTGTTTTTGAAATTGTGGGAAAGGGTTCATATGGAGAACTTCAAACAGAATCTGGTGTACATCGCTTGGTGCGCATCTCACCGTTTAACAGTAACGGTAAACGTCAGACTTCGTTTGTGTTGGTGGAAGTTTCACCGCAGGTGGATGATGTAAAAGAGGTTGATCTTGAAGAAGATGATATCGAGTTGAGCTTTGCACGTAGTGGTGGCGCTGGTGGGCAAAATGTAAACAAGCGTGAGACTGCGGTACGTATCGTGCATATCCCGACAAATATATCGGTGAACGTCTCTACAGAGCGTTCACAGCAACAGAACCGAGAGAAAGGGATGAAACTCCTTGCAGGGAAGGTATTTGCGTTTACCGAAGCACAACATAAAAGGGAAATGAATGGACTTTCTATTGAGAAAACAGTAAAGATTGAGTGGGGTTCACAGATTCGTTCATACGTACTTCATCCATATCAAATGGTGAAAGATCATCGTACTAATACAGAGACAAGTAAGGTTGATGCGGTACTCGGGGGATCTATCCAGATGTTCTTGGACAGCGCACACGACATGGGATAAAATAGAGGTAATCAAATTTTCAAAATAATACTCAGTGTTTATGCATTTTATCCAAAATGCATGCATGAAGTTATGGAAAGAAATAATTACACGGATGGTTGGTTTTAAGATTTGATTCAAAATATATGATTTACTTCGACAATGTTTCTAAGGCGTACGGTAACGAAGCAGGAGCAGCACTCGATGGTGTGTCATTCCAGGTCGCTCCTAAAGAATTCGTCTCAATTGTGGGGCATTCTGGAGCAGGAAAGACGACCCTCTTAAAAATGCTCATAGCAGAAGATAGGCCAACTAGTGGTCAAGTTTTTTTTGAGTCATTAGATATTCATCAAATTCCTCGAACAAAACTACCAAAATTCCGAAGAAAAATCGGTACGGTTTTTCAGGACTTCAAGTTACTTCCACATAAAACCGCATATGAAAATATTGCGTTTGCGATGGAGGCAAATGGACGTACAGATGACGAAATTGCAGATAACGTCCCGCAGGCCCTAGCACTCGTGGATCTCGAAGATAAAATATGGAATTTCCCCGGGGAATTATCTGGTGGGGAGAAGCAACGAGTCGCAATTGCGCGCGCAATCGTGAATCAACCTGATATTATTATTGCCGATGAACCTACGGGGAACCTTGATCCAATTGCAACATATGAGGTGGTGCAGATTTTACGCAAGATTAATGATTTAGGTACCACCGTCATTATGACTACGCATAACAAAGGGGTCATTGATGAATTAGGTCGTCGAGTGATTACTATGGACGAAGGGAAGATTGTGCGTGATGACGCAGAAGGTAAATACGTATTATAATAAATATTATGTGGATAGCATTTAAACGAATAGTTCGAGCAGGGTTTGTAGGGTTTTGGCGTAACGCATTTGTTTCGTTGGCAGCTATCTTTGTGATGGCTGTTTCTTTGTTTGTAATTGGATCTACAATGATGGTGGATACGCTCTTAGGTGTATCACTTGAAAATATTCAAGACAAAGTAGATATAAATGTATATTTTGTAACAACAGCAGAACAAACTGACATAGACCTTTTGCAAACCTCACTCGAGTCACTTCCTGATGTTGAGGAGGTGGTGTTTACTTCACGTGCAGATGCACTCGATGCCTTTAAAGAACGACACAGTAAGAACGATACTATTATGCAAGGGTTGGAGGAGTTGGGAATCAACCCACTCGGTGACTCGCTTTCTATTCGTGCAAAAGAAACCTCTCAATACGAAAACATAGCAGCGTTCCTTTCAGAACAGCAAGCGGTTGAAGATCCTCAAAAGCCACTCATTGATGAAGTGAACTATATAAAGAATCAAGAAGCTATCAATAAGCTAACAGGGATTATTCAGGCAGTTGAGAGTGCAACATTTGTTATTATGATTGTGCTCGTTGCAGCATCGATATTAATAACATTCAATACCGTCCGACTCACGGTATATACTACGCGAGAAGAAATTTCAGTCATGCGTTTAGTAGGGGCAAGTAATATGTTCATACGAGGCCCCTTTATGTTACAGGGTATTATGTATGGTATTGCTGCTGGTGTATTGGCATTGTTGGTGCTATACCCAATTGTGCTCTGGATTGGTCCTGAAACTGAACAGTTCTTCCAATTTAATCTGTTCAATTACTTCGTGTCTGACTTCGGCTACATCTTTGCGGTACTTGTGGGGACAGGTGTGGTTATGGGAGTGGTTTCAAGTCTTTTGGCGGTATCGAGGTATTTACGAGTCTAATCAGTTAAACAAACAATACGATGGCAACTACAAGAAAGACGAAGAAGGCGAAGACTACAAAATATATCTTCGTTGTCGGTGGAGTAATGAGTGGAGTAGGAAAAGGAATTGCCTCATCATCAATCGCTAAGATTCTCCAAGGCCGTGGTTTGAATGTGACCGCTATTAAAATTGATCCGTACGTAAACGTAGACGCTGGTACCATGAACCCTACTGAGCATGGTGAATGTTTTGTACTCAAAGACGGCCTTGAGACAGATCAGGATATGGGGAATTATGAACGTTTTTTAAATATTGATATTCCTGGTATCAACTACATGACTACAGGGAGTGTGTACCAGGCTGTGATCGCCAAGGAGCGTAATTTAGGCTACAAGGGTCGCAATGTTCAAGTAGTACCTGATATCCCTGCTGAAGCGATTTCACGAATTAAAAATGCCGCAAAGGGTGCCGATGCTGATGTGGTACTTATTGAGGTAGGAGGAACAGTTGGTGAGTATGAAAGTATTTTGTTTATTGAAGCAATTCGAATGATGAAGACTGAAACTCCTGATGACATAGCGGTAGTGATGGTGAGTTATCTTCCCGTTCCAGGAAGTGTCGGCGAAATGAAAACAAAACCTACTCAACATGCGGTACGTGAACTCAACCGATCAGGAGTGTCTGCGGATATTATTCTTGCTCGTGCACCAGTAGCAGTCGACCAGAAACGAAAAGAAAAAATTGCCAAGTTTTGCAACGTAAAAATTGAAAACGTTATATCTGCACCAGATGTGGAAAGTGTCTATGATATACCACTCAATCTTGAACAGGGACACCTCTCAGACCGATTGTGTGACATGCTGAATCTCCCCTGTTCAAAGAAGTCTGACTTGTCTGATTGGAAGCGGTTTGTTTCAAAATCAAAAAACACAAAAGATACCGTAAAAATAGCGGTGATTGGTAAATATTTTAGTTCTGGTGACTTTGTGTTGTCTGATGTGTACATTTCTGTACTCGAAGCAATCAAATATTCTTCGTATAAATTGGGACTTAAGCCAGAAATTACATATTTATCTTCACAAGATTTTGATGATCCGAAACAACTCAAAAGTCTAAAAAAATACGATGGTGTGCTGGTACCAGGAGGCTTTGGTAAGACAGGAGTCGATGGAAAGCTGCAGGTAATTGAGTACGTACGAAAAAACAGAATCCCATATTTTGGGATTTGCTACGGAATGCAACTTGCAGTGCTTGAATTCGCACAAAATGTACTCAAGAAGAAAGATGCAAGTACTGAGGAAATAGATCCAAAAGCAAAAGATCTCATTGTGGGCATTATGGATGATCAGAAAGAAAAGATTGCTAAAGGTGACATGGGTGGCTCCATGCGACTTGGTCAGTATCCCGCGATATTGAAGAAAGGTTCGGTCGTTCAAAAAGCATACAAGACAACGGATATTCTTGAACGGCATCGGCACCGATACGAAGTTAGTTCAGAATATATTATGGAGTTAGAAAATGCTGGTTTAGTTTTTTCAGGAAAGTCACCAGATGGCCGACTCATGGAAACTATGGAATTGCCCTCAGATATCCACCCATTTTTTGTTGGAGTTCAGTATCATCCAGAGTTGCAGGCACGACCGTTGGATCCACATCCTCTGTTCACGGCATTCATTAAAGCCAGCTACGAAAGTAAATAAAACATCTCATCTACTCCCTTGTGATGCGAAAAAGGACCCTCAATGTACAAATACGTACACCTCGGGTTCTTTTTCTTTCACGCCCTCTATATGAGCGATATATTTGCTTTCTCTGCTTTGTAAGAAATAGGGCACACTGAAGCGGATGATACTTAGATCAGTGGTCAGACATATCAGTGGATATTACTCAATATATTGTTTATTTTCTTTCATGCAGTACAATTACATTTTAGAATTGAAACTCAAATGGAGGAAGAAAATGTCTGACGAAAACGAATCAGAAATACCCGAAGGTCTACAACAGATGTTTGATGTACTTTCCGGAAAAGGATTTGAACTCGGTGTGTTTAAACCACATTTTGAATATAATCCCGTGTTAGATATTCTGTCATATATTGCGCGCGACTGTCAGTGTTATGAACATGCTGTGGTGGGTACCAACATGATGATCGTTCGCGAAGTGGGTACTGATAAAATTGTCGGTTTCAGGGTCGGCAGCTACAGCGAGCATGAGCACCATCAGTTTTGCGGTTCTCCGAATTAAGGTTAAAAACGACTCAATTTATTGAGTCGTTTTGGTTTTAGACTTAGATGGTATACTTACTTCATTAATTATTTTATTTCAGATAAGTCATAAATATGCATCAGGGAAATTGGAAGTGTAGCAAGTGTGGGGGAGCGATTACTGAATTGCCGTTTGAGCCACGAGGTGAGGCAGGGCTTACGTGTCGTACATGCTACGCAAAGGGAAAAGCTGAAGGGGAAACACCAATGGATAGTGCTGGAGCAGTACCAGAAATGGACGCTGCTCCTGAACAGGATGGTTCTGATGCACCTGCATTCGACCCTATGGCAGCACCAGCAGATATGAGTGATGCCCCAGCGCCACCAGATGAAGGAACCGTTGTCGAACCTGGTGCAGAAAAGCCTAAATTTGAAGGCGACTGGAAATGTAGTGGCTGTGGGGCAGCTATTACCAATCTTCCGTTTCAGCCACGAGGCGACGCAAATCTGAAGTGCATGGACTGTTTCAAGAAGAGTAAAGCGTAGTCATAAAATACTAAACAACAAACAGCCCAATTAATTGGGTTGTTTGTGTAAAGTACTGATTTTTTTTATGTAGTATGGTACTCTAATGCCCACAAAGTCACTGATTTTGTAAAAAATAATCATACCCGATCGTCTAATGGTAGGACCACGGTTTTTGGTGCCGTTAATATAGGTTCGAGTCCTATTCGGGTAGCCCTTAGCATAAAACACTCCTTCGGGAGTGTTTTTGCTTTAGGGCTACCCGAAGCACGTGACTCAATGTCACGTGCGGATAGGACTCGAAGACCTTGCCTGATATTTTCTTTAGGAAATATCGACAAGGTATACTGCTCGTGTAACGAGAGAGATTCCTATTCGGGTAGCTAGTAATTTTATGGAATCTAAAAAATTTTACCAAAACTTGAAAACCTGAGGTTTAACATAATGCGAGTCGTTCAGCAAATGTTGAGAAATTTGAACCCTGAGTCGAAAAGAACAATTTGAATAGTTTTTTGAGGGATGTTTAGATCGAGGTAGTTTTGTATCAATAAAAACTTATACGAGCTGACAACTTGACTGTATATCTCATGGGTGTACTATGCTAACGCCTAAATTACTGTTTAGGCTATATATTTTTATGACCATATTAGATAAAGTATTGCAATCTGAAACTACTGCAGCAAAAAAAATTGCTGAGGCAAAAGCTGTAGCAGTACAACAAGTAGCAGACGCTCACGTAGCACAAGCTGCAGTTGTAGATGCAACCAAAGCAGCACTTGCAGAGACCACCGCTAAAGAGCTTGCAGTCCACGAACAAAAAGTGCAAAAAAACTCAGAAAGTATTACAGCAAAAGCTCATAAAGACGTTGTTGTTATTAAAACAACGTTTGATGCAAAAGCAGCTGATTTCGCAAATAAAATTAGCGAAGCAATAGCATAATCATATTTTATGGCTGTTGTACAAATAAAAAAAGTTCAAGTTATTGTGTATCGCACTGATTGTGATGCGCTTTTGAACGTGCTGCAGCAACATGGTGTGATGGAGTTTACTGAAGTAGACGTTTCTAAAATCACTCAAGCGACAGTAGAATTCCCACATGCTCAGCTATTGCCGCGGGTGCAACATGCTGTTGGGTTCCTAAAACCATATGAAGCGAAAAAGTCACTTTGGCGAACACTTCGTGACGGAACCATGGCTGAGCTGTCTGAAACGGAAGTACAAAAATATGCCACTGATACTGATGCTGTTGCACAAATTGTGGCTGATCAAGAAGATGTCCAGGTAGAATTTGCGGAAAAGACAGACGTGGTACGAGTGCTAGAAGAACAGGTTTCTTTATTAGATATATGGAAAGTGGTACCAATGAAGCTGTCTGACCTTGAAACTACTACTACGTATACAAAATTGGTTACCCAATCAAAGGACGGACAAAAAGGGTCTGACTCGCTTGCAGCAGTTCTAACTAGTTTCCTAGAGGAGCATGACATCCCGTCACAAGTCACATCTGTGTCAACTGAGCTGTGCGCAATCACTATTGCAAAAGATGCGATGTCACCAACTGATCTGCAAAAGCAGATCGAAGGTTTACATCTACACGTTATCGCTATCCCCGATGGTATAGAGACTGCTGACGTTGAATTGATTGCAACTCAAGAAAAACTAGCTACAGCAAAAGATGAATTAGGTATTGTATATGACCAAGCAGAACACTTTGCTCGTACGCACCTACAACAACTCCGGATTGCTGGAGAAGTACTTACATGGGAACGGGATCGCTTTGCGACAGTGGGGATCGGCGGGGCAACTGAAAGTAGTGTTGTGCTTGAGGGGTGGATGTCAGCAGATAAACGAAGTGCGATCGAAGCGGTCTTAATAGAGAAAAATATTGCTGCGCTTGTGTCTGAGCTTGAGCCTGCTGCAGATGAAGAACCTCCGGTTGATATAGTTAATAATGCATTTATTCAGCCATTTGAAGTAGTGACACGCTTATATGGAATGCCTGGACACCGGGATCTTGACCCGACCCTGTTCCTTGCGGGTTTCTTTTTCCTGTTTTTTGGTCTGTCACTGACTGATGTTGGTTATGGAATCTTTCTTATGGCGGTAGCAATAATCATTCTGACGTTGTTCAAAGTTGCTCCAGTTGTTCAAACATTTGCTAAACTATTGCTCTTTATGGGGCTTGGTTCTGCTTTGGTTGGCCTACTATTTGGTGGATACCTTGGAATTCCACCAGAATCACTCCCATCATGGCTGTTGGCGATCCAAGTATTTGACCCAATCGGGAATCCTCTACCTGTGTTCTACCTTGCTTTGGGGCTTGGAGTATTTCAGGTGATGGTGGGTATGTTCCTCAAAATCTATAGTGATTACAGAAACGGGGAACTGATGAATGGAATCCTGGACCAAGGTCCATGGTTGTTTGTGTTCTTTATGGCGATAGCATATCTCGGTGTTGTGACTGAATATATTTCATTCGCTTCAACAGAACAGTTGATTAACTTGATTTACGTTGGGTTAGTCATGGTTGTGGTAGCCAGTGGTCGCAAAGGCAATACAGTCTTAGAGAAAGTGCAGTCAGCTGCATTGAGTTTGTACGATAGTATCGGATACTTTTCTGATATCCTATCGTATTCACGTCTCTTGGCACTTGGACTTGCGACCACTGCGTTGGCATTTGCTGTCAATCTCATCGCCGAGATTGTCAGTGGGACACCGGTCGTTGGACCAGTGCTCGCTATTGTAGTGTTAGTTATCGGACATCTCTTCACACTTGCAGTGAACACATTGGGTGCATTCATCCATAGTGCTCGTCTGCAATTTGTAGAGTTTTTCGGCAAGTTTATTGCCGGAACTGGTCGGGAGTTTAAACCTCTGAAGCGTTCTGCAGAGCATGTTGTTGCTGTAGATGAATAGTGGTTTGAATAGTTAATAGTTATAGAAAAAAAATATGGAAGCAGAAGTAATTGGAATTGGACTCGCATTTGCAGGAGCAGCTATCGCAGCAGCTCTTGGATTTAGTGGATCAGCAATCGGTATGGGGCACGCTGGACAAGCTGCAGCAGGCGTTCTAGGAGAGAAACCACAGCTATTTGGAAAGATGTTACTTATGCAGGCACTCCCAGGGTCACAGGGAATTTACGGCCTCGTTGGAGCTTTCTTGATCCTAAACTTCTCAGGAATCCTGGGTGGAGACGGAACAACTGTTGTTACAACAGCACAAGGAATGCAGTACTTAATGGCTGGGTTACCGATCGGTATCTCAGGCTACTTCTCGGGGATGTTCCAGGGAATGGTAGCTGCATCAGGAATCTCAATGATCGCAAAAGATGAAGCTAACATGGGACGAGCAATCGTACTTTCTGTGATGGTGGAAACATGGGCGATCTTCGGAGTACTCATCAGTTTCATCCTCCTAATCTCAATCGTTTAGTAAAAACTTCGTATGACAAATTCGCTCACAAACAAAATCAATGCTGATGCAGAAGCACAAATCGCTACAATTGTAGCGGGAGCGGCTGCTGAAGTGTCTGAAGTAGAAAAGGAAACTGAGCGTGTTGTTAGTGTTTTGCAAAGTGAAGCGGCAACAATGCTTGCAAAAAAGAAAAGTCAGATGGAATTGGTAGCAACTGCAAAAGCTGAGCAGACGGCTAAAATTATCGCTCAGGCAGCAAAGCGTGAGGCGATTGACGGTTTGTTCGCAAAGGTAGAAGCAGAAGTATTGGCTGAATCGGGTGCAGCGTATGTTGTGCGGTACACAAAGCGAGCGCAGGCTGTATTGCCAGACGTTCTCGAAGTACTGTCGGTAGAAGCTCCCGTAGAAAAAACAGCGGAAACTAAGGAGATTCTTACCTCACTTGGAGTCGCTGTTGTTGCAACTGAAACAACTTCAGTTCGGGCCGGACTCATCATTACCGCAAAAGATGGTGTATATGATGTTTCGTTTGATCGACTCATGTCAGAAGCTCGTCCGACGCTTGAAATGGAACTCGTAAATACACCCTCATAATTTATGCAAACGCAGTATATCTACAGTGCGAGTCGAGTAAACACTCTCTCACAATATCTTCTCACTAAGACCGATATCGATCGGCTCTTGGTAGCAGATGCTGGAGATGATCTGCAATCAGCACTAAAAGAAACGTACCTAGCGCCGCATGTGGTCCAAGATGCTGATATTGCTCGCGCAATTGAGTCTACTTTAATCGAAGCAAAAAAACTGTTGCACCGGATTGCACCTGACGGTGATATGTTGCGAGTGCTGTGGCTGCAGTATGATATCCATAACTTGCGAGTGTTTGCCAAAGCGCAAGCAATTGGAGCTGATTTTGCAGCTTGTGAGCCGTTTGTATCTGAGCGTGGTGTCTACAATCCAAGTGACCTTTTTGTGGTAACTGAAAAAGGTGAACTGAATCGTTTGCGAATCAGTTGGCAAGAATCATACGACGTGGCTGTTCGCCATGCGACTGCTGGGGAGATAGATCAGGTTGATGGTGTGTTTGATAGACTGTTTTTTGCAACTGCGGTGCGAATCGCAGAATCATGTAAAGATGTCTTTATCCGAAAGTACGTTCAGGCGATTATTGATCTGTACAACCTCAAAGCAAGGTTGCGTGTGGAGACATTTGATCAGATTAAATTCACTCCAGTATTTATTACAGGAGGAACCTTCGCTGAACGAGAAATCGAAACCAAGGAACAAGTGCTTGCAGCATTTACTCAACTTGGTGGCGAGTCATTTTGGCGAGCTGCAGTTGAGCAATTTATTGCAACCGGGAACACTACGCACATCGATGCACGGGCGGACGAGTATCTCGTTAACATGGCAAAGCAAGCAAGCTTTGACATGTTCAGCTCAGCATCACTGGTGTTGTTCTACCTACAGTCACGACAGTCGGCAGCTAACGTACGAACGATCGTCGTCGGAAAGAACAGTGGAATGACAGAGATGGATATTAGATCTAATTTACGACTTTCCTATGTCAACGACTAACGAATACAGTATTGCAATCATCGGACCAACTGACATGGTGTCAGGGTTCCGTGCGCTTGGTGTTGAAGTGATTGACGCCCAGACAGGCGAAGTCGCATTGGAAGAATTACGTCGAGTGAAAAAACTCACCACAGACACAGGAAGCGAGAAGAAGTATGCAGTTGTCTGCGTGATCGAAGATCTACTCACCGATATCGATCAAGCAGAATATGCCAAGGTAGTCAGTGGCCCTCTCCCGGCCGTCATTGTCTTACCAGGTCCTGCGGGAAGTAAAGGGGTTGCGATTGCGCGATTGCGAGCGCTCGCAGAACAAGCAGTGGGGTCCGCCATTATCTAACGTGATGGCTTGCAGCTGCACATTTCTTTGTCGTTACGAACTTTTGTCTGATCACCGTTGTGGAATACGGTTCTCACCCAAAAGTCCTAGACTCCTCGAGTTGTGCGGAACTGCAGGCCATCAGGTACGCAGAAAATACTATCAGTCACATATTTAATAATCATTATTATGCAGAAAACAGAAACAGACTTTACAAAAGCAACCGGCGTCATCAAACGAGTGACCGGTCCTTTGGTGCGCGCAACTGGAATGAGTGAAGCAAAACTCTACGAAGTTGTACGAGTATCAGACGAAAAGCTTATGGGTGAAATCATCGAGCTCCATGGCGACGAAGCAGCGATTCAGGTATACGAAGAGACAGCTGGTATTGCACCAGGTGACCCGGTATACCGAACTGGACGAACGATGTCTGTAGCACTTGCTCCAGGACTTTTGGAGTCAATTTACGACGGTGTACAGCGACCACTAAAAAAAATCGAAGAGATCGCCGGAAACCAATACATCAAACGAGGTATTGAAGCTGATCCAATCGACATGTCAAAAAAGTGGAAGTTTATAGCAACTGCCAAAGTCGGAGATGTCGTTTCTGCTGGTGATGTACTTGGAGAAGTACAAGAGACTTCTATCATCATGCATAAAGTAATGGTGCCTCCAGGAGTATCTGGAACACTAGAATCAATCCAAAGTGGCGACTTCACCGTGACTGATGAAATCGCAAAACTAAAAACTGAAGACGGGACTGAATCTGTGGCTATGTTGCAGTATTGGCCGATTCGAGTTGCTCGTCCAAAGACTGCAAAGATTTTCCCGACTGAACCACTACGAACAGGGGGGCGATCAATTGATACATTTTTTCCAATCGCCAAAGGTGGAGCAGGTTCAATTCCTGGGCCATTTGGAGCGGGTAAAACAGTGACACAGCAAGGAATTGCAAAATACTGTGATGCTGAGATCATCGTATACATCGGATGTGGCGAGCGAGGGAACGAGATGACAGAAGTATTGTCTGAATTCCCGCACCTTGTTGATCCAAACACAGGTGAGGTTTTGATGAAACGGACTATCCTTATTGCTAACACTTCAAACATGCCAGTGGCAGCTCGGGAAGCGTCTGTATATACAGGGATCACAATCGCTGAGTATTACCGAGATATGGGATACAACGTCGCACTTATGGCTGACTCGACGTCACGTTGGGCAGAGGCTATGCGTGAGATCTCTGGTCGTCTAGAAGAAATGCCGGGTGAAGAGGGATACCCAGCATACCTGTCTTCTCGAACAGCAGAGTTCTACGAACGTGCAGGAATCGTCACGTGTCTTGGAAGTGAAGAGCGAACTGGTTCACTGACAGTGATCGGCGCGGTGTCACCTCCTGGTGGTGACTTGTCTGAACCAGTGTCACAAGCAACACTACGCGTAACTAAAACATTTTGGTCACTCGATTCAGGATTAGCATATAAAAAACATTTCCCCTCTATTAACTGGCTGACTTCGTACTCCCTGTACGCACCAAACTTTAAAGACTTCTGGGCTAAAGAAATTGCACCTGATTTCTCTGGCTACCGGGACCTCGCATTTGATCTTTTGGGGCAAGAAGCAAAACTACTCGAGATTGTACGACTCGTTGGTATGGAATCACTCTCTGCTACTGATCGTCTGGTGATTGAAGTATCACGAATGCTCCGAGAGGACTTCCTTTTCCAGGATGCATTCTCACCTGATGATGCGTACACGCCATTGAATCGACAGTACGGTATGTTGAAGTCAATCCTTACCTACTACGAAGCAGGAAAAGATGTCGTTATAACCCCAGAGTTCGACTTTTCTACATTCACTAGTATGAAATGCATTCCACAAGTAGCGACACTAAAAGATGAGCTGAAGTGGGAAGCAAAGGACTTTGAAGCGTACCAAACAACAATCAGAGAAGAGATTAACAGCCTTGTAAAATAATTTGTATGAGTAACAAAGAATACACAGACATCTCAGACATCGCCGGACCATTGTTGGTTGTCGATGGTGTAGAAGGTGCCCAGTATGAAGAACTGGTAGAGGTAAACGTACCAGGAGAAAAGACTCCACGATTTGGTAAGGTTCTCGACACAAGTAAAGGTAAGGCTGTCGTACAGATGTTTGCTTCAACTGCGGGAATGACCGCGGCTGGAACACGAGCTCGATTTAAAGGTGAAACTTTGAAACTTGGTGTGTCAGAAGACATGCTAGGACGAGTGTTCAACGGTTCAGGTGAAACTATCGATGGTGGCCCAGCACTCGTGCCGGAGCAACGACTTCCAATTTCTGGAGATCCAATCAATCCATACTCACGGGAATTCCCGGATGACTTTATTCAGACTGGTATTAGTTCTATCGACGTAATGAACACACTTGTACGTGGACAAAAATTACCGATTTTCTCAGGAGCTGGGCTTCCACATGCACGACTCGCAGCTCAGATCGCTCGTCAAGCATCAGTAAAAGATGGAGGAGAATTTGCGATTGTATTTGCAACCCTTGGTGTGTCTTTTGAGGAAGCAGAATACTTCCGTCGAGAATTTGAAGAAGCTGGAGCGCTTGGACGATCGGTACTATTTATGAACACAGCGGCCGACCCAGTGGTAGAGCGTATCTCTATCCCGCGAATGGCGCTCACGACAGCTGAGTATCTCGCCTTTGAAAAAGGAATGCACGTACTTGTAATCATGACTGACCTTACTAACTATTGCGAAGCCCTCCGAGAGGTCTCTGCAGCACGTAAGGAGGTGCCAGGACGACGAGGATACCCCGGGTATCTCTACACCGACCTTTCAACTCTCTACGAACGAGCTGGAGCGGTAAAAGGAAAGAAGGGAACTATTACACAGATTCCGATTCTAACGATGCCGGATGATGACAAAACACACCCAGTTCCTGACCTTACTGGATACATTACAGAGGGACAGTTTGTGGTGTCACGAGAACTTTCAAACGCAGGGGTGTTTCCTCCAGTAGATGTACAAGGTTCGCTGTCGCGACTGTGGGCAGCTGGAGTTGGAGAAGGAAAGACTCGAGATGATCACAAGAATCTTAAAGACCAACTCTTTGCGTCATACGCAACTGGTCGAGAGGTGCGTGAGCTTGCGGTTGTGCTTGGTGAGGCGTCACTTGATGCTACTGATCTTGCACACCTTCGGTTTGCTGACGCTTTCGAAAAACGATTCGTTGGACAAGGAGAGTATGAAAACCGTTCTGTAGAAGAGTCATTAGACATTGGTTGGGAATTGCTCAAGATGATTCCACGAACGTCGCTCAAGCGAGTAAAGCCAGCTGAGATCGATAAGTACATGGGTGCAGAAGAAGTAATTGAAACGGTAGCGTAATCTAGCTATGGCAATTTTAAAAGTTAGCCCAACCCGAGTATCACTCCTTCGCCTCAAGAAGGAATTGAAACTTGCACAAAAAGGGCATAAGCTCCTTAAAGACAAGCGAGACGGACTCGTGAAGAAATTCATGGCGGTAATTTTTGAAGCAAAGGCTTTACGAGAGTCAGTTGAAGAGCGACTTGGGTCTGCTTTTGATTCATATACACGAGCAAGTTCGATGACAGCGGCCGCGGCGCTCGATACTGCCTTCATGGCACCGAACGCCCAGATTGACTTGGGTGTAAAGATAAAGAGTGTCATGTCGGTAAAGATTCCTGAGTTTACCGTAGAGAAAACGGGGTCAGCGTTTTCATACGGCATGCTCGAAACAACAGGGGACCTCGACAACGCAATCGTTAAATTCGACGAGGTGTTTGTTGACATCCTGCGCCTTGCGGAGCTCGAAAAGACAGCAGAAATGCTCGCTGAAGAAATTGAGAAAACTCGTCGCCGAGTATCAGCCCTTGAAAACATCAGGATTCCCAATTTTGTCGACACTGTCAAATTCATCACCATGCAGCTCGATGAGCGTAACCGAGACGCGGTGGTATCCACTATGCGCGTCAAGGCAATGATTCTTGCTAAAGAAGCCGAGCAACAGGTTTTATAGGAGAGAATAACTGAACTACCCCGTCCTAAAGGTATGGATTATTGGGGTAGGTAGGTGTATCAAGTTTATCTTTCGGTACAGAACCCTCTTGTGGGTGAGGGGAACATTACTGTGGACATTCTTTTTTAAATATTATAAAAGATTTACAGGAGAATTATTTTAATGGAATAATACTCCTGAAGGAGGGGAGACATATATTTTTGAATCTACTATAAATTATGATGCTCTGATAGGGCTAAAATAGAGTCTATATCAAACAATTCTCTAACAAGTGGCAGAAGTTACTGACCTTTTGCTATACTAATTTTATGGAATCTGAAAAAAACTTTTTACCAAGACCTGAAAAACCAGAGGTACTGTATCATGCGAGTCGTTCGGGTAACGTAGAGCAATTTGAACCTAGAGACGAAAAGAAAAGAGATGAGACTGAGCAGGCTCAAATATTTGCAACTCCGAGTAAAGCTATGGCCACCGTCTTCTTGGTGGATACTGATGATAGTTGGACTCATTCTGGTGCAATGGACAGTGTTCCGTATATTGTTATTTCAGATAGGCAGAGGTTCGAAGCACTCGATACTGGTAGCTATCTCTACTCATTGCCTAGTGATTCATTTGAGTCAGATCCTGAAAAAGGGTTACGCGAACTCGAGTACACGAGTATAGAAAATGTAGAACCAGTTGGAAGTGAATATATACCCTCAGCGCTTAATGCAATGCTTGAAAACGGCGTACGTGTGTATTTTGTAGATAGCGAGGTGTGGCACTCTATTGAAACCTCTCATGATGGAGGAGAAGAAATTATTTTAGGACTTGAACCGTTTTCTAAATAATTACAGAAAAGAGTAGCCCCTTTATTTCGGTAGGAGTTCTTCATTATCCAGTGCTCCCAAGTATACATATGAAATATACATGGCCTGTGCGCGTATAATAAGTGTTACAAGCATAAGAAACATAATATGAAAACTGATGCAGAATTGAAGAAAGACAATCCTGAGCTCTACAAAGTAGCTCGTGAAGGTGGTACGGAAGCACGGTTTGCGGGTGCATATGTCGATGAAAAAACAGACGGTATGTATCACTGTGCGGTGTGCGACGTAGCACTGTTCTCCTCTGATTCAAAGTTTGACAGTACGTCAGGCTGGCCATCTTTTACTGATCCAGCAAACGAAGGAGCGGTGACACTTATTACTGATCAGAGTCATGGCATGAGACGGACTGAAGTTCGGTGTAAGAATTGTGACGCGCACCTTGGTCATGTGTTTCCTGATGGTCCAGAGAAAAATGGAAACACGTGTGATCGGTATTGCATTAACAGTGTTTCGCTGAATCTAAAAGAAGATTAATTATGACTAAAAAAGCATACATTGCTGGGGGATGCTTCTGGGGTATCGAAGAACTCATCAGAACCCAACCTGGCATCCTTGAAACTGAAGCTGGATACACAGGTGGAAACAACGAGAACCCAACCTATGAGAATCATGACGGACACGCTGAAGCTCTTGAGGTCGAATACGACGATACCGTAACGAGTTACAAAAATATCTTAGACTTCTTTTTCCAGATTCATAATCCCACTACTATGAATCAACAAGGGAATGATCGAGGTACTGCATATCGTTCAGCAATTTTCTATCAATCTGCAGACGAAAAAGAAATTGCACAAGGAATGATAGATATTGTGGATGAGTCGCATAGATGGCCAGAGCCGGTAGTGACTACACTTGAACCGTTTACCCGGTTTTGGAACGCAGAAGGATATCATCAAGATTATCTTCAAAAAAATCCAGGAGGTTATACATGCCATGCTATTTATTTTGACAGCTACCTAGATGCAGCGCGTTAGGAAAACCTGAAGCTTTGAATCGTATTCTAATAACCATAGAAAAACCGGCCAAGAATTCTCGGCCGGTTTTGTTGCTGTTAGCTTTTAGCAGAAAGTACATCTTCAACAATTCGGGCGCATGACCTACATATGTCATAGCACCCACACGAGCGATTGCTCTGAATAGCTTTCAGTACATTTGCTCGTGTTTTTGATGTACCCTTCTTCTGGGTCATTTTCCAGAATTGCGTACGCAATTCTGCGAAAGTGGGGAAGAATCTCTGTCCATGCATGGTAAATCCTGCCCGCAGAGCCATACCAATGCTGACCAATGGATTGCGTGTTTGACGGCGTCCGGAGAAGCCTTCGGTTGAAAGAACGTCCATTTTCATATCCCTTATATTGAAATGACTGGAAGAGGATACGCTTGTGAGAGTCTTCTGTCAATTTATTTTTCTGTGGACAGGATAGAGTGTTTGATACAATGAATACTATGGAACAAGAAATTCAAAAAGTGCTTGATGCACAAAATCAAAAGCTTGACGCTATCCTTATTTCAACGGAAAAAACTCGGAAATACTTCCTCATCATAATATGGGTTACCGTTGCCACTGTAGTGATTCCAGGTATCGGATTGCTTTTTGCTATCCCATCATTCATCAATTCATACTCGGCCTCACTTGAGGTGCTTCTGTAACCATCCGTTGGGAAACTCTGCTTTGATGAATTGTCACATAAAAGCGTTGCTAAAAAATCAAAATATGCTTTAATACTCTTTAACAAAGCACGCTCCATTGCAGAAATGTTCTGTTAAAGGAAAGTTGAAACGGTGAAGTGTAGGTTTGTGGTTAAAAGATAATCCTCATTTCAAGATGACAGGAAAAATTGCACGCGTTACTGATCGTGGTTTCGGATTTATTACTCCGGACGAAGGCGACAAGGACGTATTCTTCCATGCTAAAGATCTTATTGAAACAGAATTCAATGATCTTAAGGATGGTGACGCAGTTACATTTGATGTAGAAGAAGGGCCGAAAGGACCTGCTGCAACAAATGTTGCTCTCGCGTAATCAAAAAAACACCCGCGGCTCTCGAGCCGCGGGTGTTTTTTATTACCATTATGCTTTGAAATAGACGATGTAGTTTTGGGTTTATTGGTAAGGGTCTTTTTGTGCGTAGACCGAGATAGTTCGACGTTTTCGCGCTTTACCTTTTGATTTATGTTTATGCGAAGGATACGTTTTGTGTATGATAAATTTTTCACCTAGAAATTCTACGAGATCTTCTTCACTATACGCATGCTCTTGCACGCCAATAACGGGGTGGATATATGACCCATCCTCATCACCAGGTTTCTCCTTGATAAGTCGTGCAGTGTGAATGTCTTCATCGCGCAAGAATGTTTTCATGAAAAGATATCCCCCGGGTTTAAGTACACGATGTATCTCGTCACGTAGGAGTTCACGCTGTTCTTTCTTTAAGAAGTGAGAACTCATCATGTCTAGTGCAAGTGTGTATGTTTCATCTGGAATACCTTCGTATGTTCCAGCCATACTGCGCGTTTCATAGTTTAGGTGTACTCCTTCTTTCTCTGCAAGCATTTTTGCTTCTCTGATTGCTGCACTTGAAGAGTCGCATCCGTATCCGTGCATGCCGTATGAGCCTGCAAGGTACAGGAGATTACGTCCGTTTCCACAACCGAAGTCAATCACTGAAGAAGTGGGGTTTAAGATTGCACGTTTGGTTTGTCGTTCAAGCCATCGGGTAAATTTCTCTAAATCACCACTTACTTCCACTGACATAGAAAGATGCTCAGGGTTTGTATATTCTTGGTCCCAGAAGGCAACTCCGTGCCGCTTACTCTTATTGTTTTTTACATGTCGTGCCATAGGTAAATATTTTGTGTTCGATAACGCCAATTAGACCATAAAACTTGCTACTTTTGCAAATTATTGTACTGTATCGCTATAATAAACTTATTATGGATGATCGATACTTATTTATATACGGACGACATGCAGTGATAGAAGCTCTGGAGTCAAAACCAGAGGTGATTGTTTCTTTGTATATCCGAGGAGACATTAAGCACGAAGTTGGGCGTGAATTGCTTAACAAAGTAAAAATCGTCAATACATTTCATGGCGACAACGTACCTCGTGAGGTGGATAAGAAAGCGGTACACCAAGGAATGATTGCAAAGATTGATCGGCAGAAGCTGATGCTTAGCTATGACAAGTTCCGTGAACAGCTGGAGGTTACACCTGATACTTGTATTGCTATTTTAGGCGAGGTGCAAGATCCTCACAATGTAGGTGCGGTGATTCGCTCAGCTGCAGCATTTGGTGTGTCAGCAGTTTTGATTCCTAAGCATCGCCAGGCTGGTGTAACTGGCACGGTAGTAAAGGTTTCTGCAGGGATGGCATTTCAGATGCCTTTGGTAGAAATCGGAAATGTAAATCGTGCGATTGAAGATATGAAAAAGGAAGGATTTTTCATCTATGGCTTAGATGGAGAAGGAGAAACATCCATGACCACCGAGCAATTTACAAAACCAACAGTCTTTGTACTTGGCAATGAAGGTGAGGGTATTCGGGCAAAAACAAAAGAACATTGTGACATGGTTGTAAGTATCCCAATGCATGAACGATGTGAATCACTTAATGCGTCTGCGTCTGCTGCGGTTGCGTTTTACCAGTGGTCTGCCCAACATCCCAATGCGCTATAATAATTCTCTTATGGAGAAACATATAATTATCCCTGCAGTCTGTCTGCTACTTGAGTGTGATGGAGAATGGTTTGTAGGGCGCCGACAAAATACTGGGTATTGTGATGGTTGTTTAAACATGCCCGCAGGACACATTGACCCAGATGAAACACCACGAGAGGCAGCAGTGCGCGAAGCGAAAGAGGAGGTTGGTGTAGAGGTAGCTATTGATGACATTCAGTTTGTCCACGTACAGTATAATCGCAATGCGGACGGTCGGCATGACCGCACGCACTACTACTTCAAAATTGAAAGTTGCGACTTGCACCCGATTAACACCGAGCCTCATAAATGCAGTGAGGTACTTTGGATACCCAAAGGAAGCCAGCTCGATGAGTTCGTGCCATTTATGGGTGAAGCGCTTGCGTCGTATCTAGCAGGGAATCAATATTCAGAATTTTACGAAGTGAACTAAGTATGAAAGACATTACATTTGTAACAGGAAATAAAAAGAAAGTCGCGGAGATGGAACGGATACTCGGTATTGAATTGACTCATCAAGCTGTAGACGTTTCTGAAGTACAGTCGCTTGATTTGGAAGAGGTTGTTACACAGAAGGCAAAGGCAGCATATAAGGAGATTGGCACACCGGTAATTGTTGAAGACACGTCACTTACCTTTAATGCGCTGGGAAAATTACCAGGAACATTCATTAAATTTTTTGCACAAGAATTGGACTACGTTGGTTTATGTGAACTGCTTGATCATAAAGAGGATCGGTCAGCGGTTGTTCGAGCATGCATTGCCTTGTATGACGGCCATACGTTGAAGACGTTTACCGGTGAATGTGAAGGAACAATTGCAAACATTCCACATGCCGGAGAAGGATTTGGCTTTGATTGTATTTTTATCCCTGAGGGGTATGGGAAAACCTGGTCAGAAATGGATAATGAGGTAAAAGACAGTATGTCCCACCGGTCTCGTGCGGTGCAAAAGCTGTCGACGTACTTAGAAAAGTTGAATTAATAAAACAATAAGTAGATAATACTGAGTATGAATACTAAATATACACATTTCGCAGTTGGAGCACTTTTAGGTGCACTGCTAGTCGTGGTTGGTGGAGATTATCTTGAGAACTCGGATGGTGAGCAGATTCAAAATGAACTCCGTGCACAGTACTATGCTACTGAAGTTGCGACACTTGTAAGTCCTCATAATATACGTGAACGTATGAGTCACGGAGATGACTCATTTATCTTGGTAGATGTCCGTGCAGAAGAAGATTATGTGCGAGAACATGTTGTTGGAGCTATTAATATTGATACATCACAAGATCTCGACGTGATTCTTGCTGAATTTCAGGCGCTTCCAGACAATAAGCAAGTCATCATCTATTGCTATAGTGCAGCATGCATGAATGGGCGTAAGGCAGGGAATTTCTTAGCTGAAAACGGTATCTATGTACAAGAGATGACTGTCGGATGGAATGAATGGCGATACGATTGGCAGATGTGGAACTATGATACTGAGTGGGATACATACCAAGTAGAAGACTATGTGGTGAGTGGTTCTGAACCTGGGTCGTTGCCTGACTCTGTTGGAGTGCCGGCACCGTGTCCAATTGGAGGAAGTCTGAGTTGTTAATGATCTGTAATGACTGATATACCACAATCAATACGAGGACGAATAATCACAGAGCATAAAGCAAGCTATGTGGTTATTTCTGATGGTAATCAATACGTGGCAACGGTGCGCGGTCATTTTCATGATGAAGAAGAGAAACGATTTCCTAAGGTAGGTGACTACGTTATGTTGTCAGTTCTAGAAGAAGAAAAGGCTGTTATTGAATCTATAGAGGAGCGTCGTAGTGAAGTGGTTCGAAAGTCAGCACATGATGACACTATTCAGATAATGGTCACCAACGTAGATTATGTATTTATTGTCATGGGTCTTGATGACGACTTCAATTTGCGTCGCCTTGAGCGATACTTAGTGCTCACTGAGCAGGCACATATAACCCCCGTAGTGATTCTCAATAAAGCGGATGTCGTTGATGATGTCTCGCTGTATTTACGACAGACTCAGGAAGTTGCGAAAGAGGTTGCCGTTCATGTAGTCAGTGCTACGGAAGGCCAAGGGATGGAAATATTTGCAGAGTATATGAAAGATGGAGCCACTGGCGTGTTGCTCGGTTCTTCTGGTGCGGGAAAGTCGACTATCACAAACTATGTACTCAAAGAAGTGCTCCAGGATACAAAAACAGTGCGAGAGACAGATAGTAGAGGTAGACATACAACTACAGTACGTGAACTCTTTGAGTTACCTTCCGGAGGATACTTGATAGATACACCTGGTATGCGGGAGCTGGGTTTTGTGTCTGAAGAAGAAATGGGAGAGGGCACATTTGCAGATATTGATCTACTTACGTATGAATGCAAATTCCCTAATTGTGATCATGTTAAGAGTGCTGGATGTGCAGTTCAGAATGCATTACGTGATGGCTTACTCGATCGGAAACACTTTGATAATTATCTAAAACTGCAGAATCGAAAAGCAGAGACACGCAACGCGCGTAAGCGTGACTAATACATCTAAAAGGTTCACGGAATTCAGACTTGCCTGTCTTTTGGTATACTATAGAGAATAATCAGTCTAAATATATACAGTATGTTTGAAGTGGTACATGAATTTGCAGTCTTAGGAACAGCGTGCTTTATGATGGCGTTAGCAACAGTATGGTACTCACCTATGTTCTTTGGAAAAATTTGGATGAAGGAAACTGGCCTTACTGATGAAAAGGTAGAGAAAGCACAGCCAGAAATGATGAAACATGCAGCGCTTACGTTCATTAGTTATTCAATTATGCTGACTTTGCTTTCTCAGCTCATTGCATACGCACCTGATGTAGGGCTTGAGCCATTACGTGCAGCAGGGTTGCTCTCAGTGTTTATCGTAGCAGGAGCAGTACCGGTAACACTTTTTGAAGGTCGCACTATCCGATATTTTTCTATACAGATAGGATTTTATGTTTTGTTTATCATGCTTGGTACAGGTATATTGCAGTACTGGCCGTGGTAAAATAGTAATATATGAAGTTCGCAATTGATATAATTATAGTACTCGTTTTAGGATCTGTTACCTTCTTTGTCTACCAAATCTACGCTGAAGATGTCAGGCTTTTTCTCTCGGGGAACGATTCGTATTATACGGTGTACATCAACAACGTTGCACTTTCAGTTACTGTTGCAGATGATACTCTCGAGCTTCAGCAGGGACTTTCAAACATTCAGTCTATCAAGGAGTTTGAAGGGAAGCTTTTCGTCTTTCCTAATGCACAACGACATGGTATCTGGATGAAGGACATGTTGTTTCCAGTTGATATCATGTGGTTTGATGATAATTTGAAGCTGATCCATGTCGAACATAATGTGCACCCGGACACTTTTGATACGGTGTTTGCCCCTGATGCTGATGCACGGTTTGTACTTGAAACAAATGCACACTTTGTTAAATCACTACAGATTGCAGAAGGGGATCGGATTTCTCTACCTGCAGCACTTATACCACAGGACATCAAAAGGAGGTTGCAGGAATAATATAATGTGGCATAATGTGTCATCACGTGGATGGTTGCATGTATACAATTTTGTATACATGAGGAAAGTCCGGACACGTTTTCTCATTTATATGAGTCAAAAAGGGTAGCGGGTAACTCCCGCCAATAAGCACATCACATTGCATGTGATGTTTCAGCTCTTAGTTATCAGTATTCAGTACTTAGTTTTTGCCGGAGGCAAAAGACTAAGAGCTCAGTGCTAGGTTCTAGAACATCATACGTAGTGTGATGTGCTTATAGAGGTGCGAGCAGAGACGTCCAAACCGAAAGGGGAGGATATCCTTCGGGATAAGCTTTTTAGGTAACTAAAAAGGTGAAACGGCTAAATCCTTACCAGCGTGCAAGGCCGTGCTCGTAATTTATTACGTGAGAGCCGCATGAGGTGTATGGCAACATACATCCTAGGTATATAACCATCTTCAGCATCACTTTCAGATCACAAAATAATCTATTTTATCCATTGTGGTATGAAAGTGGTGCTGGAACAGAATCCGGCTTACAGCGTGTATAAAAACTCCCTTCGGGGAGTTTTTATATTGTGGTATCCTTAAGGTACAAAGTTATTATTTTAAGGGTTTTATTATGCAGGAGCAATTTAAAGCTGTGACGCAGAGTCCAGTTACCGATAAGGTGGAGGTCTCATTACGAACTATTGCACAAAATGTAGTAATAGTGCTTTTTGGACTGCTACCAATTATTTTTATTCCAACATTATTTGCACCACTCGGGTACACCAAAACGTTGACTGTTGTAACAGCTGTGTTTGTTGGATGTATATTCTTCAGTCTTTCTGTACTCCGTTCTGGTTCGATTAAAATAAGCGGTCCTTGGGCGTTACTTGCCTTCTGGGCTGTCGTGTTTACGACTGCAGTTTCGGCACTTCTTTCCGGAGATATGTATGATGCATTTATTGGTGAAGTGATGGGGGTCCAAACGGCATTATTCATCCTGCTTATGGGGGTGACTATGAGTATCCCTCTGCTCTTTGAACAAAATAAAGCATCAGTCATGCGCCTGTACGTATTGCTTACTGGGAGTGCAGTGGTGCTCGGGATTTATCATTTGCTACGTGTTCTTTTTGGCGCTGACTTTTTGTCATTTGGTGTATTTATGGCACAGACCAGTAGTCCACTTGGAGGATGGAATGATTTGGGACTTTTCCTCGGTTTGTCCATCCTTCTCTCACTGGTTGCATTGGAACAACTTCCGTTGACACGTCTTGGAAAAATTCTTTTTTCCGGAGTTATAAGTGTGGCACTTGTGATGCTAGCGGTTATCAACTTCTCAGCGATTTGGGTGGTTCTCGGACTCGTGAGTCTTGTACAACTGATGTACGCACTTACAAAAGATCGTTTTGCTGAGCAAACACTCTCACTGGAAGGTAAAAGTGAGACATCAATTCATTCGATTGTACTGTCGATTATGGTGTTTGTATTCTCGTTAATGTTTTTTATCGGAGGATCGACGGTGGGAGGTTTTGTCTCAGACGTAACAGGTATTTCGTATGTTGAAGTGCGACCTTCTCTAGAGGCAACCGTTGATATTGCACGCAATGTATATAAGGAGAATGCCTTTGTGGGCATTGGGCCAAATAAATTTATTGATGCGTGGCGCTTATACAAAGATACATCAATCAATGAAACTATTTTCTGGTCAACTGACTTTAATACCGGTAATGGGTTCATAACAACATCGTTTGTTACAGGAGGTATCTTTACCGTCTTTGCTTGGTTTAGCTTCTTCGGACTCTTGATTATGGCTGGATTTAGAATGCTTTTCCGTTCGACCCATGCTGATGCATTTTGGTACTTTATTGGATCCTCTTCGTTTGTGGCCGCAATCTATTTGTGGGGAATGTCATTTGTGTACAATCCTGGAGCAGTTATCCTACTCTTGGCTGCACTGTTTACGGGAATTGTATTTTTGTCTCATGGTGTCTTGCTCTCAGGGAGTCAACGAAGGTTCTCAATTTCCGCCAACCGACGTGCTGGATTTATTTTAGTAGGCGTCGTTATGATGGTAATCGTACTTTCGGCAAGTGCACTGTACTACACAGGTCGACATTACGGTTCTGCCTATTCATTTAGTGCAGCAGTCTCTGGTCCTGTTGATGGAATGACACTCGAGGAAGTTGAACAGTCTATTGCTTCAGCGTACGCGGCGAATCCAAATGATGTATACGCACGTCAGCTTGCGGTATATCAGTTAAGCAAACTTAATGCTTTGATAAGTTTGCAGGACGCAACCCCTGAACAACAGAAGATCTTTCAGGATGCGTCAGCAAACGGTATTAATGCAGCAAAACTTGCTGTATCATCCGATGAAACTAATCCACTTAACTGGGCTACGCTAGGTAGTATCTACAGTGTTTTGGCAGCAACTGGTCTAGAGGGTGCGAAGGATCGAGCAGTTGAAGCTTTTGCAAATGCTCAAAAATTTGACCCAACAAATCCTTCATACCTACTACTTGAAGCGCAGTTGTACTCACGAGTAGGGGACTTTGAAGCAGCTCGTGCGAAAGCAATTGAAGCGGTGCAACTGAAACAGAACTACACTGATGCGTTATATTTCTTAACACAACTAGATATCGCAGAAGGGAATGTTGATGATGCGATTATTACCACCCGAGCAATTATTTCTCTTGAGCCAAATAATCCAGCACGATACTACCAACTCGGTGTGCTTGAATCGTCAGCATCAAATATTGAAAACGCCATTGCGGCCTTCTCACGAGCAGTAGTCCTGGATACAAATTATGCAAATGCGCGCTACTTCTTGGCATTAGCACATATTCAAAACAGAGAAGTTGCTGCAGCTATTGAACAGCTTGAAGCTGTTTCAGTGTTGAACCCAGACAATGAAGGCGTTCTAAATCTTCTTGAGCAGCTGCGTTCAGGAGAGGCAGTAGAAATAGACTCGCAATCAGTACCTGACCAAGTTGATGAGCCAGAAACGGTCACTCAAGGTGATGATGTAACATCTTCACAGACACCTGACACACCTTTGGTTAGTTCGGTGAATACTCCTGTCGAAAGTGATGAGCCTGCTGGCGAAACAACTGAAGGAGAGGTGGGGTCTGATGAATTTGTAGAATAGCCCACCATGGTAAAGAGAGTTATACAAATGATGTATAAAGAAGTACGCGGCCTTCACCAGGCTGCGTATGTTCTTGCTTTCTTCGCCTTTGGATCACAATTGCTTGCACTGGTTCGGGATCGGATGCTTGCACACCAGTTTGGTGCAGGAATAGAGCTTGATATATATTACGCTGCATTTAAATTACCTGATTTACTGTATGTACTTTTTGCATCTACATTGTCAGTATATGTGCTGATTCCATTTGTGGTCTCACGGATTCGTGATGAGGATTCATCAGAAGCAAGGGTGCTTCTGGGGCAAGTTTTCTCTCTTTTCTTACTTTTCTATTTAGCGCTTGCAGGATTTGTGTGGATGTGCGCTCCGTATATAGTTCCTCTTCTATTCCCGGGGTTGGTTGAACATAGTGAACAATTGGTTTCGGTCATTCGCGTATTGTTATTGCAACCGATGCTCTTAGGTGTTTCTAGTCTATTTGGTGTCATTACTCAGATTGGTCATCGATTTGTGTTGTATGCAATCAGTCCGCTTATCTACAATGTAGGAATTCTTGCAGGAATTGTTTTCTTCTATCCTATGTTTGGAATACAAGGTTTGGCATGGGGGGTAGTAATTGGTGCAGTGGGACACATGGCAGTTCAGATACCATTGGTCAGAAGTAGTAATCTTTCATTTGGACTTACATTCACATATGACTGGAAGTTGATAGGGGAAGTACTTCGCGTGTCTATCCCACGTGCGGTAACACTTGCGATGCACCAGGTTGTGCTCCTGACGCTTGTGAGCTTGGCAAGTATTATGACCGTCGGTTCAGTTGCGGTGTTTCAGTTCGCATACAATCTTCAGTCTGTTCCATTGGCTATTATTGGAGCGAGTTATTCAATTGCTGCATTCCCGTTACTTGCTGATTTGTACGCTCAACAGAAAATGGAGGCATTCCGCTTACATATCACAACCGCACTGCGCCATATTATTTTCTGGTCTGTCCCGGTAGTTGGATTAGTTATTGTGTTGCGTGCCCAGATGGTGCGTGTGGTGCTCGGAAGCGGTGCGTTTAACTGGGGGGATACACGTTTAACTGCTGCGGTGCTTGCGGTGCTGAGTATCTCGTTGTTTGCACAAGCATTAAACTTGCTCCTGGTGCGGGTATTTTATGCCGGGGGATATACTAAAATTCCATTTCTTGTTACGTTATTTGGTTCAATTTGTGCCGTGAGTTTCTCTTCTGCTTTATATGTGCTGTATGTGCAGACACCCGAAGTGTACCGATCCCTCGAAGTTATGATGCGTATTGCGGACGTGCAAGGTTCTGAAATAATTACCCTTGCATTTGGGTATAGCGCAGCGATTGTGTTGCAGACTATCGTACTGCTGGGTATGGCAGTGTACAAATTTAAACTTGCTACAGATTGGCTCTTTGTACACTCATTGCGCGCCTTAACGGCTTCAGTTTTTGGAGGGTTCTGTGCATATGCAGCATTAAACTTTTTTGCATTCGGTATTGACGAAGAAACATTCGTTGGTATTTTCCTGCAAGGGTTCATGGGAACCCTTGCAGGAATTATTGGTGTGATATCTGCATACTACGTAACGCGTTCACCAGAGATGCATGAAATCTATAAGTCGTTTAGATTACGCATGTTTAAAAAAGAGGTAGTGCTGAGTCAGGATGATGTTTTATAAAATATGCTCTTTTTTAGGGCTTTTCTATAGCTAAAAAGCATATTTTAAGGTACAGTAGCCACTACTATATGTCTAAACAAATACGTAATTTTTCCATAATCGCTCATATTGACCACGGAAAGTCGACACTTTCTGACCGTATGCTTGAGATGACGGGCACCGTTGATGCACGCAAAATGCAGAACCAGGTATTGGATTCCATGGATCTTGAGCGTGAGCGAGGAATAACTATCAAGATGCAGCCTGCGCGAATGGAATACGTTAAAGACGGTGTTGCGTATGAGCTTAATCTTATTGACACACCAGGCCATATCGATTTTTCATATGAAGTGTCCCGTGCCTTGAATGCTGTGGAAGGAGTGTTGCTCTTGGTAGACAGCACACAAGGGGTTCAGGCACAGACACTGAGTGTACTGCAAATGGCGAAAGACCTTAAGTTAAAGATTATTCCAGTTTTGACTAAGGTGGATGTTGCATACGCGCGCATTGATGAGATATCTGAGGACTTGATTAATCTGCTAGATTGCGAGCTTGAGGAAATTCTCTGTGCGTCAGGAAAGACAGGAGAAGGAGTGCCAGAACTTTTAGAGGCAATTTGTGATCGTATTCCTGCACCAACTGTCTCAGGCTCTGATCAATACCGGGGGCTCATTTTCGATTTTCAGTATTCAAACCATAGAGGAATTATCGTCTACCAACGAGTATTTGATGGACAGGTGAAGAAAGGAGACAAGTTGAAGTTTGCTATTAGCGGTAAGTCATTTCAGGCTCTTGAGGTGGGCATGCTTGCTCCAGAGGAGGTACCGACTGATCTTCTTACTGAAGGTGAGATTGGGTATATTGTAACGGGGATTAAAGAACCAGGTGTTGCTGCAGTAGGAGACACGTTGATGTTTGAAAAAAGTAACGTTGATGCACTGCCGGGATACCAAAAGGCGCACCCCGTAGTGTGGGCGTCAGTATTTCCTGAAAGTCAGGATGACTTCACTATGTTGCGACAGGCACTCGATCGGCTACAACTATCAGACTCATCGCTTTCATACGAAGAAGAATCTTCAGGCGTGCTTGGAAGAGGATTCCGTTGTGGATTCCTAGGGATGCTTCACTTAGAAATTATTACTGAGCGACTTCGTCGTGAGTTTAATATTGAACTAGTAATTACGTCACCCTCAATTTCGTACGAAATCACACGAGATGATGGCTCTATTGAGGAAATTTATGCAGCATCACGGTTTCCAGATCATGGAGACAAAGTGTCTATTCGTGAGCCGTGGATTCTTGGTCAGATTATTTTACCTCCTGAATACGTAGGAAATATCATGACACTTCTGTTTGAGCACGAATCTGGTGTAATTGATACTGAGGTACTTGGGGATGGACGTAATCTTTTGACTATTGAAATGCCGCTACGAGAATTGATGCGTGGATTTTTTGATAAGCTTAAAAATGCATCAAGTGGCTATGCGTCACTTTCGTACGAGATTGCAGAAATGCGTACTGCACACGTTGCTCGTCTGGATGTTCTCGTTGCAGAGGAAATTGTGCCCGCATTTTCACGAGTAGTAGGAATGGCACGAGCTGAATTTGATGCGAAGGCCGTGGTAGAGAAACTGTATAAAACAATGCCTCGACAACAGTTTGTAACAAAACTACAGGCAAAAGTACTTGGAAAAATTATTGCGTCACGATCACTCTCTGCAATACGAAAAGACGTAACTGCAGGACTCTATGGAGGGGATGTATCTCGAAAGAATAAACTTCTAGACAAACAGAAGAAAGGAAAGAAGAAAGCACTTGCACGAGGAACGGGGAATGTACATATACCCCCCGAAGTATTCATGAAAATGATTAAAGATGACTAGATGTCATCTTTAATGAGGTTGCCAGCGATTTGAAAAATCGTGACAACCTGTACAGATCCTGTAAGGATTAAAGATGACTAAACGTCATCTTTAATGAGCTTTTGAGGAATTTCTGGAGCTTGCGAACAGAAATCGTCAAAAGGTGTACAGCCTCTGTAAGAGGAAAAGACGATTAAGTCACTTCAACTACTGCGTTGTGCTGCAAAAAATAATTCTCAACGTACCAGCAAGTACACCTCGAATTATTTTTCTAGCACGCCTTGTATGTAAAGCAATTTAATCATCTTTAGTAAGCTGAAAGAGAATTAAATCTGCATCGAGATTCTAATACCATATAATAAAAGACCGCAGGCTTTGCCTGCGGTCTTTTATGATGCCGTCTTGCTAGAAGAGGGAAGATCCGCCTGAGTATGCAAAGATCATGCTAAACGCAATTAATCCTGCAATTACTACCCAGACCCATTTGATCGCTTTTTTTGTTCGTTTGTCGTAGAGGAAACTCATTGTGTGGGAAACATTAATATATAAAGTGTTAAAATGATAGCATACATAGCAAAGTTTGGTATGCAATTTGGTAAAAAAAATAACTACAAACATTATCTATACTCACGTCCAGTAATCGTGGTTCTTTGTATTATCCTCGTTATGATGGGTATTAGTGTATATGAACGCTACACCGTTGAACGAGACATGTCAGCACGTAGAGAGCTCTCAGAGGCCGAATTTGAGCGTCTACAGGCACGAAAAGCGCAATTGGAGGGAAGAGTAGAATATCTTGAAGGAGAACGAGGTATCGAGGAAGAGATCCGTAAAAACTTCGACGTTGCCAAAGAGGGTGAGCAGGTGATTATACTTATGGGGGAAGAGCCAGTGGTGGATATGCCAGCCGCTGGAATTAAAGAGTCCGTATCACCCTGGTATATTTTTTGGCGGTAGTGAAAGTATTATTTATCGATGGTACAATATATTGGTATGGATAAAACAGTAACAATTTACAGTACTCCAGTTTGTCATTTTTGCCAGGCTGCGAAGGAATATTTTAAAACTAACAACGTAGAATACACTGAGTTTGATGTTGCCGCTGATCAAGAAAAGCGACAAGAGATGATTGAGATGACGGGACAAATGGGTGTCCCCGTAATCCAGATCGGAGATGATGTGGTCGTAGGATTTGACGAAGCAAAGGTTGCTGAGCTTCTCGCGTAGATCGAGTTTGTGCACATAAGAAAAAACACCCAAAGGGTGTTTTTTCTTGCTTTCTGTCATAAATGATGATAAAAATACATCGGTTAAGTAGGTCTTTGGGATCATTTGTCTCCACATGGTATAGGTTACCTCCTCCTTTCTTCGGGACTGTGTTGAGCGATCCACCCTTGAACAATTGGCGTTGGGGAAGGGTACCTACTTAACCGCATTCAAGTTCTTGATGCAATACATATACAGCCTGGCATACGTCAGGTTTTTTTCTTACACCAGCTACAACTGTCGTCAAAATTCGCCATGCTCATTTGTGCCGTCACTAGGAATCGAACTCTACGAGTTCAGTACACCTTTTGGATATATTCTCCCGCTGGTCGAATTTACCTCAAAAGCTTTTCGATTCTTGCAACGTGTTCATGAGAACACTGCACCAGGTGTCGTCAAAATTCGCCATGCTCATTTGTGCCGTCACTAGGAATCGAACCTAGATCTAATCCTTAGGAGGGACTCGTTCTATCCATTGAACTATGACGGCGTATGTTTTGTACGGAATCGATCCTTACAGGATCAGTACAGGGTGTCAGTATTTTCTCACTAGTCGCTCGATAATACTAGTCAACCTTCTGAAACAGTCTCCCAGACTATTTCAGCCTAGATCTAATCCGAGCGGCTAAAACATGCTGGGAGCATGTTTTAGAATCTATACATTGAACTATGACGTCGTGGATACGGAATACTTTAGCATATTCACTATTAGTTTTGCGATGTTTAGAACCCTCAGATGCTATAATTCTCTGTATGGAAACGGAAAAAGAAACAAAAATACAGTCTCTCGCTGAGGATCTGGAATCAATGGGGGATGATCATGATGATATTAAAGCATTGTTGAAAAAGAATTCAGAGCTGGTTGCTGATAATAATAAAATCCTTAAAAAGATTCATCGTAATGGTGTATGGAGTTTCTGGTTACGTATTGGATGGTATGTTGTTATGATTGGACTTCCATTTGCACTCTACTTCTATATTCTAGAGCCATACTTTACCGCGTTGGGTTCATCATACGAGACTTTTAGTGCGGGCATGCAGGAAATTCCAGGTATTAGACATATCAATGAAATACTCCAAGGTTCTGAAACCACAGGAGGTGAGTAATGCACTATTGAAAAAAACCTAAAAAAAGGTAGAATAGCTGTCACTTGTTTCGATGAGTGAGGCACGCTTGGGTAGCTCAGTTGGTAGAGCATTCGATTGAAGCTCGAAGGGTCGGCGGTTCAAGCCCGCCCCCAAGCACACACGGGAAGAATAGAAAAACACCATTCTCAAGAATGGTGTTTTTCTATTCTAGTACGTGTCCTGCGTCACGTACGGTCCGTGTGTGAGGCGAAGCGCTGTGAGTAGCCCCTCGCCAGGGTGACGAACCACGAGCCCGGGGAGGAAGTACTTAGTAGAATCTATGCGAAGCGTATGATTATACTTAGTAACTTGATCCCATATGTGCCTCGGACGAAGAGGCTCGTTCCGCTTACTCTCAAGTGAAGGTTCTTATGCGCACGCACACAAGGTAATAAAAAAGTAGGACAATGTGTCCTACTTTCACCTAAGATATAACTATAGGGTTACTTATTTTTCAGATTTGATTTGGATAACACAGATCGTGACCCATTGGGCTATGATTACTATTGCTATGAGAACAGCAACAACAAGGCCAGGGAAAGAACCAAGTCCGTCACTCCCTGCAGACCAGTATGAATAGAATGCTACAGCCACAGCGCTTAAGCTTACAGCAACGCTTGCTGTGCGACTGAGAGTATGCCCAAGTATGATACCTACCAAGATTGGTATACCGTATATCGCAATTACCATTTTTTGAAACTCTCCATTTCTCTATTTCAGTTATATACTTTTTTATAACATTGTCAATGAAACATGTATGCAGATTGTCTTTTTTCTTTACTCTGCTACAATCCATTAATGAAAGATAACGAACTACAAAAAATCACCGATTTCCTCTACGAAACGGGTATTCTTGCCAAGACCCCGCGTAGTGGTTTTTTCTTTTTAGGGTCAGGAGAACAGAGTGTTGCAGAACATGTTAATCGGGTTTGCTACATTGCCTATTGTCTGGCAAAGATGAACGGTTCTGTTGATACGGGGAAAGTCGTACAAATGGCATTGTTCCATGATATTTCTGAGTCACGCATTTCTGACTTGAATTATGTACATCAGAAATACACTGAACGATTAGAAGATAAAGCACATCAAGATCTGGCTGACACCCTTCCATTTGGCGAAGATATTAAAGAATTGATTGACGAGTATGAAGACCGTGAGTCTCCTGAGTCCTTACTTGTGAAAGATGCAGACAATCTTGAATTTATTATTTCTCTTAAAGAACAACAAGATATTGGAAATACCCGTGCGGTAACCTGGATTGGTCCGGCATTACAACGCTTAAAAACGAAAGAAGGAAAGCAGATTGGTTCAGTTGTTATCGAGGTAGATTCCGACCGATGGTGGTTTGGAGAAAAAGATGATAACTGGTGGGTGAGTCGAAATAAGTAAGATTGCAGTAGAGTAGTACATTACTGTGTAAAACATATTGAAAATGATTTTTATTGCGCTATACTAAATCCAATGAAACATACAAGTACAATCCAAACCTGGAGCAGTTTCTGCTCGTCGATGCTAGTCAATTCGCACTAGAAGACGGTTTTTGTATTTGTAGATACTCCTGTATGAAATCCGTCTTCCGAGGCGGATTTTTTCGTAGCTTGGAATGTTCTTAAAAGAGGGAGAGATATTATGTTTGATCAAATGAGTAACAGTTTGCCAGTGCTTGAGTATGAGCTCAAAAGCGCTCAAAAGCGGATTGTCGATAGTGATGGTGCGTTCTATCAATTGCGTGAAAAAACGCGTGAGATTGCACTTGAGTACCCACAGTACATCGTCTGGTCACCTGACTTAGTAGACGGTCATGCAATGACTGAAGTTTGGGATCATGCTTGGAACCGCCTGAGTGCTGTAAAAGTACAGGTCTCACAAAAGATGGTCAATGATCCAATGTGGTAGAAAACAAAAAAGACCGATTCAAGCGAATCGGTCTTTCTTTTATTTGTGTACCTTTGATTTCACTTTCAGCTTCGTGCTTCTGTCTTTGTCCACCTTCGGTAATCGAATCTCAAGTAGTCCATGTTTCTCTTGAGCGTCTGCTTCATCGATGAGTACTTCTTCAGGCAAGAGGAGTGTGCGTGTAAATGAACCCCAGAATAGTTCTCGGTGATAGTAGTCGTCCCCAGCTGCTTCTTGATACTCTTCACGGACACCTTTAATGGTCACCATGTCACGCGTAATCGAAATTTCCAGATCATCAGGCGATACTCCAGCGACGAGGGCACGAATCACAACAGCATCACCCGTATGATACATATCTACAGGAAGTTCACCTTCTTGCATTTCTTCTTCAGGCTCATCCTGACCGTGAAATTCAGAACCTTCATCATAATGATTTACCGCAACGTCATCATCTTCACCAAATTCATGCTCGTCATCGAGCACTTCATCGTACTGATCAGATGTTGCTGATCCGGTGAGCCGTTCTAGAAATGATAATTTTTTCATGATGCAATATATTTATGTGCGGGATTATGACGAGCTTCTAATAGCTTAATTTTTTCAAATATGAGTAGGAGAACAATGATGCCCATCCATACGAAGAGAAACACACCTAAAATTGTTTCTCCACCTGATTCCATTATAAAAAAGTTAAACAATGCATGCAACACGATAGCAATGAACAACCCAATCATGCCAAACACAAGTTTGTAGCTTGTACTCTTATAATAAGCCAGTGCAAGGAAAACTCCTACTGTTCCTGATGCTAATACATGCAGTAGTGTTGCCCCGACAAATCGTAGTTGACCACTGGTGACTGCTACCAGGGTATCTCCTGAAGACAGTGGATTGAATATGAATAATGCGTTCTCAAGTGCAGCAAAGCCTAGTGCCAGAGTAATCATGTAGATGATGATATCGATAGGTTCATCAACCGCTCTGTTCCAGAGAATTACAACCAGTGCTATGGCATATTTCAACACTTCTTCGATAATCACCCAGACAAAAATGAGGTTGTCTCCAGAGTACACTTCCATAGCGAGCTTTTGTAGGGGGAGAACGAGAGGAACAACAAGCATCCCAGCGATGAAAGAAAGGGCAATGAGTAAGTATGGCTCTGGACGTTCCTTATCTTCACGTAGCCAGAACCACAACCAAAAAAGAGCTGGCACAAGTCCACTTAAAAAAGCAATCGCGAATTGCGTTGATTCCATATGTATATTGTAACAGGCAGATAGTGGACATATTGACTTTCCCTTGTATAACCAAAAATAATACAGGCACATCATTTGATGCGCCTGTTGTTTTGCCGGTAATAGGATATTGTCCGTTCTGATTCCTTCAGTATCTCTTCTGTAAGCACCAGCAAGGGCGACCCGTCATGTAAATCTACAATTAGCTCATACCCATATGGTCGAGGAATCCTTCTTAGAAGAGTTCCTATCAATTCTCCTTTGGCTGTCTTGAGGGGAATAGTCAGTGATCGTGGACAGACTGGGCCTGCTGTTATTTCCATTTCTACTACCCATGTTATTTTTCATCTACGGACACCATAACAAATGAGGTATAGGGAGGTCAAATATAAAACACGATGAGCAACTCATCGTGTTGTATTTTCTCTACTATTCAGACTTTGGCCAACTTGCGACCATGAGTATCTCCCGGTCCCTCATTTCTTTTGGAAGTTCTTGCCAGATTGTCTCTGTTACAAATGGCATGAATGGATGCAGGATTTTGAGTGAGGTGATGAGGCATTCACGAAGCACATACTGCCGCGCATATTTTGCATCAGCATCTTCACCGTTGAGTACCTCTTTAGATTCTTCAAGTACATTATCAGCCAGTTCGTGCCATACGTAGTGGTATGACTTTTCAGCTGCGAGATAGAGATTAAATTTATCAATATCACTTGAGACTTCAGTGATAGTTGCATGCAGCGTTGCAAGGATTTCCCTATCACGCTCTGAAAGTTTCGGTTCTGCACTGAAGTCTGCATCAGCTATGTTTTCGAGTGTGAAGCGGCTGATGTTCCATAGTTTGTTGGCAAATTTCTTGTATGCACGCACTTTATCTTCAGACAGAGGCATGTCGTTACCAGGTGCAGCGCCTACTATAAGAGAGAGGCGAGTTGCGTCTGTTCCATACTTTGCAATCATATCCAATGGGTCAATGATGTTCCCAAGACTCTTACTCATCTTCTTTCCTTTGTTGTCTCGTACTAGACCATGCAGGTATACATTCTTGAACGGTACTTGTCCTGCAAGATAGGTGCTCATAAGTACCATACGTGCCACCCAGAAGAATAGGATGTCGTAGCCCGTCTCGAGTACATTGGTTGGATGATATGTTTTAAAATCTTCAGTCTGTTCTGGCCATCCAAGTGTCGACATGGTCCAGAGTCCAGAAGAGAACCAGGTATCGAGTGTGTCAGGATCTTGCTTCCATCCTTCTCCAGGTGATTCTGTCTGTACCTTTACCTCAGAACCATTAAACCAAGCAGGGATTCGGTGTCCGTACCAGATTTGTCGTGAAATGCACCAGTCGTGCAGGTTATTAATCCAGTTTTGGTAGACACGTTCAAATCGTTCAGGAAGCACGGTGATACCACCTTCTGTCACTGCTTTCTGCATAAGTGTCTTAAGAGTCACGGTATCACCTTCAGCTACACCAGGAATCTCTGAAGGCCCCATTGCAAATTCCTTGTTTACATCGATGAACCACTGCTCTTTGATCTGTGGTTCGATGGTTCCACCACCGCGTTCGTTCGTTGCAACTTTGTTGATATTGTCTTCATCAACTTTTTCAATAAGTCCTTTTGCTTCCATTTTTTCAATGATAGCCGCACGTGCTTTTTTGATGTGCTGACCTTCAAATTCTCCAGCGATAGGGAGAAGTAGTCCACGCTCATCGATCACTTGTTCTTTATCAAGTCCATGTCGTTCAGCGATTTCGAAGTCGACCGTTGAATGCCATGGGGTAATAGTCATTACACCTGATCCTATTTCTGGGTCAGCCGCCTCGTCTTTTATAACCGTTGCAGTAATTGGTCCGTTAATCCACTCAAGATCAATCTTTTGTCCGTGTTTGTACTCTTTGTATCGTTCATCGTCTGGATGCATTACCACATACTTGTCACCGAACTTCGTTTCGGGTCGTACAGTACCGATAGTAAATGGTCCGTATTTAAAGTAATAGAATGGACTGTTCTTTTCTTCGTATACCACCTCATCGTCAGACACGGTGGTTTGCATTGCAGGGTCCCAGTTCACGCTTCGTGCACCACGATAAATAAGTCCATCGTTATACATTCGTGTGAATGCTTCGGTTACTGCTTTGTATCGGGTTTCGTCTAGGGTAAAAGCATAGCGACTCCAGTCGAGACTTGACCCCATTTTTTTAGTCTGCCCAATGATGGTGTCTTTACTTTCTTCCGCAAATTCAGCGATACGCTTGAGAAGTTCTTCACGCCCAATTTCATCGCGTCGCTTCTTTTCTTTTTTGTAGATGATACCTTCTACTTTACTTTGCGTTGCAAGCGCGGCAGAGTCAGTTCCGGGAATCCAGAGTGTTCGTTTTCCTTGCATGCGGTTGTACCGCACAAGAATATCTTCAACAGCAAGCATGGATGCATGCCCCATGTGGAGTGTTCCTGTTACATTCGGGGGAGGAAGTACTATAGAAAAAGTCTCTGCGTCAGGTTGTGTGACGCCTTTTTCAATACATACATCAGGGTTAAAAAACCCTGATTCTTCCCACATCGCATAGAGGTTGTCCTCGTGCGCGTCTGGGTCATATGGTTTTAAAAATACCTCTGGAATGTTGCTGTTTTGCTCACTCATAATACTTATTAGTTAGATAGCGATAATATCATGAAATACGTTGCGCTTAAAGGTAAATAGAAATAAAAACGACCGCTGAAGAAGCGGTCGCGCCTATAATAGTATCAGCGAAGGGTGGCCCTTTGCCAGCGAGTTGATCAGCGAAGGGTGGCCCTTTGTTGGGTAAGATTACTCTTTACTCGTCGATGCTTTTGTTTCCGTCTGCTTTCATGAACATCGCTGCTGCGGGGTTTGAGGCAGTTTGCGTACGCGCGTGACCTGCCAACGCAATCATGACCGCGTTGTCGGTAGAAAGTCCTGGGTTCGGGAAGTAGACGGTGACGTCAGGGAACGCCGTGAGACAATGTCGGTTGAATTCTTGTCGGAAGTATTGACTTGCACTGACGCCACCACCAACGATAAGTGTTTTTGCACCGTGTTCCTCGAGTGCGGCGCTGGTTTTCTTAAGGAGCACTTCGAGTGTTGCGTCTTCAAAATCACGTGAAAGTGCTTGCTTTTCAGGCTCAGTAAGTTCCTTCTTGTCTATAGCGTAGAGTACTGCGGTCTTAAGTCCTGAGAAAGAAAAATTTAAATCTCCAGAATGAATCATTGGTCGAGGGAGTTCTTTAAAGGGTGGGAGGTTTAACTGCCGTGCCTCTGCTGCTAGCTTACTGATTTTTGGTCCTCCGGGGTACTCGAGTCCCATCATGCGTGCGACCTTATCGAAAGCTTCGCCTACAGCATCATCGAGTGTTTGCCCGATCTTTTCGTATTGACCCCAGTCTTTCATAAGTACGAGTTCAGTATGTCCTCCTGAGATCAAGAGAGATACGGCAGGGAAGTCGATTTCTGATAAGGCATTGTCTTTCTCAACGTCATATAAAGAAGCAAGAATGTGACCTTCCATATGATTGACGGCAACAACAGGAATATTCATTAAATATGAAATTGCTTTTGCAAAATTTACCCCCACCCAAAGCGCAGGTTCGAGGCCAGGACCTGAAGTAACGGTGATGAGGTCAATCTCAGGACGCTCGTGAGATTCTGCAAAAGCGATGAGCGCATCAGCGAGCCCTTCTTCACGGTAGAGGATTTCATAGAGTTTTTCTTGAATCTTAAGAGGTATTTCCTCAGTGCTCTCGGTGAGTATTTCAGCTTCAGTAAGGGCTTCCTTCATGAGCGGAAGAATTCTTTTTGCGTGCTCACGCTTTGCCATGGTGGGGTAGATCCCCCCATAGAGTGCATGCAGGTCAACTTGTGAATGGAGTGCATTACCTAACACTTCATAGGTCGCATCAGGAAATACTCCCTCAGCCTTTACAAGGCTCACCGCAGTTTCATCAGCCGATGATTCAATACTTAAGATATTCATACACAGCACTATACAAAATAAGTGAGTAAACTGCTAGGCTTCTGTTTTGGAGTAATGCCAAAATACGAATGATGATAAGAAGGAAAGTGCAGTCATTATCATGAATAGAGCAGAGAAGCCAAATTGGACTACGATATGGCCACCGACAATAGTCCCCACTGCGGCGACGATGCCTTCAGTAAGGCTCCATCGTGCAGATATTTTTACACCATTATCTTCATCAACGTACTTTGCGTAGAGTGCTAAAAAACCAGGACTTCCGGTAGCTTGTCCGACACCGGTAAGTATTTGAGTGATAAACAGTACTGGGATAATAGGGAAGAAGATGAGTAAGCCCCATCCGATTCCTCGTAGGATGAAACCAAGATGCAATAACTGCTCTGCAGAAAAGAATGTACTGCCAAATTTACCAATAATAAGTAGTGAAATAGTCTTTGCGATAAACACGGTCGCAGCAAGATAGCTCACGGTTAACAGTGTGGCGCCAACATCTTCTGCATAGAGTGCATAGAGCGGTGCAATGAGTACTTCTGCAAGTACAAAAATAGCATTCGCGCCAAAAAAAGCTTGTAAGGGCTTTGAAAGAGTTGTCATCTATCTAGTGTACACGATGTAACAATTCTGTGCTGTCAGCATATATAAAAATCACCCGGCATCTGCCAGGTGATCCATTTCTTGATATTTACGGGTTTGCTTGATGCGTTCAAGTGCGGTAGTTTTTTGTCCAAGGTTCATAGACTCAATTGCGATATCAAGCTTTTGGCTGTAGTCGTCCATTGCCGCCTGTTGTGTTGCTCCACATCCCATCGCAAGATGATTGTGAAATGCACCATTTACTGGATACGTTACGAGATATACAGATTGCAGGTCTAGGTAGTGTACAGTTGAACACCTTTGTCCTAATTCCCGAAGTTCATTTTCAATGTCGTTATGACTAGCCATTAGAGCCTCCTGTTTTGTCTATGGTGTAGACTACGGCTTTTTACAAGAATGTAAAGGGAAGATCGTCAAAGGAAGCGACGCCAATACCAGCTGCATTTTTGTGGCCCCCACCCCCGTATTTGTTTGCGATTTTCGCTACGTCAGCTTCTCCGATACTTCGTAAGGAAATTTTGACCATGTTGTCTGTGTGGTAGTACACAATACCAATTGGTTCTTGCTCTTCTGCGAGATTAAGTTCTGCGAGGTTATTTCCAAGTATTGAAGCGTATTCTGAGGTGTTCAGAGCCCACACTTCGTGCCCTTCAAACAAAACACGTTCTTTACGTGTCATCATGTGTGCTACCAGCTTATCTTCAAATTTCGCGAGAAGTGAACCTTTCGCAATGAAGTTGATAAGATTGTCTGTTTCTTGGAGTTGTGTAATCAGGTCATCCCAGACAACAAAGTCCATTTTATATTGCCCAAGCGCAGTACTAAACTCACGACTTTCAGGCAATGCAAAACGCCATAAATCAGTATCTTCAACATACTTTAAAAGTTCAGGAACCTCCGTATCGGGGTGAAAATACTTCCATGCGAGTACCGCTCCTGATTGATCGTTATCAAAAATATTGCCGTCAAAACTCAAAACGTCATCTTTAGCAGAGATATGGTGATCAATCACCAGTACCGAGGTATTGGTGTCGACAAGTTCTTGCAAGACGTCTTTGGTAAAAGAGAAGTCGACAATATAGATTTCTTTGTCAGTGAGTCCTTCTGGGGGAGTGTTGATATGGGCTTTTAACGGTATGTAGCTAGCGTCTTCACCAAACTTCTTCCAAACTGCGTACGCAGCACCAAAACCATCCCGGCAATCCGCATGGTATATAACGACGATATCTTTAAGTGTTTCCATAAATTTATAATAAATACTATGTGTCCGGTACAAGACTTGAACTTGTGACCTCTACAATGTCAATGTAGCGCTCTACCAGCTGAGCTAACCGGACACATAAGATTTATTTCGCTGACCGATTATAACAAAAAAATTCTCCGCTAGATAGGTCGGATTTCTTGTTGAGACAGTGTTAGTTTGTCCACACATGTATTACAACATTATGAATAACTTTATTTGTTATTTCTTTGAAAGAAAAAAATGAAATGAAAAAGGCCACTGGTGTTCCAGCGGCCTTTGACCCCCCCCTACTGTTAGTGTTTGTTTCGCTGGAGCATTGGTCGCAGAATAACTGCTGGCCGTTGATCCATGACGTCTCTGATGGTAAGCGAACCATTTTTAATCCGCCTAATTTCTGAGTCGTTAAACCCGGGAACAAGTTTGTAGAAATCTTCATCAGTTTTTTTTGCCAAGGAAAGTGCTTTACATGCATGTGGAAATAAGGCGAGATCCGCCAGCATTTTTTTGTAAATTGCTTCCTCCCCGTAGCCTTTTACAGCTGCCAACCTTTGCATGACAAGGTATTGTGCATGCATAAGGCTGTTAGGGGTAACAAGTTCATCCTGAATTCCTTTCACAAGTTCCGGTAGTATTTCCTCCACAAAACGTTTGAAATGTGGATCACTCGGGTTATCAATAACGACTTGTGGATCTGCCACAAGCCGTGTCCATCGATTGTTCATGAGTACCCCTCACTGATTGTGTTTTTGGGAGCCTTCACCCTTGCTGATACTACAACACTTCTTAATAAAAGTCAATTACTGACCTGTTCCATGTGCCATCAGGTTTTCTCCAGTTTCAGGATCTTTCCCTTGTGCGATGGATTCCATAGTTTGGGCAAGTTTTGCTTGATCCAGTACGTCTCTCTGATCCATTACATTTTGTATTCTTGATAGCATTTCCCCTGCGTCAAGTTTAATCTCTCCATCGGTAAAACCATTATCGAGCATTTCTTGTAGGTTTTGATATGCTAGTGGGAATTCATTTTCAAGACGGGGCATAATTTCTTCGGCAAGACTACGTGCCGCTGCCAGGTGTTCCTGACGAGTTTCAGCTGGGTCGGCATTGATTTCAGACATCATTCCTTCAAACATAAATAGTGAATATTACGATAATAACGGTTTGTTTATTCTATCAGTAAAATTATTGCTGACAATAGGCGTTTGTTATATATAAAATTCTCCATGCCGAATATTTTACCTGTCCCTTTTCAGGTGTATACTAAAAAAATGATAATCCTCTATCCAACTGAAACACTGTATGCGCTTGGTGCCAATGCGTTGGATTTTGAGGTGTTGCAGAAACTCTATACGCTTAAAGGGCGTGATAGTGAGAAGGTAGCGAGTTGGCTGGTACGGAATCTTGATGATGTGGCAACGTATGCAGAAATTTCTGAGGCTGCGAAGAAAATTGCTCAGGAATTCCTCCCAGGCTCACTCACACTTGTCTTGAAGGTAAAAGATTTTCTTGCAGATGAACTTGTTGCACCAGATAGAACCATTGGGTTCCGTATATCTAACGATCCTATTACTGAAAAGATCATTGCTGACTTCATGCAAGAATTTGATGCCCCACTCACATGCACTAGTGCAAACGTGAGTGGTTCACCAACATTCTCCGTCCCAGGAGAGATTTTGCAACAATTTGGACAGAAGGCACAAATGATTGAACAGATATACGATGACGGGCCTCGTAAAGGCTTAGCTTCTACAGTAGTACGCGTAGTAGGTGACGAAGTGACTGTATTGCGAGAAGGTGCCATCTCAGAAGCTGATATACTACAGTGCTTGAAAGAAAACCAGACTTGATTCGTCATAAACAGTACACATAGTGCTCTTTCTCGCCCCAGGATAGAGATCGAGCTTTTTTAATATGAACAAAACAGCACAAAAATCCGCAGAAAAGGCGGTATATAAAGGTGATATTCCAAATACTCCATTTAGGTTTCTTCTCTATACATCAAAACCATTTTGGATATGGGCAACTTTTGCTGTCTTAATGGTTATTATTGCAGTGGTAATGACGACGTTGAGTGTGGTACTTATTACAAAAATCATTAGTGCTGCTGAAGCGCGGGATGTTCAGACTGTGGTCATGTTAGGACTTCTATATCCATTCTATATATTTGTTACCCATTCGTTTTGGCGAGCAAGTGGAATCATAGGAAGAGAGTGGATTGTTGGTGTTGAAAAGAGTTCCTCAGATATGTTAGTTGAGTACACTATGCATCATAGCCATGGATATTTTTCCGATAGATTTGCAGGTTCGTTGTTGAGTAAGGTGGGCAATGTAACAGGATCGATGGGTCGCCTTGTGGCAGATTTGCTCTGGCACCACCTTGATGGGCTTGTGGCTCTAATTACAGCGGGGATACTTATCTTTACTATCGATACAGTCACAGGGGGAATCTACGTAGCATTGGTAATCGTACTTTTAGTTAGTAATTATTTCCTTGTGCCACGAAAGCGAGCATTTTCTCTGGCAATTGCAGAAAGCAAAACGCGCACGCGAGGAAGAATTGTTGATGTGTTTTCCAATATATCCGCAACCCGGCAATATACATGCGTAGAACAAGAAGTGTCTTCTATCAAAGACCATACCAAAGATGTGCGCGACAGAAGTTCTCAAAGTTGGCTCTATTCAGAATATATGATGTTTGTAAACAGTCTCATTCTTGTAGTGTTTGGTTTTGGAATGTTCTATGCGTTACTTGAAAGGTGGATTATGTCGGAAGTTTCTACTGCTGCTTTTGTAGCTGTGATGCTTTTGATTTTTAATCTATCGCATATGCTGATCTTTTTAGGTAGAACGTTTAATGATACCGCAGCGGCATACGGAGAGGCCGAAGAAGGTCTATCAGAATTACTTATTCCTCATGAAATTGAAGACCGTGTTGATGCTTCAGTACTTATTACCAATGGAGGGGAGATTGGATGGAATGACGTAACCTTTGAGTTTGGTGAGAATACCGTATTCAATAAGTTTAATCTCACTATCAAAACAGGACAACGCATGGGACTTGTTGGACCATCAGGAGCAGGGAAGACAACATTCGTCTCACTGCTACTGCGACAACATGACATCCATGGTGGTGCTATTGAAATTGATGGACAAGATATTTCTCAAGTCACTCAAAACTCACTACGTGCAAACATTGCAGTGGTTCCTCAAGAACCATTACTCTTCCACAGAACCATTCGTGAAAATATCGCCTACGGAAATCCGGAAGCAACAGATGATGAAATAGCTGAAGTGGCTCAGAAGGCACAGGCTCACGAATTTATTATGGCGCTGGAAGAAGGCTACGACACAATGGTGGGCGAGCGAGGTATCAAACTCTCTGGTGGTCAGAAGCAACGAGTCGCCATTGCACGCGCAATGCTTAAAAATGCACCTATATTGGTACTTGATGAAGCTACGTCTGCGTTGGACTCAGAAAGTGAAGTTGAGATTCAGAAAGCACTACACACTCTTATGGAAGGAAAGACCGTAATTGCGGTCGCACACCGACTGTCAACACTCCGAGAGATGGATAGAATCCTTGTACTCGAAACAGGAAAGGTGGTTGAAGATGGTCGTCATGACGAACTTGCAAAGGGCGGCGGCACGTATCAGAAACTATGGGAACACCAAGCAGGGGGATTCTTGCAAGACTAGTGCGTTTTCCTTGCTGAGTAGGTAATGATTGTAAGAAAACGCTTCCTCGCACGTCATAACCAATACCTGTAGTTTCTCCTTGATAAGATAAGGACTTAAAATGATGAAAAAACAAAGCAAACCTGCCGTCTCTCAGACGGTATACACAGGGCGTGTTCCAAATACGCCGATTCAGTTCCTTGGCACAACCGTAAAACCATTTTGGCTTATTGGCATATCTGGGATGTTGGCAACAGTGTTGTCGCAAATTATCTCTTCATCAATCTCCTTGTTTATAGGGCGTTTCGTTGACGCGGTGACGGTCTCTCAAGATATTGACGTATATGCCAAATGGGGGATTGCGTTTATTGTGCTCAACATCGTGCTCTTTACATCTATCCGTATCTCAGGATTTCTCTCAATCCCCTTGGGGTTGAGACAGAATAAGCATGCCTTTGGATTACTTAAGCAATATTTATTTGCCCATAGTAATGGATACTTTGGTGATCGGTTTGCTGGTTCTATAACCAACAAATTGTTCAATGCAGCTGATCGCAGTGCAGAGATGCTGATGATGATATATTTTGGTTTCACCAGACTTACTACATCACTTATTGCAACTGCAATTATTTTGTTTCTAGTCAATGTATGGCTTTCGCTTGCGTTTGTATGCATACTCGTTGTATCTCTTGTGATAAACGTGTTGCTTACAAAGCGACGACGTCCGTATGTAATTGACTATGCGGCGTCATCGTCTAAATACCGCGGTCAGGTGACTGACGTGGTGACAAACATTCAGGCGGTCCGACAGTACGCACGTGCTGATAGTGAGTTTAGTTTCCTTAATGGGCACTTACTCACTCGCAATGCGAAAGATGCCGTGCAGTGGCGGATGTCTGAATGGAACCATGTAGTGAATAACGTTCTAGCGACGATTCTCTTGATTAGCATGGTAGGTGGTTCGTACGTCTTACTGACTATGGGCCTTACCACTATTGGTGAGATGATCATCGTGATGCTTCTTATGTATCGCGTTGTCGGCATCATGGTAGACCTCGGTGACTGGATGAATCGTTTCATCCGTGTATACGGAGAGGTTGAAGAAGGCTTAACCGAAGTTTTGCTACCTCACGAAATTACCGATGTTCCGAATGCCCATTCTCTGGCTACACGTGAAGCAGACATTGTATGGAAAAACGTTCTCTTTGAGTTTGGTCAGAACAAAGTGTTTGATGACTTTGATCTTGAAATAAAACCAGGTCAACGAGTAGGGCTTGTAGGTCACTCGGGAGCAGGGAAGACGACGTTTGTCTCACTGCTGCTACGACAGCATGATATTCATGGTGGTTCAATTGAGATTGATGGGCATAACATTGCGCAGATTACTCAAGACTCACTACGAAAACACATTGCAGTGGTTCCTCAAGAACCTTTACTCTTCCACAGATCTGTTCGTGAAAATATCGCTTATGGCAATCCGGAAGCAACAGATAATGAAATAACCGAAGTGGCCAAAAAAGCACAGGCTCACGAATTTATTATGGATCTGGAAGAAGGGTACGACACTTTGGTAGGAGAACGAGGCATTAAGCTCTCAGGAGGGCAAAAGCAACGCGTAGCAATCGCTCGCGCAATGCTTAAGGATGCACCTATCTTAGTACTCGATGAAGCAACCTCTGCGCTCGACTCAGAAAGTGAAGTGGAGATTCAGAAAGCACTACACACTCTTATGGAAGGAAAGACGGTAATTGCGGTCGCACACCGGCTTTCGACTCTGCGTGAAATGGACAGGATTCTTGTGCTTGATAAAGGAACTATAGTTGAAGATGGTACACATAACGAACTTACAAAAAATGGTGGTACGTATCAGAAACTATGGGAACATCAGGCAGGTGGATTCTTGAAAGATGAACAAAGTCTTGCAGCCTAATGAGGTGTTACACCTAAGGGTTGCAAAACAAAAAACCCGACGCAGTGCGTCGGGTTTTTCTTCTATCGTTCTCCCTCCCATTCTGCGAGAAATTGGTCGACATAGGCAACCATGAATTCATGACGTTGTTGTGCCATTTGCTTTCCCGTTTTTGTATTCATAAGGTCTTTGAGAAGGAATAATTTTTCCTCAAAGTGATTGAGCGTTGGCGCAGCACCTTTCTTGTATTCCTCCTTGGTCATATTGGGGTTGGGTTTGATTGCAGGGTCATAGAGTGCTCGTCCTTTATGTCCACCGTAGTTGAATGTGCGCGCGATGCCGATTGCTCCCAGTGCATCTATTCGGTCGGCATCCTGCACCACTTGTAATTCAGGAGAAGTCCATTTTTGACCGTCGCGACTTCCTTTGAATGATATGTGACGGATGATGTTTTCAACCGCAGCAATAGTTACCTCAGGAACATGTTCTGACTCAAGAAAGGTACGAGCAGTCTTGGGTCCAATTTCCTCATCACCCCCGTGAAATTTTGAGTCAGCGATGTCGTGCAAGAGGGCACCGAGCTCTACAATCTCCATATCTACAGAACCTTCAATCTCTCCAATATGCTTCGCAAGTTTCCATACGCGCTCTATATGAAACCAATCATGTCCACCTTCGGCTGTTTTAAGATGTTCTTGTACGAACGAACAGGTTTTATCAATAATCATAGTTTGAATGTTTAGACATTGAGTATATCATGCAACTTTTACACTAAAAATTCCGTACTATATAGCATGAACGCTATGTTAGCTAACGTGATACAATAAATTATTATGTGTGGAATATTTGGATATGTAGGAAGTCGAACGGCAGAACCACTATTGGTTGAGGGACTACGTACACTTGAGTATCGTGGCTATGATTCAGCTGGGATTTACGTGCCAGGATATGGTGCAATAAAGGCAGTTGGTCCTATTGATAATCTTGCTGCAGAAATTACTCAGACCATTGGGGGAACTTCCGGTATCGCACACACACGCTGGGCAACCCACGGTGCACCGACTCATGAAAACGCACACCCACATAAAGATATGAGTGAGAGTGTCTGGCTGGTACACAATGGAATTATTGAAAACTTTCGAGAGATAAAAGAAGGACTTGCCATGCAAGGGATTACGTTTTATTCAGATACTGATTCTGAGGTGCTGGTGAAGCTTATTGGCTCTCTCTATGCAGGCGACTTACAAAAAGCAGTTACTGAGGCACTACATCGTGTACGAGGGACATATGGTATTGCCGTAATGGCAGAGCGTGACCCTGAAAAGATGATTGTTGCACGCATGGGAAGCCCTATCGTGTTGGGTGTCGGCACTGATGGTCACTTTGTGGCGTCTGACCCGTCTGCACTGTTGGCCCACACAAAAGACGTGGTATATCTTGAGGATGGAGAAATCGCCCTAGTGACCAAAGACGCATATGAAGTAGTTACGGTGTCTGGCAAAAAACTTAATAGAGCGCCCGAGAAGATAGAATGGGACGTTGAGTCGGTTCAGAAGCAGGGCTATGAACACTTTATGCTCAAAGAGATATTTGAAGCGCCTGAAGTGATTAAAAATACTATTCGAGGAAGATTGTTAGTGGATAAAGGGCGCGCGAAACTTGGAGGGCTTGAGGGGATTCTTGGTGAACTGACGACTCTAAACCGACTGCAGATCGTTGGGTGTGGCTCTGCGTACTACGCAGGCCAGGTGGGGCGATACATGCTCGAAGAGTACGCAGGACTGCCTGTAGAGGTGGAGCTTGCCAGTGAGTATCGGTACAAGCGAAATATCCCCGACAAAAAAAGCGCAGTACTCGCGGTGTCACAGTCTGGAGAAACTGCCGATACACTGGCGTCTATTCGTGCAGCAAAAGAGCTAGGCCTCCTTACCTTGGGCGTAGTAAATACGGTAGGCTCCACTATCGCACGTGAGACTGATGCTGGTGTATACAATCACGCAGGTCCTGAAGTTGCCGTAGCGTCCACGAAAGCGTTTATTTCACAGCTGACCGTCTTTGTCTTGTTGACACTTCTTATTGGAAGAGAGAAAGGTATGACACAAAAAGAAGGGAACGAAATTGCAAAAGGGTTGACAGAACTGCCTGATATTCTTGCAAAAATGCTTGAAGATACAAAAGACATACAACGGATTGCAGAAAAATACGCGCAATATCGCGATGCAATCTTTATAGGCCGAAAGCTCCATACTCCCATTGCGTATGAAGGTTCATTGAAGCTTAAGGAAGTTGCGTACATTCACGCAGAGGCATATGCAGGAGGTGAACTTAAGCATGGCCCAATAGCAATGCTTGATGAAAATTTCCCCATCATTGCGCTCGTTCCCCAGGATGATGTCTATGAGAAAATGATTTCAAACATAGAGGAAGTTAAGGCACGTAAGGCACCGATTCTTGCATTTGCCACACCTCATGACAAACACATTGCAGAAATTGCTGATGATGTAATCTTCGTACCAAAAGTACACCCCATATTACAGCCTATTGTATCGACCGTTCCACTGCATTTGTTTTCGTACTATGTTGGGGTCGCAAAGGGCTTGAATGTAGACCGTCCACGTAATCTCGCAAAATCAGTAACTGTGGAATGAGTGTGAGACAAACTTGGAGTTTGTCGCAAGACCTTGCCAGATTTTAGATATTTTCAAAATCGTCAAGGTGTACAGCATCTGTAAGATGAGTACGTGAGAAAGTTTACTTACTCATGACCGAGCGAATGAACACAGAAAGCTTTGCTTCCTGTTGGGTAGAAATACCACTGTAACCTCTATACAAATTGTCGCGACATAGCAGTGTCTAGAATGTCGTTGTCTTCGGTCGCTCTTCCTGCTACAGTAAAAACATGAAAGTAAAGAACCATATGAGCGTATGGAAATTTATTCCCATCAGCTTATTCTTGTGTTTCCCTATCTATACGCACGCGGCTGAATTCAATACGTTCACTGTGATTACCGAGGATACAGTCTGGACACAGGCAGAGAGCCCATACGTCTTGCAGGATTTCGTGGAAGTGAGACTCGACCCTGGCGCGTCTCTTACCATGGAACCCGGTGTGGTGGTGAAGTTCGGACATCGGTCTGACTTGAAAGTGCTGGGAAACTTTTCTGCCGTGGGGACTCAGGCACAACCGATTATTTTTACTTCATTAAAGAATGATGCTGTGCTTGGCGATACTAATGCCGATGGGTCCAGCACATTTCCTTCAGCGGGTGATTCTTGGGGTATTCATTTAGGAGACTACCGGTCCTCAGAAAATATTTCTGTTGAGATGGATTATGTTGAGAGTTCATTCATGGGTGAAGGGATTGTGATTGAACGCGCGAGTGCTGAAATTTCAAATCTCACCATCGCTACATCATCCTGGGGTGTATATACATTTTTAGGGACAACTGATATAGATAATTTTTCTGCCGCAAATATAGACCGCTCTGCACTCATTCTTGATACCGTAGATGCATCAGTCGTCCACGCAACTGTTTCAGACAATTCTGGTGATGCTATAGAGGTGTATCACAGTACTGTTTCTCTGGACGATATTGTGCTCAGGGACGTAGAGAAGACAGGTATTGGAATCTATATTGACAGTGTAGTCGATATTACAAACCTCTCCTCGGGTCAGCCTGTTTTTTCCAGATCAAATGTGGTGGATGTATTCTAATCTTCCGTAGTGATGGATGACCTGACTATTTTGAACTCTGCGTATAATGATGCCATTAGTATTTTTAATGGACATGCCACCATTACCAATGCAACTCTTATTGGTGGTTTAAATTCTGCAATATATGCAGACAGCAGTGGGAATACAGATATGGTGAGGGTGCATCTTGAAGATGTACACATAGAAGGTTTTCTAGAAGAAGCGATAGAAATGTATAGTGGGAAACTTTCTATTAAAGATTCAACCATCAAAGATAATTTAGTTGGTATTTCATCTTACTTTGGTAATCCTAGTAGCTCTTTCACTATGGAGAATAGTTCTATCGTGGGGAATGTTTTTGCTGGAGTGGTAGATTATGGTTCGTTAGTACTACCAAATATTCAAAGAAACTGGTGGGGTGATCCTACGGGGCCCTATCACTCATCGGAAAATCCTTTTGGTTTAGGAGATGAAGTGGAAGGAAACTTTGTTTTTTCAAATTGGTTAACGGCTCCTCCGGGAGAAGAGGAAGTTTCAGAGATTGATCCGTTACTGCTGGAGTACATGCCAGTACTTTACATGCACCCAGATGAAGACTATCTTCCTATGAATGTTGAAGCTTTTGTGGAAGGAAGTGCTATTTGGGACGATAGGGGGATTCTTACTGACAAAACGCTTGTCGCTGCGGGCGATGGTAATGATGCTTCGCTGGAATTTATTGCAACGACCACTGATACTGAAAATTGGTATATACAATTTAGCGGCGAGGGGTCAAAAGAGTTTGATTTAGCCAGAGCGAAGACAAGATATGATGCGCTTATTGCAGATGAGAAGGCAACTACATCAGTATATGTCCATAAAATGGAAGATTCGTTTACCGATGAGCAGGGAGATGTGCATGAATTTATCGTATTGCAATACTGGTATTTTTACGCGATGAATAACTGGAAGGAGCAGGGTGGTTTTAATGATCATGAAGGTGACTGGGAATCGGTTTTTGTTTTCCTCGATAAAGCTACTCATGAGCCACGATATGTAGCATATTCGGCACACCATAATGATGGTACACCGAATGGGATTACACAATATGATTCTGTTAAAAGAAATTGGGATAGCTCTGATGTTGTTTTTGATGAAGGTCAGGTTACATCTTTTGTGTCGTTGGGGTCACATGCTAATTATCCAAATAATGGAAATGGTGGAATTCACGATGCTAAGTCGTCTAATGATGTCACTTCAAACCAGGGGCTACACCTGAAATCTGTTTTATTTAGTCTACAAAACCTTTCCCAAGATGAACCTTTGAATTGGTTTAACTTATATAAGGGTAAATGGGGAGTAGACACTAGTGATTTATTTGGATCTGCTAGTGGTCCACAAGGACCTAATTACATTGATGTTGGTGGCACAATGCGATTTCATAATCCAGTAGCGTGGGCAGGATTAGATAAGGTATCTAAAATTACCGTAGAAGCACCTGAGTCAAACTTCTCATTTCCCAGATCAGGTGTCGAATTACAATTCTCAGATCCTCTTGAAACAGGGACACAGCTATCAGTTGATCCACATGAGGAATTGGTGAGTTTTGGTACCAATGCAAGTAGCATTAACTTCTTACCAAGGTTTTGGGATTTTCAATCAAATTTAGAAAATGAAACGTTTGATGTCACTGCTACTTTGTCATATACCGATGAACAGTTGGCGCAATGGGAAGTCGACGAGGAGTTTATGCAGGTGTATTTTTACAATGAACCAGACAACCTATGGGAACCAGTTTCGTCACACGTTCTATCCACTACAAACCATATTGATTTTACAATCAGCCATTTTTCCTATTACGCTATAGGGTCTCCAGTGTTAATTCCGGTTGATGATCAGATAAAGGCAAAAGCTCATTCAGGGAAGTATTATAAACACTCGAATACTCAAGAAGTTAAAGTGGTCCTTCAAGAAAAGAAAGGTCATTTTCCTGATGATTTACGAGTTGTGTTTCATGATCTAAGCGATAGTGGGGCGCAATTGCTTGAAGCAGGTGGTATAATAGCCAGTGGAGATTATTACGTTGATATACAGATTGATTCTGTAAAGAATCCAAAGAAAGTAAAACTATTAAGCTTCCTCTTTACGTTACCCGGTGAAGAATTATTATCTTTGCAGGCACACAAAAAATCAAACAATGAGTTCAAAAAAATTAGGTTTGGTATAGATTTATATAATATCTTTTAGATCAGTAACTTAAAAGATATTAATCAGGGCAGTAGTTGCCTTGTTGAAGAGGTGGTTATATTTAGTTAAGTCCAGCTATTATACTCATTATGAGCAAGTTAGCTGAAATGAATTGAAGGGTAAATATAACTGGACAGGTAAGCTGTACCTCCGTTCGTTTAAAGGTGAAGTAGAGAGTTGCTCCAACAAACAGTGAATAACTAATCAGTGATATGTAAATTCCATAAACTGTACTAACAACATTTCCAGCTTGTAGAAAAATAAAACCACCTGAGGCATTCAAAATGTGTTGAAGTAAATTATTTAGAAAAGTTTCTTGTGGGAAAGTGCTAAAATAAAAAAACACACTCCAAGCTAACATAAGACTAAAAACCGTTCCCCAAAACGATCTAGTCCGGTACCAAGGATTTCTATTTAAATTAACTCCATTCATATAGTCTTATCCTAACAGATACCGTTGAATAGTAGCTGTCGTTATGCACTTTGTAATGTATAGTATTAGGATACGTTATGAATTTTTCTAAAAATAGAGGTGTGAAAGTATTAGGTTTATTAGGAGGTGTGTTTTTAGTGTTTTTGGGGATTACTTCCGCACAAAACGGTGTAGAGGATTCAGTTGAAAAATTGGTTCAGATACCTGATGCTGTCGTGGAAGATATTGTAAAAGAAGAGGATGGATTATTTACAGTCACTTCTGTTATTGATGGGGATACATTTAAAATCCAGATGGGTAACAGTGAAGATACGGTTCGTGTAATCGGGATTGATACACCTGAGACAAAATACTCAAGTGCGGGAGAAGAATGTTACGGTCCTGAAGCATCAGCCGAAGCTCAGAGTATTCTTTCAGGTACATCTGTGTTGCTCACAAGCGACCAGACACAAGATTTTCGCGATACCTACGGAAGGTTACTTGCATACGTAACCTTAGAAGATGGTCGTGATTACGGTGAGGTAATGCTTGAAGGAGGCTTTGCTGAAGAATTTACATTTATTGCCCCCTATGTGAAGCAGTCAGAGTATCGTCAAGTCGCAGCTCGTGCACAGGAACAGGAGCGAGGCTTGTGGAGTTGTTCAGAATAATTGTTATAGTAATCGTATGAATATAAATGGAGTCGAATTAGATTTGGTAAAAGTTATTGGTGTATCAGGATTATTTATACTGGTCCTCGGTTTTATCATTTTTCTGAACCCTTCAGAAGATGACGTAGTTAATTCCGACACTGATGCAAACACCGATATAAGTACAGCGGTGGTGGGATACACTACTTCCGTTGAGTTATATAACATTGCAGTGCTTCCTGAGAGTAAACCGGTGTTTAGTTTTTCAGTTTTAGGGTTTACCGGTGAAAAGAAGGTGACTGCTGAAATTTCTGAAATACAAAGTGGGAAAACCGTTTCGACACTTTCAAAAGTGGTTACTGGAGATACATATAACCAACTGACTCTTCCGTCTGTTCCGAAAGCAGACAACTATTTGTTGACTGTTTCTGTGGAGGGTATAGAGGGTGAGGATGTGGCATACTTATGCATGGCTCCCAACGAAACTACCTGTACCGCCAAACAGAATGAGATTGAAACAAATCTCTAATGGTCACAATTTTAAAAAGAATAACACAATTAATTGCGTAATTAATTGTGTTATTCTTTTTTATATATGGCACGAAGAAAATTAGAAGAAAGGGAAGTGAGAAAGCTCTATAAAAATACAGGCGGAACGGTTTTGGTTTCGCTCCCAATTGAGGTTGTGCATGAGCTCGGGTGGAGAAATGGACAAAAGGTTGTGGTAAAGAAGCGAGGAAAGGGGATTTTGATTGAAGATTGGAAGAACTAGCCTGGTCCTGACTGGTATTTTTCTGTCCGTCTGGTATGTTTTTATCAGAGTAGCTATAGGAGAGTATATACATGCCCAAAAGAGAGAGAGTGCTTGGAACTATTCAGATAGTTTTGCTTCATCTCGTGTCAGAAAAGCAATGCGCAGATACCAGTGGTGATTCACTACAAAAGGAGATTGAAAAAATTGTAGATCATCCAGTTTCCAAGCCACAGGTAAGTACGGCATTACGCCGTTTAAAGGTACGTGGCTTACTTACTGTAATGAAGGCTCCACCCACGGGTAGAAGAGGGAACCCAAAGCAATTGTATTCGCTTACAAAAGAAGGCCTTAGTGCTCTCTCGCAATATCGACGGATCGCCCGTTTTGTAGCAGGTAAAAGCTCAGGTTTGTCCTGAGCTTTATTTTTTTGGTATGTATATTATGTTTCTGGGAGCATATGCCAAAGGTAAAAAGAATAGAGTGGTAAAATAAAAACCCTGTCACATACGTGACAGGGTTTTTTATATGGTAGTCATCGAAAGCCTCAGTGGAGTTCTGCGTTACGGTACTTTCTCTTTCTTTCGAATACTGCATGAGCCACTTCAACTTCTTTAAGAATTTCTCCCAAAACTTCAAGGTACACATCAGAGTTTATCCAAAGGGTGCCATTATCAGGTAAGGTGGTAGAGTTCGCATATTGATCAGGGATAAACCAGAATGCCTGATTTGTATTTGCCCATGTTTTAAAACGATAGTAGTCTTTCCCCCGGATTCGCCCTTGATCAATGGTATCTACACCAAAAATCCACCCAGCTCGATGTTTCGTGTATATGCGAATCTTACGCAGTTTTTCCGTTGCTTTGTAGTATTCTGCAAAACCATCCCAGAAACCTTCTGTGGAAGGAATATTAGGAATGTCGCCTTTAGAGTACGAACTTGCTTCTTTAGTCATGATAGCCCCCTTGCTTTCTACTGCAACTATGTATTTCTCAACAGGAAAAGTCAAGTACTATTATAAAATCACTGGCTTTTTTCCATTTATTTGGTACTATATTGGCCACCTGTTGCATTACTTGCAGGTGGTCAGCCTGAAGACTGTCTTCAGTGGAAGCAATAGAACACTGTGCGACCACACATCAAAACGGTCCCATCGTCTAATGGTTAGGACGCCAGGTTTTCATCCTGGAAATCGGAGTTCGATTCTCCGTGGGATCACAAATATAGAAAGAGCGCCTTCCGGCGCCTTTTCTATTTGTGATCCCACGAGTAAACAGTCCGGGGGACTGTTTACGGGAGAATCGAAAAGGCTGACTACGATTTTGAAGTATGAGAAATCGTGACAACCTGTACTGATCCTGTAAGGATCGATAAGCGAAGCGGTCTCCGTGGGATCACCAATTAGAGAGCTTGTTCGAGCGCTCGAGAAGGGTTCGGACGTAACAAAAGACAGTTCAAAGCGAACTGTCTTTTGTTGTAGTAATATATGAATATATGGAAAAGTTAACTATCAAATTAGAAAACTGCTACGGTATAAAAAAATCGAACATGAGTTTGTTTTTTTATAATTTCAAAACGACTGTCATGTTGCGTATCTCGATGAAGAAAGCTTCTAGGATTTTCTCGTTTTTCATATTTTGTATTTCGCGCTGATGCGCGTTAGTTACTAATTACAAAAACACTAAATGAAACAGAAGCAAATAAATATGACTTTATATGGAAGATTAGAAACAGCTAAAAGTGTGGTGTAATATCTGTTGTACTATATAATAAATAGACAAACCCCTGGCTTATGCAAAATCAAAAGGTTCTTGAGCAGCTAGGCTATTCTGCAAATGAAGCAAAAGTGTACCTTACGTCACTGGCTATGGGCGAAGCACATGTTTCTGATATTGCAGAAAAAGCCAAAATACCACGATCAACCGTGCAGGTTATTGTTGAGCGCTTACGTGAAGACGGCCTGATGAACTTTTATGTTATGCGGCGGTATAAGTACTGGGTGGCTGAGAAGCCAGAACAACTCCTCGAAAGTCTTAAGAAACGTGAAGAAGCAGTTGCGGCAGCACTGCCCAAGCTTTCAGCTATACGTGAGGCAGCTAGAAATAATAATAAAAATGATGCTTTCTACAAAAAAAGTTTAGGATTACTAAAAGCATGTTCAGACGCATCGCACCAACCAACCTTGATTACAAATAGTGATGTTGAGATAGTGTATGCAAATGCAGCTTGGCAAGAACAATTTGGGTATACTCTCAATGAGGTACGTGGTGAGAACCCGCGAATGTTTCAAAGTGGGAAGACTCCACAAAGTGAATACGCTAGCATGTGGAAGAAGCTGAAGGCGGATTCACTTTTTCAATCAGATAAAATCATTGACCAACGAAAAGATGGAACTCATTTTAATTTGCTCACCACCATTTTTCCAGTTCAGCATGGTAATAGAAAATTTTATATTCAAATTCTTAATGAGATGACAGACAAAGAGCATGTTAGTACCTTACATAAAAGAGCATGTTAGTACCTTACATAAAACTTTCAAAGAAATTGAGAAGAGCAAGTAGGAATAAAATGACGACACCATAATTACCGTTACTCAATTTCCTTTTCACGCTTGTATACAAGCGTGTTTTTTGATGACAAAAATTTTTACCTAAATTTCTTTACGGTTTTTTGCTTTGCTGCAAAATTATAAATGACAAAGTCCGAGACTTTGGCGGTACACGTAGAGATAAAGTGGTCGCTTTAGTAATCTCTAATCAACATTCGTATGATGAATACATGGATAGCAGGTGTCTTGGGTCTCGTAGTGGCGGTGGTGCCATTCTTAACACTATCAGAAACTACGCTCACCTGGACACTGGTGATTGTTGGACTCGCAATTACCGTTAGTAGTTTCTGGGGTATGGTCTCAGAACCTAAAGAGAGTCGCACACATGGCGAAAGGAGCCAGGTTTAGTTCTTTATCGAGTAAGTTCTTTCAGTTCTTTTTAGAACGTTCTATCCGCATACTGCCCTGATTCTCGGCAGGGCTCGGTATAGCGGATCTTACTATTAATTATTAACACAAAATATTTATGTCACTTATAAAATGGGAACCGTTTAGTGAGTTTGATCGTCTCTTTGATGAGCGATTCTTTCCCTCACTACCAAAACTAGGATGGGATTTAGCAGTGGATGTCTACGAAGA
>Ga0115548_1000076_pt1 | contig 57810 bp, 56 predicted proteins | sample COGITO_mtgs_1004_4_FD_87187 | JGI IMG/M metagenome (GOLD analysis project Ga0115548, IMG submission 87187) | Pelagic marine microbial communities from North Sea - COGITO_mtgs_100423 | ecosystem: Environmental > Aquatic > Marine > Epipelagic | place: Germany:Helgoland, sampling site Kabeltonne...
ATCTGCAACGGCCGATTCAGGATACAGCACCACGAGCTTTACAAATTCCCCCAACGCGAACTCCTGCCCTGTCCGCGCATAGACCACCTCTGCCTGTTCAGTATCAACTGCTAAAAAGTAACGTCGTGCGGTACTCGTATCACTTATATTTTCAGTTACAAGAATGGTATCGACTTCATATCTACCAAGCACATCAACCAGACCTCCAATATGGTCACTATCAGGATGTGTTCCTACAATCATATCGATTTTTCTATCAAAGAAAGACATCTGCTGTGCAAGTGCACGCAACACAGTCCCATTGGAACCACCATCAATCAAAACTTCAACCCCATCAGGTGTTTGTATAAATATTGAATCACCCTGCCCCACATCAAGGAAATGTACCCGGAGGTTTTGGGGGGAACCACTTTGAGCAACCTGATCTAATGATGTTCCTGGAAACACCCAGAGTCCAAACACCCCACACACAAATAACACAAGTGTCATTATTCGTATTGATACTACTGAGGGGTTCATATTCTCTATGATACACTGAGAGTTCCATTAGAAATCATATTTATATAGCATGTACCAAGCAAAAACATTTAATATTCCAGAACTGGAAGGAATTTCCGAAAAGACCATATCAGAGCACCTCGGCCTATACGCTGGGTATGTAAAGCATGTAAACCACATCCATACCGAACTCAAAAATGTAACCGATACTTACGCGCAAGCAGAAATGCAGCGACGTCTTGGATTCGAGTTTGGCGGTATGCGAAACCATGAGTATTACTTTGCTCAATTTGAAGGAGGAGCTTCAGAAATACTCGATGGTGATTTTAAAACACTGTTAGAAGATCAATTTGGTTCAACCGATGCATTTATTGAGCATGTGCGAAACATCGCAATGACCCGTGGCGTTGGGTGGGCAATGGTATACGTTGACCGACAAACCAATCGTCTGGTAAGCACATGGGTAGATGAGCAACACCTTGGGCAGCTTGCAGATCTCGATATCGTTCTTGCACTAGACATGTGGGAACACTCATACATGATTGATTATGTGCCTTCGGAAAAGAAAGCGTACGTAGATGCATTCTTCAAAAATCTAAACTGGGGAGTTGTAGCAGGACGGATCTAAGAGTGACGTACAGACGTAGCAATAACAGCATCGCTTTGCGATGCTGTTATTCTTTTTATCAGTTCATCCTCCTCTTCTATTACCCACGCACTAGATAAAGACTCAGTCTTGGTCTGTGTATGAAAGTAGAGCTTATACAAAGCAAAACCAAACAATGCGTAACTCACAGACACAACCCAAAATGGAAACGCGGGCACACTAAATGCTGCAAAAGGGACCTGTGCAAAAAACGTTGCCACTTCTAAAATATACGCAAGAGAGAGATACGTAAAAAATCCAATCATACTCGCCAGCGTACTTGAGAACAGCCCGACTATACCAGTAACAAACGTCAGAAGCATAGCTACTGGTACCATGGGTAACACCAACACATTTACAACAATCGAAACAATGGAAAGTTCCCCTATGTTGTACAGAAGTATCGGTGTTACAAAAATTTGTGTTGCAATGGTTGCCGTGAGAAACTCACGTAAACCAAATGTCGTTGGCATAAACCGCACCTTTCGTTCAACAAACGGAGCAAGGAAAATGAGCCCTAACGTGGCCACAAACGACAATTGAAATCCGACATCAAAAACTAAGAGGTATGGGTTGAGTATGATCATAATTAATCCCGCAAGAAGTAAGGCACGCATGACCATGTATGTATTGCTCGTGGCGCGTGCCAGCAGAATAAGCGAAGCCATAATACTTGCACGAACCACTGTTGCAGAAAGTCCAACGAGAATCGCAAAACAAATAATTGCGATGACGCCAAATGGGAACCTAAATGAATATGGCACCATGAAGGAAAGTATGTACGTCATAAAAATAACGACCAGCATGACGTTGTACCCAGACAGAACAACAATATGGATAATTCCCGTTCTCCGAAAAATTGTTTCAATCTCATCACCCAGCGCCTGTTTGACTCCAAGCAACAACCCTTCGGCGAGGCCAACTTCAGGCTCAGGTAAAACCTGCTCAATACTATTCATAAATATCTGCTTCCCTGAAAGTAAATTTCCAATAAACCAATTACCTTGACCAGTTTTTTGTATCTCCACATCAGCAAAAGAAACTGCATATGAAACACCGCGTGCATTGAGATACCTTGGGTAATTAAAAGTGCGACCCAGGTCAGTCTCGAATGACTCAGGCTTTTCAAGTGCTCCCTTGATCAACAACAAATCACCATACTGCACCGAAGTGTACCGATGTGTTTTCACAAGCAAAATTTCGCCATCTACGGAAACATACAGATGTGTCACATTCTCCCGTACGTCAGGCTCACGAACCACCACACCCTCAAGTGATACCTCACTGCCTATCTGTGCTTCATACAAAGGATGTACCTCCCCCAAAGTAGCCAGTTCAAAACGAATTACGCCAAGTGCGATCACAACGAGCATCACTGAAACGAGATATAAGTTGCCCGAAGGGGAAACACTGTTTCCCCTTCGGGCAATTACCCAGATGCTCGCAGCGAGCAGCACCATAAGCACTACATACACAAACGGAATTGTGAGTATCGAAGTAATAGCAATGCCACCCGCAAACCCAATTATCCCTACATAGAAATACAAACTATTCACCTTTTAAGTGTAGCAAAATAAAAGGCTGTCCATTTGGACAGCCTTAGGTCGTTTTTTGTTTCTACCGTGGCAGAAAATTTCGCGCAGGGATTTTTTTCCGACTGCCGGTGAGTGTCACCATCCCGTTGGAGTCGACACTGGAAATTTTGCGCCGTATCGGCTCATCACCCTGGTCACAACGGACGACCTTGCCTTTCTCCAAGCCCAGCCGTTTTGCAATCTGTGCATCAGTTTCGGCCGGTGACGGATACGGTGTCTTTATCATTGCCTGATCCTCCTGTGGCAGTGGATCTTTTGGAAAATCTGGCGGGACGTCCGGGACGACTTTCAGTTCCGGTGCTGTTGGTGGTTTTTCACCTTTGGCAATCAAGTCGCCAAATCTCTTTACGCGTTCCTGCGCTGCGTTCATTTTTCTTCTCCCTTAAATGGTTTATTCAAAATACCCTGAAAGAGGGTGGGTGTCAATCTTACCGGACGCCACTTGGCAAGAAGCACTCAAGGAAGGCAGGTCTATAGAGCACAATGATATTTGAAACTGCGACCCACCTATCATCTCGCAAGCATCGATGATTTTTTACTCACGTAAAAACCGGACAAAGCCTGACGCAGGTCTATAGAGCATAATGATATTTTAAACTGCGATCCACCTATCATCTCGCAAGCATCGATGATTTTTTACTCACGTAAAAACCGGACAAAGCCTGACGCAGGTCAGGCTTTGTCCATAGCTTCGTTGGCTAATCGGTCGGCTTCTTTGTTTTCTTCGCGGCTCACATGAGTAAAGGTTACTGATGCAAATTCATTAAGTAGTTTTTTTATATCACCGAAGTGGGTTTCAAGCGTCGCGTCTTTTACTTTATATGCACCATTAAGTTGCCGCTCAACTAATTGACTATCAAGCATAAAGGCGACCTGCAACGCCTTAGAGTCAGGAAATAAAGTAAGCATATGTTCAAGCGCTCGTAGCACTGCAGTGTATTCAGCTACGTTATTTGTGGCTTCACCAATATATTCTGAAAGTTCACCAAGCACTTCATTTTGTTCACCCAAAATCTGTACACCAATACCTGAAGGTCCAGGATTCCCACGTGCTCCCCCATCTGTAAATACCGTTACTTTTTTCATAAAATTTCCTGACACCTATAATGCCCGCCACTATAGCATATCTACTTATAAATACATTAAATTAGTACGATATATCGTACTAATTTTCTACTAACCACCTTACTGCATCAAGCGGTCGAGAGCTTCCCACCTCTCTTTTCCCATTGACGGCATTCCTAAACGTAATGCTCTATTTAAGGTTTTCATAAAATCCAGCTTCTCCTGCTTTTTGTGCGCAAAAATGCCAATCAAGTCATCGAACTCTCCGTTTTCGTACGCTAATTTAATCTGTGCTGCGGTTGAAGGACTCAGCTTCAATGTATTCCACACTTCATATGAAGAACACCCAGTATGCAACATAATAACTGCGGCACATCGTTTGGTCATCATGATTTTCTCAGTTTTGGTTAAGAGGTTCTCAACAAAACCTGTTGCTTCTTTTTTAGACAATCCCGCCTGTACGAAAATCATTTGTTTAAACAATGCGTCAAAGACCTTTTCATCTATTTTTTCACTTGAAATATGTGGCATATTAGTACGATATATCGTACTAATATCCTATCACAATCTGACCTGGTTTGGTCTGACGTGATTTGGTTTGACCTAGTTTGGTTTCACGTGATCGAGTTTTGTTTGGTTTTATTTGATTTGGTTAATTAGTGTGTAGGTGTCTTACTCTACTATATCTACTATACGCAACCGGGTTTGTAAGCGACCCATGAAATATGATTGCTCGAGGTGAGCAAGAAGAGTGAGTGTTTTACCTACAACGGGAGTTACCGTAAAATCTTCAGGCTTTTTAAAGAACGCGATTGCCTCCTTAGCGTACCCAGTGGTATCGAACTGTAATTTAGTATGTTCTTTTGTTTTCCCAAAAATTGCAACGTCCGTTGCCTCAACATCCGTTATTTTATACAGCGGCTTTGCGTTATCCATACCAAATGGCGCAAGAGAATTCTGCTCGACAAGCACAGCCCCTGTAATTTCATCTAGAAGCAACTGCGCATCTACCACCAACTCATTATTGATTAATGCGTTCTCTCCCATTGCATCAAAGGCATCGTTCATCGCCTTGGGTAGTGAGTGTATTTGTTCTTCTTTGACCCCAAATCCTCCTGCCATGTGGTGACCTCCAAATTCGTGAAGCAGCCCTGAGACAGCTTCCATAATGGTAATCACACTACTCACGCCATTTGAACGGCATGAGCCTTTTATTTTTCCGTTTCCATCACGTCCCCACACAAATGCTGGACAATTATATTCTTCAGCAAGTTTATTTGCGGTCAGACCCACCAATGACGGTCTCCACTCTGGATTACCCAACACCAACACCTTTGGGATCTCAGTAAACAACGCTAACTGCTTATGGACTTCTTTGGTCATCGACGATACCTGGCCCTTACGCTCATTATTCAATTTTTCCAGGTGATCTACGTACGCACCTGCTTGCGCTTCATCAGATTCGGCAAGCATATGGAATGCATCTTCTGGCGTCCCCATACGTGACGCTGCATTTATACGCGGACCGATGGTGAAGCCTATGTCGTCCTCGGTCAAATGAGGCTGGCTCGCTTTTTGCTTTCGCAATAATTGTTGAAGTCCCGGGCGGCGTGACTTACGCAATACTTGTAGGCCATAGGTAGCGAGTGCTCGGTTCTCATCACGTAATGGCACCATGTCTGCAATGGTTGCGACTGCAACCATATCCAACCACCATTTCTCCCAACCCTCTTTGAGATCAAAGTCTCCTTTTTCAATCAAGCCCTGCACTACTTTAAAAATAACTCCCGCTCCACAGAGCCCTTTAAAGGGGTACGTATCACCTAGCTGTGGATTCACAATTGCTATTGCTTCAGGCAATTGGTCTTTTGCTTGGTGGTGGTCAGTGATAATGACATCTACTCCCAATTCATTCGCCTTTGCTACTGCATCCACATCAGTGGTCCCACAATCAATAGTAATGATTAACTGTGCGTTTTCACTTGCAAGCTTCTCAACCGCAGAACCATTTAGCCCAAACCCATCATAGTGGCGATGTGGTATGTGGTTGGTAAAGTTTTTATAATCAATTGCTTTAAAGAAATCATGGAGCACCACCGCACCAGGGATACCATCACAATCGTAATCGCTATAAATAACAATATTTTGCTCTTTTTCAATAGCCTTTAGAATGCGCGTTACCGCAATGTCCATGTCATGAAGAAGGAATGGGTCATGTAAGTCATCAACATATGAAGGATTCAGAAACTTTTCTGCATCATTTTTAGTTGTGATGTCGCGTGTGAAGAGGAGTTGTTGCAAAAAGGGAGAATAGGACTCAAGTTCTTTCTGTACCTTCTCAGGAACGAAGTCAGCCAAACGGTACGTAGTCATAATTTTCTATGATACCATTGTGAGCACAATAATAATATTTTCAGTATGTCTGCATCAATTTTCACAAAAATCATTAAGCGGGAAATTCCCTCACACTTCATTTACGAAGATGATCATTGTATTGCTATTCTCGACAAATTTCCCGCAACGAAGGGGCAGTCGTTAGTCATACCGAAAGAAGAAATTGACTATGCGTTCGATCTTGATGATGATACCTACTTACACCTTTTCAAGACTGCAAAAATGATTGCCCAAGCATCGGACAAAGCATTCAACGCAGAACGAACCTGCTTAGTTGTTGAAGGGTTTGATGTGCCGCATGTCCACATCAAAATCTACCCAATGCAAGATACACAAAAGGCACTTGGATCCATTATGCCTGAGGGAGTTGAAGCCTCTGACGAGGAACTTGCCATTGTTGCAACACAGCTCATTGCAGCTATCGATGAAGGGGTAGAGTAAATGTATATCTATCAAAAAAACGCCCACAATACATGTGGGCGTTTTTAGACACTGGTTACTCAGTATCTGTTGCCTTCAGGTGTAGGCGGCGGATAACTGTCCCATGTACACCATTCTGAGCAAGATTCTCTATCACTTTTTTAAACTGAGGAAGTGAGACCCCATCGCCAGCCGGCAGTTTCGAAATTTTTTTTCTTCTCGTCTTGAAGACTACGTCATCAACTCGTTCTTTACTCATGTCGAACCTTTCTCTTGTTTTTTCCTAGTACGTACAAGACGTGCAATCGTACCATTCTGCCTCGCCCGTTCACCCATCCCTGCTATAGCCTCCACAAATTGTGAGAGGGATGGACCGGGATTATGCGGCTCGCTTGTACGAACTGGATTTTCCCTGAGTGCACGAAGGTTTGTCTGATACTTTTCTTCAAAACCTGTTGCTGGTATTTTGGTTCGTACCGTCCGGAACACCGGCTGGTTTTCTTTTTTGCTCATTGCTTCTCTCCCTATCTTCTTACTACACTATACTTACCACCATTGGTTTTACAACCCTTAGATAATCTTCACTTTTCATTGCTATTGAAAAACTTCTGTCTCCAGCGTTGAAAATGATTTCCTCATTGTCCAAAAGTGTTTCTTCTACAAATACAGGCAAGTCCCAAAGAACTCCAAATGGCGGCACCCCGCCAGGGACAATCCCATCGGTAATTTCCGAAACTTCTTCAGACAAAGCGAAACGAATATCTTTTGCATCAAGTGCCTGTCGAGCTTTACTTGGGTTAAATTTTGCATCACCGGGCACCACAATCTGGACAAACTGCTTCTCTTCCTCCTTTGGCACATTTTTCTTTTTTATTCGCACAATAAGTGCTTTGGCACCCTGCGAAATAGTATATTCAGGGCGAATTGCGGCAGCCTCTTCTGAGGTACGGACAGCCTCATGCTCAAAACATTTATATTCAACACTTCTCTGGTTTAGTAAATTTTTAATGAGATCTACTGTCTTGTGATATGTCATATTGTTTTCTAAAGTTCTCTGATTGAGATGAAATTCGCGAAGACAAAGGGTGAGCAAGCGAGGCGTATACATATACGGTGAGTTTGTGAACACTGCGGACGACAAAGAAGTTCGCTCAATCAGTGGATTTTAGGACTTCAATCGCGGGTAGGGTACCCTTCTCTAAAAAGGTCAACATCGCTCCGCCAGCAGTAGAAAGGAAATTATACTGCTCCTGGCAACACAGCGCTTCAATTGCTGCAACAGTGTCTCCACCTCCAATGACTGAGTACGCCTCAGATTCGGCAACCAATTTTGCCACAGCTACTGTTTGTTCTTCATACCCTTCTTCATAACTGCCTAATGGGCCATTCCATAAAACCATCTGTGCTTGCGCTATACGTGTCGAAAGCATTGTTGTGGTCAGAGGGCCTGCATCTACAATCCTCTCATTAGGGTGCACATCATCGGGTGTAGTCACACGTGAACCGGCATCACTTTCTACAATCACATCTACTGGTAAAATAATTTTATTATTTTCAAGGAGCGTGCTCCCGGTCAGATCGGAACTGGAGATCAATGATGCACCGATCTCGTACCCTTTGGCTTTAAATAAATCATTAGCGAGTGCCCCTCCAATAAATAGTTCATCATACAAATCAATAAACTTTTCTACCAAAGGCATCTTCGTATCAAACTTTGCGCCTCCAAGCATAAATAGTGATGGTGATTTCGGGTTAAGTGCTTTAGAAAGTTCTTCATACTCATGTACAAAGTTAAGACCTACATATGAAGGAATAAATTGAGGGACACCAACCAGTGATGCGTGCTCGCGGTGAGACGCTGCAAATGCGTCATTTACATAGATATCAGCCATGTCTGCAAGTTCTCTGGCAAAATTTGCATCGTTCTTTTTTTCGCGAGGATCTTTACGCACATTTTCAAGCATCAAAACCTGCCCGTCTTCGAGTGTGTCGCGAAGATTTTTTGAAACCACACCAGCTACTTCAGGAGAAAAGAGTATCGGCACATGCGCTCCCAACAACCGAGCTACTGGCTCTGCAGTCTGCTCACCATCGGAACCAATGTGTCCACATAGAATGACGCGAGCACCCTGGTTTACCAAGTAGTTTATCGTAGCAAGACCTCGTGTGACACGAAATTGATTTAATACTTCTCCGTCAACAATGGGAACATTGATTGAAGCACGCAGAAATACATATTTCCCACGAAGCTCTTTACACTCTATGATGCTCTTAAATGGTTTTGGCATATGCTTCAGCAACTTTGATAATTCCCGCAAACTCTTTTGGCTTCAAACTCGCTCCTCCAACTAAAAAGCCATCAACGTTTCCCTTTTCAAATAATTCTTGTGCATTTTTTTCTTTCACTGATCCTCCGTAAAGTACCCGTACTTTCTTAATAGCTGCTCGATCAAACACATCAGCGATTATCTTTTGTATGAAGAGTTTCATTTCATGCACATCTTCAGCAGTTGCATGATTACCGGTGCCAATAGCCCATACCGGCTCATACGCAATCACGAGTTGTTTTAATTTTGATTTAGGAATATCTCGCAATGCAGATCGGAGCTGTGCTTCAACTACACTGAAGTAGTTACCATGTACGTCGCGCTCCTTTTCGCCCACACACACAATCGCTGTCACTCCACTTTTAAATATCGCCTGAATATCCTTATAAATTTCTGTGTCTGTCTCACCTGCAGCACGACGCTCTGAATGACCAACAATTACTGAGGTTACCCCGACACTTTTAAGCATTGGGAGCGAGACCTCTCCTGTGTGTGCCCCAATACTTTCAAAAAAAACATCCTGTGCTGATAATCCAATACGTTGTGAAGGAGAGAGTCTCTCCATTTCAGACAAGAAAGGAAAGGGCGGTGCTACCGCAACAATACTTTGTAATTTCTTACGTCCAATTTCTTTACGTGTGTCTAAAAAGAGTTTTCGTGCCTTGCCTAAGGTATCGGGATTGAGTTTCCAGTTTCCTACAATAAGTGGTACATGTGGTTTCATAATAAGCAATTGTAGCACAGGAAAATACTCAGCAAGACTATGCCTTGCTGAGTATTTTCCATCACTGGGAAAGTCTTTTTATATCAATACGTCTCACCCCATCCTCCTATGGTAAATCCTCCTCCTGGGCCACTGGTAAATAACAAATTAACGAGTCCGCTTTCATATATAATCTCAGCACTGTTCCCTAGGGAAATATGATACCCTGTCACCTCTTTGAGTGAAATACTGTTTCCCATAACAATTGATCCGTGACTTGCATACACCAACAGGTCGCCTCCGGTAGTTTGTGACAAAGAAATCGCAGTTGTCCCCAGGGCGTTTTCAGCACTGTCGTTTTGTGAAATAAGCAATACATACGATTTTGGACTTCCTGAACCGGTGAAAGTTGTGCTGTTTGCAACAATAATTTTACTACTTGTAGAACGGTTTGATTCATTATCAGCAATGACGGGAACAGTACGATTCCCAACAGATGCATCAACTTCAACTTCGATTCCTCCCTCGAATGTAATATCACCCTCAACCCATAATGAGCCAGTCAATGTCAATATTGTGGCAGAACCCTTTTTCTTTATACGAAGATCACACTCAATTTTTACAAAACCAAGGGTGATATTGTCATCGGTAAAATACTCACCTCCGGCACACTCAGGGTCTGTACTAGCAATCACCGTCCCAGTATCAATTATATCCTGTTTAATTGCATCAATATCTGCATCACTAATAGGCATGGTGGTAGTCGCTTCCTCTGGTTGATGTGCATATTCCGAACCATTAATCACTGGACCACTAATTTTTTCATATATATACGCATCACCTTCGGTCAATCCTCCGTGAAGTGTGTATGCATACGCATCTCCACTGATTGTTGAATCTTCAATGACCCGTGCTCGTGCAGTACCGGTGGCAATCACCTCTAAAATATGTCCTGTAGGGCCTGCAGAAATTACATCACCATAAATAGTTGCTGTTCCTCCTCCAGTTTTCTCAATGGTCCCATTAGAAAAAACGTTACCTACTACTGATGAGCCATTAGTAAGTTCAAACCCACCATTACCAGACTGCACCCCAAAATTAAATGAGGCACCGCTACCAAGATAGAGCTCCATTGCACTGGAACGATATGCATCATGTAAAACCGCTTCACCCACGATGTCATTTTTATCATTCGTCCCATCATATATATAGGACGTGGTCGCTGTTGCACCCCCAAGCGTTATGATTTCCTGCGTATCAACAGAAAGTGTCTGTACAAAACGGTACGCGACGTCCTCAACACCAGCATCAGCGGCAAAGTAGCTCTGCTTTGAATCAGTGAGTAAACGATACTTATATAAGTCAGAATAGATAGTACCTGAAAGTGCAAAGACCAGTGCACTACTGCCGACTAAAAAGAACAGTATAAACAACATCAAAGCGGCCCCTTTTTGTTTTGCGTGTATTTTATTCATATGAACCTCGAAGGACTGCTCCCGCATTAAATGTTTCTGTATAGGTAACCGATCCAGCTGTTGCAGAAAGAGTCAACTGCATACGGACAAACTCTGTTACCGTGTTGTCATACAGGTAAAATATAATTTCATCGATAGTGACCGCGTTATCAGTAAGCGCCGATGATTCATTTTCAACAGAAACTTCTAGTACACCACTTACGACACTATACGCTGTAGTAGTCGGACCGTTAACCAGAGTGAGGACCCCAGGCGTCGCTTGGAAAGTACTCGAGAACTGATCCACATCCTGGGCAACACGGATGTCAGTTAACATACGTTCGGTTACAGAGACCGCATTTCGGACAACTAACTGACGGGCCTTCTGCTGCTGAAACGAATCACTCAGAGAAATAAGTGAAGCTACCGACACGGTTGCAACCACCACCAACATCGCTACATACACAAGCATTTCAACAAGTGAAAATCCCTTTGTATGTGGTTGTGAAATTGAAACTTTCATACGCATATACTAGATATCAAACACATTAGTCAACAAACCATCAAGTGATACGGAATTCGCCCCCCACACAACTGAAACCTCAGCTATATAACTTCCTGTGTCGATGCTCGACCCCCCCGTTGTGCTTGCGACCAGATCATCATTTGCATCTCTATAGGCTTCACGCAACACAAAACTTCGTGTATATCTCGTGTCAATTAATTCTAGTGAGGTAGTTGTCGCAACGGTCGATGTAGCGACGGCAAAGTAATATTGAGTGTCAGCAGTAAGATCAGTTATTGCATTCCAGTCTTCATCACGTAAGTACCTCAGTATTTCCTGACCTTCTTCAGCGAGATATAGAGCCTTCGTTTTCTGTTGCACTAATGCCCCGCTCGCAAAATGGAGTGTCAGTGAATGAGTAGTAAAAATAACAATCAACGCAAGGAGCGACACTCCAACGAGTATCTCTATAACGGTAAATCCTTTTATATGTACTAATCTCATATAATTATTCTACTAGACCCGATGCATAAATCGTAAGGGTTGTTGATGCTATCGTCCGTGTATCTTCAAATTCAATAGTCCCTGTTGCAGTTGCAGCACCGGTAATCCTACTAAAAGTAGTGTACCAATTCCCTGTTGAAAACGAGGATGTGGCAGTAATGCCAGAAGGTATTGTAAATACTGTATTATCCGCTGAGCCGACTACGGGCGTAGCGCCAGAGAAAAATTCAATGGTAGTTGTCCCAACATACACTCCATACACCGTATCGTTATAGGAGGCAATTGTTTTGTGACGTGTTTCGATGAGACTATCTTTTGTCTGTGAAACAAAGCCTGTATACACTTGACGATACGAATAATTCGCAAATCCTTGAATGGTAATCGTCGCGATAAACAACAGTATAGAAATAACAACAAGGAGCTCCACCATTGAAAAACCTTTTGTGTGTCTCCCGGGTGCATAAAAATACCTCGTATTTTTATGCACCCGGGAGACTGAATACATATGACTAAATACTGTCGCCGATTGAATAGATCGGTGCAATTACTGCTAATGCAAAGAATCCTACTACCCCACCAATAACTACCATCAAAATAGGCTCAATAATGGTAGAGAGATCCTTCGTTTTTTGCTCAACTTCATTTTCGTAAAAACCTGCAAGTTCTTTAAGCATATCTGCAATACCACCTGTCTCTTCCCCTACAAGGATCATCTCCCCTACCAATACTGGATACAAATCTTCTCGCTCAATAAATATTTCTGAAAGTGCTGTTCCTTTTTCTACACGTACTGCTGCTTCTGCAATAATCTCTTTATAATAATAGTTTTGTACTACCTGCCCGGTAATTTCAAGTGCACGAATCACATCAACGCCCGAAGAAAGAAGCGAAGACAATGTTCGTGCTGTTCGAGCTGCGTTTGTTTCCTTTGCCATAGTGCCAATGACAGGAAGTCTTGGAATAATCCATGAGAGCACCTTCTTTCCAGTTTTTGTCCGTGCTGAATAAATAATCCCCACAAAAAAACCAACAATGCCCGACAGTGCGATTATGGTATGGTCGTTCATGAAATTACTTACCATAATCAAAAACTGTGTAGTACCTGGCAACTCAACATCCAATCCTTCAAATGTACCTACAATTGACGGCATAACATAAAGCATCATCAGGATTCCAATAATAACCAAAACGATTAAAACGATGCTCGGGTACATCATGGCACCCTTGATCTTTTTTCGCAGTGAGGAAGATCGCTCCATCTGCATACTTAACGTCTTCAATGATTCAGCCATTCCTCCACTTTCTTCACCTGCCTTAATCATCGCCACATACAAATCACTAAAAACTTTTGGATACAAAGCCAATGCGCTGTGGAGTTGTTCGCCTTTATTAATACGATCAACCACATCAGTCATCACTCCTTTGAGTCGAGGATTTTTTGACTGTCGTTCAATCACCGTCAACGCGCGGGTCAATGGCAATCCTGCCTTAAGCATGGACCCAAGGTTGCGCGTGATCATGACCAGCTCATCATCCTTCACCCGACTAATTGCATACTCAAGTTTCTCAACATTGAATAATGATTTCACCGCAAACTTCTTTTTTGCCTCCACTGAAGCAACGGTGTTCCCTGCTACTCGCGCAATTTCATACACCGCAAAACGATCGACTGCATCCACGATTTGTGTGACGCTTTTTCCATCTTTATCTTGCCCTGTGTATGTAAATTTTGGCATATGACTTATTCGTTAATAACGCGAAGTACTTCCTCAACAGTAGTAATACCTCGTGCTGCTTTATAGATACCGTCCTCGAGCATAGTGAGCATCCCTTCTTTACGTGCTTGTGCCTCAATCTGATCTGCGGTCCCGTTTGCCATCACCATTTCACGTAGTGTTGGGGTAAATGGGAGCACTTCATGAATTCCAGCTCGCCCCTTATAGCCACCCTCTCCTGAAGCATCTTCAATCGCACGATAAAACGGAATACTATTCCATGTTGCATTTGGCTTTACAATTTTTTCTTCACGTAGCGTCTCAAGAATACGATCTAGGTCGGCGTGCACTGAAAGTCTTGATTTTTCATTTGAAGACAGTGTGTATGGCTCACGAGAGTTTTCCTTCACACGTCGAACCAATCGCTGCCCCACTGCAATCTTCAACGTGGAAACCATCAAAAATGACTCCACTCCCATGTCTACCAAACGCGCGATAGTACCCGCTGCTGAGTTGGTGTGCACGGTTGCAAGCACAAGGTGTCCCGTAAGTGCAGCGTTGATCGCAAGACTCGCCGTCTCCTGATCGCGAATCTCCCCCACCATAATAATGTCTGGGTCTTGCCGCATGAGTGACCGTAGCCCAGAGGAGAAGGTAAACCCAATTTCAGATTTTACCTGTGTTTGATTTACTCGTGGCATCTGATACTCAATCGGGTCTTCAATAGTAGAAATATTTACTTCTGGTGTATTTAGAAGATCGAGCACTGTATAGAGTGTCGTTGTCTTACCAGACCCCGTTGGTCCCGTCACCAAAATGATTCCCGTGGTTGCACGCATCGCATCTTGCATACGTTCAAGTGTGCCACCATGAAATCCAGTTCCTTCAAGAGAAAAGCCCGATCGATTTTCTCGCAATAAACGCATTACGATTTTCTCACCATAGAAGATAGGGAGTACTGACACACGGAATGCAACCTTCTGTCCATCCATCTCCATCTTAAATCGACCATCTTGTGGCAAACGTTTTTCATCAAGTTTCAGACTCGAAAGTACTTTAATACGCGCAGCAATAGTCGGCGCCGCGTGCTTGGGGAGTGTCATCGCATCATGTAAAATGCCGTCAATACGGTAGCGTACGAGTACCTGCTCTTCCATTGGTTCAATATGAATATCAGATGCACCTTGAATAATAGCGTGACGCAGCAACGTATCAACAATACGTACTACAGGAAGATCTTCTGCCATCTTCTTCAAGTCTGTCTCACTCATCTCCTCCCCTCCCTCGTCTGCAATTACCTTAAGCGCTGAAGATTCTTTTGCAATAATGTCACCAAATTCATCTTTTAGAGTTTTCTGGTACTGCTGGAGGGCAAAGCGCATCGAATCAGTGTCGGTCAATCGAGGGAGGATCCTCAGTCCCACTTTTTTCTTTATAAAATCAATTGCGGGTAAGTCTGCGGTATCAAGCATCGCAACCTCAAGAGTGGTGTCGGTTTTCTTAAACGCAATGATGTTGTGGTTTCGCGCAATAGGTTCAGGAATCATCGATAATATTTCAAAATCAACCTTAGAATCCTTTAGTGAAACAAACGGTATGCCGAGCACATACGACTCGACGCGTCTCATATCATCTTCGGTCATATATCCACCAGAAATAAGCGCCTCAGCCAGCGTGCGCTTCTCTTCTTTTGCCACTTTTTGGGCAGCAGTAAGATCCTTCTTTGGAACGAGTCCGGCGTCAGTAACAAACCGTTTTAGTTGTTCATCTTGAATTCGCATATATAAAAAGCTAAAGAACAATCAAACATCCCTGTGTTCTTGCTCTTCATTATAGCGCACACCGCTACACAAAGTGGTGTTACCAATGCACATATAAAAGAAAACACCCGCACATAAAGCACGGGTGGCGGATGATGCGCCCTTCGGGCGCATCATCTATTAGTTTTGGGCAAGAACCTCGTTGATCACGTCATCAATCAGCTGGTCTGTCTGCTCGGACTGAGCAACTGACTGTTCAATGTGCGAAGGGCGCACGATCGGACGGGGTGACTTGTTCGGTGCGAAAGATGCTTCCACCTTTTCCAGACGTTCACCACCATAGTAGTGGTGACCTGTATGCTCTGCCAACTTGGCAAACTGGCCAAAATAGGCAGATGCTCTTTTACAAGCACTTGGCACACAAAACGAGTGTGCCCCTTCTACTGAATATTCGTATGTGCCCGCGTAGTACGCGCGCAAACTCTTTTCAGCAAAAGCGATCGCAGCAAGACCTTGCTTCGTAGTCATGTAGTCAGGGGTCTTGTCGCCCATTCCTACAAACTGCCAATGACCGTTGCTTCCCAGTTGCTTGAGCACCGCCTCAAGTGTGTTCGGAAACAAATCTGATTCCACACGCCCGAGAAAGGTGTCAAAGACCTCATCCCATTCATTAGGGAATCCGCCTATCTCAGCAACCAGCGCTTGCGCAGCCATGTGTACTTCAGCACCGAATTGCCCGTAGGCTTCAGCGCGTTCAGTAACAACAATGGCTTCTTGCAAACCTTCTTGCTGGTGACGTTCATACGACACGGCGGCAAACCATGTAGCACTCAGCATTACTGCTGAAAAAGTCGTCACCTTCGTCCAACGCCAGAGTGTCACCATAGTTTTGGTAGACTTCTGTACGATGGACGTTTTAACTTTAGAGAACTGTTCGATTGTCATGGGATTTTCCTTTATGTGAAAATCCCCCCAGATGACTATCTATACAATAGCATGTTTTATGCTATTTGTCAATGTATAGAAAGTAGAATATGGCTTATTTAAAGTGTATTTATACTTCTATTGACACAATAGAAGCCACTTGCTACTGTGAATAAGCATACAGCGGGTGTGCGAAACAGGGAGAATGCGGATGAAAAAAATCGTTCTGTCCATCACAATCATCGTCTAGCCGTTTAGCGGAGCAGACAAGATTGTCGAAACAGGCCGCTCCTTACGGAAACGTCTGTCCGTCGGTCACACTGGGATGTGACCAATTGTTCTTCTGATGCTGCATGCGCAGCCTCGCAAGTCCCTCTAGCGTTGTACGCAACGCTATGACACAAACCAAATACCGCGATCACTTTCCCAGAAGTGATCGCTTTTTATATTGACAGGGACAGTATGAGCTATATACTAAGAATGTCTGATATCGGCCCTGTGCCGGTTTTCTTTTTATTAAGGACTAGACGTATTACAACTATAGAGATACTCCCTGTTACAAGAGATATCTCTCACATAAACACAATTAAATACTATGTTTGATTTAAAGGTAATTCACTCAGTACTGGGTGAAATGGAAGAAGAACGCGGAGTGAGTCGAGCGAAGATGATGGACGCTATTGAACAAGCACTCGCAACTGCATATAAAAAGGAATACGGAAAACGCGGGCAAGTAATTCGTGCCGCTTTTGATATTGATTCAGGAACTACAAATTTTGAACAACTTAAGATAGTTGTTGACGAAACGATGTTGAAGCCAGAACTTGGGGACGATGAGGAACCAGATGAAGTTCCCGAACAGCGTGGTGGGCGACATCATCACCATCAAGAAGAAGAGGTAATCCCCTCTGTTGACGGTAAAGTACGATTCGACCCTGAAAAACACATCATGATCGACAATGCACGACTCATTAAGAAGGACGTGGAACTCAGTGAAGAACTTATCTTCCCATTGGAAAGTAAAGATGACTTTGGACGTATTGCAGCTCAGACTGCAAAGCAAGTTATTATCCAGAAGATTCGTGAAGCTGAAAAAGAATCAGCACTTTCAGAATTTGGACAAAAAGAAGGTGACATCATCATGGGACAAGCACAGCGATTCGAACGGGGAAATCTCTATGTAGACCTTGGTCGCGTTACGGGTGTTATGCCATACGATGAACAAATCCCTGGAGAACGATTTCGACCCGGAGAGCGTATCCGCGCAACACTCCTAAAGGTAGACGAGACTTCACGAGGTATTTTCCTCAAGCTTTCACGAGCACACAGTGACTTCCTTGAAGGACTCTTTGCTATAGAAACCCCTGAACTACAGACTGGAGTAGTGGAGATCAAAGCCATTGCGCGAGAAGCAGGAGCACGATCTAAGGTCGCAGTATATGCGCACGACGATCACATCGACCCTGTAGGATCGCTTGTGGGACAACGAGGAGTACGGGTATCAACGGTAATGAGTGAGCTTGGTGGCGAAAAAATCGACATCATCGAATGGTCAGAAGATCCAATCTCATTTATCGAAGATTCACTTTCTCCTGCGCAAGTTATCTCAGTCACGATCGACTCAGAACCAACTGATGACGAGAACGCGGAAGATAATCGTGGACATGCAATTGTAGAAGTTGCTCCAGACCAACAGTCATTAGCAATCGGACGTGGAGGACAAAATGTTCGTCTTGCAGCAAAGCTTACGGGATGGAAAATCGACATCATCTCAAACAAGGGAGAAGAACTTGCTGAAGCTGATGCAGATGGAAAAATTGAAATCAAGGCACCAGTCACCACCGAAGTAGGAGCTGACGTAGATGTACTTGAAAACGAAGACGCAACAACAACCAAGCCGGAATTTCCAGAAGAAAATGAGGCAACCGAAGACCGAGACCTCACTGACGAAGATCAGACACAAGAAATCAACGAAATCGACACTCCAGAAGAAGCAGAAGCGTTGGTAGAAAAAGAAGCTACAGCAGCAGAAGAAAAGATTGAAGAAAAAGAAGCGAAGAAGGAAAAAGAGACAAAGGAGTAATCCTTTCTGCATAAACATAAAACACCACAGACCCTGTCTGTGGTGTTTTGTCTTATCTGAGCTTTAGAGAAAAAAGAAGCAAATACACAAAAATATACCACTTAACGCCCTCCCTTAAATAAGGTACGATAGTGGGCACTAATACTTTAGTTTACATATATATGATTCACGTTTTTGGACACACATCACCTGATACTGACGCGACCTGCTCTGCGCTTATTTGGTCGTGGTATTTAAATGAGCATACTTCACAAGATGCGCAGGCGCGTGTACTTGGTGAACTTAATACTGAAACACGTTTTGTACTCAACCACTGGGGAGTAGCAGCACCAAAACTGCTTGAAACACTTGAAGATGGCGCTCAAGTGGTCATCGTCGACACCAATAACCCTCAGGAACTTCCTGAAAATATTAATAAGGCTGACGTGATGCAAATCATCGACCACCACAAGCTTGTGGGGGGTCTCTCCACTTCTGGACCGGTCGACATCACTATGCGACCATTAGCGTGTACTGCAACGGTGCTGTACGACCTTATGGGAGACAAGGTTGCTACGCTTCCAAAAGAAATTGCGGGCCTTATACTTTCATGTATTCTTTCGGACACACTTGAATTCCGATCGCCTACAACCACTCCATATGACAAAGACGTCGCAGAAAAGCTTGCGGCACAACTTGGAGTCGACATGAACGCATACGCAAATCAAATGTTTGCTGCCAAGTCTGACGTCTCAGAATTCTCTGACAAGGGACTCATCACACTCGATAGTAAGAAGTATGATGTGGGTGATAAAAACTTCCGTGTGTCAGTTCTGGAAACAACTACACCACACACAATACTCGAACGAAAAGAGGGTATTATTGCTGCAATTACTGACTGCATTGCAGAAGAAAATGATGTAGACGAAGTATTACTCTTTGTGATTGATATTCTCAACGAAGAAGCAACCGTACTCACCTACAACGAGGTGACCAAGCACGTAATCGAAGCATCATTTGGGGTGACAGTAGAAGGTGACACAGAAGTATTGCCCGGGATTGTGTCACGCAAGAAACAAATTCTCCCAAGTCTAAAACTCTAGAGCATAACACCTGCTTTGGAAAATGCTAAAAGAGCCTTATCGTACCGACATGTACGATTCGGCTCTTTTTTTAGTATTTTCTGTGCATCCGCGGGGGTCTAAGCTTTATTTTCTGAATATCATTATTGTGTGTAACAAGTAATTATCCATGAGGTACAAGCTATACTATATATACTGAAGGCATTGCCTCCACTGATTATATAAACAACTAGTATGAATACATCACGAACATCATTTTCAATCACCAGCATGCTCGCTGTTCTCGCATTTGCGAGTTTCGCGTACATGGCGCATGCTCAAACAGAACCTACACAACAAGAACGTTTCGAACAAATGCAAGAGGAAGCTGCTGAGCGAAAGGCAGAGATGGAAGAAGCACGTGAAGAAAAGAAAGAGGAAATGGAGGAAAAGCGAGAGGAGATGGAGGCAAATCGAGAAGATAAAAAAGAAGAGATGGAGGCAAAACGAGAGGAAATGGGAGAAGCGCGTGAAGAAAAGAAAGAGGAAATGGAGGAAAAGCGAGAGGAACGCAAAGCGGCATTAGCTGAACGTACCCAAGAACGAATCACTAATCTTGCGGCAAATGTCTCAAATCGAATGGAGGCAGCCATTACACGTATTCGACAAATCGTTGATCGGTTTGAAGTACGTGTAGCTACACTTCAAGAAAAAGGAGTTGACACCGCAGCAGCTGAAGCTGAACTTGCAGCGGCATCTGCACACTTAGACGATGCAGAAAATACCATCGCAAGTATCGACGCCCTCGTAACGAGCGTAGTGGGATCTGAATCTCCACGAGAAGCATGGGTTGCAGGAAAAGAAACATTTACAAGCGCTCGTGACAGCATCAAAGCATCACACCAGTCATTACGAAATGCTGTGGAAGCACTCAAGGCCTCAGCTTCACAACAACGAGATGCTACTACTTCTGCAGACAATGACGAGACTGAAGATGAAGAGGTGCAGAGCGATACTAATGAAGCCGAAGCAGCTGAATAATTATTCACCTCATACATAACATATGGAAAAAGAAACACAAACACCACAAGAACCAGTCGTTTCAGATGAAGAAATGAAAATGCCTGAAGAAAACTTTGGCAACACCGGGGCACCGCCTGAAAACACTTCGCACCTCGGGGTTATTCTAGGGATACTGATTGTAATTCTGATACTCATCCTAGGAGGACTCTACCTATGGGGATCTACTATACAGAAGGGGCACGATGTTGAGGTTGCACCTACCGCAGATCGACCAACTGCTGAGGAGAACAACGAGCCAGAAAGTGCAAATGCTGAAGCTGATGTGGAAACTATGCAGGCGTTAAGCACTTCTAACGAAATCGAAGCTATTGAAGCAGATATCGAGAGTACAAATTTGGATCAACTCGATGCTGAGCTGGATGCCATAGACGCAGAACTTGATGCAGCACTTCAAGGACTTTAAAATATATCATTCAGAATTACAAAAAGACCGGTGAAACTTCGTTTCAGCGGTCTTTTTTTGACACTCTATCTCCTTATTTGCAGTTCTAGGTTGCAATTTTACTGTGTATCGGTACACTACTCCAGACTTATCGCCATCGAAAGGTGGCTTTAATTTCTTTTTAGATTTTAGTTAAAAAATATGGATTTTGTTAAAGATTTCAAAGTAACCAAAGAAGAAAACTCACAGGTAAAAATTGAGGGAGAAATTCCTTTTGAAGTACTTGAAAAGCACCGTGCAGCAGCTATTAAGCACTACGGGAAAGATATGGAAATTGACGGGTTCCGTAAGGGGCATATTCCTGATGCAGAAGTAGTAAAACGTGTAGGGGAAATGGGCATTCTTTCAGAAATGGCAGAACGTGCTCTTTCTACAGCGTATCCTGAAGCATGTAAACACCATGAAGTTGATGCAATTGGATACCCACAAATGCAAATCACAAAGATTGCTGAGGGTAACCCTCTTGGATTCACTGCAACGGTTGCAGTCATGCCGGAAATCACGCTTGGTGATTACAAGAAAATCGCAGCTGCCGCAAACAAAGACAAAGCATCTGCTGAAGTTACTGAAGAAGAAATTGAAACGCAAATCAAGGATATTCTCCGACAAAAAACTGCATACGAACGAATGCAAGCACATGCAGCAAAGAAATCTGAAGCGGAAACTACTGACGAATCTTCAGAAGATTCTGAATCTACCAACGAACCAGAAACGCACACACATGAAGATGGTACCGTGCACGAAGGTCCTGCACATGCAGACGAAGAACTCAAAGCAGTTACTGATGATGAACTTCCGGAATTGACTGACGAGTATGTAAAAACACTTGGCGAGCCTGGGCAATTTGAAACAGTAGACGGATTCAAAGAAAAAATCAAAGAACACCTCTCAATTGAGAAGGAAAAAGAAGTACACGCAGCACATCGCGCAAAGATTACTGATGAAATAGCAGAAGCTTCTACTATGGAACTCCCTCGAGTCCTCATTGATTCTGAAATTGAACAAATGTTTGCACAGATGAACGAAGACCTGAAGCGAGCAAACCTTCAAATGGACGATTACCTTGGACACATCAAGAAAACCAAAGAAGACCTTGTCAAAGAATGGGAACCAGCTGCACAAAAGCGAGCGGAACTACAGCTGGTACTGAATGAAATTGCAAAGCAAGAGGAAACAAAGCCTGACCCGGCACAAGTTGACGCACAAGTTGATCAACTCATGGAACAATACAAAGATGCTGACGAAGCACGAGTACGGGTGTATGTGACTAGTGTCATGATGAATGAATCAGTAATGACAATGCTAGAAGCACAAAAATAGTACTTCAATTACTTCGTCGGACTACGAAAAAAGAGCCTCACCGTACCAGCAAGTACGGCTCGGCTCTTTTTTCTTGTTTGCGTTCCTCGTATACAACGCAATCTAACCAACTCCCTATAGAGTAAATGCGGCAAGTAAACAAACTCACTATCATATATGATAGTGAGTTTGTTTTAACCGCATTTGACTGAAAATCGATATATATACTGAGACTATCCAGAGTAAGGAGAAAACATCATGGGAATGAAGAAGGTAGTAAAACCAATCTGCATCACCGGCAGCTCACCGCTACAAAAGCCTGACGGTGATGGCTAAAATAAATTAGCAAAAAGCACAAAAATACACCAGTCCAATTGGACCGGTGTTTTCTTTTATGATTGAAGTATTTTTATCAACTTGATCCTTTGCAGATGACGCTGCCGGTTTTTCTCATATACTTCTGGATTTTTCACTATCCGAAACGTGTGGACGGCAAGCACTATCGCCATAACGCCAAACATAGTACCGAGTCCAACACGCGCAACTTCCAGACCTAATTCCCACATAACAATTCTCCCTTCACATGTAAAGATGCCACACTCAAAGCAGTTCCGCAATCACCTTCATTTCATTCCCAATTCCCCACTTTCTGATACAGTATGTAAGCTAACTTCTTGTAAGGAATCGGGCAACAGCATGACCCGATGAATACGGGAGTATGGCGCGGGCAGCACTTAATCGCTGCCCGTTTTCTTTTTATCTAGTTTCTTGGTACAGTAGCGTCATGCAGAATTGACAGATATATAAATTATTTTATTGAGCTATGGAAAAAGAAACACAACATGAAATGGGGAATCTCGTACCAATGGTAGTTGAGAAAACACCTGGTGGAGAACGAGCATTCGACATCTTTTCGCGACTTTTAAAAGAGCGGATTGTATTTGTCACGGGTGGCATTGAAGATCATATGGCAAATCTTGTCGTCGCACAGCTTCTGTTCCTTGAGGCGGAAGATCCTAAGAAAGACATCTACCTCTATGTAAACTCTCCAGGGGGAAGTGTCACTGCAGGTTTGTCTATTGTAGACACCATGAACCATATCAAGCCAGACGTAGCAACCGTATGTACCGGAATGGCTGCATCAATGGGATCAATTATTCTTTCACAGGGAGCAAAAGGAAAACGATCAATCTTACCCAATGCTGAAGTAATGATTCATCAGCCAAGTGGTGGCGCTTATGGCCAAGCATCTGATATTGATATTACTGCCAAGCATATACTCAAAACACGCAACAACCTGAATAAAATGCTTGCGAAGGCAACAGGAAAAAATCTTTCAATTATTGAGAAGGACGTAGACCGTGACTTCTTCATGGATGCACAAGAGGCAAAAAAGTACGGTCTTGTTGATGTTATTTATAAATAAAACCTTCTTCTTAACTTTAAGAAAAAACAACGGTGCCTCTTGGTACCGTTGTTTTACATCACCCAAAACCTCCTCTAAACCTACCTATTAACAGGTAGGTTTAGAGGAGGTTTTGCCGGTACATGTGGGTTTCAGTCGACTTTTCCACATTTTCTTGCTATGTTTTGTATACCTGTACGATAGAAAGAGACACCGATTGATTACAAATTTAGATATACACTATGCCCCCACTACAGCCCTTAACTGCACTTGCTGCAGCACTAGCGGTCGGTATAGCTTCTGGATACTACTTACGCCACCTTCATGCACTATCAAAGAAAAGCTCTATTGAGCTTATCTTAAAGGAAAAAGAACTCCTTGCTGAAGAAAAGGTATTAAAGGTTATTGAAAAAGCAGAAGCTAAAGCTGACGTAATAGAAGCAGAAGCAAAAGCTGATCTCAAAGAAAAATACGAAGCAATAAAGCATAAAGAATCCCGCCTTGAAAAGAAGGAGGAGCTTCTTGATGATCGACAAATCACACTCGACTCAGAGCGTGAGGCAGTTCGTGAAAAAATCGAACAAGTAAAAGAGATTAAAGTGCGCTTGGATGACCGAAAAGGCGAACTTGATGCAAAACTTGAGGAAGTTGCAAATCTCTCACAAGAAGAAGCATACGAGCAAGTAGTTACTCGTATGGAGAAAGAGCGTGCAGAGGACCTGAGTGGACGCCTGACAAAGATCGAACGTGCTGGTGATGAAGCATACGAAGTACAGGCACAAAACCTGCTACTATCAGCAATTCACCGCATGGGTAACAACATGCATACGAGCGTCATGACTTCCAATGTGGAAATCCCAAGTGACGATATGAAAGGTAAAGTAATTGGTCGTGAAGGACGAAACGTACGCACCTTCGAACGTATTACAGGCGTTGATGTACTGATTGATGACACTCCTGGATACATCACGCTCTCTTCCTTTGACCCAATTCGGCGCGAAATTGCGCGCGTAGCACTCGAAGCACTTATGAAAGATGGCCGCATCCAACCTGCAAAGATTGAAGAGATGGTTGAGACCGCACGCAAGGAAGTATCTGCAATGGTACGTAAAGTCGGCGATAAAGCTGCCTTTGAAGCAGGTGTACCAAACCTACACCCAGATTTACTCACCATCCTTGGACGACTCCACTTCCGAACCAGTTACGGGCAGAATGTACTCTGGCATTCAGTAGAGATGGCGCAAATGGCCGGCATTATTGCAGAAGAAATTGGTGCAGACGTGGCTGTTGCACGTGCCGGAGCACTGTTACACGACATTGGGAAGACGGTCAGTCATGAAGTACAAGGAACGCATGTTGAAATTGGTATCCGTATCTTACAGAAATATGAGGTAGACGAGAAAGTCATCTTGGCCATGCGTGCACACCATGAGGAATATCCGTACGAAACTCCTGAATCAATCATCGTACAGGTAACTGATTCGCTTTCTGGAGCACGTCCAGGAGCACGCCGTGACTCTATCGAAAACTACATTAAACGACTAACTGAGCTTGAAGCAATTGCAACAGAACTTGCAGGAGTAGACAAAGCATTCGCAATCTCAGCAGGACGTGAGATTCGAGTAATTGTGAATCCTGACGCACTGTCTGACTACGAGAGTAATACATTGGCACGTACTATTGCCACTACTATTGAGGCGCAGCTACGATATCCAGGAGAGATTAAGGTGCATGTTATACGAGAGACCAGGGTCATAAGCTATGCCCGGTAGTTTAGATAGACAAAAATCCGCCGCGACCCATTTGGGTTGCGGCGGTTTATCATTTCTGAAAAAGCTTCTTAACAGAAAAAGCTCGAAAGATTTCTTTATCTTCCAGTGTTGGCTCATAGTCAAAGCCAACAAAAATAGTTGACGGACTTTCCGATGAAATTTGCCACCCTAAACCCTCACGGAGAATATAGTCACCGTATACTGCCTCGCCATTTGAGTAGAGGCGTGCAAGCATAGATAGTAACGCTTGATGGCGACCGGCAGAAACCCAAAATACCCATTCTTTGGTTACTACAGGTGCATAAAGTGATGTGGTTTTCCCAAGACATCGGTCAACCAATCCTTTCACCAAGGATTCATGGGTACGCAACTCGACAATATCATTTCCGATTTGATCAAGATCAGTTTCAACGTCATGGCGTACTTCATCATCAACATCAAACGTATCGAGAAAGTCCTCGTCTGCAACAAATCTCCGTCCGTCCATTTCGTATTTGACAGTAACAGTCATTTCTTCTCCCTTTTTGTACTTTTATATATAATACAACACATAATAATTTTGTCAATGTATTTCTATGTCTATTTAAGTTAACTTATCTATAGACAGGGGAGGCATGAATGGCATATATAAGCAAAGGGTTATGCAAACGCTGTAGTGGCTCTGGTCAACTATTTCGTCCTGCAAAGGAAAAGCTACTTACTTTTAAAAAGTGCACTTGTTGCGCTGGACGTGGCTACCGTTTCAAAGCAATAGAAAAATCTGATGATTCATGAGATCATCAGGTTTATTTTATTTACTGCTCTACCCTTCCATCTTTGTGGCAACCACAAATGTCGTGTAGTTGAATTTTAAATCTTGAATAGACTCTTCTAATATTTCCAACCCATAGAGTTCAGCACACCGGCGGGGTGCAATGACTGCAGTTGTGTTTGGGAGCACTCCTGTACTTAAGTCTTCCGCAGCTTTCGCTGTGTCAGCATACTGAGTAATAGTTGCGTCACCCCAGACACGTTGTAGATACATACGGCATTGCTTCAACGCTTGATCATGTGAAGACACCGTGGTAACTGAGGAAGCAGTCACTCCTGGCTTCACCAAAAGCATATGGTGCACATCAATCTCAAACATACGCTCAACAGCAAATCGATGCCGCGCCATTGCGTGCACTGCCTCAATTACAATACCTCCATTACTATTTTCAATCGGGAAAATACCCCTATCTATATGACTATTTTCAACCGCGGTAAGTACCGCTTCAGCACTAACCAATGGGACAATTATTCCATCTTCAATGAAGTGTTGTGCGATATAATCCTCCCCTGCTTTTTCTGAGAAGCTCCCTCGGGCTCCCATTACTCCAATTTTCATGACAAAAATCATAGCACATTCTAAAAGCTCCAAAAACATTACACCATACAATAATTCCTTTACTAGACGTTGCAGGTGAAAACCCTTGCTATATAATGTTTTACAAGCCATTAGGGCACCGTGTCAGGGTTTAACGCCGACACAAAAATGTTTAATCGCCAATAGTTAATATTCAGAATCAATATGAATAAGGCAGACATCATTAACAAAGTACACGAAGAGCTCGGTATCACTAAGGCTGATGCAGAGCGAGCAGTTGAGACAATCATGTCTAACATCGTGGAAACATTAGCAGCTGGTCAAGAAGTATCTATCGCAGGACTTGGTATCTTCTCAGCAAAAATGCGAAACGCTCGAACAGCGCGAAATCCTCGAACAGGTGAACCTATTGAAGTACCAGCAATGCGGGTACCTAAATTCCGAGCTGCAAAGGCTCTCAAAGACGCAGTAAAATAATTCTTATTTTTACTACAGAAAAAGACCGGCACGCAAGTGCCAGTCTTTTTCTTTTACACACCCTATCCACAGGTGTCCTTCAACTGAACATGTTATACTGTCAATGTAGCGGAGGTATTACGCTATGTGGAATATACAGAGAGTAATCTCTGCGCTATTTCCCATCACACAAAGAGTAAAAGTCCCTCAGCCGGGGACTTTTATTCATTTCAAAGACTTCTTACAGAAGCTGTTCAGGTTATCATCATTTTTTCGATACCTCAAAAATACTAGATAACCTCTTGCGGAGTGACTTATGTCACTCCTCACCTCAGCCGGAGCTCTTTTACTATATAACTATTGTATTATGTGGCTAATATGCTAAAATCTCTGTCACCGCGGGATTAGTTAAATGGTATAACATCTGCCTTCCAAGCAGAGGTCAGGAGTTCGATTCCCCTATCCCGCACAAACGAGCAAAATAAAAGAAACACCATTCTAGAGAATGGTGTTTCTTTTATTTTAGTAAGTGACCTGCGTCACTTACGGCCCGTTTGTGAGACGGAGACATGTTTCTCATCCTCCCTAGAGGAGAAACGGTCGAGTCCGGGGAGGAAGTTCTTATGAGCGTAAGCGAATTAGAAACTTGACCCCATAGTGTGCGGAGATAAGAAAGTGACTCAATGTCACTTTCGTGGGAAATCGAAAAGCTTTTGAGGCAGATTCGACCAGAGGGAGAATATGTCCAAAAGGTCTACTGTCCATGTAATGGAAGATTCCCCTATATTACGCATGCAAAGCGTTGCACCAATCGAAAAGCTTTTGCCCTAGATTTGACCAAAGGGAAAATATAGCCGAAAGGTAGACTGAAGCTGTAAGCTTCGATTCCCATTCAGCTCCAAAAGGTGTACAGTCCCTGTAAGGGAAAATTTTCCTATCCCGCACTACCAAACATTTCTTATGTAACCATCCCACCACCCCACAGCGCGGGATAACCTCCCCTCCAGCTCCCATCCAATTGATATACTTACCCCATCATGCACTTCGTCGCAGAATTCGTTATCGGAATACTTACCGTCTACCTTGCGCTTACCAACAGTGTTGCTGATTATATTCTCGATGTAACTACACCTGATGATGAGGTGGCTTCGGCAACTCCTACAAACAAATCAGAATCTTTTTCCAAACTCTCTTCTGCATACCAAGCCATTCCTAATATCCTCCTACAAAATGCAGCATTTCAAAATGCGAGTATTGTTGAATCATCTTCTGCATTCACGTCTGCATCACCAATCGAGGCGTTGGTAAATATCTTCTGCACATACACCACTGATGAATACGCGCGCTCAACAACAGGCACTGGCTACTTCATAGACAGAGACGGTATCGTATTAACCAATGCTCACGTAGCTCAATTTCTTCTGCTCGAGGGTATAGAAGGTTCAACTGAGTGCTTCATCCGTACCGGAAACCCCGCAGTTGCAACCTACAAGGCTGACCTGCTCTACATTTCACCAGCCTGGGTACAAAAACACGCAAAACTCATCATGGAGGAGAGTCCTCAAGGCACGGGGGAACGGGACTACGCATTGCTATATATACATTCAGGTATCAACAACAAACCTATGCCAAAACACTTCCCTTCACTTTCTATAGATACTGAACTTATGCGTACCACTGACATCGACAAATCAGTTATTGCTGCAGGATATCCCGCGCAAACCATCTTCGCGCAGGGCGGTGCAGATTCTGACCTCATTCCTCGACAAGCAACTACCTCAATTGTTGAACTCATGACCTTTGGCTCAAACTATGCAGATTTATTCACCATCGCAGGGTCAGACATTGGTGAACAAGGTTCATCAGGAGGTCCCATAGTAGATACCGATGGAAATGCTGTTGGTATCATCTCCACTCGGGGTGACGATGTCACTTTTGGAGAAGGGAGCTTACGAGCACTGACACTTTCATACATCGACCGCACAATCACTGAAGAGACTGGCTTCAATCTTCCTCGCAACCTCAGTGGTGATCTACCGTACCGTTCGAAGATATTTAAGGAAACGCTGGTACCGTTCTTGCGGGGAATGCTTGAACGAGAGTTGGTGGAATAACAAAAGGCGGCGCCAAAGCGCCGCCTTTTGTTATTACTCTGCTAATCTTTCGTTCTGTCTTACAGACACTGTTTAGGTTGACGCTATTTTTAAAATAGCTGGCAACCTCTTGCAAAGTGATATTAAATCACTTTTCACCCTTGGGCGAATTGCTGGACCAATCCCCTTAATTAATAGTTTTTGTATACAACGTCTGCGTTGGGTATGCAAAATCAATCCCCACCTCTGCAAACTTATCCATCAACTCAAAGTTGAACTGTTGTTGTCGATCAAGGAAATCTGCATACTCTGGGGAATCGACGTAAAACACAACATCAAACAGCAATGCCGAATCCGCAAATGTAGTGAAGTGTACTCGATCAAGTCGTGCCCCTTCAATTGACCCGAAGATCCGCGTCACAATGCCGTTAATTTGCTTTACCTTATCGTGTGCTGTCTCGTACGTGACACCAAACTGCATTGCGGTTCGTCGCTCCTTCATTTTCTTAAAGTTTTGGACGCGCGCTGCTGTCAGCTCAGCATTACTTACCACCAGTTCTTCACCTTGTAGCGTTCGGATGCGAGTTGTTTTAATGCCAATACGTTCAACAACACCTGAATCAGCACCAAGTACAATGTAGTCACCAATACGGAATGGCTTATCAAGATAAATAGAGAACGATGCAAACAAATCAGACAATACTCCCTGTAGCGCAAATGCCACAGCAATACCTCCAATACCAAGTCCTGCAATCAACGAGGTTACTTCTATACCCATGTTTGAGAGGACGAAAATGACTCCCAGAGCCCATAAAACAATACGTGCCATCAATGTCACCATATGTGATGCTGTGGTCGACCCTGGGTCAATGATGCCATCACCATCTTCATCCTTTTCAAGGAAACGGGTTGAGCCATAATCAATAAAGCACAGCGCAATTTCAATAGCCTGCCATACAATTGCAAAGTACACGATTCCCGACAAAAGTTTTGATGCAACATCCGGAAGAGTAAATAGTTGTAGCGCTATAAACAACGCAACTAACACATACACCCATGAACGTATACCTTTTACTGCCTCAATAATCACGTCATCAACGTCTGTTGATGTTCGTTTGGATAATGCGTGAAGCCGCCCGATAATGACTACCTGAATTACTTTAAAAAGTACGACCAAAGCAAAAAATATCCCTGCCGCCACAATATACTTCGTCACATCAACCATCCCAAAGTATGGGAGAGTGAATTCCATTGTGGGCACCATGGCCGCTATTGCGTTTGCTGATAATGATTCCATATATACAAAAAATATTACAAATAATCCCTTGATAATAACAACTTTCACATAAAATGCACTATACACAGATATTATTTTGATTGGATGAAAATGTGCGTTACGATATTGCTCGTGCCCACATACGTATTGGGCATACAATAGAAAAACGGTACCCTGTTCTTTACTTATACAGCATGTTAGTGGAAACTGACTGTACTAAAAAACGCGTCCAATATTGGGCGTTTTTTAGTATCTGGGCTACACATACAAACAAATACTTTTACATTATAAAAGACGGACCGTATATGGTCCGTCTTTTAAATTTCTGTTTCTTCTGAAGAAGTTCCTACGTCCAAGATTTCTCTTGTTACTTCTTGACCTAGTTCAGTTTGAGTTTGGTCAGCCACAGCTTCGGTGTTTTCATCTTCTGTTGAGTCCTGGAGATTCTCTTCTTGGGTTTCTGTGATATCAGGTTCTATAAGGGGAGATGTCATGAGCATACGTTGTAAATCAGATGCTGTTGCATATGCTTCTGATAGTAGTTTTTGTGCCTCATCAAGCTTCTCTTTTTGAATATGTAATGTAGCTGTTTGGATTTGTTTTAAAAGGATTTGTTTCCCTAACACCACCTTCTCGGATAGCTCTTGCGAGACTTCTCGATTATTTATTTGTGTCTGCATTGCAACAACTTCTTCAAGCAACGCAAGGGCAGTTTTAGTTCGCTCTTCTTCAGTGGGTGTCACGGGCACCAACTCTTCAATGGTAACTGTCTGACGTACATCAATATCAGTCATGAAACTCATAAGTTTCTGTACATCCCTCAGTACTTCACGAAGTAATGTTCTCACTACGAGCTCTGTGTCTACCACGGCAACTTCTTGATTTTCCTCTGACGATACGTCAAACGCTTCATCAGCAGCTGTTGATAAATCACCTGAATCAACCTCTTTTGTTTCATCACTATCTACCACATCATCAGCTAGTGATATGCTTATTTCCTCTGGAGCTGATTCGCCAACTTCAGGTTCAGTAAGTGATTCTTCTGAATCAGCATTTTCTATAGTTTCAGTTGCTTCCTGATCTTCATCTACAGACTCTTCGTCAGAAACTTCTGGAACAATCTCGGGTGCAGTAACAAGATCGGTATCGTGTAGTGAAATTGCCTGTACAAGCTTACGCTCAACATCTTCCAGACGTCGTTCAATATCTAAAATTTCTTCTGCTGATGCTTGTCCTTGGATTGAGCTAAACAATTCATACGCGCGCGTGGTTTGACTCTCAATCTTCCCTAAGAGACCTTCATATGATGGTGTAGAATCCGCTTGTGCAACTGCCGCAGTATCACGTACGCCATTTACAACATCAGCAAGTGCTGAGATTGAATTTCCAGCTTCCGAAGTCACACCGTTACCTCCTCCCTTAATGTGGCCCTCAAGTACTTCTGACTGCACCTCCATTGCGGTCGCAAATGTGATTTCAGCAATAGCTGCATCATCCTCATTAGTTTCTCGCATTGCGGCAATACCCTGATTCGCTGCATCAGTATGCTCCTGCACTGCTTGCGCAACAGATGCTTCTGCTTCTGGAGTTAACTTCCCTTCATTTGCAAGTAGCCGCGCCTCAGCGACACGTCGACCGAGTCGTTGTGTTTCCCACTCTACTTTCGCATACGGTGAAAGGGTCAGAGATGCTCGGAGTTCTTCAGTTATTTGTGTCTTTACCGGGTAGAGCACATCTCCTGGTACTGACCGCTCAGCAATCATAGGTACCCCTACGATCATAAAGACCGCACACACGCCTGCAAAACCACGAATATATGCCGCACTAATATGAATAGTCTTAAATGACTCCGAAACAATCCCTTCTGCCTGTTTCAGATGAGTTGCTTTTTCAGCCGCTTTCATTTCAGCAGGTAACGGGTGATACTCCATGTACGTTGTCAGGCGCTCACGCAAATCACTCCGCTCGCTTGCGCGTAAACGGATTGTCTCTGACTTCTTTTTAAATTGTTCGCTAAATCGTTTCATTATATAAATTATTTTTTGCCGACATTGTCTGCCGCTTTTTTCTCTGCTTCCTCAATCATTTGCCGTAGTACCTTCAGTCCTCGATGTAGCCGAACCGAAACAACATTTTCTGACTCTTCTAGGAGTCCTGCTATTTCTTTTGGTCCAAGTCCATCTACAAACTTAAGAATAATCACTTCCTTGTATGTATCAGGCATGGTGTGCAACATCTCAAAAGCTTTTTTGCCATCAAGTGTCGCTGCAAGCGATTCTACGGTGCTTTCTGACAGCTCATCAAACGAACCTTCATCAACGCCCTCTACAGCAAGGATTGCATCAAGTGATGCTTCTTTCGCCTTTCGATACTCATCAATGATTAAGTTGTTGAGCACCTTATACAAAAATGGTCGGAACTGGTCAATTTCATGTCCATTTCGGACATATGCCCACACCTTAGTAAAGGTATCGTGCACTACGTCAACAGCTCGCTCCCGATCACTAATGCGAAGAAACGCATGCCGAAATAAGGCATCGTTATATTCCTCGAAAGCTTTCAAAAAACGCTCTTCGTGGTTCCCTTTTATGTTGTCTTCCTTACGTTGACCAACCATATCTGAACCATTATACGTGAAGACGGATGACTTAGCCTTTCCTTACACACCCATAGTATAGTTTCACAATGAAATACGTAGTAATGCAAAAAGTTTAACGAGCTTAATCCATTGAAGCTTTTGCAATTTTGACCACCATTTTCCGTAGTGTATACCCATTGCCATGTTGCAGTAACCCGAGATACGATTGTACTGTGGCCTTTTTTCCCTCAGTTTCCATAACTCTTTTACACATTTCATATACATCTTTACAGCATTCAAGCCCCACAATCAAACATAGCTAGCCTAAATTCTTAATCATCTCCGGTAACTCCGGTAACTCCTCAACCAAAAAGTGGTTCTTATCTTCAAATAGTATCAATTCAGCATCTGGCAACACTTCCTTATAGGCATGCGCGTGTTCATACGGCACCACAAAGTCATCTTCTGACTGTAGAATCTTTATTTTCTCTACCTCTTTTAACCCTTCAGTGAGTACTACTGGATCAAACCGAAAACTCCCACAATCGTTTCCGCTTCCGTCATCATAGGTGCCACACGGTGCAGCAAGTAAAAAGAGGGCGTGTATATTGTATGGCGTGGATGTTTCTGATAAATATTTTGTTAAAAACATTCCTCCAAGCGACCAACCGATTAGGATAATGTCACCTTTGAAGAGTTCAAAATGTTTCTCAAACCAAATCTTCCATTCAGAATATACGGCATTGTCAGTATTGGGCATTGCTATCATGTAGAGTTCATAATCATCACCCAAGTCCTCTCGCAATGTATCAGTCCAACGTGTCACCTTTTCTCCAGTTGGATTCCGTAATGATGCATCTTTCAATGCCTGCACATAATCATCATAATTACTGTATGAATCTCCCCCTCCAATAAACACAACTTGTTTTTTCATATAAAATATACCTTACCTCCACTGTTGGACATCGAATGTCCAACAAATACTACAACCATTTACTTTTTTTAAAGATAGTTATAACTGAAATAACCGTAATAGCTATAAGTACGAGAATCATCCAGAATGCCAAGGGGTTTCCTGAAAGTGGTAGCGGGACATTCATTCCATACAAAGAAGCGATGATGGTTGGTATTGTGAGGATGATGGTAAGAATTGTTAATGTTCGAATAGTTGTATTCAACTTATTAGTCAGAATTGCTTCAGTAGCAGCGCGGATGTTTTGGATTGTCTTCAAAACAGATCGCGCTGAGTCAACCAGCTGGCTATTTGCGATCATAAGATCTTCCATAAGCTCTACGTCTTCATTAAACAACTGCATGTAGTTGCCGGTGGTAACCTGCTGTAGCCATACATTGGTTGGCACCATTGAGGAAATGATATCGTTCAGTGTGTGCTCATAGTTCACTAAACGAACAATGTCACTATTCCCAATATTTCGCAGTCGCCCACGATCGCCCTGCACCTGCTTCCGTAACACAATAAGCTCATTCTCATACGACTTTGTAATTGCGCTCATGATTTGGATGAAGAATTTTGCCTTCTGTGTTGTCTGTATTTCATTTTTCCCAGAAATAAACGGAGCCAACTGCGGCACCTCACGTTGCGCAATGGTTACCACAAAAGACTCCCCCATTACTATAAGTAACGGTGCCGTGTCGCTATCTTCATCTTTCTCATCAAACGGGTATCGTGTGAAAAAATACGTTGCACTTTTTGACTTCTCCATTCGTGGCACTTCAAAAAAGTCCTGGATATCCGCGATAATAGCCACATCAAGGCCATACTCCCCTACTATCTCAGCAAGCTCATCTCCCGTAGGTGTGACCACGTGTGTCCATACGCCTGTGCGTACTGTATCAAGAACCTTCAGCTCGGAATCTTTTAGTGTTTTAAAATAATGTGTGATCATAGTGTTTTTATATATGTTTCAAAAATTTTATGCAAATCATCCATCACATTGTAACTGGCGTGCGCGGATGGCTCAATCCAATCAAATGCATCATGGTCTGCACTGAGTTTCACATCACTATTCGATACACTGCACGCATAGTATACTCGAATAATCTGACACTTTTCATTGTGTATAACAGGAAAATTTTCTGTCACCCCCAAAACATCGCCAATTATAATTTTAAGGCCAGATTCTTCACTCACTTCCCTGGCTAAACCTTCCAACAGAAGTTCACCCGATTCGATCCTTCCGCCCACAACATCCCAGTTCCCTTCTTCGGTACCTTCATCATATTCACTTGACTCACGCACAATAAGAACCTTCCCGTCTTCACGGGCAATCAATCCCTTAGCCCCTACGAATAGTTTCATATGTCTAGTATATCAAAGAATATAATACTCGCTTTTTGTTAAAACTGATGGTATTATGTGGCACGCGAAATCATATAACTCTGGCAACCAGAAAGACTGAGTTCGTGCAACCTTTTGCTTCGGCTGACGCCTGAGATCAGAGGTTGAACGAAAATTTAAAACTTTTTAAATTTTCGGGGTATAGCATAATGGTAGTGCGTGCGGTTTGGGACCGTAAAACCTGAGTTCGATTCTCAGTATCCCGACAATAAAAACATATAAAAAGAGCGGCTATGCCGCTCTTTTTATATGTTTTCGATCACGTAATTTATTGTGTTTGCAACTGGCCAGTTAATTCCTCAATGATTTCTTCTAGATACACCACTTCTTGCTGTAGCAGTACATTCACTTCTGACAAGCTAAATGTAGCATCACTCTTATCATCTACATATCCTGTAATATCACTTTTACGTGCCGTAATGTATATCTGTAATGTTGCTTCGGTGGTAGCAATACTTTGAGCTATCTCTGTTGGAATATCCCACACATACGATCCTGCCTCAACATTCTCTTGTGACATGTCCTTCTCTATCCAATGGAACCATTTACTGTCCTTATAGAGTGCCATAGACATTGCATTAACTCCTGAGGAATCCCATGTGATTTCCATAAGTTCTCCTGCTGCAAACGTCTCAGAACCATTTGGACTCGTAATGGTAATATGTGCATCATCGCCGGCTGCGGTACTTGCACTCATTTGTGTCTGGACAGCAGCGGTACTAATACCTTGTACTCGCCCTGCGGTATACGTCTTGACCACATCATCATCCCAGACGCAGGTAAATGCGGTGCTGGCATATCGTGCAGTGAATGCGTCACATCCCTTAATTGCTTCTTCTTTGGTGCCTGAGCTTCTAAAGATAAGGCTAGTGCCACGCAATAGTTTGTATGAGGCGGTGCTGTTTGCTTCTTGAGTTGCTTTTCGTTCCTCATCAGAAGATTTAAACACCTCACCGTTCCACTTGCATACAACGTTAGACCTCGCACCATATCGCGTAATGAATGAATTGCATGCATTTGTCGCAGCAGCTTTAGTGTATTGTGCAGAACGGATTAGGGTTGCTCCATCAGCAGTAATATTGGTTGCAGCAGTAACTGGTTCGTTATTTGCTTCTTGAGTTGCTTTTCGTTCCTCATCAGAAGATTTAAACACCTCACCGTTCCATGAACACTTCAGTTGTTTATCACTGTATCGATCAGCATAATAATTACACATTCGTTCTGCACTATACCAATAATAACTACTCGAATTCTTGATTTGTCGGTTGTTAAACTCTAGGGTGAATGCACCCCTGTCGAGACGTTGTGGGGTTGCGTCGGATGATACCGCAATGGGATCTGGGACCACGGTAGTCTCTGGTTGAGCAACTGCTACGGGGTCTGGTAGTGGTGCTTCAGGTATAGACACCAAAACATCATCTGATTGCTCATTTTGAGACTTAAACACCACACCATTCCATGAACATTTCAGTTGTTCGTCACTGTATCGACTTGCGTAGTAATTACACATTCGTTCTGCACTATACCAATAGTATCGTGAACTGTTTTTGATCTGTCGGTTCTTAAACTCTAAGGTAAACGTTCCTCGGTCGAGACGTTGTGGGGTTGTGTCACCTGCTGATTCCTCGGTGTCTGAAACTGGAGTTTCTGCTACTTCTTTAGCCACAAGTTTGAATGATCGATCAGACCGGTCCCATTTACCTGTTTCTTTATTTATCACACGGATATAGTACGTGCCTGGTTCTGCATAGTTACCAGCTCTATCAATCTCTAATGAGGTATGAATGGACGCTTTTCCACTTACATATATCTTACCCACTGTTGTATAACCACGACCGGACTTCTTTTCGAGGTACGCTTCCACCTCATTTGATGGGTTAACACGTGGATTATAGTCATACGGAGACCATGTAATGGTGTTCGTTTCACCAATTGTCCAAGACTCACCGCCATTTGGTGCAGTTACCTTGATGTCTGGTGTATCAACAAGTGTAAATGCGCGGTCGGAACGGTCACTTTTCCCTGTTACCTTATTTAAAACACGGATGTAGTATTCCCCTGGATTTGCATAGTTACCTGCTCTATCAAGTTCAAGTGATGTATGGATAGATGCCTTACCACTCACATATATCTGTCCAACCGATACAAAGTTACTTCCCACTTTCTTTTCAAGGTATGCAACCACATCACCTGAGGGGTTTACATCTGGACCATAATCGTATGGTGACCAGGTAATAGTATTTGTCTTCCCAATTACCCAAGTCTCACCTCCATTTGGTGTCTTTACCTTAATGTCTGGCACCTCCACTTCTCTACCTACAATACGCATCGCTGCAGAATCAGTTCCAATCTGATTATTTGTCTGATTAAAGACTTTGATTGTCAGTGGACCTTCAACAGGCAACAAGGTCCGCGCTACATCTGGTTCCCACACAAGAGTACCCTTCGTCGGCAGTCTAAATGTATTGTAGTTAATTGAGTCTGATAATTTTATCGTCCGTGTTCCCTCTTCAATCCTAAACCGACTGAGCACTGGGTATGTACCCCCATCAGAACGATTCAACAAATTCATTTCCATGGTTGCTCCTGCAGGCGCATTTTCAATCTCGTATGTGATAATCACAGTATCATCTCCTGATTGATAGTGATTTTTATTAGTCGACAAGTCGACTTCTACAACAGGATCATCACTCGAATCGTCGGACCTCACGTATACATCATCAGTACGAATCATGTCTGATACATCAATAATAAATTCATCAGGATCAGAGGCGTTAAATCCATATTCCAATTCATATGCCCGGAATCGATAGAATCCTGATTCTTCAGGTGTATACGAAACGCGGAGTGTAAATGTTTCAGTTTCTCCCTCATCAACACGGTATGTGTCGCCATTGTCGTCAGCAGACGAAGTGAGGGAAACTTTTTCTGCAGTTGCAGAATAACCGTTCCCACTTTGAGCTAGACTATAGTCTGTAATTGCATCTGTTTTATGGATGAATACATCTTCTTCAATCGCAGTTATATCAAACTCAATTTCAAAGGTAACAAGATTACCATCAACATCAGCATCCGAAGACACTACGTCTACAGCAGCTCCTGAAGATATAAGTCTATGCACTTCACCGCGTGCACTCCCAGAGATATTCATATCTCCTTCATCATTACCATATTCGTCTTCGGCGGTCTCAATCTCGTCAAACTCAACTGATACATTTGTGCCGGCAGAATAATTATCAGCGTCCCCAAATGTCAGCCTCACCGTTAGGTCTTCTTGATCATCTCCGTCAATTTCCAATCCAATATTTTCAAAAGTAACATAGCCGTTATTAGCCACATTCGCAAAACCAAGTTCGTCTGAATCGTGATATAGAGCGGCTTTGACCACTACGCTAGATTCATTGGTTGTGCCAAATGGATCACCTGTCTCAATAACGATTGAAAGGTCGTCAATTGTGACATCAACTCCATTCTCTTCCTCAATCTCAAATATGAATACCTCTACATCATCTGTCTCATCTCCTTCTTCAACGATGATGGTCATCGCATCAGGATTATTTGTTGATTCTGAAATTCTCAATTCAGCGACATTTTCCAATGATTCCCGAATTTCAAAATTTTCTTCGTCTGATGTTTCATCATCAGGCGATTGTGTGTCTACAAAGATATCCCAATCATCATCCCGTGCATCATCAGCTACAGATCCAGCAACGACAAGTTGCTCCGCAACATCTTCATCAAAATCTAAATCAAGGTTTGTAAACACAACCTCATAGTATCCGCTGACAAGTGACCAGTCGTCAGACGAGTCAGTAGTTCTTTCTGCAAAATTATCTCCTTTGTACCAAAGGGAAATATCATCAAAGGTATCCCAAGGTCCTCTACCTGATTCAGACTTCAATTTCACTGCTAGTTGATTCAAATCATAATCACCATCATGTGATACAAACTCTATTTCGACAATTCCTTGATCATTCGATCCTATCTCAATAGAACCTGATTCGTATTCATCTATATCTATATCCAAACCTTCCGAAGGTACAGGTTGTTGATTAGCAAGTTGCGACTGCAATGCTGCAATCAGTTCCATCAAGGAATTGATTTGTGCTTGAAGTTCAGCAGTAGTTGCCGCTTTTGTTGTATGCATCGGTACGGTAAGAAGCCCGACTGACAAAATGGCTACCATAAGTCCGCCGAGTACGGTCTTTTGAAGTGAAGATGAAATGAGATAAAACATGATGATTTATTAAATATATAAACAGCAAAAGGCCAGACCAAAAAAAGGTCCGACCTCCGATATCCAGAGTATACCCTAGTCATATTAAAACGTTAGAGGTGAATGGGGATAAAGGACATAATGTCCTTTATCAATAAACCTTTTAAGTTACGCCTCAAACGCAACATGCTCAATATGGTTTACGGTTGCATACTTCTCCTTTTGTACCATCCGCACTGCAAGCACATCAATTTGGAAATCACCTTTATGTCCTGTTTTCTCAAACCAAGTTTCCAACGCTTTTTCAATTTGATGTATTTTTCGTTTATGAACTTGTTCTTCAGGTCGCCATGTTTCACCCATAAGTGCTTCTTGCAGCTTCTTCCTTGTTTCATATGAAACAGTTTTAACTTCAACAAAGTGAACCATAAGTCGTTTCTCGGCAATTATGTCGATTTCACCCCATTTATGCCAATAATTTGTATCTAAAATGGTAAAACCCCTCTGTTGTAAGTATTGCACTGCAATAGTTTCACCCAGATCACCAATTACCTTCGTGTTTTTGCGTTTTGGCGAAGTATCCATACTGCATTGTTACACATGAAACAAAATTTAAACAGTATTTGTGCGTAATAGTGTTTCACGTGAAACATATCAATCTAAGTTAGACCCCTATAAATAAGTCGTAATTATGTATTATATCTTTGTAATAGGCCGTATTATATAGGACAGCCAATATATAAAGTACTGTCCGTTATCCACTTATCCCCTCGATTATCCACTTATTCAGCCCTTGTCTCAATATCAAAGTTTGCAATGGGTACATAGCATAATAATAGGGTTTTCCGTGTGTATATACGGCGGGCAAACTAAATTTAGAACGCTAAAACAGAAGCAAATAGATACTAAAAGTATCAAAACACTAGAAGAAAGCCGTTTCGCGAAGCTTCTACTGCAGCTTAGAAATGTGGCAATGAGAGTTAATTGGAGCATTATCGCATAGGGTATGTATGAGGCAATGGTATGTAGGAAAACTAATGTTACATACGCAAAGACATTCCCGGCTCAATGCATAGGCAAAAGTGATCATAAATATTATCAGCATTGTATAAATAAAACTAATTTAAATTGCTTGCATAATACGACTGTGAATGGTCAGAATAGCCATAGTGCAGGCATTTTGACTATAGTAAACAAGGTGCAAGTTCTACGTGAAACACATCCATAGTCACTTCTGTGTTTCACGTAGAACAATAACCAGCATCAGAAAACGTTACCTGCTGGTAAAAGCTTAATAATATGTCTCTGTTGCACATGAAACGGATAAATATTGTTTTGTTGTGTTTCATGTGGAACAGACTTCGGGAGACTACTACACACCTTCAACACTTTCTCATATTAGGTTTCATGAGAAACCTATGGTTTTATAGAAAAAGGTGTTCCACATGGAACACCTTTATCGTATTAATTGCTTAAACTAGCGTTTACACTTGTTTTACAGCTATTTTAACCGTGTTAACAATATCATAGATAGAACATCCACGAGAAAGGTCGTGTGCAGGCTTCGCAAAACCAAGAAACAGGGGACCGGTTGCCTTATATCCACCCATCCGTTCAGCAATTTTGTACCCAATATTACCACTATTAAGGTCTGGGAAGATAAAAACAGAAACATCGCCAGCAACGGTGCTTTCCGGTGTCTTTGATGCAGCAATCTTCCGTACAAACGCACTGTCAAACTGCAATGGACCATCACAATCAATATTATATGTTTCACGTGCAACTGATACTGCGTCAGCAATCCATGAAATACTAGCATTGCTCGCATATGGAACTGTCTGGAAGGAAAGAAAGCCCACTTTAGGTTCAATCCCGACTGTTTTAGCAAAATCTGCACTTAAATAGGCTGTTTCAGCTAATTGTTGTGCATTCGAGGTAGGGTTTAAGCCACAATCAGCAAATATTACACGCGTTCCGTCTTTTTCCATTAAGAAACAGCTTGTTATACGTGAAACCTCTTTTTTGACACCAATTGTTTTCGCATAGACACGGAATACATCAGTAGTAGTGGCGATAGCGCCACCCACAATCCCATCCGCAAGCCCGTCCCTGACCAAGATTGCGCCCTGCACCAATGCAGCATCCTCTACAGGAAACACTTTACCCATTGCCTCCACATGAGCCTTCAGGGTAACCAAAGCAGATGCGTCAGGTGCAAGTGCTGTATACAAATCAGCACTGCCGAGTGACCCCTTAATTAGATCAACATCTCCGATGAGCACCGGGTGGCAAATTTCTTTTTCAATAAGCTCCTGAGCAGCGCAAAGAACCCGTTCATCAACGCCTTCAGGTAGTACTATTTTCGGTAGATTTGTTATTTTCTGTTGCATTTTGATTCCTTACCCATTAAGAACGACCAGTTCCTATGATTAATACTCCAGTTCTAGTATAAAAGATACACCATTATAGCATATATGCTATACACAACTACACGCATATATGCATTGAAAGATGTATACTTACTATACATTATCATCAAGTTTAAAAAAATTATGAACTTAGACAAATTACATATATCAGAAGATTGGGCGAAATTAATTTTACGACTCACGATTGGAGTACTTATACTGCTTCATGGTATTTTCAAAATCATGAATCCTGGGTCAATAGGATTTATTGGTGGACTTTTTGAAGCAATGCATCTCCCAGCATTTTTAGCCTACCTAGTGTATATCGGGGAAGTAGTGGCACCGCTGATGCTTATTGCAGGCTATAAAACAAAGATTGCTTCTGGGCTTATCGTAATCACCATGGTTGTAGTGATTGCACTAGCTCATATGGGAGACATTTTCACACTTACCCAAGGTGGAGGGTGGGGAATTGAACTACAAGCACTCTATCTATTCGGTGCATTAGCTATTTTCGGCCTCGGGGCAGGGAAATACGCTTTAAAAGGATAAGGCATAATCTAAAAAACCGCTCCAAGGAGCGGTTTTTTATTAAATGTGTAGTTATTCCAAAACTGATTCTAGTAGTGAATTTTCAAACTGAACTGTATTGAAACCAGAATCAAGAATCTTTGTTTCCAGCACTTTATCAAATCCAGTAAAGATACTAATACCGACCAAAAGAAACATAATCCCGATACTACGTTTAAACCAACCGCGAGGATTCGAAACCCAAGTTAGATGCGAAACAAATCGTTGACCCAGAAGAGCAATGACGAGCAATATTAATGCAAGCCCTATAATATATGTGAGGAGATAGACTGTACCAAGTAAGAAACTTGCAGGCAATACACTAGCCAAAATCAAGAAATAGGTTGGGCTACAACTTGAAAAAACTGGTCCTAAAGCTGCTCCGATAATAATATCCCCAGTTACACTCTTTTTCGTATAACCATTCCCAACCAGAGCGTTCGACCGTACTGATAACTTCCCCTGAAGTGGCATCTTTTCCCACATCACCGGAAAAGTAAATATCAAACCAATCAAAACAAGGACAGCTCCGGAGAAATATGACCAGAATGAAGAAGGTATATCAATAAACAATGTGCTTGCTTTCAATGCGTATGTAAAAACCAATATAGAAAGGCTTAACGAACCAATTACTATGTATGGCGTCCAAAAACTACGTGCCCCGGCTCCCGTACCAATAATTACTGGCAGAAGTGGCAAAATGCACGGGGCAAGGACGGTAAGCATGCCTGCAAAGAAGGAGAGTAGGAGGAGTGTCATACTACAGTTGTGAAACGACCTGATCGAGTGTATTTGTGAGACCAGTGAGCGTTTTAATGGCATTTCCGCCTGAATCAACCTCTACTAGAGTATGTTGTCGAACCACACCGTATTTTTTCTTTAAATCAGTTTCACTATCGTAGTCAACCTTGAGTAAGTGAACGCCGTCAGGTATTGTTGAAATATTCTTATTTACATCAGATTCTAGACCTCGACAGCTTGGACACCATGGCGCATGGAAGAAGAGTACTACTGAGCCTTCTTCCGCCATTGAGAGCTTGCTCGCATCATAGTCTTCAAAGGATCCAGCCGTCACTTCTGTCATTAAGTCAGCTGCATCTACTGGCACTATTGTAATAGGTTCCTTTTTCATAACATCTTCCATTACACCAGAATGATCTTCATCCATGTCTGAATCCTTATCCATTTCATCATCCATCATCACATCTTCATCATTTTCCATCTCATCACCTGTTTCTCCTGCGGTTTCACGAGGAACCTCAACAATAGCCTCTTGATTTTCAACCGAGGTTTCCGACTGGCTATTTGAAGCAAGATATATACCACCTCCCAAAAGAGTGAGTGCTACAAAACTAATAATAACCACTAATCCAAAGCCTGCCTGTGTATTGTGTGTTTCCATATATAAATGTTAGCTATTTATTTAGTATACGCTCTTGCACTCAATTTATTTCAAACGACATGAGTAAAACGAGAGTTTATTCCCATTTTCGAGTGAGTTCAGAAAGAAAATTATTTACAGGAGTAAGTATATCTTTTGGGTACACAAAATCCCGCTTTTGGGGGATTATCTGTGCGGCTTGGGGTAATCGAAACCTGACGGTCTCTAAACTCACTTCGTTCGTTAAGAGCCGCGGGTCACGCCTCACTCGTGGCAGAACCACATCGTTACGGCGGTTTCGATTCCCTCGAAAGGTGCGCAGGCACCTTTCTCCAAGACTCACATATACAAAAAATCCCCACAGGGGGAGTTTTTTGTATCTGTGCGGCTTGGGGTAATCGAAACCCCGACTGATCCTTGGCAAGGACCCGTTATACCACTTAACCAAAGCCGCGTATAATTCACTACAGTTCCTTAGACATCAGCTCAATCCAACAGATAAGCTTCATCTTTAAAACAGTGTCCCCGATTATAGTATTTCCCGTCCCGTGATGCAAGATTTTCTTATTGCTTTTCTGTTGGATAAACTGAGTTTTTCCAAAATGGGCAATGGGGAACTTACTTTGTCGGGACCACCATTTCATTTCAGACTGCTCATTCATGCCGTCGTACAATAAAACCCAAAAAGCGATCTGTTTGTTTTCAACGCCACAGTACTCCTTGAGGAACCTGATAAATATACGATGAGCGTCCTTATTTTGAGTTGTCAGGCGAATGCGTGATGAATCACTCATATCACCATGACTTATGTATAACATCAGCCCAGCGACAAACAAGGGAGCCGTCTTGTAATGCTTAAATTCGGTAGCGGCAGATCGAACTGCTTCTGCATAGCGTGTCTTCCGCTCAGAAGAACGGGCCTTGTTGAGAAGCGCGATACGCTTCACATTATCTCGTGCCGCCTGCTTCACATTGTCCTGCTTTACCTTCTTAGAAAAGGCTTTCTTAGACAGCCACGCAGAGGCGGTACCTTTGGAAATACCACAAATCTTAGCGATTTCTGAATAGGTGAAGCCCCGCTTACGGAATTCCACTGCTTGTATATACTTTTCTTCATCTCGAATCATAGGGTATGTATATTATATATGATTACGGGTGTTCAGAATGAGCATATACACAGTTCACTTAGGACATTAATAGCTGAAATAGAAAAACCACTAAATATTTAGTGGTTTTCTTTACTGTCTCTAAAACTCGCCGCTAGCTTAATGATAGTATATTTTCAAAATAGTTCCTGGATAGGCAGGAGCATAAAACTTGAAAACTTGTCCATCAACCAATAAAAGCCCGTCATGAAAGGAATTACGGTAGCAGATATCGCAAAACGTCGCAATGTGAAGCCGAATGGAGATCCTCCTACACTATACGCAAAGATCAAGAAAATTAGGGCCCATACAGCAATTGATAAATTTAGCATTTGAAGCTCCTTACAAGGTTACTGCAAAAAACAATATCACTTTTCATGCAATTATCAAGATTTTTAGATCTGAGTCCTGGTAGGCACTACAAAACGAAAGCACCCTCGAGGCTTTCCAGAAGTTAGGACTCTTTCATTACATGAACGGTACACCTTTTGGCCGCATTAATTCGCTTCGCTCTCAATCCAGCTCAAAAGCTCTTCGAGTCCCTCCCGTAAGTGCCGTAGGGCACTTACTTGGGTGCACAAATATAACAAAGACCGCCCTGAGGCGGTCTTTGTTATATTTGTGCACCCAGAGGGACTCGAACCCCCAACGACTGATCCGAAGTCAGTTATGATATCCATTTCACTATGGGTGCTTTTACTTTGTACCGTATTCAAATATCCTGAACACGTGGAGCATACTATACGTGTAATAGAAAGAAAAATCAACACTAATTTGTTACAATGCTTGGAACATGATTAGTCAGAGCAATATCCCAAATGAAGTCATACGAGTCTCGAAAGCCCTTGAAGATGGGGGATTTCAAGCATATCTTGTAGGAGGCTGTGTGCGTGACCTGCTCATTGGGAAAACTCCAAAAGACTGGGATCTCACGACAGATGCACACCCTGAACAAATCCAATCTCTTTTTGGCGAAGATGAAACATTTTGTAATAATGACTTTGGGACGGTTGGTGTAAAAAATGACGAAACTGACAATGAAACACTTAAAATAATTGAAGTGACTCCATACCGGACTGAGTCAACCTACTCAGACGCGCGGCGACCGGACAAGGTGGAATTTGGTGTTTCACTCGAAGAGGATCTAAAGCGGCGTGATTTCACGGTAAATGCAATTGCATACCGCATTGCTGATGAATCAACCGTTGACTTATTTGATGGTGTAAAGGATATCGAGAAAAAACGACTGAGGACAGTGGGAAACCCTAATGATCGTTTCACTGAAGATGCTTTGCGTATGATGCGTGCGGTGCGTCTTGCAACGCAGCTGAATTTTGCCATTGAAGCGGGGACTATGACCTCAATTACACAGAACCACAAGCAATTGAGACTTATTTCAATCGAACGTATTGCAGATGAGTTCACTAAGATACTCAATTCTGATGCTCCGATGCAGGGAATTGTGTTCTTAGAGCGTTTAGGGATGATTGAATATATTTTACCCGAAATAAAAGATTCAATTGGATGTGAACAGGGGGGAATACACGCATTTGATGTGTATGAGCACCTCTTGCGTACGCTTCAGGGTGCCGCTGATAAAGGTTTTTCCACTGAATTACGTTTCGCTGCACTGTTACACGACATAGGGAAGCCGGCAACACGTACTTTAGGTGGTAAAAACAAAGAGTATTCTTTCTTTGGTCACGAAGTAGTGGGAGCGCGTATGACACGGAAAATCATGAAACGGTTGCGTTTACCCCGTGAATTAAGTCAAAATGTTGAAAATCTCGTGCGATGGCACATGTTTTTCTCAGATCCTGAAGAAATTACACTAGCGGCAGTGCGGCGCACTATTGTACGTATCGGGGAAGACCATATCGATGATTTACTCAATCTTCGTATATGTGATCGCATCGGTACTGGTCGACCTAAAGAACAACCGTTCCGTTTTCGAAAATACAAGGCCATGGTTGACGAAGCGTTAAGAGACCCTATTTCAGTAAAGATGCTTAAGACAGATGGGGATAAGATTATGGATATCACTGGGGAAAAGCCGGGGAGAAAGCTGGGATATGTACTGCATACACTGTTGGAAGAGGTGTTGGAAAACCCTGCATTAAATGAGGAAAAGTACCTAGAATCAAGAGTTATAGCACTTTATAAACTTCCTGAAGAAGAGCTTGCAAAGCGTGCGGCAGCAGGGAAAGAAAAACAAGCAGAAGAAGAGGCAAACGCCCTAAAAGCCATCGCAAAAGAGCATAAGGTCAGCTAACCCTGACTGATGTAACGTCTTAAAGTCATAAAATACCCAAAAAGTCGCCTCAATAGGCGACTTTTGGCTTTTAGTGGGGATAACTATTTCTATCCATGGGAGAGCTCTATTTTAAGCGGTAAATCCAAATTTTTTATTGAATAGTGGCGCGATGTAATTATTTGCAGCATGTACAGATATAGCTAGAAGGATATTCCCTGTATAGAGGGTACATATTGCCAAAATTGGGCCAATAACAAGTCCTGCATACAGTATTTGTCGGATTGTAGTACCCTTTGACTGCCATGTAATGTTTTTTACGTGCCACACACCAAAAAGTAATGATGATACTCCAATCGCTGTCAGAGAATCGGTAATGTGCATTAAAAAACTAAGTATAATCCCACGAAAGATCACCTCTTCAAAAACCGGAGCGAAAAAAATAAGTTTTTCATATTGATATGTATCAAAAATGTAACCAGTCTCAGCATATTCCCGTAATTGGTTTCTGTGCGAGTTGTAAATACAAACTATTGCAACGAGAATTAAAGCTATATTTATAGCGGTTAATTCAAAAATGAAGTACTGGAATAGTGCTTGCATAAATTCATACTATCATAAAACGCTTCTAGCTAAACCGTGATTACAATTTTTTGTAAAAATTCTGAGTGCTGTACGCACTAATTGCGCAGCGATTTTACGAGTCGTACTGGCTGGTACGGTGAGTGAAATCGCTGCGCAATTAGCAAAGTACAGTGCCAGAATTTGCACAAAAAAAGACCTTAGGAAATCGGAAACTAATGTGTGGATCATTTGTTACCGATTACCTAAGGTCTTATCGTCTGGTCTGTTCTTTTTTTCTTCTCTTCTCTTCTGCGAGCCTATTGAAGCATTGCTTCAGGTGGTCGTCCTTTTGATTTGTTTTACTTCTTTGGGACTTCCTATTTGTTGGCTCTTATTTGTAAGCTTGTACGTTATTAGTTAACTTGTACTTCTTGTTGTGCAAGCTGCTATGAGGATCTGAATCATGGTCTCTTCTACTTTTTTGATTCTGTTCCTCATCGCAACTTACTCATCAAGTGCTTACGTTAGGGTGGGATGTTTTGAACTTTAGAGTTGGAGGTATTAACTCGTTTTATTGTGGAATGTGCTCTTTAAGGGTTACCTCCGAAGTTCAGGTTTGAACTATATGTTCTTGTCTGAACTTCGGTTGTAACTGCTCGCCCTCTCTGGGCCTACATGTATATTATGTCCTTTATATATAAGTGTAAAGGACAGGGTTGTGTATAACTTATCTGATTGCAAAACACATGTCCTTTATAAAGGACATGTGTTTTGCAAAAGAGGTTTTCTGGCTCTGTTGAGCGGTTATTTAGTGAAGAGAATGCTGGTAGTTGACACGATTAGGATACGTGTCGTTGTAGTTCAACCAGTTGCGCATTTAATTTCCTTATAAATGAGATGGGATGTAGAGTAATAAAGACTCGATGTGATGCTGATAACTTTTCATAATTAAATGAAGAGTGAGGAGCTGATGACAAATTGTTCGAGCCGTACTTTCAGGTACGGTAAGAATTATTTTTCTGAAAGCGACAAAGCTATTCGTTAATTATGGAGAGTTCGATTGAGATGGGACAGTGATCTGAGCCTAATACCTCAGGATGAATTTTTGCATTTTTTACAAGATCAGTCAGACACTTTGAAACCATGACGTAGTCAATTCTCCATCCAACATTTCTCTCACGAGCTCCACCCCAATGGCTCCACCACGTGTAGTGTCCATCATCCTTATGAAACAATCGAAGAGTGTCAACGAAGTCTTCCGCAAGCATTGCATCTACCCCCATGCGTTCTTCATCGGTAAATCCCTTCTTCCCCACATTTTGCTTAGGGCGAGCTAAATCAAGTTCAGTGTGTGCCACATTGAAGTCCCCGCAGAAAATGACTGGTTTCTCAGCTTCAAGCTGTTTCATATACTCCAGATACGCAGGATCCCACTGCTGTCGCATTGGTATACGTGAGAGATCGTCCTTAGAATTTGGGGTATACACGGTTGAAACATAGTATTCTTCAAACTCAAGGGTCAAAATACGGCCTTCTTTGGTGGTATCTCCGTACGAATCCTCTAGTTTGTACTTCTTTTTAAGGTCCTCAGGCAGGCCATAAAGTGCCTCAATTGGCTGAATTTTCGTAAAAATAGCGGTACTAGAGTACCCTTTACGCTCTGCAGAGTGCCAATATTGCTCATATTCGGGCAATAATTCGGCAAACAAGTCCTCAACCTGGTCTGGCTGGGCCTTCGTTTCTTGTACACACAGTATGTCGGGGGTATGTTTCGCGATAAAAGGCACCAGTAAAGCCTTTTTCTGCACTGCACGGATGCCATTTACGTTCCACGAATAGATTTTCATCTTTGCAGTATAACAATTGATTGAAGAGCTGACTATTTTCGTCCATAGTAGCAACAGAAGAGAGGGTAACGTGCAATGGCAAAGAGAATATCAAGAATATCCAAGAGAGGCGGACATTTTACAGGAAGGTGTTGTTCCCATAAGCGTCCGCCACAATACAATGTGGTGATCAATGGGGGACCCAAGCGTCACAACCCGAAATACTGTTGTGTCACAGGAATGCTTGAACACCGCGCTCTCCTGAAGAGGCAAAAAGATTCTTTAAACTTAGGAGAAGATGATGCACATTGAGTTTTGTAATAATACCCACCCCGTTGATCACATAGAGATCACGGCTCTTATTCACAAGACCTTACATGAGGTGCCGCCCGGAACATTATTCATTCGGGTGACTCGTTCTCCTCAGCTTCGAACAAAACCTCCGCTTGCTGAGCCTTATCTGCTACATTTTATCGGTAATGGTGGAACCGCACTTAAGAGCTCCGAAACACACATTCTCCATAGACACAGTGGAAGCCTGCAAATAACTTTTGGGCTCACACAGGTCCACTAGCACAGAGGCTGACAGCATGTCAGCCTCTTTTCTATATAGAGGCATACTGCAGCCATGCTTTACATATCATCTGTATGCGCTACTATAAATCTAATGACTCCACGCCACATACACAATCTAGTACTCGTACTAGTCAACCGATTCAATCGGGAGTGTTCGTGTACGTAAAATAAGGTCTAAAAACTACTACGTAAAGAGGGCTCCCAGAAATGGGGGCTCTCTTTACGTAGAGGGGTTATGTTCATCAACAAAAGGAGGCAATCATGCCCCAAAACACAGACTCGCCGGTTATCAATTGTGATGGATACCACTATTTCTGTCCACTAAAAGGAGATGGTTCATTTGGGTCATTATGTGTCGCAAAAGTGTTGTATGAAAATAATGTATGCAAAGTTCAAACCATTCGTGATGCCACATACGCCGAGCAGTGTCGTCTATTCGACGCTCATCAAACGTATATGTTCTGGTATCTACTTTTAAGCATTCCTGTGTCAGCGGGGGACAGCGGTATACTCCTGATGTGCCGACCGTATACCGAAGGTGTGCAAGGGCAGGCACTTCCACATCTTGAAAACAAGATAAAACAAACACCGGATGGGAGTCGAGTTTAAAAGTACAGTGTTGCTTTTTAAAGAGAAGGGTACAAAGTAAAAACAGGTAACCGATTGGTTACCTGTTTATTTTTTTAGAGCTTACGCGGCCTCAAGCATCAGACGTTCTGAAATTTGTTCACCGCTAAGTGACACAATTTCTCGAATTGGTGCAAGGTACGCTTCTGCTGCCTTCAGCGGTATAAGTGTACGTAATACGCCCTCTTCACCGACACCGTGTAGCAGATAACTCCCATCTTCCGTACGTGATCCGTACAGGTTCATAACGGGACGCTCTTCTTTTGTCATTTCGTTTGCTGCCGTTTCCAACGATCCAACAAAATCAAGCATACCGCCAATACTGCGCTCTTTAGAAAAAAGAACCTCAGACGGGAGATGTTCACTTAGCTTCTTCCCAAGATGGGTTTTGGAGAGACCTTGAGCTTCAATATATTGTTTATATTGGTGGTCGAGCCACGCGCGAACACTACCTATACCAGGCAATATCGTCACAACAGTCTGCATGTCATTTGTGAACGTCAGCGTCACATCACGACCAGTTAAACTATCTAGACTGCCTTTATGATAATGTACACCAACGGCCTTCCACTCATCACCAGGTGCTCCGATGCAAGTCTCCTGACTTGGAACATACTGTTTCTCAGCATCCTCAATCCAATCTTGCTTACGTTCCAAGAAAAGTTGTGTGCGCTTCAAGTCGATATCATTTTCTTGCACAATTTCATGCACACACGTGAATGTCTCTTGCCTATCATCGGACAAGTTGCGCAATACTCGTGCCAGCACAAACAGCGCATAGCTACCCATTGCAATAGATATTGACTGCAGAATCCACAAACCTTGCCAAACTTCTAAATCAACTGAAGCCAAGAGTGTTGAAAAAACCAAAACCCCTAGCGCAGTGCCCATCAGGCCAAGTATCTGCAAACTTCCCACATCAAACGGTGACCGCTCGAAGCGTACATCCACTTTTTGTTGATATAGCTGGTTTAATTTTATCCGAGCAGTCTCGCTATAGTCACCAGAATACTCACCAGGCACTCCAAGCAGAAGTCGGTACGAAACACCAACCAGTGCTAAAAGACCTACAGCCAACAGGCCAATTACGGCAAAAAACCAAGGCATATTATTTCTCCTCTTTTCAATAAATCCTTCTAAACAGAACCATAGCAAACTACACCAAAAAAGTAATTGACAGCAGGAAAGAGTAATGGTTGAACTTGCAAAATCTCTTATCTATGCTATAGTGTAGGGAACCTTCGCAGGTTAACAGAGCGTTTTCTGTATCTATCTAATACGGAACGCGCCATTTTTAAAAACTTGCATCATTATGTTAAGCAAAGTAAAAAAAGCAAATGCAATTAAGGATACAAAACGTCACGATACTGACACTGGTTCTCCAGAGGCACAAGTGGCACTTCTCACACGTCAAATTGACGAGTTAGCAAAACACCTTAAGAAGCACAAGAAAGATTTTCACTCTCGACGTGGCCTTCTTCAAATGGTTGCCGATCGTCGGAAACACTTGAAGTACCTACAGCGAAAAGATGAAACATCATACCAGGGTCTCATCAAGAAACTCGGTCTGAAACGATAAATTGCTTATCTGAAAATATCCTGCGGTTTAAACCGCAGGATATTTTTATACAGCAGCTATGGTCATGGTACTTTTTGCAAAAGATACCTGTGCGAGCTATACTTCGAAGCGAAGATTGTACATGTATATGTACGTTCAATTTTATACAAAACACTGGAATAGCCAGTAACAAACTAATTTTAAATATTATATGGGAGTAATCCGACACCCGGATCAACGGGTCGCAATTATTATTGATACACAAAACCTGTATCACTCTGCGAAAAATTTATACAAAGCAAAAGTAAACTTTGCAAACGTGGTTAAAGCAGCGCTTGGAGATCGAAAACTTATTCGAGCAATTTCTTATGTAGTAAACACTGAAAGTGGGGAAGAACAACCCTTCTTTGAAGCATTGGAAAAGGTAGGAATCGAAATCAAAACAAAAGACCTGCAAATCTTCTACGGAGGAGCAAAGAAAGCAGACTGGGATGTAGGGATGGTAGTTGATGCTATCAAGCTTGCAAACAAAGTAGATGCAATTGTATTCGCAACAGGGGATGGGGACTTTATTCCAGGTGTGGAATACATTAAGAATATGGGATGCCAGGTTGAAGGGATTACCTTCGGCAGATCTGCCTCTTCAGCTTTTCGAGTTGCAGTTGATGACTTCATTGACCTTGATGAAGATCCTTCAAATTATCTTCTGGGATACCGAGCTCCACGCAGCAAAGGGGCAAATAAAAATTCTGACCAGAAAACAGAAACCTCAGCACCTGCCAAAAAGTCTACAAAGAAAAAAAATAAATCTAAGGCTAATTCAAATCTTAAAAAGCAGATTGATAAAATCACTACAACAGGGACAGATACCGATAATCTCTAGAATCAAAACACTATCGCAGTTAACCGCGATAGTTTTTTATTTGTGTTGCCATAATGAGTCTTTGCATTATGGCAAGGATTTTTTCTTGCATGTTTTCTATACATATATATAGTACAAAGTAGAAAGAAATACATCTTAAGAAAAGGAAGGTACTTAATGAAGGACACCCAGAAATTACTAAGCGAAGCCCGTGCGGTTCGACGCCAGTCGCAAAAGGCAGTACGCGGAGTCAATCACTTTATGGAAGTGCTAACCAAAAGTATAGAAAAGACTTCCCATAGACAGACCATATTATTTAGTCTGGACACTGCTACAAACACCTTAAAACTCAGGAGGGTGAGGTGAATATAAGGGAAGTGTAGAACAGTAAATTGCAGACCCACTTGATATTTCTGGGCTTCATTACAGCCATAGAAAACAAACTACTGTCCAATATTGGGTGGTAGTTTTATTATAATCAACGTCAGGATTTGCCTTAGGTTGGAACAATACTGAACAGTTCATGCCGTCAGGATTTGCCTTAGGCTGGAACAATACTGAACAGTTCATGCCGTCAGGATTTGCCTTAGGGCAAACAAATCCTGACATACATTCGCAATAGTCGCTACGCTCGTTTGCTCATGCATATTTATGTTTTTCTGGCTTTTTTTGTTATCGTTAGGTAGTTACCAACGAGGTCTACAAACACGCAGATTTATAATCTGAAGTTTGCAGATCTCATAAACACAATTACATAATGCAAAAAAAATCTTTTGAATTAGAGATTGCAGGGAAGACACTCATTGCGGAATTTACTGACCTAACTGACCAGGCGAACGGATCAGTCATCCTCCGAATGGGGGAGACTGCGATTCTCGTGACGGCAGTGATGAGCTCCCGGACAAGCAACATGCCATACTTCCCACTGTCGGTTGAGTTTGAAGAAAAGTTTTATGCTGCAGGACAGATGCTCGGAAGCCGATTCATGCGACGTGAAGGTCGTCCAAGTGATGAGGCGGTACTTTCAGCCAGAATTATCGACCGAACAATTCGGCCACTTTTTGACCAAAGTATGCGAAACGACATCCAGGTAGTCACCACCGTACTTGCTATGGGTGAAGATGATCCAGATGTTCTCGCTGTCATTGGAGCATCACTCGCGCTTTCTGTTTCCGACATTCCTTGGGCTGGACCTGTTGGGGCAGTACGAATTGGTCAACATAAGGAAACAGGAGAAATAATTGTAAACCCAACATATCTCCAACGTGAAGAACGCGAACTTTCGTTTGAAGTACTTGCGTGTGGAAAAGACGGAAACATCAACATGATTGAAACCGCAGCATATGAAGTGTCTGAAGCTGACATTCTCGCAGTTTTCCAAGCGAGTGTGCAGGTACACCAAACACTAGAAACTTTCCAAAAAGAAATCGTTGCAGAAATTGGTAAAGAAAAACGTGCATACACCGCACCTGAAATTCCTGAAGCAGCTCAGACACTTTTCGAAACAGAATTTGCTTCGCAACTTACTACTGTACTTTTTTCAGATACAGCGGGAAAAAGTCATATTTATGAATTAAAGGATGCGTTCATCGCGAAAATTGAAGAAGTTATTGAAGAAGATGTAAACACTGCACATGTATCAGAATACTTTGAACACAAAGTTGACGCAGAATTGCACCGCGGGGCAATCGATGAAGGTAAGCGTGCAGACGGAAGAGATATGGACGCTGTACGAAGTCTGTATGCTCAGGCAGGAGGTGTTTCACCTGTACTTCATGGATCTGGAATCTTCTACCGAGGAGGTACTCACATCTTTACTGCGTTAACGCTCGCAGGACCAGAGTCAGCACAGCTTATCGACACCATCGAATCTCGAGATACAAAAAAGCGATACATTCACCACTACAACTTCGCGCCATTTTCAGCAGGAGAGTCAGGGCGTGTTGGCGGCTTCAATCGACGAATGATTGGGCACGGATCACTTGCTGAAAAAGCACTCCTTCCTGTAATTCCCCCACAAAGTGAATTCCCCTATACCATTCGCCTTGTGTCTGAAACAATGGCATCCAATGGGTCGAGTTCAATGGGTTCGGCATGCGGCTCAACACTGGCACTCATGGATGGCGGTGTACCTATTACACGACCTGTTGCAGGAATCGCATCGGGACTAATGATGCGCGATGCCGACAACTATGTACTTTTAACCGATATCCAGGGACCAGAGGATGAACATGGGGATATGGACTTTAAGGTAGCAGGAACTCGTGAAGGAATCACTGCTATCCAAATGGATGTGAAGGTCGAGGGTATCCCGGTAAAAATACTTGGTGAAGCACTCGAAAAGGCGAAGCAGGCACGGCTCCAAATTCTTGATGTGATGGAAGCAGAAATTGCAAAACCACGTGAGAAAATTTCTGATCGGGCACCCGAGATTGTGACGCTCACCATTTTGCCAGATCAAATTGGCCTTGTAATTGGATCAGGAGGAAAAACAATCAATGCGTTGAAGGAAGACACTGGGGTTGAAGAAATTTCAATTGAAGATGATGGCTCGGTGTTCATCACAGGGAAAAATGGAACTGCACATAGAGCAGCAGAAAAAATTGCGCTCTTGACCAAGGTGTATGAGGTGGGGGAAAAGCTAAAGGCAACGGTCACTCGAGTTGTTGATTTCGGAGCATTCGCAAAAATTGACGACCAAAATGAGGGACTCATCCATATATCAGAAATAGCACCTTTCAGAATAGAAAAAATGGACGGAATTCTCGCCGAGGGTGAGGAGGTAGATGTGGTGATATCAAAAGTTGCAGAAGGGAAGATAGGACTTTCAATCAAACAGATTGATCCTGATTTTGCACAACGTAAGGGAATACAGGCCCCACAGTAAAATACACAAAAGAGACAGGTGCTACACCTGTCTCTTTTTGTATACAACACATCTTAGAAAGAAGTCCAAGTCGTGCGATACTTATAGATATGCAAAAAGGGAGTGATCGTTCTATTGTTGACATCCATACGTTCTCAAGTGACCAGGCGTCTGTTCGTGGTGTCAAAAGTCCGATCACCCCAAAGCTCTCACAAGAAAAAAAAGGTATCCAAAGTAGTGCCGATTCATTACTTGGAAACAAACCCTCTGTACCATCAGCAGCAACAGCTCCCGTTATCCCAAAAATTGATCGAAAAAAGCAGTCTCCTTTACCCATGAATGTAAACATTACTCCTGCTGTTTCTGTAACACCCCCCGTGCCAGTAAAACCAGCTGTTCCGAAGCCTCCTGTACAAGTCTCAGTGGTACCAAAACCTGTTGAAAAAATAAAGGAGTTTTCACCTATTGAAATACCTGAAGAGATTACGCAACAAGCCTCAGAGAAAATGCCATCTGTGCTTTCCAGTACCCAGACAGTACACGCAATAAATTCTGACACTGAGGTTTCAGAAGGGGTCATTATACGAAACAAACGACACCGTCGATTTCGACTTGTTCCTGCAATTGTCCGTGCGGTAGGTTCTTGGTTTACAAAAACTTCAAAAGAAATTACCCGGGACGATACTCCCATCCAAACAGTTGGCAAAGCTGAATCACGAATCCAAACCCTAACTGAAGCTGCACGTACAAGTAATCATGCCCCGCAAAGTGATCACGGAGTGATTGTAAAACGGTTAACAAAAAAGAAGCCTGTAAAACAAGTCGCCGTTGTTGCAAAAGTAAAAGAACGCGAAGATTTAATTCCCCAATGGTCATCAAATTTTTCTGAAGAAACATACGCTGAACCAAAAATAATCTCGCTCGAAGAAACTGTCTCTGAGACTACACCTCTTCCAGTTGCAGAAATCCAGAAAGAAAGCATCCCTGAAGTAGATACCCAACGAACAAAATCATACGATGCGTTTTTGGAAGCGGCTCATGAGGAAAAGAAACCTTTTGTTGCACCTGAGGAAATATTTGAACCACAAGTATTTGAACCAGAACCAGAACCAGAACCAGAACCAGAACCAGAACCAGAACCAGAACCAGAACCAGAACCAGAACCAGAACCAGAACCAGAACCAGAACCAGAACCAGAACCAGAACCAGAACCAGA
>Ga0115548_1000137_pt1 | contig 43328 bp, 11 predicted proteins | sample COGITO_mtgs_1004_4_FD_87187 | JGI IMG/M metagenome (GOLD analysis project Ga0115548, IMG submission 87187) | Pelagic marine microbial communities from North Sea - COGITO_mtgs_100423 | ecosystem: Environmental > Aquatic > Marine > Epipelagic | place: Germany:Helgoland, sampling site Kabeltonne...
AAGCTACGCGGCGACTATCCGTTAAAGTTTTGGTCCCTAGTTAAGCCTGCGGAAAAAATTCACACACACAAATGGTCTTCTTCCGCCGAACGGTTTCCCAGTACTTATTTGTACCGTAGTGCGCGTAAGTACTGTAAAAGCATCAGGAAATCAAATGGCGCGGGAAATTCCATTTTTTAAAAAAACACAAGAGTATCCGAAGAAGAGTCCAAAGATGGTCAAGGTAAAGTCAACCCCGCACAAGTTCTCGGACCGTAGCGCCGCTATGGTGGCCAAGAAACAAGATAATGCCGCGCAGGCCCTCTGGGGCGTGAAGAAGCGCAAACGCTACCGCCCGGGCACCGTTGCACTGCGCGAAATCCGCCAGTACCAGAAGAGCACGTCTTTGCTCATCCAAAAAGCCCCCTTCAACCGCCTCGTACGCGAACTTGCAGAAACGTCTTGGTACAGCAAATTTCGCTTTCAGAAGAACGCCGTGCTGGCGTTGCAAGAGGCTTCGGAGGCCTACATTACTCAGCTGTTCGAGGACACGCTACTGTGCGCCGTTCATGCCAAGCGCAAGACCGTGACGCCGAAGGACATGCAACTTGCCTGCCGTATTCGCGGCGAGGCTAACGAGGCTCCCTAACGAGGCTGGACAGTTCTAAATGTTAGAGTGCGGAAAATAAAGTTACTTCTTTCTTCTTTTTACTTTTAGTATTGTTCTACTCGCGCTAGCTGGCGTAAACGCCTCTGCGGGACTTGCGGGGTCGCGGTCTCGTTTTAGTTGTTCTGTCCTGTACTCTCTTGCCTTTTCCTTGACAAAGACTTCTAGCTTCTGCCAGTCTTGTAAGTTGGAGTCGCCCTTGGCGTTCATGGTGTTCCATATTGTTTGAGCAAGGAGCGCCTGTTGTGGAGACGTGTCGTTTCCCCTCGAGTTGGGGGGTGGTTGGTTCATAAAACGTCCCTTGCCTCTTTCGAGTGGGTTCGCCCCCCCTGTATATACTGCTGGCACGGGGGCTTACTAGGCGCGTGCGCGATGGAAGAGCAAAATACTGCGAAACTTCAAAAGTCCTTCTTTGTGTTTTTGCTGGTCAGACCCTACTGCAGTAGCAACGCGTGCGACGTGTGCGTGGACACGGTGCTTGGAGGAAAGGGTTTGTCCGCCAAAATCGAAGCAAAAAACGAGTCCCTGCGCAAGTCGTCTCGGATATTGCTGCATTCAGCCCCCCAGATAAAGCGCTGGAGGGTTCTGCTAGGGTTTTACGTACATAAAAGTACTTGGACGAGAAAGATAAAAACCCAGTGGAGGAAAGACTGTCGCTGGGAGAAGGCGTTGCTTCAGGGGGTCAAGTTCGCACTGCAATTTTCGGTGAATGGTGTGCTGTACATTAGTTCCGAGGCGAGAAGTGAACCCCCAAGCCCTTTGCTGTGCGGTTTGCAAAAACTTAGCCAAAATAAGGATCCATCGGAGAGGTGTAGAATGATGTCTGTTATTATGTCTGACAAAACTATGAGTGAAAAATTATTAGAACTTGTTACGCCTTTGTAATCTAAACGCTCTTACATCTTTTTGGTTTGTTGATTTTGCGCCTCACGATGAAAGACGTGCCCGCATCCCACTTTGAGACTGCCTCTGCGGTTTTTGTCTCCCCCGCGACGTCCGCTCGCGGCGCTCGCGGTTTTGCCCATTTCTTTCGCAATCCCTTCCAGAGGCTTTTATGGTTGCGAATGGATTTTTTCAAGTGCTGCGGGCACGTCTCGTGTGCCATCACGCACGCTCGGAGCGTTGCTGTGTCGTAACCAACCTGTCTCAGTTTTTTCGAGGTCTGTGGCCCTATGCCTCGAATGTGCGTAAGATCTGCGCACGCGCCCGACCACAGATCTGACGCGTGAGCCAGGCCCTCTCTCTCCGCCAAAGCTTTGCAGACGCGGAAAAGAGCGTGTGCGTCAGCCATGGCGTGGTGGGAAAACTCAAAGTCGGTGCCAATGAGTTTGTTGTGCAGTTTGCCTAGGCTGTGTGATTTCGCCCGAGGCAGAATTCGCCTTGCCACCGGTAAAGAGTCCACCATGTAGTTGCCGAATTGGGGCAGGTGGAGGCGATGGCAGAAGGCCCGAACGATCTGGTGGTCAAAACTCTTCCCGCCGTGCGCCACGAGGATGGGAGTGTGCGGCAGTTGCTGCCGCCCAAGGCAGAACCCAATGAACTGGGACAAGGCCCGTTTCGCGGTGACGAACTCCGAACTGTTGAAAAGGCCCTCAAAGACCGCCAACTGGTCCTCGATCGGGGTGCTCTTGCTCTGCTTTTCGATCATTTTCTTCTGAGAAAAAAGTTTGTTCCAGTACATTAGAGTGCGGTGTACGTTTTGATTCGTCGTCTCCAGCGTTTCGGCGAGAGTCGTGCCGTCCAAGCGGGGGTCCTGCGAATAAATTAGTTGAAAATGTTCAAGAGTGAGAACATTAGATTAGCTCAAGAGTGAGAACATTAGATTAGCTCAAGAGTGAGAAAAAGACCACTAAACTCACCACCAGCCTGTGAAACGTGCTTGAGTGGGGATCTATGCCGGGGGTGTTCATGTCCACGGCGCCAATTTCCACGATTAGGTTTCTTCGCTTCATGCCTTTGATGTTTGTGCTGAAAGGCTCGTAGTCTCTGGCCTTCGACACAATGCTGGTTTCCAAGTCGTAGAAAACGATGCGCTTGTGGTCGGACTTAATGGCGCGCGTCTCCGGCCCGCCGGCATCGGTGCTCTTTGCCACTGCTCTTTTCAGAGCTCTTGCTTTGCGCACCGAGATACGTTTGTGCATGTTGTTGCATAGTGTAAATCCAAGCGTGTATATATGTTGACGAGTTTTTATTTTGGAAAATGACCTACTTTGCGGGAAACGTGCTTCCCTCGACGGAGTCGCAGACGTCTCTGGACGACGAGGACCACACCTTTCGGTTCACTAAAAAAGAGGCGAGGGATCTCGTGCCGTCTCTTGTCGGCAAGCCCATTCGCTGCGAGCACAGCAAGACTTTAGAGTGTGGCAAAATCACCAAAGCTATGATTGACAAAACCGGCAGGGTTTACATCATCGGCAAGCTGAACGACACAGTGGATAAAAACGGGAAAAAGAACGCCATCAGTACGTTCGCGGATAGGGCGCTGGGCGCCAACGGCAAGAAAGGTTACTATCCCTCGCTCTCTTTGCAGCACGTACACGAGGAGAGTCTGGACGGGAAACTTACTCAAAAACGAGCCCTTGAGGTGAGCTTGGTGCACGTCCCGCGCCGGGCAAACTGTAATATCATAGGAATTTCGCGACCGGAAAAACCCTCGAAAAAACACGCCGCCTCGTCTCGACACGCGCGTTCAGAAATTCAAGAGTATATAGCAGACACCGGTATCACTAACACAGAAGACATCTCTAACCCATCTTCCATGAGCGCCACCGACACCCCTGCCGTTGCCGAGCCTAAGCCACAAGAGACCACCCCGGTGGTCGCCGATAAACCCGTTGATAATGGCAGGTCCGGTCAATCCGCCCCTGCGTCCGGAAAGGACAGCCAGGAGGCGGACGGAGACTTCAAAATGGGAGACGTGATTAATACCGTGCTTCAGCAGGAGACGGAGCTCGACAAGCTTCGCGAGCAGCTCTTGGAGGTGTCGAAGGAGAGGGACGAGCACAAGACGGTCAACGAGGCCCGCAAAAAAGCCGAAAGCGAAATGGCTGCCGCCAAAAAGGCTGCAGATCTGGAAAAGGCGGAGGCGTTGCTGGGCACACTCACGTCTCTGTGGGACGAGCAGGTGCCGGACGCCGTCTGGACCGAGAACAAGGACGACAATGTGAAGAAAATGCAAGAGTTTGCCAAGAGGGAGCCCGAGTTGGCCAGGCAGCTTTTCTCTGTGGTCCACAGCGCCAGTAGTCGATATCAGACTGTGCTCTCCAAAGAGTCACAGTACAAAACTGAGCTGTCGTCGAAATTAGGAAGTGTATTAAAAAAGCGCAAAGTACACGCCGCCAGCGCTCGCTCCTCTGAACAGGCCCCCGTTGCGCCCGTCGCGCCCGAGAAGGAAAACCCCAAAGACCTTATGGCCATTATGAAGAACTACGGCGGAAACGTTTCCGGCACGGCTCACAGCCTTATGACTCGTCTGTATAATCAAAGGAGCGAGCGTCGCAGAACCCCTTTCTAATCCTTTTAGTTTAATAGTGAATGCGTGCTCGCCTGTATTAACCTAGTTATAACAGTAAATGAAAACAAGTTGTTCCTTTTAGTTTCTAACCCTAACCGCCACTGGCGTATACAATAGCAAAAAGTACATAGGCTTACATATTCTTTGTTTGTTGCTGTTTGAGAATTTGAGAATTTTCTTAAAAACTTAAGAACTGTGCTGAAGCAGGTGGCGTATGGTGTCAAGTCCGCCTCTACAACCAACATATGGAGCGGCTGTCATTTGACACCCATATATAGACAACCGCGCAGGAAAACCAACCCTTGTAGCCAGCAACGCTTGTAAACTTGTAAACATGTCTATCCCCGGAGGACTGCCGAACGTGCCGAAGAGGTACCCTTGTATGGCGGTGTGGGAACGAGGGACGTACGAGGACGCGAGCAGAGTCGCCCACCACGGCTGCGAGGGCGAGCCGAAGCATCTGCTGCGCTGCGACAACGAGGAAGACCTTGAGCAGTTCATGCAGAATGTCGGGGAGGCGGTGTACGCGCGCCAAGAAACGGCTATTGTGTACTTTTTAGTCCCGGACGCGGACGTCGAGGTGGAAATAGTTGACACAAAGGAGGAGGCTGACATCAAGGTGACCGACAAGAAGACGGGAGAGTGCGTGTGGCTCCGCGTGCACGCCTGGGCCCCCAAGAACTGTTACAAGTGCGACCCGGCGAGCGATGGGAAAGTCGATTGGACGGGCCACCCAGAGAACACCGTGCCGCGGGAGCCGCGGGTGTGATCACATGCTTGCGCGCACGGCGGCGATGGCTTGGGCTTCGAGTTTGCGGCTTTGTTTTGTGTTTGGTATATTAAATCTCGTCCTTACTTTCCTTTTTGGGTCTAACGAAACGGGGGCCACGATTCTTATGGTTCCCCACGGGCGTGTAAAGTTGCGTTGCTTTCCCGATCGCAGGAGGTGCAGCGCCGTTTGTTGTTCTTGTCTTGTGTTGCCGAGTACCGATGAAAGCAATACGAGATCTCGTTCTAGATTTTTCCAAACCAGCGTTGTCGTCACGTCAATCAAACTCGACGTCACTGTGGTGGTGTGACCTACAGCGCGCGGCGCCGGAGTCTGGATGGCGTCCGATATAAGAAGATCTATGTGGCTCTGGACGCCCTCTCTGTTGTTCTTGTCGATGAAATCCAAACACTCGCGCACGGGTATCGTGTGCACCAGACCCCCGTCCCTACACCGACCGATGCCGGCAACGGTCGCTTCAGGCATGGCCACGGGTATGCTGCACGAGGCGATAATGGCCTGCCGCACCACGTCCGTGGCCTCCTTGTCGCTGTCCACCGTTTTGTAAGTCTGAGTCTCGTTGTCGTACACTCCGACTAAAAGTTTCCTGTTAGATCTCCTGAACCGCTCTTGGTCGAATTCTTTGTCCACGAATTCGGACATTCCCCTGAACAAAGATGGTTTTCCAAAGAGCATGCAGAGCACCGCGTTAAAGTACTGGCCCAGGGGAAATCGCGGTTGGAACGGAGACGCGCTGTGGTCTTCCATAAACTTTTTTCTTGCCTTTGTAAAGTCGTGGTCGAAAACTTCCCAGTCCCCCTTGGGAATCTGGCTGACGAGAGCCGCCCCCAAGGCCCCTGCGGATATCCCGGCTGCTACGTCCCAGTCTCTGTCTTCTTGCCTGCGAAGCTCGTGCGCTGCCACGATTAATTCGATGAATTTATTCCCCCCCGTGCCAAAGCCAATGAACGTTCTAATCTCGGGGCGCGCAAAAGCCACCGCGCACTGCATCAACAACATGAGGATAGTATTCAAATTAATATAAGCCCGTTGTATATAGCTTGGGGGAAATTTACTACAAAGCCGCACAACACATATGGGCATCCTATTCGACCGCTGCTTGGACAGCTGGGCAGCTCAGCAGCGCCAAACGAAGGGGAAAAGATGCATTGAGATCCTGAAGAGCACGGAGGAACATTTGGTCGAAATGCAGACCAAATACAAGAGCGAATTGTCTCAAGTCGAATCGGCAATCGCAGAGGGAAAAAACATGTCCACGGCAACGGCGTACGAGAAGCAGGCTCGCAAGACGCACCTGTTGGAGTTGTTGAAAAAGCGCAAGACCATTCGACACTACCTGTCCGTGGCACAACGGCGCAATCAACAGGTACTTCACAAGATGTTGGCTGTCGAGGCTCTAGAGGTGAACCAAATGCAGATAGACGCGCTGAAGACTACGGCAAAGGCCTTTCAAGCGTTTTCCAAGAAAAACGGGGTGGAGGATCTCAGCAGTTTGGAAAAGGCGAGCGACACCATTGCGGACCATATGGACGCGCTAAGTGACATAGATTCGATAATGCAGGAGAGCGGGAAGCTCCCCCTTTCTTACGAGGACGAGGACGACGAGGATTTGATGAAAGAGTTGGAGGAGTACGAAATACAAGACGAGAGCAGCTTAAAAGTCCGTCAACCGGATTACTCCAGCATGGCCATGCCGGAGGCTCCCGCCGATGTCCCCGCCACGAATATTACCGCAGAGAAAACTGTAGAGCAAACGCTAGAAAAACCCGTAATATTAGAAATGAACGCTGTATAATTTGTTTAATAAGTTTTATAAGTAATCATCTTGTATGGAATCCAGGACGCATACTCCATACCACGCGTCCCAGACGCACCCGCCCCCATTACAATAGTATTCATTAAGAGGACCCCAGCAGGCATTATTGTAGTAGGCGTTGGGTATGCAGAAAGAATTGTAGCTGTAGCAGTCGGGTCCACACGCTGAAGGATCCACCGCTGAACAGCGAGGTGAGGTCCCGCCGCCGCTTCCATCGGAGTGGCTGCCTGGGCATGTGCAGCTTGATCCTGTCCAAAGACAGCTCTGACTATGGCACGTTTCGGGGTTCATTGACATGCTGCACGTGGATTCGTCACAGCTCCCGCCGGAGTTGCCGCTGGGGCAGCCGCAACCTGAGTCTGTCCACTCACAGTCGCCATCGCACGTGTCGTATGTCATTGACATGCTGCACGTGGATTCGTCACAGCCGCCGCCGTTGTATCCGCCGCTGTCGCCGCCCACGTGTGTATTCGCTGCTTCCTCTTTCGCCTGCGCGGTGGCCAAAGAGTAAATCATCGGGCACTCGCCATCGGTGGGTTCTGGTCCATACATACCATATGTAGCGCAGCCTCCCTCGTAGAAATCAACACCAGCAGTATTGCAGGTTGTCTCGTCGTAGGGGCCGCCCGTGCCATCGCCGCCGCAATACTGTAGTCTGATACCGTAGTGTCCTTGTTCTGGTTTCTGGTCTGCTGCCGAGCCCGACGGATTGGCAACGTTGAAAGCGTGTGTGACTTTGTACCACTTCTTTACTTCAGAGCCTGGGGGGCCAGACAGTTTGGTGTGCACGCTGCCTTGGGTGAACCCGGCGGCGTTTAGTTGCGGAGGGCATATCCATTCGCCTTCTCCCAACCCGCAAATATGCTCCGGTACGGGAGAGGGAGCGGGAGCGGGCGCGGGCGCGGGCGCGGGAGCCGGAGCCGGAGCGGGTGCGGGAGCTGGAGCCGGAGCCGGAGCGGGTGCGGGAGCTGGAGCGGGCGCGGTCTCGCCAAAACACTGGTTGGTGGACTCTCGGCAGTATTGATTTGCACCACAATCCGTTGCACCGCACCGGCATGCATCGTTGTTTACCAACAAGCCGCCGGTGTTGGCACAAATATGTTGAGTACCAAAGCACGAACTAATTTGTCCGTGGCAGTATTGGTTTGCGCCGCATACTGCCGTTCCGCACATGCAAGCATTATTGTTGACCATCAAGTCGTCGGTATTGCTACATTCATCGTAAACTTGGCAAGCGGCGCCCGCCGCGTTGCACTCCTCTCCTTCGTGGCAAACTAAAGTTCCCGACCCGCACTTGCACTTTTCGAGGTTCACGTGGTCAAGAGCAAGGCACGGTGGGTACTTGTTGCAGCGGGTGTTTTTTGCATTTTCGCCGTAGCAATGCAGTCCGAAACCAGTGGAACAAAAGTCCGGCGGCGCCTCCGTTCCACATCGACAGTCAACATAGTTTTTGGTTTGTCCGTCTGTGTTGGTGCAGGGAGGCATGCTGTAGCAGGTGTTGTGATCTTTGTGGCAGTATTGACCGCTCTTGCAGGTACCACTGCCGCACTCGCACCTGCTGTTGGGGTTAGCACTGTGGAACGGTGTGTTTCCGTCGTCGTGCGCGCACGCTTCGTGTCTGCTGCACCTGTCGCCGTGGCAGTATTCGTCGAAGTGGCATTTATCCCTTCCGCACATGCATTCTGATCTTATCCTCTGCGTTCGACTGATATCTGAACATGCCTTGTACGAGTAACACTCTTGCAAGGAGGCAAAGCAGTACTGAGAATCGTCGCAGTACCTTGACTTGCTCTCGCACCAGCACGCCTCGTTTGAAATGGTTCCGTCGGTGTTGGCACACTCTGGGTGCGCGGTGCACGCACGAGCGGAGCTGTCGCAGTACTCGCCAGCGCCGCACAGCGGGCCTTCGCCGCAAACGCAGTTTTGTTGGTTTTGTCCGTCTTCGCACGCCGGCTCATCGTTTCCGATTGGGTGTGTTATGCTGAAAGAACATCCTGTGTCTCTGAAGCACTGTCCGCTACACCACTCGCCTTTGCAAATACACGATGTGCTGCTGCAGTCAATGTACTCCCTGGAATTGGCGGTCGTTTCCTTGTAGATTGCTCCGTCGGAGCACGAACCAAAGTCGTGCTTGCAGTACGATTGGTCGAGTCTGCAGGCTGCCTCTCCGCACGAGCACATGCCTTCTTGCACGGCCGGGGGTGTGTAGTAGGTTGCCGTGATCTCGTCGTCGCAAACGCAACCAAGGCTTTTTTCATAGCTACTTTTTATCACGCTGCAGTCGTCAACGCCTTGGGCGTTCCAAACCAGAGTCTTCGTTTGACCATAGTTTATTCTGTTATAATGTAAGAAGCACCCTCGTGGAAAGGTCGCGTCGTCCCATCTTTCCGTTGGCCACCCGTAGACGTCATAGCTCGCGAAACTAGGGGGGTCTGCAATCAGCGCTTCCCACATCCGATTCTGTAGATAATCGCCTTTTTGGTCTGATAAGGGGGCGGGGTTTCCAAAAACCGTCCTTCCTCCGGTGGCCGCCAGTGCAAAGCAACTTTCTTCGGATAATATTTGCGTGCATTGGTTGCAGTCTAAGGTAAGACCATCGCTTGGGTGGGCGCGGCACAATTTGTAATTGGGGTCACCGACTTCGCAAACGGGTAGGGCGGTGCAAGACTTCTCAAGGCAGTATTCACCTGCGTTGCATTTTTCCCCGCCTTCCTCGCATCTGCACGTGTGGTGGTTCGCGGTCTGTCCATCAACGTTGGGGCAGTATGTCTCCTCCAAGCACGCGCTGATATCTGCGTCGCAGTACTCGTCTGTTCCGCATACGTTTGACCCGCAGACGCACGATTGGCTCGACGCGCCCTCGGACAAACAGAAAGGGTGCAGCATGCACCTGTTGTTCAGCGCGTCGCAGAATTTCCCAAAGCCGCAGGTTTCGGTCCCGCACTTGCACCCAACTATATCGCTGTGGGGCAGCGTTCCGTCCGTGCTCTCGCACACCTTGTTTCCGGGCCCACACGAGCACATGTGGGCGTCGGAGGCCTCGCACGTCGTGTTAGAGGTGTATTTCGAGTTGAAGTAGTAGGTCTGCTCGTACCTGTTCAGGCTGCACCCCGGCGGGGTGTCGTCGTTGTTCACCTCTTGCACTACGCAGTTGCCCCACTCATACTTGAGCAGGTCGAATAAGGCGTCTTGTTGCTGCATGCTTTCAAGTTCGCACGCGCCCCCGGAAAGAGTGCCCGGTTTCATGCAGGAACACGCGCGATCTAGACCTAAAACTTTGTTGTTGATGTACATGCTTCCCGGCGTGTTGGTCGTGTATTGAAATTCGTCGCTGTTCAATGCACCGGTTTCCAGCAGAGCCTGGCACGCGTCTCTGCAGCCCTCCACAGTGGTCGTTGAATCGAGGTCCCCCGGAGAATCAACAAACTCAGAAAATTGGCACGAGTAGCCGTCTTTTATTGTACTGATTTTGTTAGACCACGAAGACGTGTTCGTCCCCGCCCTTCCTTTTTTTATTTCGTAAACGTCGTAGTTGAGGTTGGGCGCCAAATTGGTTTGGTCGGAGCACTGTCGCTCCTGCGTGTTTTCAAATTTGTGGCACACGCAGCGCCACTGCGACCTCCTCGACGAATGCTGAAGAGAAAAGTACATATTGTCCGGTATGGTTCCCCGTTCGAAATTGCCGAGGTCTCCCTGTGCCAGCCTGGAGAGGCAAGTGTCCTTGCAGGTTTCTCCTGTATGAAGCTGGGACGACCACTCGCTCTTTACGCTGTTGTCAAAAATAAATTGTCTTACCCCGGAGCAAAAGTGTCCTTCGCGGACCAAAAGAGTGGAAAGTTGGTCTATGATATTGTGCCCGGACTTGCACTGAGCTTTGCACGCGTTTGCGGTGGACATCAACACGTCGCAATTTTCTTCCTGCAAACTAGAAGCGTAGGTAGGCTTGTCGTAGCACCGCCCGCCAAAGCAGTACTGCCCCGACGCGCACCGAGTCGCGTCGCAAAGGCACCCGTTTGAAAGCGCCACAAGACCCGTTTGGTCGGCGCATGCGGTGGGATCTTGGTCGGCGGAGTAGCAGACGCACCCGTACTGCGTGTTTGAAGCGCACGCGCCAGTCGTTGTCTTCTTGGTGTTCCAGAAAAACGCCCCCGTTTGCTGGTGCATAGAGCACGCCGGGGGGTACTTTTCGGCAACGTCGTCTCCGTCTTGTCCGACAAGATCGCGCACTAGGCAGTTTCCCGGGTCTACGGGGTTGCCGTTGTCTCTGCAGAAAGCCGCGCAAGCGTCAAGGCTTTCGATTTCGTAAGCCACGCCGCAGTTGTTGTTGGGGTAGATGGCCATGTAGTTTGTTGACGCTTCGTCGTTGCATTTACCACCCCCATCGTCGCGGTGGCAGTACTGGTTTGCACCGCAGGTGACCGTGTTGCATTCGCAGCTCGCGCTGTTTCTCGTCAGTCCGAACACGTGGGGGCAGTCCGCGAGAGACAGGCTGCACACCGACCCGACCACCGCCAAATCCACGCCCACGTTGCAGTACTGGTCCGCGCTGCACGTCGTCGTGTCGCACGTGCACTCTTGCTGTATCTTCTCGAAGCCGTAAACATCAGGGCACGGCTGAGTGGACAAACACTCGCCCCCTTCGCTCTGAACGCTGGCCAAAAAATCAAACTGGTAGTACGTCCCCATCAAAATCTTCTCTCCGGGGCCGTCCTCACAACCCGGGTCTCCCCACTTTACAGTCGTGCAGTAGCACGTTCCTCGGATGCTCAACGAAGGTGTTCTGCCCCTTTCGTGGCGGAAGCCGGCGTAATCTACACCTAGCACGTCTTTTTTGCTTTTGCAGTGAGCCGCGCATTCCTCGATAGTAGCCGCTGCTTTCTGGTAGTAGTCATCGCTGCTCGGGTCGGTGACAGCGTTGAGGTCAAAATCTCTGCACACCCGAACAGGCGCGTTTGCACCAACAACTCTGGCAAACGCCTTCTGCTGGACGAAACGGCAATACTGCCCCGTGGAGCACTCTGTATCGACGCATAAGCACGTACTGCTTGCTGTTTTGCCCTCTTCGCAACCGGCGGTTGGTCCACACTTGCCTTCGATGCAGTATTCGCCGTTGAAACAAATGTTATTACCGCAGGAGCACTCGCCCCAGTTCGTGGGCTGCAAGCCGTCTTGAGAAGTGCAAGCGCTCGGGGAAGAGTGGCACGCGGAGCCGTCGCAGTACGGGGTTGACCCGTCGCAAACGGTCCCGCCCGCGGCATTGCAAGTGCAAACTTTGTTATCCTGTACATTTGCAGCGGTTCTGACCACATTCTGGCACGTATATGGAGCCTGGGAGCACACACCGGAGTCGCAGTACTCGCCGGTGAGACAATCGGTGGAATCACCGCAGCGACACTTTCTTTCGCTTGGAATTTGCCCGAGTTGGTTCTCGCAGTTGTGCATTTTCATGCACTCTCCCCCTTCGCACCGCTCGCCAGCTTCGCAAACGGTATTGCCGCAACGACACGAGTCCCCCTGTATGTCTACATTAGAAGGGTCTCTGCACGTGCACGCCCCGTCGTTGCACAGTTCTCTGCAGTTGTTGGAGTTAACACCACACTTACATCCTCCGTCGCTGCAGTCAAAGTACTTGTCAGTGCACAAACATTGTCTGTATGCGGCGCAATTTTTTGCGGAATTAGGATTATTGTTGAATGTTGTGTCCCACACCCCTATAGTGAAATACTCGAAGATGCCAACGCAGCCGTGAGCGGAGGCACTTAGGTCCCAGCCGCTGGGGTCAGTCCCAAATGTCCCAGGTGTGATGTAACTGCCACCCGTTATCTGGTTGACACCGGCTTCGCATGATTGGCTGTCCTCAAAGATTTCGGGGCACGTCCCGCTGGTTTTCCAGTAAGGGTCTTTACGCTGCGCGGGTGTGCTCGCCGGGTCGAGAAAACATATGCTTTCGCCGGCGTCGCAGCGATCGCCGGCTGCGCACGTTGTCGTTCCGCACGCGCACTCGCTTCCCGTGGCGGTGTTTCCGGTTGTATCCGCACACGCAATTGGTTCGGAGGGGTCCCCTCCGCCCCCTCCGCAGCCGGCGCCGTTGTTGCAGGTCTCGCCGGCGCTGCACGAATTGCCTCCGCAAGTGCAGTCTTGGTCGCACACTATGCCACCCTCTGACTCGGCGGCTTTGCAAATCTCAAAATACCCATGACCCCAGCCTGCAGTTCCCGATGTCCCACCAAAGGCAAATTGGTCGCTTTGTGTCAAAGTACACCCAGGTGGGTATTGTGTGCTTTGAAATAATTGGGCATTTGACACAGTCCAACCCGTCATGAAGTCTCCGTTTTGCGCAGCAGCTATCGCCGCCTCGCACTCGCTTGCCTCCGTGATCCTGTCGGATTCCGGGCAGGCAACAAACCAATTGTTACTGTAACCGTCGCACACGCCCCCATTATAACCGTCTTCACAATCTGCGTCAGAGACGTAAAACCCCCCCCCGGGCGAAACCGGGTCCTTTGTGCACAGACTGTGTTCCTCTGTACAGTACTCTCCGTCTTCGCACACGCTGGCGCCGCACTGGCAGTCGGACGCGGGCCCCCCCGTCGGCGGCGTGTACGCGCATACGCACGGTCGGCTCGAAGAGCATTCATAGTAGGAATACGGCTGTCGAGTGTTGTGGTAGTAAAAGTAACCGCTGCCAGCGCTCGCAAGAGAGCATCCCAGTGGCATATATTGGCTGTATGCCCCACCGCTACCAACCTGTGGGTGATCCGGGAGATATTGTTGGGAGTCAGAGCACTCTTGCTGCGAAGGAATGCTAGCGCATGTCCCGGAAGTCAATAATTCACTCGTAAGGGTAGCCACGTTCTCGTTCGCGGTTTGTCCGTCGGTGGTGGCGCACGTGGCCAAGTTCTGGTGGTTGGTGCACTGGCCCGTGCTGCAATACTGCCCCGGGCTGCACATGTTCGTACCGCACACGCAATGTTCGCTGTTTGGCGATATCCCTTGGGTGTTCGGGCACTGAGTTGATTCGCCCTGGACGTCTTCGCAGCCGTTCGCGTTGTCCTCGTTGCAGTATTGGCCCACTGTGCAAACGAGCGAGGGTCCGCAGCTGCAAGTATTTTGGTTTGCGGACGTCGCGTCAATGTTTGCGCAGCCCTCCAAGTTCGAAATGTGGCTGTCCATGCACAGGTCGTCGGGTCCGAAGCAGTATTGATGTGGGCCGCAAGTGTTCGTCCCGCAAGAGCAGTAGTTAGAGTCGCTCGCGACAGTCCCGTCCTGGTTGGCGCAGTAGTCGTAGTTCTGGCACACGCCGTGGATGCAAAACTTGTCCGCGCCGCAGAAACTCGTTCCGCACACGAAATGGCACCCGTCCGCGGTGCAGTAATTTGCGTCGTCGGGGCATTCTTCGCCGCCGCACCGGCAGCTGTCCTTGTTGCACACGGAGGCCATGCCTACGTAGTCGTCGTCTGAGTTGTGTGTACCTTTCTCCCAGGGAACCTCCACACTGGGTTTGCTGCACTGACTTGCGCCTCTGCGGCATTTTTGAAACGTAGCGTCGCACATTGCGGTTCCGCACTCGCACACTCCGTCCCACGTCGTCGCGGTGCACGCGGAAAAGATCGGCGAATCGGAGATGACCGCCTCGTTTGGAAGGTTGGGGTTGAACTCGCAGTACTGGTTTGTAAGGGCTATGCCCGTGTTCCCGCACTGGCAATCAAACGCAGAGGCGGTGAAGCCGTCCCCCGCGTTGCAGAGCGGAGTGTCCGTGCAAAGTCCTAAATAGCAGTACTGGCCCGCGTTGCACGTAACTTCAAGACCCCCCCCGCAGTAGCAGTCTGCGGTGATGGCGTCGCTCGTCGCCGGGCAGACCGAGCTGAGCGTGCTTTGCGAAGAGCAGTAGTTTAACTCTGCGTGGCAGTACGTTAGGGTAGCGTCGCCCCCGGTGTCTGTGCAGGACGTGCCGCCGCACTGGCACGACCGCCCGGCTCCCAGATCGATGCTAGACACTGAGTTGTCCGGGCAGGTGATTCTCCCCAGTCCGTCGATGGGCAGCGAATGTTTACTGCAAGTGCTCTCGTCGTCTAGAACCAGGCAGTAAGTGTTAGCGGAGCACGAGCTGATAAAGTTTGGGTCTATCGTATACCAGTCTGGGACGCAGTAACACTCCTGCGTGCTTAGCGTGACTCCGTCGTTATTACACTTCTGAGCGCATTCGCCGTCTGGGGTATTCCCAAACAGACAACGAGCGCCGCCAGTCAGCGTCGGAGCCTTGCCGACCAAGTTTTGGCTTGCCAAGCTGCCTAGGTTGATGTTGTAGTCGGCGTCGCCCATGAGGCCCGTAAAGTCCGCCACGTGGGCGTTGGCGTCGTTTTCGTAGATGCACCACGTCTGGTCAAGAGGGTCGTAGTCAGCCCGCGCGTTAAAATTCACGGCGTTCGAGTTCATGCAACCTCTTACACGACTATCGTCGCCATCTCCCGGAGCGGTGCCCCCACCGCCGTCGCTGTCAAACCCAAAATGTTGCACAATGTCCATGCCGGCTGCTTGCGACGAAGTTAGACATTGGGTGACCCCTTCGGTTACGGTGCTTCCGTATTTGCAGCATGTTGCCGCCGGACCGTACCAATAATCATTCCAATTCACTGTGTTTTCTCGGTATTCGAAGTCTTTGTCTGCGTCTGTTGACTCTGCCAGGGGTCGTTTGGGGCAAAACTCCGACAAAAATTCGAACCTTTCCCCGCTGTACGTTCCTTGGAATGTTGCGCTCACCGCCCTCCACAAATAATCTTTTTGTCTTACGTCTGCCTGGGCAAATCCTAAAATATCTGGAAAATCGTACTCCGTGCGCACGCGACACTTTCCCTCTCCGGTGTCTTCGTCAACGTCGATGCAGTTGTTGGGGTACCGGTGCGTAACGTTGTCGTGCACGAATTCGTGCTGGCACCAGCAGTTCCCGTTCTTTGTTCTCCTTTGCGGCTTGTTGGTCAGCGTGTATTTTTTAGTAATGTCCCCGGCGCATTTTTGGTAGTATTCTGTGATTTCTGCAGTGTTCATACCCGCCAAATATTTCTGGCACAACGATGTTTTATCTTCGGCGTCGGGTAGGACACCGCTTTCCCTGAGCTGGCACACGGTCATCCCCGCTTCGTTCCACCCGGCGTACTGTCCGCTCAGAATTGAACTGTCGTGCCAGTAGTCCACGTTCGAGCTCGAAAAAGAGTTTGGTTGAAATGTAAGCGTTTTAGGCCATTTTTCGTGCACGTAAACCCAGCTCTGCTCTATGAAATTATACATCACCTCCGCATTTTTAGTGTAGGGGTTGAACCCTTCGTGAAAGCGCCACGTCAGATCAAGGTAGGTAGGTTCGTCGAAATGCACTGCGCCCTTGGGCGCGCGAAAAAACAAAGAGCCTCGATCCTGATCCGGAACGACGTGCATGTTCGCAGTAATCTTCAGAGAGTTAAGATCGGGAACACCGTTCCATTTTTCATGCATGGCTTCGCGAAACCCACCTTTGTCAACGTACGTGCTCCCCGCGGTCGAGAACGTTTCGTCCGCTGGGTGCCTGTCGCACCAAGAATACTCGGGCACCCACCGGCATTCGTCCAAATCTGGCTGCTCGTAACCGTACTCGGCGGTAATGCTTCCGAACACTTTTCCCTCGCACGTGTAGTGATCCAAGATTTTGTTGCATTTTCGTCTGCACGTAACATCGTAAGCTTCCTGGTTATCTCTGTAGAGAGGTGCTCTGCAGCCGCAGTAGCCGGCGACCCACTTTGTACTTATTCCGTTGTGGAACGCGTATTTATTCGCGCTGGCTACCCACACCCCCTTGAATTCTTCTCTCCCGCACTCGTTTTCGTGGTAGGTGCCAATTTTCTTCCCATACGGTTCGTAGTAATCTTTGAGCACGTACGAAGAGGGCGACTGAACGGTGTGGCGATCTCCCTTGCAAAGGCAGGATATCCCCTGTCTTGTAATGTCCCCGTGGGCTGCGGAGTTGCAACGCGGCGCGCTCGCGTGGAGATTGTAATACCCATCGAAAGAATTTCCGAGGCTCGTAAAGTAGCACCGCGGCAGGTTGGCGTTGTTCACGGTTTTGGTGTTTATCTGTGTAGACCCCTTAATTTCGCCGTAGCGCAGCAAATGACTCATGCACTGAACTTCGTACTCGTACTCCCCCGTCACGCAGTTAGAATCGGCGTAAGAGTCGTACGTCGTCCCGCCGATCGCCACCCAGTCCTTGTTGACGTGCCCACCTGAACGTAACTCGGGTGTGAAATCGTGCGTCGGCGGCGCGCACCACCCGCTGTACGGGTTGTGTTTGCGAGCTTCTTCGCGCTCTTTGTTTCTGTAGGCCTTGAGTTTCTCAATCTTCACCTTCTTTGTTGAAATCGTGGTTAATGAGTAATCCGAGAGGATCTCTTTTGCCTTTTCGCGGAATTGTTGCACCGTCGCCAGTCTCCGCCTGTGCTTTTCCCTCGTGAGCCGCCCCATGAGCTGCCGGCTTCGTTGAAATGTGTACGTCGAACATCCTTTAAACGCGCACGATTTTTGTGCGTGTGTAGTTTTATATTGAATGTTTGGGTCGCTGGAGACCTTAGCTGCGTACAATTGGTTGATTTTATCTACAGCCGCATGCACCGGTTGCTCGTTTGGGTGCTTGAATGATGTCGCGCAGTCTCCGTTGAAATAAAAGTCGTGGCGCTCTCTTTCTTCTGCTGCTTCTTCTTCTGCCCCCACAATTCGGGACGCATCGGATGACGAATAGGCTGCCCAGAAATCGAGAGAGTTTTGGACTGTCCAATTGTTGGTGGGAAGCGACTCATAGTACTCTTCCATAAATTGGTTGCTGCTGCCATCACTTTTCAAATTTTGATAAACTGTGGGAGTTCCTTCTATCGCGGTTGTGGGCCTTAGGCTGCTATCATTCAACAGAACTTGGGAACTTTCTGATAGTGGGTTTGGATTGGAGACCAATTTGCCCGTTTTTTTGAAGGAAACACCTTGGATGTTCCTGTTATTAGCATAATCAATTATCAAGCTTGTACTTTTTAATCTTGTCGTTTCTGCGCGATAATTGATAATGTGCTGTTCGAATGTTTTCAGGCGGTAATGGCTCAGATCGCTAAGCCTGCCCCCCGTTTTCATGGCGTACAGCTTATTGTCGTCAAAGTAGTCTCTGTACGTTTCGTAGCAAAAGCCAGTAGCGATACTAGGATTGAACGCCTCGGCGCGTTCTTGTTGCGCTGATACGAAATCATTACGAACAGCGATGGCTTTGTCGTAGGCAACCTCGCAGTTTGCGTTCCCGCAGGACACGTCCACCGCCACACCGTGCACTGGCTGGCACTGTTTGGTTTTCCCGTCTGTTGCGTCTAATATGATGCAGTTGCCATTTGTAATGCACTCGTCGTCGTATCGAAAGGCATCTCGCATGGCGCAGGCGCATTTTTTGTCCGTCACGGGCATGTTAAACGAATCGTACACTTGCAAGTCGTGTTGCGCCGTCGGAATGCGTCCTTTGCAAATGCAGGGTTTCACATCCGTGCAGGTGCCACTTTCAAAGGAAAGTTCTGTTGGGCACGTCCACGTCACTGCGGCGCCCGCACTAGAATGGACATAACAATCGCGTGTGTACGCTTGGTGCCACAATAGACCAGTTTCCTCGGTTGTTGTTAGGAAGCAGCTTTGAGCACTCGACTCGTCGGAGGAATTTCTTGTTATCATGGGGATATTGATATGTTCCGGGCTTATCGAATATCCATTTGTTAGCGAGTTTAGATACATATGGAGGTCAGGATAGTATGCACCTCTGTTCGATAAGCCCTGGCAGTCAAAGTAATCCGTGATTGTCGTATCTACGCCGTCGTAAAGCGGGCACGAACCTCCGTTTGATGAGCCGCCCTGAAGAAAGTAAAAGTACTCGTAGGTCGTGTACTCTCGCTCCTGTCCGTCGTGGTCGTGAGAGGTGCCGTCGGAGTACGAAGTGGGCAGCCTCGAATCGCTATCGCCCGTTCGATCGATGGCTCTTGCGTTGAAAGGGCAAACGTCGTACATGAGGGTGCCTATCATTACAGTACTGTTGAGTTCAAACAGGTTGTCGCTCGCGTGATCGGCGTGGTGGTCGCACCACTGCGATGTTGTCGCGAATTTGTCCCCGCATGCGCAGCGTCGGCGTGCAATCTCGATCTCGCTGTCGGTTGCCGTGTAGAAATTGTGAAAGGAGTTAAAATTCGCGTTGTAGCAGTAGTTGATAGTATGGTGGTGTGTCGGCAAATGAGATATGGTGTCGTATTTATAAAAGTCGTCCTTGAAGTCAACTTCGCCCTGGCAACCTGGGATTGGCGTCGTCGAGTCTCCGGGTTGTCTTATCCAACACTTGAGCGAATCTGCGCAGTCGTCGTCGGTTCTGCAGTGGCCCTCGCAGACTTTTAAATTTTGCGTTGTTGGGTCGTTTTGAAGTTTCATGCTGGTCATTTCCATTTTGAACGGAGTGTTACCCTCCAGAGAAGCGTCGAAGCAAAACCGAGCGTCCAAACGTGCAAGGTCCTCCCCCTTGCACCCGGGCACCAACCCACCAGTTTGAGGGTAACACTTCAAAACTCCTTCGCAGTCGGCGTCGCCCGTGCAGGGCCCCTCGCATTTGTTTTTGGGCTCTTTGCTCTCATCATCATACAATAAATTTTCGAGTGTCAATTCGCGACCGGGGTTCATTTGAGGGCAAAACCCCTGCTCTTCGTCCGTGCACGTTCCAAACTCGTAGGAACACGCTTCGCCTTCGCCGCAGAGAGTATCTTTGCACTTGCACACGTTTTTGGATCGCAGTCTTGAAGAAGGGTCTGTTCCGTCGTACTGTCCTGTCGTGGGGCAGAAGGGCGTGACCGAACACTCCCCGTTGCTGCAAAACTCTTCTTTGTTGCATACCTGTGAACCACAAACACATTTTGCCTCGTTGAGAGCGTTTCCTTTTAGGCATTGTAGCTTTGTGCCATTAACTTCGCTCGTAAGTGTAAATTCGTACGTGAGGCAGACACCACTGGTTGTGTTGTGGCAAAATTCTCCCGGAGCGCACAAGGTCGGTTTTAATCCCGACCCGCATTCAATATTATTCGGCATTTCTAATGCTGTCTCACGGCATACCTTAGTCGGTGCGTGGCAGTATTGACCGGGCTTGCACACAATACTTCTGCCGCAAGAGCAGCGCACCAATGCCGGAGCCAGACCCATTTTGTGCTTGCATGGCATTTCCACCAACTTATCCTCGTATATCGTTCTGATTAGGCTTTTGCCCAGCGCGCTCACGAACTTTGCGTGGATCTGGGTTTTATTGTAAATTGCTTTTAAATACGTTTCGGGTTCGATGCACACCCTGTCGCTCCTCTGGGTCTTTTTAAGGATCACAAACTTTCCGCCCGAGCAGTCTGTCAGAGGGGTGCATTCTCTGTCTCGAGACGGACTTCCAGAGAAAGATTCCCATTCCTTTTCAAAGTCACACTCTGTGTGTACCACGCAACTCCACGCTGAGGGAAGGAATATTGACGGGTCGTCCATGTGCACGTCTCCGCTGTACACGGCGTGCGTGTTGGGCGTACTCGAACACGAAACGCGTTCTTGCTCCCCGTTAAACACGCGGTAGTCGATATCGGTGGCTGTATTGGGGAATGTAAGAGAAGTTGCGGTACCATAATTCCGTCGCTGTATAGCGTCACTAGCAATTATGCCGCCGTTAACGTCATACGCTGTAATCCAAGCGGGGTAATCCCCCCCCCCCGCATCATATTTAATTTCCACCTTGAGTTGTTTTTGGTAACTATCCGGGAGCACACTCGACAAATCGTAGCTGTTGGACCACCTGTATTCACACTCCCAAATTAAGTGATAATAACTTTCGTAGCAATCGGTTGTACAACCGTCCGCCCGGCGATGCGAGAGACAGCCAAGAGATTCTGAGGGCCTTATGGTTTTCTGATTGTCATAAAACGTCCTACAGCTCTCACCATCTTGGGTTAATTCGTAGCACGGGCCCTCCTCTCGCGTGTAATTCCAGGTCCTTACTATTGCCGGGAAAAACTCGTACAAATCGCGGTTGTAGTTTGTTCCTCGAAACATACCCTGAAAGCTTTCCAAATAAGGCGGGCTAGTTGGCATCAGCCCGTTAAACACCGCTGCGTCGTAAAACATGTGGTCGGCACTTTTTAGACTGTTTAAGTTCCACTCGTTCAGATCTTGGTCAAAATGCGTCGCGCCGTAAAACATGCCGGACATGTCCGTGACCCTTCGCGTGTTCCAGTCCTCGATGTTGTGGTTGAAATTAACGGCTTTTTTGAACATGTTTTTCATGCTTTGCACCTTTGAAGTATCCCACCCGCCGACGTCTTGGTCGAACTGCGTGGCCCCTTCAAACATGGACTCCATGCTGATCGCGTTGGAAGTACGCCACCCGCCGACGTCAATGTTGAAGTACAGCATGTTTTTGAACACGCCGTCTAAAACGCCCAGGGTTGACGTGTCGAGCGCCGGTAAAACAGAGTCGCAGTTGCTGTCTTGCACGCAGAGCTGAACCCGCACTTTCAAGGTCAAAATCGAGTCCATAAGGGTAGTGTTCTCGTTGATGCAGGCGGGCGCTTTCGTCAGAGAAATCACGCTCGGAGGCGTCTCGTCACCGTTTTCGTCGGTGCAATTCCAGACCGGCAGGCACGGCGCGTTGCTTGCAGTGGCGCTGTACGTCTCCCCGAAAACGCAAGGCTCGCACTCCCCGTCTTGACCGACTCCCTGCCCCCGCGGACAAATTTTAAAGCCGCACGCGCCCGTTACGCGGTCCAACACTCTCCCGGCGGCTGGGTCGCACACTTCGCAGTTTCCGTGTGCGTCGTTGCCGTAAGGCGGGTCCGCGTCTCCGTCGCAGTCGTTGCAGCTCGTGGAGCCCTCGTATTGCTGGACTTTGACTCCAAATCTGCAGAGTTTGCACCCGGGCTTGCCGGTTTCGTCCTGGTAGGTGCCGACCTCGCATTTTGCGCAGCTTCGCGAACCCGCCTTCCCAAACCACCCCGCCGGGCAGTCGAGGCAGTAGTACTGGTTGAGCCACTCCGTGTCCACCAGGGGGTTGGTGCAATCTCCTCCTACCGCCGTGGTACCGTCGCCGTCGTATGTGTGGGTGTCTACCAGCGTCTGGTCGTCCGCGTTTGTGCACACGCTCTCCGTGTACTTTCCGGTTTCGCAGTAATTGCATTCTTTCGTACGCTTGGTGCCTGCGGGGCGCCCGTTGCACACGCCGGTGTATTCAAACTCTTGTCTCGAATCGCTCTTTCTCAAGGCGCATGCCGCGTGCGCGTCCTCTTCGTCGCACGTTCCGTCGCCGTCTTTGTCGTGGATGCAGCTGTTCGCCGTCGATAGGTCGTGTTCATTTTGCTTCCTCCAAAGATTGAGGGCAGCCTCGTCGTAGTTGCTCCAGTAAGTGTCGTTAGACTGAATCGCAGCGTCCAATAAAGAAGAGGCTGTTTCGTAAAGGGCGGTTTTCACTTGAAAAGCGTCTTTCTTATTGGTAACATCGGTTTTATTTGCGTTGTAAGAGCCCAAAGAGGTGTTTAGGCGCGCTTCGAGGGCTTCGTAGCTCTCAAGAATGCCACTGGCTTGGATACTCTCCGTTGCACTTAGCGTTGTAAGCCACGCACTCCAAGAAGTGTTGTTTGTCCAGTCTACTGGAAGATTGTCGAGCAAAAAATGTTGGTTTTCCGCCGCGTTCTCGGCAAATGTCAGATCTTCTTGCGCTAATTCGAAGCGGTCCGACGCCAAGTCGTAATCGTTTTTGGCGGTATTGTATTGTTTTTGGGCAGTCGAGAATTCGTTATTTATCCGGCTCGCGTAATATTTTGCTTGAACGGCGTGAGTTAGTGTATCGTTCTTAGTTTTGGTAAGATTCGCTTTTTCATCTCGGAACCACAGAAAACTATCGAGGTCGTCTTGCGCTCTTTGGATATCTTCCTGTAGCGTATCGTGCACGGATTTTTCGAGCAGGTACGTGGCGTTCGATTTCTGCGCCGCCTTGAAGGCTTGTTGGTGGTGCACGTAGAACGCGGCGCAGCTCGCCAGCCTCACGTCTTGGTCTACGTCTTCCAAAACATTTAAAAACTTTAAATACGTGCTGTTTATAGCTGGTGCAATGTCTGCAACATGCATAAGAAACCATGGTCTTAAGCTGTCGTCGTCGTACAAGTTGACTCCCTCTTCGTACGTTATATTTTGCACGATCTCGTCGGCGGTGGCTGCGTCGGGGTACGGCTCAAGATTGTTTAAATAATTCTGACACGTGGTTAACGTCGGGCCATTCTCGCATTTATTGATAAGCCCTGACCCACACCCGCTGTTCTCCACGTACTGCATGTCCAGCAACGCCAAAGTCGAAACCATCTCGGACAGCGCTTGGGACCAAATGTCGTGAGATCTGTTCGCCCGATGCTCAATTTCATTGATGTACGCTTGGGTATCTTCTATTTCGGAGTCCGTCAAGTAGGGCTTCTTGCACTTGCGAAACGGAGGCGGGTACTGACATTTTCTATATCCGGTGTAAGTAGCCCGGGGGTTGTAATTGCACGCCCGCCTATCCATACATCCCATTGTCTCTTCCTCATCGCACTTATTGTCCCGGGGATTGATTTGATCGCGAATACACTCTCCCTCCAGTCCCTTCAGGTTGCAGAGATTTGGGTCCCGGCACTCGCCCGCGCACACTCTTCCCTTCTTTGCGTATCTGCAAAACGCAAACGGACAAAAGTTGTAGCTGTCGGTATTCACGCAGAAGTTACAAGCCGTGGGGTCGGAACACGTCCTGCCGTGTATAGTATTGTTAAATGAGTTGTCATACCTGGCCTGGGCTAGAATACGTGCTGCTTGTTTCGAATCTTTATTAGTCTGATACGTCGTTATTGAATTGTTTATGCCCGTTAACAGATTTTCCTGGGTTTTCGAGTACTCGAACAAAATAAAAGCGGTTCTGTAATACCCCGACGGCGTATCATTATATTGAAGACGCGTCGCTTGTATGTTGTAGTTCTCCTCTCCTATGCTCCTTCTGTAATGGCTGTCTACTTGCCACCCGTATTCGAATTCCAGGTTGCGTAGGTTGCCTGTGGCAGATGCATTGTCGTGCTCTATATAAAAAGCAACCTCCTCGTGCGGCTGGTCGCCTTTCGTTGTTGTGGCGTCATTTGTAGTTTCTCGTAAAACACCGGTAAAACCATCTTCATTAAATTTGAGGGCAACCAAAAGCCTGTCGCGCGTGTACTGTTCGTACATTGTATATGCGTACAAAGCTTTACTCTCTGTTATCTCGTATTCAAACTCTTTTCTCGCGAGTTCGTCACTAGCAACGTTGAACTCAGACTTGGCTTCCCAGGAGGCGGTTTGCAACACGCTGCCCCTGACCCTGACGCACGTATTATTGTTCACGTAGCATTGCGGGAGATCAGCTTGTCGGCAGAGATCCAGTGTAAAGTCGCCGCACACGTCCACAGTCACCGTATTTTGTTGGTCACCACACCCGGTTTTCTCACACTGGGGTTCGTTGAAGTGGACGTTACCATAATCATCTGTGTTCGCATTTAAACAGTATCTGCGACACTGCCACCTACCCATGTTTTCGCACGCTTTCTTGCTCCAATAATTTTCAAAAAGGCCATGCTCATTATAACAAAAACCGCTTTGCCAAAGAAACGTGTTTTTTTCGCAACTCTGCTTGTTTAAATGTCTCCCGCCAAATAATCTGGAATTGTCTGAACTTACGCATTCGTACTCGTCACAAGCATTTTGTTTGTCGAAGCAGAGTTCCTCGGTCGATATATCCGGGTTGTTCTGACAAAAAGTGCGGACCGCTTTCCATTCCCCTTTGGACGAGCATTCCTCTGTGCTGGAGAAGTAAGTTCGGTTGTTCCAGATATCTCGAAAATCCAATAGTTCACTTTGATCAGCATTGAAACATTGAAAGGTTTCGTAATACTCGACCACTTCTTTATATGTAATGTCATTAATCCAAACTATTTTACACTGTTCATTATCTGAGTTCCTTAGCTCGGGGATCTTTAATTTTTGTGCATCATGGGTGTGTTTTATTTTGCCCTCGCTGTCTCTATATGTGCAATCGTATGGTGATTCATATTTATCGTATGTTTCGTATTGCCCATCCACAAGAGCAACATTATTAATAGTTATATTAAACTTACCTCTGGATGAAAAGGTATTAGTAACTCGGTAATTGTAGGGAAGAGCATTACACCTAGGATCTTCATAACATGCCTCATCAAATACATAATCGGAATCGGGGTAAATCACAAAATCATTATCATCGCCAACGCGCACACTTGCTTTTGCTTTCCACAAGCCATAGGAGCCGTCATCATTGGATATATCCCATTCCGCAGGGCGTTGGAACGTTTGACGGAATGTTTTAGATTTAAGTTTTTTAGTATCCCATATGCCCGAGTCCGACTCGCATGCCTCTTTTGACTGGCCTCGAAGGCCTGGCGCAAGAGTGCCGTCCCCGAGCACGCACGCGTAATGTTGTGAGTGTTTTTTGGTAGAGTAGGTATGCCGAAGTCGCGGGACTATTGGGCGTTTCAGGTACATCTTGAAAGGCTTGCCCCATGCCCCCCCATCTTCCGGCAACTTGTTGGTCCCGCCTCGTGAACTATTATGCTTACCCCCCCAAAAGGCGACACGAGTCCTGTTATCACCGGCGATGTTTTCCTTCGGCCAGTTCAAGTCAGATCCACCAAAGTGATGCTTTCTGGTGCTGCGATAAGCACCTTGTGAATAATATTTGTAAATATGGTTGTTGTTACCCACATACGTATATCCCATATACCAGGTGCTTGCATCGTTCGACCATTGACGATTATTATAAGAAAAATCGTCCGACCATTGACGATTAGCCTGATTTGGGTAGTTGTCACTCTCAAGCAAAAATTCACACAATGACATTTCACGTGTTGGCTTGTAGTAGTCCGTTATCCCCTCCATCACGATCTTCATCCTGTCGCCAGGTTCCACTTTGCCTCCATGGGTTTCACAAATACTAGCCCAGTAGCTCTCATCTGTAACATCTGTCCCCGACACGTCTGCAATCTCAACAAATTCATTAGCGGTTGTAGCGTTCGAAATGTCGTTGCAACTTGTACTTCGATCCAGGCCTTCGTCGTGGATAAAACCCGGCACTGTCAAAATACACTTTCCGTCCTTGGCCAAGAGCACGCATGTTTTTTCGTTTGTCGGTGTGTACACGTATTGTGCTTGATTTCGGCACTGAGTCTCTGTGAGATCGCCCGTGGCGCATTTTGACAAGCAGGTCTCCGCGTTGTCGATGTCCTCACAATTGCCGTCGTCAACAGTCGCGTTTCGATCGAAATTGCACGACCTGGGGTCTGTGCACCCTGACTTTGGTACCACTTCGAACTTGTTGCAAATGCCGTCGGCATCATTGTCTGAGCGGCACTCGCCGTCGCACGTGTAGACGTAAGCTTCCCCCTTTTCGTGCCCGTAGTGTTCGGGTCTTGTACACACTCTGTTGTCTTCGGTTGCAATACGACCAGGATTGCAAGTTTTGCAGTGGTCGCCCATCTTGAAAAATCCGGTTGCGCAGTCTTCGCATGCCGTTCTGTTGTAATTAGCAGTACGAGACGACTCGCAACTTTTGCAACCGTCGCCGTTTGTTGTGTCAGCATTAAAGTCTGCATACTTTCCAGACAAACACCAGACGCAGGTCGTCTGCCCTTCCTCGGGTTGGTACTTTCCCTGCACACATTTAGGGCACGACGCCAACCCCTGTGCTGTGGTTGCAAATCCACTCGGACAGTTCTTGCAAACAGACTGCCCTGTTACGTCTTGATACTTTCCGGGGTTGCAACGAGAGGCGTCTCCTGAGAGACAGTAATGACCTACAGGACACGTTACTGGGTTGTGTTCTGAATTGCAGTACTTTCCATTTTTAAGCGACGTACACGAGTTGCATGTGTCTTGATTTGCAGCGCCTATTTCATCGGTGTAAGCTTTAACATTCAAGGTTGTAAAACACTTCTTGCACGTGGTCTTTCCGGTTTCGTCTTGGTATGTGTTTTTTTGGCAGTGTAAGCACGTGGCTTTATTTTCTTGGGAGGCCCAGTATCTCCCCGCTCTGCAATTTTCGCATATGTACGCGCCATACACGTCCGAACGCACGGGCATTTTTCCAGGGGTGCATTTCTCGCAGTCTGGTTTACTCATACCATTGGTCATGGTCATGAACCCGTAGCCACTGCAGGCTTTCTGGGTAGAAAACTCTTGTTCGTGTAGTGCGTAAAACGGAGAGCGCGCTGCACTGCAATTGTTGATACTACTTCCTCGATACCGTTTACTATTCAGAGTCTCTACCGTTAGTGACTGGTTTTGGTTATATCTGTAGACGAGCTTTCCTGCAGGACATTGCTTACACTGTTCGCCGTCGTCGGAATATTTTCCTAATCCGCATAATTTGCACAAATTCCGTCCAGGGTCGTTTTGATATAGTCCCGGTTCGCAAGCAGTACAACCTTGATCTGATTGAGCTTGCCCAGAAGAATGGTAGAACCCGGCAGGACAACGCTCGCAGAGATCTTCCCCTTTCCCCACCAATTTGCCGAAATCTGATTTTTCAGCTTGAATCGTAACATTGGATTTCCACTGCTCGCCCTGAGCGCATACGAGATCCACGCATTTGTTGTTGCTGTAGTATTGTGTGTAGTACTTTGTATTTCGATCACACTCATTGCAAGACGCGCGATCCGAACTGCTTGCCTTTTTTTCCAGAAAAGTTGCGCTCTGTGGATTACATCTTTTGCAACTCGCTTTGCCTCTCTCGTTTTGATAGTGCCCCATGGGGCACAATTTGCACCCTTCATTGTAAGATGTTGTCGAAGATTCAGCTTCGTCATTGTAGGTCCCCGCGGGGCATTTGAGGCACTGTTTGCCCCAGGTTATGTTTGTTTGTTCAAAGAGACTTAATGTTATATTATTTACTGCGTCGCCAGCGTCGGAACTAAACGAAAGGACCTTCCAATGGCTATTTTCCAATGTTTGTGCAGAGTGCCACATGTAGCCGGTTTTGCAGGTATACTTATAATATGTAACCGACAATGGAATTTGATTGATTGAAGCAGACAACGTAGTACAAGAACACTTGGAAGGACCACTGTCTTCTGTGTAGGAATACGAGTTGTAATCTTGAATGAGCGGTCTGTACTCTAAACCATCGTGTACAGCGTCTTGTGTGTTGTGTGTACATATACCTCCCTCATTATTTACGTATGCGTTTGCTTTGGCGCACACACCGCTAGGATTATTCGGACAACCACAGAAATTGTCCCATGTTGTAACGGCACGGTTTCTGTCAGTCCCGACATAGAACTTGCACTGATCTCTGCACTGATTTTTATTTTGTATTCCTATCCATGTATGGGATGTTGTACCCATCAGATGTTGAATAGATTCAGATGCTTGACTAACGAAACTGCTATTATCCTCGATTTTTTCGCCTTTAGGTTCCGCAAAATCACTTCCTGTGAGATTATAATTCACAGTCGTCTGACCCGTCGCGCCCGTCGCGCCCGCCAAAAAAACCATTATGGGTAAGAAGAAAAAATGTAAACTCGCCATGGTGGTGTTGGTGTTGCGCGGTACATTGTTAAGAAGATTCGAGTGAAATATATAGTGATTCTTTATTTTTTTCAGATCGTGTGCACAATACTGTCCGCAAAATTTCTTACTCTGCTCAACTCCGTGTTCAGTCTTACGACTTCGCATTCGTAGTACTCCCTGTTTTGTTTCAGAGCCAGTTCCGCGGACCCGTTTCGGCGTTTCAGCGCGGCATTCTCCCTCGTCAGCCGCTTGATTTCTGCCGCAAGCACGGCATTTTTTAAAAACGATCTGGCTACCTCGGCGCTCATTTCCGCGTACGTCATGACCCCCAGAGGCTTTGGCAGCAGCATTCCATGCCGCGAACCGGAAACGGCGCCCGTGGTGTGCCTATGTAGCTTGCCCCTTGTCGTTTCGTCGGGTGTGGTGGGTAGCAGCGAGAGCCCGTGGCTCGTGGTTTTCATGTTGCGTTCCCCCGCTTGCTGGACTTGTGGTCTTGCTCTTGTGGTCTTGGCTTGTGGTTTTGCTATTGTGGACTTGGCTTGTGGCTTGGCTTGTGGCTTGTGGCTTGTGAGCTTACTATTTGACTTAGAAGAAATTGTTTTTTTTAAAAAACACTATAACCTGCCCCTACACTGCACACTAGATTACCACCACCTACACCATGAGTGATGCCAAATTGGCCGGGCAGCTGCGTCGCGCCGTTGGCTACGGCGTGGTCGTCACTATTTTGTTGTCTGGTGCTTTTTTTGTTTTCAACGTGGTCATAGACAGCGTGATTTCGACGGTGGAGACAGTGGTCGTACCCTGCCAGCACGGCGGAGTATGGAACGGAGATAAGTGCGACTGCTCCAGCTCGGGGCCGTGGGTTGGGCCCATGTGTGGCAAGTGCGGCTGCGTGCACGGTCAGTGCGACCAGCTTCACATCAGCGCGCCGTTTGCGAATTCTTTGTGGGGGTGCCGCTGCCCAGACAGCTGGCTTGGAGCTTACTGTGATTTGTGCACGTCCTTTAAGGACGACGAGGGAAACTGCAACGGCGGCTGCTTGGACGGCTACACGGGGTCCAAGTGTGAGACCCGATGCGCTGCGGACGTTGATTTCCCGACGGTCGTGCGAAACGCCGCCGGCAAGTACACGCCAGAGGTGGACTTGTGGATTGCGGGAGGAACTATCAACGCGTGCAGCGGTCACGGCGCGTGCGAAAATGCTAGCAGCGCCTGCCTGTGCGAGGATTTTTACTTTCCAAGCGCTGACGGCAAGTCCCAGTGCCAGCGCACGTGCCTGGCAGATCCCAACACGGGGTCTCTGTGCTACGGGCACGGGGCTTGTGCGGAGACAAACAATAACGTATACTGCGTGTGCCAAGAGGGGTACCACTTGAAAAGCGACTGCTCTTTGGCCTGCCCGGGAATGGACATCGAGTGGATGAAAAAATCTTGCAGCGAAAGGGGTGTTTGTTCTCTCGACGGGGACAAAACCGTCTGCGATTGCACTAGCGAGGTTTACATTGGAGATGCGTGCCAGTACAAATGCCCTACTAATGAGAACGGAGACTCTGGCGTGCCTTGCAACGGGCACGGCGTGTGCGCGCTCACGACCGGACCGTTCGTGCAGCCAAAGTGTACGTGCGCGGAGGGTTGGAAGGGGCCCTCGTGCGAGTGCAACGACGCCCAAACGTGCTCAGGGCACGGTGTGTGCACCGATACCGGGGTGTGCGACTGCGACGATTTTTTCAGAGGCAAAAGGTGCAACACCTGCGTCGAGCGCAGGTACGGAAGCCAGTGCACGCTGCAGTGCGACGAGAGAAAGGCCGCCGACGAGTCCACCCCCGCCACAGACATCGGGTGCAACTCGCGTGGGGTCTGCGTGGTCGCCGACTATGCCCGGGCCACGGAGTCGGTGATGTGCGCTTGTTCTAGGAATTTTGACTTTGAGACTCGCTGCAAGGAGTGCAAGCGCTTTCACTACCCGAAGATCGGCGCGTCTGGTTTGACCGACCCGGAAGAGGACGCGGCGATGGCCTGCCAGGCCTTTGCCAACCGAGCGACCTGCAACCAGGCCGGGGAGCCCAAACTGGGGTTCTCGTCGGACGCCTCCCCCGGCGCGCCTTGCCTGTGCGACCAACCCCACGTGGACGGCAACTCTTTCTGCACGAAGTGCAAGGAAACGTTTTTCCCGGACGGCGGGGACATGAGCGGCCCTTCAGTCTGTTCCAAGCGCTGCGTGGACTCGAACGACCACCCTGCTTGGATGGACGGGGTGTTCACGCTGGTGTGCAGAAATCAGGGCGTCTGCGACCCCACGGGTGAATTGTGCGTGTGCCAGGACGGATACAGCGGAAAGGACTGCTCCGTTGCATGCGGCGGAGGCACGCCCTGCTCCGGGCACGGTCAGTGCGTTTCCAACATACTGGAGCAATTTTTAAGCGCAGAAGTGAAAAACAGCATTGCTGGCGGAGCCTCGCATCACTGCCAGTGCGACCCCCAGCCCCCAATTGACGACAGAGAGCGACTCGAGATTTTCACGGGCCTCGAAGATATTGGAGGCGAGAACATTGAGAGTACGTTAGAGTATATGGGCGATTTTTGCGCGTATTCGTGTCTACATCCAGGTTGGTTAGATAGTTTGCCGTGCCACGGGGAAACGTGCACGGTGCTTCCTATACTTGACAACCAGGGGTCGGCGGTGCTGTCCGGGTGCACTCAGGATACGGATTGCGGCGACTGGGATGCGCAGGCGGGGCGGTTGGTGTTTCTCGACGGCAACGGAGACGAAATCCCCACGTCCAGCCTGGCGCCGGAGCAGATAGAACTGCGCGGTCAGATCAGCCTGCAGAACCGCTGGAGCCCGAGGATGGGCCCGTTCTGCAAGGTGCCGACGCTGCCGCTCGCCCTGCACACCTCGAACATGGTTTGCACCCAGCGCGTGAACGAGGAGGGGAGAACGGAGGCCACTGAGGCGCTCTGCGAAACCAAGGCGACGAAGTTTGACTGCCTGTCCGAGAGCGGCAACTGCAAGTGGACGGACGCGTGCCTCGAGGGTTTGGACAAATTCGACGAGTTCAGCTACTGCTACGAGCTCATGCGCACCGAAAGGCCCGAGGCCCTGCGGTCGGAAAACTGCACGTCTTCCTGCGGCAGCGACTCTCTTTCCGAACTCGACTGGGCCGAGGTGTGCGAACATTTTACGGCGCGCGTGCCCGCCCAGTTTCAAAGCTGCTCGTCAAACCTGGACGACCTCTGCGAGGAAAGCGCGGGCGCCACCGCGGACGCCACCTCCAAGGTGCAGTCCTGCGCTGGCACGCTATCTCCCGGCGCGAAAAACATGCCAGCTCTCGACGCCGCCAGCCTGTGCTGGGAGATGTCGGATGAGCAGGACGCGTTCAACTCCCCCCTTGCCTTTGAACCTCTTTTAGACACTGAAACCGCCCGAGATCTGCAAGCTCGGTTTGACCCCGCGCTGCGAGACCTTGGCGGTAAGCACGAGTGCGCGGTGCAAACGCGCGACGTGCACTCTTCTTGCACGCGGATGCGCAACTACAGCTCTTTGATGCTCTTCGACGCACCCGCGCCTTTTCTTTACTCGTGCGAGATCAACGGACAAGCGACGCTCGGAGATATCGATCTTGCGGGGAACGACGTCTTTTGCGGGGTGAGAACGACGGTGCAGGAGTTGTCTCCGTTTGTGCTCCAGTGCGCGTCCGACACGGCGGTGGCCCTCAAGGGCGTAACCCCGGTAGAGGCAGTGGAGGAGTCGCTTCGCGTCGGGTGCCATCTTCTTGCCGAGAGCGACCTGCACGCTTCGGGTATTTTCGTCGGAGAGAGAGACGCTGCGGACATGTGCAGGAAAGTGCTGGAAAGCGAGAGCCCCGACGCGTGCCTGCTTGTGTGCGGAGAAGATCCCTGCGTTAATGTGGGCACGTCTCGCGCGGGGGTGCAAATCTTCCAGTGCGAAAGAGACGACCCCTCCACGGTCTCGGAGGAGAGCTGCCTTCTTGGCACGTTCAGCCTTACAGGAGGCGACGGGGGCGGGCAGTACCGATGCGCCGTCGCCGGGGGGCTTTTGAAACCCGAGTCCCCGTCATCCTTTCTCCCCTGCGAGGGCAGTTTGGTTTTGCACGCCGACCGCCTCGGGTTTGGCGACGCCAAGACGAGCGGTCTGGACGGCACGCGAGACGTAGTGGACGAGACCGTGCAGGCGTCGTCGGCAACCCAGACAATACGCGTGGAGTTTGACGTAGAAATTGTTTCGGAGTCTCGCGGTACCGTGAACGTGCTCGCGCAGGACGGCGTGTTGGCCTCTGTCTTGCTTCGGCACTTTGGCGGGCTCGGGTGGGATCTCAACGGGCAAGCCGAGGACGACGAGCCGTGCGCCGCGGGGGAGGGAGATTCGTGCAAAACAAAGGTGAGCGTGGGTGTGCCCACGCACGTGACGCTGGAAATCAACGCTTCACACGCGGCAGCGACCTTTGGAGACGACAGGACAGTCAAGCCTATTGCGCAGGGCGTTGGCGCTTTTGAAGGCGTGTCCGTGACGGGCAGCGCGCGGGTCAAGAACTTGTTTGTTGTCAGGGGGGATAACACCGAAACGTGCGCGCGCCTGTACCGGAAAACGGGCAGGGCGGCCACTTGGCGGCAGTCTTTGGAGGCTGCCTCCGCGGCCCCGCCAACGACTTTGGGGTACTGTTCCAACATGGAGAGCGCGTGGGCGACTGAATCCTGCGACGTCGGATCACCCGCGGAGTGGGACGCCGTATTCGGCGCGCCGTGGGAGGAGTATTGCGCGTACGGCGACCATCTGGACCATTTTCTTGCGAGCTCCCAATCTGACTGCACGACCAACAATATTTCTCGCCAGAGCGTGGTGGACTGCGCGCCCGTGCTGTCTACATTTTCGACGGTGGCGTGCGCGCGAGACGCAATGACGTTCGACTGGGAAAACGATTACTGCGCGCCGCTGCGTAACGACACGTCTCCCGACATACTAACAGAAATTGGATGCGACAGCCAGTGCCTGTCCGAGCTGAAACAATCGGACCTCTCCACCTTTTGCGAGAGTCGCGTTGACTACTGGGTTGGCACCGAGGCCCGCCCCCGGTTTCCGAGCGGGTGTGCCGCCACGGACGCCGCAAAGGGCGCGTGGAAGGCCCAAGACTGGCGCGGGTGGTGCCTGGCAAAAGCATCCAACACCGCGGAGGGGGTTTGCAGCGCCGCAACCTGTGACTGCAGCTCAAACGGGGGCTTTTTGGGCGGGGACGCGTGCGAGCTGTCGTGCAGCCTGGGGTCCGACGGCAGCGTGTGCAATGAAGCCAGTTTTTCCGGGGTCTGCGCCTATCCCGAAACTTTGGACAGTAAAGTGGACGCGTTTTATGCGGACGAGAGCATGCTGATTGTTCCGAAAAGAGCAAGCGAGTTTCAAGGCGTGTGCAAGTGCGCAAACTCGCGGGCGCTTGCCAAAGACGGGTGCGACGTGAGCTGCGACGCGGAGGACGGCGAGCCCGTGTGCAACCAAAGAAGCTACACCGAGTATGCAGAGACGTGGCAGATCTCAGCGTGCCACGCCGGGGGCACGGGGGTGTGCGCCTGCCTGCCTCCGCTGACAAGACAAGTGCAAGAAAATGTTTCCGACTGGCGAGGAAACAAGGCAACGGTGTTGAGTTTTGAATACGGGGGTTTGCCCGACACGGCCCCGTGGGCTGGACAATTCCGCGTTCGCGCGGCCCAGGGACCCGAGTCGCTGATGATCCGGCTGTTCAACTACTCTCAGAGCACCTGGCGCACCGCCAGGCACAAGTTCGAAGAACAGCCCACCCTGTTTCCCTGCGGCGACCGCCAGTGTGATTTTTCGGACGTCGTTCTGGCCCAGAGTCTGTACACCACGAGCTCTTTCTTCGGGCCCACTTGCTCGCGGAGGTGTCCCTCAGTGGACACGGGGGAGTCTCTGGTGAAGTACGAGGGCGCCTGCGATTTTGCGGACCCCGTTCGCGCGGATCGTCTGACTTTGGAAGCCTGCCAAAACGAGTGTTTGGACGAGTGGCGCTGCAACTTTGTGAGGTTCAACAACATCACCTCTGACTGTCGCTTGTACGAGTCGTGCGCCCCCTCGAGCGGCTCGGGAGAGGACGACGTGTTCTGGTACGAGCGAAAACTAACGTCCACGCCAGAGATGACGCCGTGTTCCGGCAGAGGGGCCTGCACAATGACGGGTACCTGCGTCTGCGACAGCGCCAAATTCTTGTCCCTGACGGACCCCATCACGGGCAAGCGCATGAGAGTACAGGCAGACGAGCGATCTTCTCTGGCGGAAGTGCCCACCACTAGTTTAGAAACGACGGGGTACAGAAACGACGACTGCTCTCTTGTGTGTCCCGGTTTCGACCCAGAAGCCAGCGACATGAGCGGCGTCTGCAGCGGGCACGGTATCTGCACGAGAAGCGCCGTGTGTCAGTGCGCTCCTGGGTTCACGGGCCAAAACTGCGAGTACTCCTGCCCCAGCCTGGATTCGGTAGACGACACGACGACGACCTGCAGCGGACACGGAACCTGCTCTGAAGCGCGGATGTTCCCGGTCGAAAGCTCCGTGGAAATAGAGGACGTGCAGCAACAGTACGTGCTGACCGAAGCTTGGAGGAAATGGATCAACGCGTGTAAGGACAGCCAGGACATAGATTTTCTTATCCTTCCCTTTGGAAATTACCCGGGTGTACTCGACCAAGCCACCATCAAAGGCGGAGTCGATTGTGAGGCGGTCCCTCAACAAGTCGTGGACGACATAAAAAAGAAGTATACCGACCGTCCGGTCATCGAGCTTCTGGCCATTCGCGATTTCATCGCGACGGACATGGAAAGAGATCTGGACGCCGATTCCATGGAGGTAGAAGGTAGAAGCGACGACCAGGGCCACGAGCGCGAGGGTGTGTTTCGCCGAAGGTATTGGAACGAGTCGGACACTTGGAAGTCTCAGAACGTGTTCGTCTCCGGGTACAAAGAGGTCCGGGTAGAGGACGGATCTGTGTACGAGATGTTCCCGGGGTTTCGATGCGACGGCGAGCAGATTGGAGCGCGGGAGACGGGCCTTGCTACGGTTGGAGAGTGTGGGCTTAGGTGCGAGGATTTAGACGGGTGTGCGTGTTTTGATTACCAAGAACACTACCATTCTGCCTTTTTGGGCGGGTGCCGACTTTCAAAACCGGGCTTGCTGCACGGCTTTCCTATCCACTCAGCTCTTCAAATCGGAGCCGAGAACGGATTAATGGAGAAACACCTAGACGGCGATCTCACCCCGTTCGACGAGTTTGCGGAAACTTACGTCGAGTTGCAAAGCGACAAGTCGTGCCGCGCCACCACCGTGAACATTGGCGACAACGTTGCGTCCGCTGAAGACTGTGCGCGGGTGTGCGCCAATAGGTACGACGACGGGTGCAGATATTTTACGTGGTCATCTGAAGTCAGGCGCTGCAGTGAAGTGAAAACCTCGTCCTCGGCGTGCGAAGAGGGTTTCAACACGGACCCGTCCGGGTTTTTCGCCGTGAGCGTCGTTAACCAAGGCGCCACAGCCCCGACGGCGTACCACGTGTCGAGCAGCGCGCGTTTGTTCCCCAAAGATAAGGCCCGGGGGACAGTAAGCGGCGTTTACTACGGCAGAGCTCGCGCCGAATGGGTCATTGGAGTGGCTCAGTGCTCGTGCTCCAAAAGCTACGGGTTTGGCCACTGGTCGGGGTTCGCATGCCAGTCCTGTAGCCAGTATTTCGGAGGGGAGAGCTGCACAAAACAATGTCCAGGCATCGTCGCGGGCGAACCCTGTTTTTCCAACGGCGCCTGTTTGTGGGGCTCAAAAGACGGCCTGGGGGTTCCTGGGACGTTTTACGACGCCACCTGCTTGTGCGGCGCACCACCCGCTCCAAAATCTGGCGATTTAAGCCTCACGGGCACGTGGTCGGTGGAGACGCTTGACTTGCACGTAGAGGCGACGTTCCAACGCCTCTCGGCGCAAACGGAATATTTCGAAGACCCCAACAACTACGGGTTCAGCGACTCGACTTGCAGAGGATGCGTGGAAAACCGCGGAGGGAGAAACTGCGCCAGCCAGTGCAGCTGGTGCCTGTTCAGCGGAAGCTGCCAGTTTAGTATTAGCGATTCGATATCCGTGCCATGCAGGTGCTCTTCGAATTACTACGATTCGGAGAACGGCTGCGCCCCTCACGGCTTTATTCTAAACAATTTCATCATTGGGAAAGATGTGGGCGGCCTGTCTGGAACAAACAGAGCCAGGCGCTTAGAGGCCCCCCCCGGGCACGATGTCGCAACAGGGGTGTTTTACGACGACGCGGTGTATCCGAACGTGCAAACTTCTTTGTTCCCGTCGAGGCGTTTTACAGCACCTTGCCCCAACGTGCACGAAACAAATTGGATGAAGGATCTCAGCCTTGTCCCGTCGTGGGCTTGCAAAAGACAGGGGAGCTGTCGAAATCAAGGAACCAGGAAAATGATTGCGAACGGCATTCCTCCTCGGTATTTTCCACTTTCCTGCTTAGAACTCAACAAAGGCGCGGTCTCAGAAGACACAGCGTGGGAAAGCGCCTATCGGGAGTTGTTTTTTACATACGAAGAAAAACTTTTGCTGAACGCCAGCGACCCCGCAGCTTCTGAGGGGCTTTACCTCGGAGAAGGGATATACGCTACATACTGGAGATATGAAGTCCACAACACGACAGGGGAAGAAATTTTCAAAGATTTTACGCTGGAGCAATTCATTTCGCATTGCCGACAGAATTGCGCCACTCAACCAATCTGCCTGGGTGTCGTTGTAAAACGCATCTACGGTACCAAGAACGCGTGGTGCTACCTGTCGCAAAATACTTTTATTGCAAGTCCTAGTGAAGACTTCATAGGGACAGAACCCAACGCATTGTTCACCACGTATCAAATCAAGCGCGAGTACGATTTCTGTAGATTTTCTGATCCACGCAAACTGGTTCTTCTTATAAAAGAAAATACAGCTTGCAGCACGGACACGGAGCAGATTTTGGGAGGTCGTCTGCCAAGCAGTGATTCCCTGTACGACCCAGACGCGGACGCGGCTCAAGAGTGCATGAACAGATGTGTCGCGCTGCACCCAACGTACAACTCTTTTTGGACCGACTCCAGCGACGCTTGCTATTGCAACGAGCAGTGTCTTAATGAGTTTCTGACCCCCAACACCGGTGCAAATGCATACCAAATAACGCAGAGAGACTACCAGTGGTGCTCTTTGGGAAGCGTTACCTACGGGGAGATCGATTTGTGCGCCGACGTGGCGCTACCAAAGCAGCACGAAGACGCCACCTCCGATTCCGGGCTTGTCGGCATCGACATCAGCATGGGGAATTTAGGGGCCCGCTGCGAGGTAGACGTGTCCAACGACGACGAAGATTCGCAATGGGTAGCAAGGGCGGGAACCGACTGTGTTGTCGAGAACTCGGCGAAGATTCGCCTCCACGACGCCACTTCCGCAATGCTAGACTACGCGAACGGGGCAAACGCGCTCGTGTTTGGAGCGTACAAGACCGGGGAATTCGAAGCTTCGGTTGCGAAAGTGGCGCAGAACAGCTTTGGTGAGATGCGCCCCGAAAACCCGTGCAACGGAAAAACAGGCTACTTTTGGAGTATCGCGGACAAGACGAAATGCGAGCACGCCGAGACAAGACAGACCTGCGACATACACGACTGGAAAATGTGCTCGGGTAAGTATCTGGTGACTGATGTTGTCGAAAATATCGTATTCACAGACACTGGGGAGCTTGGAGTATGTAGTTCCTCCGGCACACAAAAACATGGTCCCAGGATGTATGAAAATAGCGATAACCCTGGCACTACCGAAAGCGAAATAGTTCAAGCGTGTGGTACAGCGTGTGTTAATTCGTACAGGACTGGGGAGCCTGCCTCCAAGTGGGGGGAATGGACAGGTCGTGCCGCTGATGACAGCACATTGCTAGGCTTTTCAGTTATACCACCATCAAAATCCAGCGCCGGCAGGTGTTATTGTAACACACAAACACCTGACAATTGTGGCGATAGATATGTGGGTCACTACAAATGGTATTCCATCGACATTACTACCGAGGAAGGGGGTGCAGCGGGAGATTTACACTCGGCACACGAGACTAGGGCAATGTACCCACATCGGCTCGTGGCGGGGGGGGTTAATCTCGAAGTTACTGTCATCGACCCGGAGTTCGCGTTCAACATTCAAACGTTAAATACGGCAGAGATCGATGCAAAAATCCAAGCAGCGGAATCTTCAATATCTATTGCAACCAACGAGATAACGAGACTAGAGGCGCTTTTGACCACACAAACAACCGCAAGAACAACCGCTTCTAACACCAAAGCCACGAACTTAAATACGTATAAGCAGTATTTAAGTTGGCACCCAACGTGTCGGACATCCGTACACTCCTATACCGACGTATGGTGCACTTATTACGTATTTTGGGTCCCCGTTAGATTTGTGTGCGGTCGTTCCCCCAACTATAAGACCACATGCTATGAAAAGAGCCAAGTAAAACCACGACGGCTTACGTACGAAGCATCTTCTAGAGCGTACAATTCGCGCGTAGAGGATGTCAGCAATACAAACCGTGCACTGTCCACGCAGAAAGCCGATAAAAATAACGCAGTGTCACTTAAAGCAAATCTTGAAGCTGAAAAAGCAGCTAACAGCGCCGAGGATTCGTGCACGCCCACTCGAAAGTGCGACCAGTGCCAAGGCAATTGCGACAGCGATAGTGAATGTAGAGACGGGTTGGAGTGTCGCAACGCTGCACCGGAGAGCGAAGAAGACGAGTACTACTGCAAAGGCGATGCAGCGTCCGATACTAAGTACTGCATGCCGCCGATAAAGTCTATCCCATACCCGGAGAAGTTTATTGGTAGGTGCAACGAGTATATCACGACATCGGAAGAGTGTAACGCCGTTGTCGGCGTTTACGGGTCTAATTACGGGCTTGGGGATACCTTGGAGAACAACGATTATCCCCGCGGTTGCATCTCTGAGACTGTAGCGGACCCTTCTTCTAAGAGATTTTGGTTCAACGCCCTCACGAGCTCCTCCCGGGACTGCGGTTTCAACGAGTACACCTGCATCTGTAAAGTATCCAATCCGACGTCTATGTTCACGGACAGAACGTATTTGGTTGGATACGCGGCACATGCGGGAGTGTACACGACAAAAATCGTAAGAGTGGACCCGTCCACCGGGTCCATCCTGCAGGAGTACGCGGAATCGCACAACAGTTTGCCGAGTTCAGAAGACGCGCCCAACGACAGCGCCACTCTTCGCAGCAAAAGAGCGGAATCGCGGCTTGTGCAAGATACCACGACTTTAAGCGGGTACATCTTCGGTTCAGGCGTTGCGGGCAGCGTTACGCGCGAGGGCAAAGCGCCGTCGAACAATAACAAACCCAGAGGGTTCCCGGTCAGCGACTTGGGGGAGTGCAAGCAGTTGTGCGAGCAGACGGCGGGGTGCACCGCGGCGTCCGTTGTCAAGAGCTTGATCGACAACGGCGAAGTGGATACGTCAAAGCCTTTCAAGTGCATGCTGCACACGCTGAGCGTGCCGGAAAACGTGCAGTGCGACGACTCGTCTCTAGCGTCCTCGATCACAGCCGACGTGGTGCTGCTGAAACCGGAGAGGTGCGGGCTGTGCGCCACCATGGGAATGACGGCGAACCTCCTTGCGGAAGACGGCATTTCCCAGATTCGCTGCAGCCGCCAAAACAAACTGGACGATTACTGCGAGGTGTTTCCAACAAGGAACGCCGAGGATCGCTACGAGTGGAGCAAGAGAAGGTGCCCCCCGGTGAGGCCAGGGTTCGAGAAAATGCAAACGAGCATAGTCAGAGTGGGTGAGTCGTTCAAACTCGACGAAATGAGCCCGTTTTCGACGATTAAAGGCCACCCCGACGTGCAGGCCTTCAGCCAGTGCGAATCCATGTGCGTTTTAGATGGAAAGTGCGCGGCGTGGCACTTTACAGACATTCTATCCCCCGAAAGGGGCGACGAAAGCGTGACCCATGTCTGCGAGCTGTTCTCCTACGTGCCCCCGATGATTTCCACTGCCTCTGAAAAGGAAAACGTGTTTTCGGGACGCACCCGCATCGGCACCGTACAGCGCGACTTTTCTCAGATTGAAATCTTCATGGACGACGGGGATTTCGCCGGCTGCGACTGCAACAACAACGCGGAGAGCGGTGGCTACGACTGCGGGTGTAAGAAAACATCATTTGCGCCTTACAAACCCCACGAGCTCGACGACAACGCATGGGGCTGCTCGAACAGAGGTGCCTGCGGGGGAATGGGTTATTTCTGCGTCTGCGACGACGGTTACGAGTGGGCCTGGGGCGACGCAGAAAGCGGCCACAGCGAGGGGTACACGTGCCGAGAGTGCGGCGCGGGGACGTACAAGAATTCGGACACGAAACACTGCACGCCTTGCCCGCTGGGCACGTACCAAGACCAGACGGGTATGGCGCGGTGTACTGCGTGCGGCGACCAACAACCGACGACCAGCGCGACGGGTGCGAAAAACTCCGACGCTTGCCTGACCTGCCCGTCGGGGCGAGTTGTGGGATCTCTCACGGACAAAACGCACACAAATTATTTAAACCTCAACTTTGACAGCAGCACCGTCCTGTGCCTGCCGTGCGCCGTAGGCAAGTTCGACAACGGCTTCGGAGACGCCGCCGGCTCGGCTGCGAGAACGTGCCAGGACTGTCCGCCCGGGAAGACGACGAGCACGTACGGCGCGGGCGAGTGCGACGTCACGAGCATTACCGGCGACTGCGACGACCCAGGAATGGCGTGGGAAAACCCACAGGAACTGGACCCCGAAATTTTGGGCGGATCTCGGTGCATGCTCTGCGCGCAGGGCAAGTACAGGGACCCTGAAAAAAGCTTGTACTGCCTAGATTGCCCGGTTGGCTACGGGTCCAAGCTCGGCACCATCGGCTGCCAAGCATGTCCGTCGGGGTACTACTCGGAAGCAGACGTAACTTACGAGACAATATCCACGGGCAAGTGCGACGAATATATCACGACACTGGACGAGTGTGAGGCGGCGAGGACGGCGCTGGGGTTGATCGACCCGAGTGTGAACTCTGGTTCAAATTTGGTCTACGCCCGCGGCTGCGTCTCGAACAGTGCCGGATCCAGCGTGTTCTTCAACACCAACACGGGCTCCTCTGGCGACTGCGGCGACAGCGGATACAACTGCATCTGCAAAGTATCACTGCCAGCGGTAGATTTGGTTGTGGGTTCTGAATGCACCGCTTGCGGCTCTGGCAGGTACTCAGACGCGGGCGCGGGTCAGGGCGGTGGCTACACCTGCAAAGCGTGCGGCGTCGGGAGGTACTCAGACGCGGGCTTGGGTCAGACAAACAGCAACGTGTGCCAAGCCTGCGCCGCCGGCAGGTACTCGGACTCTGGAGAGGCTCAGACAAACAGCAACGTGTGCCAAGCCTGCGCCGCCGGCAGGTACTCGGACTCTGGAGAGGCTCAGACAAACAGCAACGCGTGCCAAGCCTGCCTAGCTGGTCAGTATCAAGACACAATCGGCAGCATCGCCTGCACAGACTGCGCCGCCGGGATGTACGAGGGCGGGAGCGGCAGCACCGCGTGTAAAAACTGCGCCGTTGGCAGATACGAGGACACAGGTGGAGCTACTAGCGCGTGTAAATTATGCGTTGTCGGAAAGTATCAAGACACAGCTGGCAGCACCGCGTGTAAAAACTGCGCCGTTGGCAGATACGAGGACACAGGTGGAGCTACTAGCGCGTGTAAATTATGCGTTGTCGGAAAGTATCAAGACACAGCTGGCAGTCCCGCGTGCAAACACTGCCCGGGCGGCTACGAATCAATCGCCGCCAAAGACGACTGCGAAACATGCCCGCATGGGTATTATTCGAAACCAGCGTACTTTGAGGTGACTAGCGGCTCGTGCTCTGCCATAGTAAACGCCGAGTCTATCACGACATATGCAGAGTGCCACGCCGCGTCAATGTTCTTCGGAACAATTTCAAGCATAGGTCCTTCCAATGATGCTAATACCAATGATCCCCGCGGATGCAGTTCAGACCCGAATGCAGGACACCAGTACCGGTATTTTCACTTCAACTCTAATCAAGGCTCCTCAGTGAACTGCGGCACCGGCGACGACACCTGCATCTGCAAAGCATCCTACCGTGGCTGCGCGGCGTGCGTCGCCGGGAAGTATGTTGGGAGTGCAGGCAGCACGTCTTGCACGGACTGCCTCGCCGGAAAATACTCGGAGAATACAGCACAGACTAGCATCTCCACCTGCGAGCTGTGTGACGCGGGCAAGTTTTCCGCAAGCGCAGGTATCACAACGTGCGCGGGTTGCGCCGTCGGCAAATACGCCGGCAGCCGAGGGAGCGTGTCCTGCACAGTCTGCGCCGTCGGCACATACGCCGGCGGGACCGGCACCGCTGACTGCACGCTTTGCCCCGCCGGGTGGTACCAAGACTACGCAGGGCAGAACCAGTGTGCTCGATGCTCTGGGGGCACATTCGCCGCGAGCGCGGGCACTGCAGAGTGCACAGACTGCGGCGCGGGCAGGTACCAGTCCGAGTATGCTCAGACGAGCAGCAGCAGCTGCAAAGACTGCCCCGCCGGCTGGTACACGTCCGACCCCTCCAGCCCGTCGTGCTACGACTGCGCTGCCGGCAGGTACTCGAATCAGGTTCGTCAAATCAGCAGCGACGCCTGCGAAGACTGCGCTGCCGGGTACTACGCGGACGAAAGAGGCAGCGCTGCCTGCGCGGCGTGCGAAGTCGGGAAGTACGGGGACACAACTGGCAGAAGCTCCGCCTGGGATTGCAAAGGCTGCGACGCCGGCAGGTATGCCGCAAGCACAGGCACCACTAGCTGCACAGAC